>Ga0055481_10000748_pt1 | contig 11085 bp, 12 predicted proteins | sample Muzzi_PWC_D2_FD_57936 | JGI IMG/M metagenome (GOLD analysis project Ga0055481, IMG submission 57936) | Wetland microbial communities from San Francisco Bay, California, USA, that impact long-term carbon sequestration - Muzzi_PWC_D2 | ecosystem: Environmental > Aquatic > Marine > Wetlands ... | reverse complement strand
GGGATTGCGGATGCGGCGGTCGAAATCGAAAAACCGGGCGCCCGGGATGTGCGCTTCGAGCCATTCCTCGTACCCGTCGCGCTCGGTGGCCGGCATATGCCAGCTACAATCGAAAACCAGCAGCCGATCGTCGTCGAGGTGCTGTCGCAGCCAGTCGGCATCGACCAGAGGACCCGGTAATCGCAGATTCGTCATCGATTTTTCCGTACGCGTTCGAAACCGGCAACATAGCCAATCGCTTCCCCGCTGGCAAGCACCATCGGGAGTGGCCATAGCGGGTACTATGCTTGGCCTTCGAAGCCGTGGCGGCTTGATCCCCGGGCTTGTTTAGGGCAATGTCGGGGTTTTCGAAATACAGGCATTAAAGATATGACCAAGGCAATTCGTATTCATCAAACCGGCGGCCCCGAAGTCCTGCGATGGGAAGACATCGAGGTCGGCGAGCCCGGCCCGGGGCAGGTAAGGTTGCGGCAATCGGCCTGCGGGCTGAATTACATCGACGTTTATGGGCGCAGTGGCCTGTATCCGGTCGGTGACTTTCCCGCGGTGCTGGGCATGGAGGGAGTCGGTTTGGTCGATGCGCTCGGCGACGGGGTCGACGGGCTCGCGCTCGGAGATCGGGTCGCCTACCCGATGGTCCTCGGATCCTATGCCGAGGCTCGCCTGATCGCGGCCGAAAAACTGGTAAAACTGCCGGATACGATCGGCGACGAAACCGCCGCCGCGATGATGCTGAAAGGCCTGACCGCGCATTACCTGTTGTTCAGGACTTACCCGGTCAAGGCCGGCGACGATATCCTGGTTTATGCCGCGGCCGGCGGCGTCGGCCAGATCCTGTGCCAGTGGGCCAACCTGCTCGGTGCAAATATTATCGGATGCGTGGGCTCGGAGGAGAAAGCCGGGCTCGCGCGCGCCGCCGGCTGTCATCACACGATCCTCTATCGCGACGAGGATATACCCTCCCGGGTACGCGAGATTACAGACGGCAAGGGCGTCGCCGTGGCCTATGATTCCATCGGCAAGGCCACTTTCGAGGCCTCGCTGGATTCGTTGCAGCCGTTCGGCGTACTCGCCACCTACGGTAATGCCAGCGGCCCGCTGGAGCCGTTCAACCCGCTGATCCTGGCCGCCAAGGGATCGCTTTACGTGACCCGACCGACGCTGGCCACCCACGTGGCGACGCGTCAGTTGCTCGAGGAAGGCGCCGAGCGCCTGTTCGACGTGGTCGGTAGCGGCAAGGTCGATATTCACGTCAACCAGATCCTGCCGTTGGCGGAATGCGCGGAGGCTCACCGCCAACTCGAAGCGCGTGAAACAACCGGTTCCACGGTTCTAAAAATCTAATTAAAAACTGTATGACCAGTACAGTTTGACGGCAAGCCCGAAAGTTGTCTTTCGGGCCGCCTCTCGAAGCCGTCGACAAATTCCGCGAAGGCTCTGTTATCGTGCTAAATTTTGAGTAATATTCTTTATTATTCAATAATTTATAAAAACCTACAAAATTAGTCGGAAATTCCACTTCAGAGCACTGTGCTGCAATGCACAATTCTCCTGTGAACTACTTCACACGACCAATTTACTCCCTAATCTGTTATTACTAACTGTAATGGTTAGATTTCAAATTAACTGGATCTGTTACTTATTCTGCCGCTGTCTATACTTCTCGTCATTGATTACACATGCCGCGGGACAGTTGCCCGCGGCCTAAATACAGGAGCAGCAACATGAACACTTTAAAAGCGAAGAATTTTCACTTCATCGATGATATGGATATTTCCGCGCTGACTCTGGCGGCGATCGAGCGTGTCGAGTCTTTCGCGGCTAATGTCAAGCTGGTCACGGGGACCTGGATCCGCCGGTCGCACGATCGCCGCGCGCTGGCGATGATGAATCAGCACATGCTGGACGACATCGGCCTGACCCGCCACGACATCGACAGGGAAATCGCCAAGTACTTCTGGCAGAAGTAACCATCCCATCCCGGCGCGGGCTTTCGGGCCCGCGCCGCGGTTATCGCAAACCGCGAAAAACCGGCTTATTCCTTCAGCCGATAACCGGTCTTGAACATCCACCAGACCAGCAGCATACACAGCACCAGGAACAGGACGATCATCGCCAGGCTGATGCCGACGCTGACGTCGGCTACCTCGAAGAAACTCCAGCGAAACCCGCTGATCAGGTAGAGCACCGGGTTGAACAGGGTCACCGTCCGCCACGCCGGGGGCAGCATTTCGACCGAATAGAAACTGCCGCCGAGAAATACCAGCGGGGTTATAACCAGCATCGGAATCAGTTGCAGCTTTTCGAAATTAGTCGCCCACAAGCCGATGATAAAGCCGAACAGCGCGAACGAAATGCAGGTCAGCACCAGGAATACCACCATGATGAGCGGATGCGCGACGTTCAGGTCGACGAATAGATTGGCGGTACCCAGGATGATGATACCGAGTACCAGCGATTTGGTCGCCGCCGCGCCGACATAACCGACCACGATTTCGAAAAACGAAATCGGCGCCGACATGACCTCGTAAATCGTGCCGGTGAACTTGGGAAAGAATATGCCGAAAGACGCATTGGAAATGCTTTGCGTCAGCAGCGACAGCATCACCAGTCCGGGAACGATGAACACGCCGTAGGACACGCCCTCGATTTGTTCGATGCGAGACCCGATCGCGGCACCGAAAACCACGAAATAGAGCGAAGTCGAAATCACCGGTGAGGCGATGGTTTGTAGCAGCGTGTGCCAGGCGCGCAGCATTTCGAATTTGTAAATCACCCGAATAGCCTGGTAATTGATCATTGTGCTTTCACCAGGCTGACGAAAATTTCTTCCAGCGAACTCTGGCTGGACTTCAGATCCTTGAGCGCGAGACCCGCCGCGTTCAGATCCTGCAACAAGGACGTGATACCGGTACGATCACCGTGAACGTCGTAGGTATAGGTCAGGTGAGAGCCGTCGGCCGAGGGTTCGAGGTCGTAAGCCGCGAGCTGCGGCGGGAGTTGCGCGATCGACTGCCTGAGTTCGATCAGCAGCTGCTTTTTCCCCATTTTCTGCATCAGGCTGCGCTTGTCGTCGACCAGCAACAGTTCGCCGCGGTTGATAATGCCGACGCGATCGGCAATTTCCTCGGCTTCCTCGATGTAATGCGTGGTAAGGATAATCGTCACCCCGGAAACGTTGAGCCGGCGGACCATTTTCCACATGTCCTGGCGCAGTTCGACATCGACGCCCGCGGTCGGCTCGTCGAGAAACAGGATGCGCGGCTCGTGCGACAGGGCCTTGGCGATCAGCACGCGGCGTTTCATCCCGCCCGACAACTCGCGCAGTTCGTTGTCGCGCTTGTCCCACAGGGACAGGTCCTTGAGCAATTGCTCCAGATAGACCGGGTCGGGTTCCCTGCCGAACAGCCCGCGGCTGAAACACACCGTGTTCCAGACCGTATCGAAGGCACCGAGAGTCAATTCCTGCGGCACCAGCCCGATCAGCTGGCGCGTCAACCGGTAATCGCGCACGATGTCGTGCCCGGCGACGCCGACCGATCCGCTGCTGGCCGAAACAATCCCGCAAATGATCGAAATCAGCGTCGTCTTGCCGGCGCCGTTGGGTCCCAGCAATGCGAGTATTTCGCCCTCGTTGATTTCGAGGTCGACCTTGTTGAGTGCCTGGTGTCCGCTGTCATAGGTTTTCGACAACGACTGAATACTGACTATCGACTGCATCGCGCGATTCTACTATCAGATCCCGATCTTTGATATCCCCATATATCGGCATTGCGCAGCAGCGTTTCAACTCGTCGTCGATGCGTTATACTCGCCCGCAATCGAACGCCGGATCGCAGCAATGACCGTTTTCAGATTCCATTCCGAACCCATGCAACAGGGCTGGGCCGACGCCTACGGTCATCTCAACGAGGCCTATTACCTGGTGCCGTTCAGCAACGCCACCTGGAAAATGCAGGACCATTTCGGTATCGGCACCGATTACTTCGAGGCAACCGGCTGCGCGATCTATACGGTCGAGACCCATTTGCGCTATCTCAACGACGTACGCATGCCGTCAACCATGGCAATCGAAACCCTGATGCTGGGTTCGGGGCCGAAGAAAATCTGGTATGCGCACCGCATGCTGGTCGACGGCGAGGTCTGCGCGACCGCCGAATTCATGACCCTGCATTACGATACGCGCCAGCAGCGAACCGTCGAAATGCCGGCTGAAATCCGGACCGCTCTCGGCAAGGCCGCGGTCGACGAGGTTCCCGGCTGGGTCGGACGCCGGATCAGCCTGGACGGGAAATAGCGGGGGCTAGCGGCAGGTTCAGAAAAACTCCGAATTCGCGCGCGAGATTGCAGCTGACACGCGCGTGTACCCTGCCCTGGCGGTCGAGGAAAGACTGCTCGCCGGCGACCGGGAATACCCCCTCATGCCAGATTCCCGGGTGGATATAAAATCCGCGGCTGCCGTCGAACCAGAAGGCAACCACCGCTTCCGGGCGCAGGTCGTCGCCGGGCAAGGCGACCGGCACCACGAACGGCCGGCGCTGGCGCGGGAAAAACAGCTGGCCGCCGTCGGGATGGTAATTCAGGTGCCAGAGCAGAACTCTTTGCGGCTCCGCCCGCGCCGGACTCTCGTCGGCTTCACCGGGATTGACCGACCATCCGAGCACATAGTGCCCACCGACCGCATCGTTACTACCGTATAAAACCTCGCCGCGCCATTCGCTGTGGAAAATCCCCTCGGCGGTGCCCGCCTCGTCGCCGGTACCGGCGTCCACCGGACGCCACCCCTGCGCCGGCCATTGCACGATCTCGATGTCGCAATCGTCGGCGTCGTCGACCAGGTATCCGTAGCCGTCGACCGATTCGGCATCGGCGACGATCAGCGGCACGTCGTGCCAGGGCAGGCGGCCCGGAACCTCGGGTGACAGGTAGTCGATGGGCAGGTCGGGAGATTGCATTGCGTCGATCCGGTTCGCCCCGATAAATCCGGGGCAGCGTTTAAAAATTCTCGACCCAGGGCCGCAGGTCGAGTTCGTGGGTCCAGGCCGAACGATGCTGTTTCAACACCGCCATGTAGGTTTGCGCGATCGCATCGGGATCGAGCAGCGAATCCTCGGCCGCTTCGCTGGCAGGACTCCTGCCCGGAGACGCGATCCCGCCGTCGATGATGAAATGCGCGACGTGAATGTTCTTCGGGCCCAGCTCGCGCGCCAGGCTCTGCGCCAGGCCGCGTAGCGCAAACTTGCCCATCGCAAACGGCGCGAAATTCGGGAAGCCCTTGACGCTCGCCGTCGCGCCGGTAAAGAACAGTGCACCGCGGCCGAGCTGCTGCATGTCGGCAACCGCCTGCTGCGCTACCAGGAAAGCGCCGTAAGCGGTCTGCATCAGCGAATTCAGCACAAGTTCCGGATCGAGGCTGACGATCGAACCGGCGGTATAGGCACTCGGATTGTAGAGTACGACCTCGGCGAGTCCGACGTCCCGCTGCATCACCTCGAACAGCGCCGCGACCTGCTCTACAGAGGTCGCATCGCAGGCGATGGCCTGCGCGTCGATTTCGGCACACAGGGCGTCGAGCTTGTCGATATTGCGTGCAGCGAGCACGACCCGGTAGCCGTCCGCGGCCAGCGCGCGCGCGAATGCGGCGCTGTTGCCGCTGCCCGCACCGACGATTAATGCGATTTTTGACATACCTTTTCTCCGCGTTGCCGCGATTATCAACGACGCTATTAAAACGCCGGCGGGCCGAATTGTATAGGGGGATTTGGGAACGGCTCAGCCGTCGCTGCGTAACCGTTGCCGATATTCCCGCCAGATCAGCCGCACCGCCTCGGTCAAATCGGGATCCGCGGCGTCGACGCGACGATCCATTTCCGCGGCGCTGAGCCAGCGGCCGTCGTCGATCTCGTCGGGATCCAGTTCCAGCGGGCCGTCGAAATCGCAGCGATAGACCATGCAATGCTCGTATCCGGTCCGCGCCGAGGCGGGCAGTTTGAACAATTCCTCGAGCGGCTCCACGACCGCGATGCCGAGTTCCTCGTGAATCTCGCGCAACGCGCAGGCCCGATAGTCCTCGCCGCTATCGACGTGGCCGGCGGCCGAGGTATCCCACTTGCCCGGCTGCTCGTCCTTTCGCATCGAGCGCAGCTGCAGAAAAACCTCGCCGCGGCCGTTGAACACCAGGATGTGTACCGCGCGGTGCATCAATCCGCGCGCATGGATTTCTCCGCGAGTTTTGACCGCGACGATTTGATCGTTTTCGTCGACGACGTCTAGCAATTCGTGGCTGACCGACACTCGGTGAGTTCCGCTGGCTGGCAACGCGCACAGTCTATCCGGTTTGCCGCCAAATTCGAATTGCCTTTGCGAGAGCGTTGATTAATCATGCCGAATATACCCAGGAGCCAGGCATCGAATCCGATCTGTTCATATCGCTTATTGTCTTTGGGGTGATCGCGGCAGTGACGCCGGGTCCCAATAACGTCATGCTGACGACCACCGGGCTCAATTTCGGCGTGCGCCGCGGACTGCCGCACCTGCTCGGCATTTGCGTCGGCTTTCCGGTGATGCTGGCGTTGATCGGCCTCGGCTTCGGCACGCTGTTCACGCGCTATCCGCTGTTGCACGAAATCATCAAGGTCGTCGGTATCGTTTACCTGCTCTACCTGGCGTGGAGAATAGCCATGACTCGAGGCGGCATGGAGCGTATCGAGCGTTCCAAACCGATCAATTTCTGGCAGGCAGCGGCGTTTCAATGGGTCAATCCCAAGGCCTGGGTGATGGGTATCAGCGCACTGGCGGCCTTCACCTCGATGGACGGCAATTTTTTCGTCCAGGTGGCGATCATTTGCGTAACCTTCTCGTTCCTCGCCTTTCCCTGCGCCGGCGCCTGGCTGGTGTTTGGCGCCAGTCTGCAGCGCCTGCTGCGCGATCCGAAACACCTGCGAGTCTTCAATATCGCGATGGCATTACTGCTGGTCGCGTCGATCCTGCCCGTCATCGCGGATTTGTTCGCGTCCTAGCGCCGCCCTTGCACCGCGAGACAAAAAAAAGCCTCGCGCGGGATCGCGCGAGGCCTCTGTTTTCGGGATTACGGAACCGTATCAGGGTTTGATGTAGGTATAGCCTTCCTGCTGCAGCTTGGAGAGCTGGGCCACGCCGCTCGGAACGATATCCTTTTCGTCGACGTCGTAGAGATCGGTCATCTCGACGTTGCGACCCTTGATCGTATTATTGCAGATCGCAAAATTGACGCCCTGATTTTTCAGGTTGGCGACCTTCGCCGTCATCACCTGATCGCCGTTGGCATGCTTGAACTTCTTCAGCCGATCCAGCGAAGCCGGATCGAGCAACAGCGAGAGGCCGTTGCCGTGCAGCACCACCACGAGATCGAGATTTTCGGCGCCGACCGCGTTGATGTGATTCTGGATGTTGCGCAATGCTCCGGCCTGGGCCTTGGGATTGTCGTAGTTGATGTGGTAGACCACTTTTTGCTTGCCGTAGTAATCTCCCGCGGCCGCCTGGCCCGCGAACATGGAGCCCGCAACGATTACTGCGGACAGTACCAGTGTGCTAATCGCCTTCATGTTTCCTCCTGATTATTATGAATGGTAACGGCGAAAGCTTATGTCAGCGCCCGGTAAAATATAATTAGGGAATTCCCTAACGCCTGGATCAACTGTCCTTCGGCAGCATCAGGCCGAATCGCACCAGCGCGGAAAAGGTGCGCGCGCCGGTTTTTCGCATCACGCGCGCACGGTGGACTTCGACCGTCTTCTCCGAAATACCCAGCTCCGCGGCGGCCGCCTTGTTGGTCATGCCGCCGACGACCAGGCGCATGACCTCGCGCTCGCGATCGGTTAGCCCGGCGAGCGCGCGTTGTACGATACCTCGTTCGTGCTCGGCACGGTACATTTCGAGCTCGTGCCGCAGCGCATCGCGGACCGCGTTCAGCAATTCGTCGTCGGAATAGGGTTTTTCCAGAAACTCGTGCGCGCCGAGTTTCATCGCCCGAATCGCGATCGGCACATCGGCGTGGCCGGTCAGAATAATCACCGGCATCCGGTTGCCGCGCCGCGCGAGCTCCTGCTGCACCTGCAGGCCGCTCATCTCCGGCATGCGAATATCCAGCGTGATGCAACCGGACCAGCTGGCGGACCAGCTGTCGAGAAATTCCGCGGCCGACGCGAATGCACGGCTGCGGAGCTTCTCGGTGCCGAGCAGCCAGCACAGCGAATCGCGCGCCGAGGCATCGTCGTCGACGACGTATACCTCCTGGCCAGGTTCAGATTGTCGATCCACCGGGGTCACCTTTTGGGCAGCGTAAATCGAAACGCCGGCTGTCCCCGGGCATCGACACGATAACAGATTTCGCCGGCATGGGACTCGATGATCGAGCGGCTGATGGAAAGCCCGAGACCGAGGCCGTCGCCCTTGGTGGTAAAAAAAGGATCGAACAGCCTGTCGACGATCGACGGGTCGATCTGCGGGCTGGAGCTGCCGATTTCCACCGCCAGGCTATCCGCAGCGATGGGGAAAATCCCGACCGCGATGGATTTATCGCCGCCATTCGACGACTGCAGTGCATCGATCGCGTTGAGCAGCAGGTTGACGACGACCTGCTCGATCTGTATCCGGTCGGCATCGACCTCTCCCGCCAGGTTATCGATTTCCAGCGAGACCTCGATATTCTGGCGGCCCAGTCTCGGCTGCAATAATTCGACCGCGGATTCGATGCATTCGCGCAGCGAAAACCTCTCCTCGCGCAGGCGATCGCGCTTGATGAATTCTCGCAACCGCCGAATGATTTCAGCCGCGCGACGGGCATCCTGGCCGACTTTTTCGATCGCCTTGCGCAATTCGGGATCGATTACCCCGTGTTTTTGCATCAGGCGCAGACTGCCATTGCTGTAATTCAGGATTGCGGTCAACGGCTGGTTCAACTCGTGCGCAATCCCGGTCGCCATTTCTCCCATGGTGTTGAGACGTGCGACGTGGGCAAGCTGGGCCTGGTGCTCCTGCGCTCGCCGATCCGTTTCGCGGCGCTCGATTTCCTCTCCGATCCATTGTGTCATCAACATCAGTATATCGGCGTCGACATCGGAATATTCGCGCGACGCGGGTTGGCAGGCGCCGAACAGTAAAACACCGCCGATTTCGTCGCGGATACGAAACCGCGCGGCCGCCACGGATCCGGACTCGGGCCCGCGGGGATAAGCGCCGGCGGCGGCGAAGTCGGTTACGATCAAATGATCTTCGGCACCGTCGGAACCATCGAGGATCGCTGCGAGGATCGAACCCCGTATTGCGGGCGCATCGCCGGCATTCTTCACGAGATCGATTTTGAGCTCGATTCCGGTCGGCCTCGAGGTGCGTATCGCGGCGAATTCCATGGCAAAGAATCCGCATCCCTGGCGCAGCAGGTCGTCGAGTTTTTCCGCGAGCCCGGTGTCGCTGTCGGTCGTAATATCGTGTATCGAGCGCAGAATCGACTCGCTGCGCCGCAGCGAGGTGTTGGCCTCGGCGAGTTCGCGGGTGCGCTCGCGAACCCGAATTTCGAGATTTTGCTTGTGCGCGGCAAGCGATTCCTGGGCCAGGCGGCGCTGCTCGGCCTCGTCGCGGTAGAGCGCCTCGGATAGAGAAATTCGCCGGTTGGCGCGCAGAATCGAGATCGTAAACCCGGTTAGTACCAGGACCAGGACGAGGCTGAAAAGAATCCACTCGCGGTATTCGCGCCACACCGAGGCCAGCGAAGGTTTGCCCAGCTCGGCATAGGGACCGATGCCGAGTTCGCGAAACAGGTCGTGCACCGGACCGTAGTCCAGCGGTATCGTCCAGCCGGCGGCGTAGGCGCGGGTTGCGGCCTCGCTGCCGGATTCCATCCGCAGCAATGCGATCGCGATCTGCTGCGCCAGCCCGGCCGGGGTATGACGCGCCTTGGCGAAGGGCCATTCGGGATACAGGCGGGTGCTGTGCAGGAACGGAAAGCTTTTATCGCTGCGTGCGCCGAGCACCTTGATCTGGTCGATATCGATGATCCCTTCGACCGCCATACGTTCGAGCGTACCGCTGCGCACGGTTCCCGCATCCACCTCGCCGGCGAGTACCGCGTGTACGATTTTATCCTGCGGAAAGCCGCTGAAGCGCAGGCTGTCGAGGTCCTTCATCGGATCGATACCGGCAGCGAGCAGTTCCCGCCAGGCCATCTGGAATCCGCCGAACGCATTGACGCTGACCGCCATCATCGAGTGGCCCTCCAGATCCTCGAGCGAGTTCAGATCGGAGCGCTCCCGGCGGCAAAATACTACCGCGCCGAACTGCGTAAAGGTCACGCCGCCGTGGTTCACCTTTAGCGTCGCCAGGCGCGATATGCCGTAGGCGTCCTCGAGAACGACGTAGTTGCCGGTGTTGGTCAGGATGAAATCGAGGCGGTCGTCGGCGACTGCCTCGCGCATGCCGTCGAGAGTCAGGGGCAGCAGCCTGAAACGGAATCCTTCGAGGTTCCGGCTGAGATACTCGGCGGTCGCCGACCAGCGTTGCAGCGCATGCGCTTCGCCGCGGAAGGCGAGCACGCCGAGGGTCAGTTCGGCCGCCGGGGTCGAGGCTCGTACCGGCAAAAGGCAGGCCAGCACCGGCAGGAGCGAGACGACCGCCAGCCGGAAGCAGAAACCGGCACTTCCCGCCGGTGCCCGTCCCGCCATCTGGATCGATGTCGCCAGGAGCTAGCCCCCGAATTCGGTAAATGCCTCGTCGTCGGCATAGGGAAACCACCAGAAATCCTGGCTGCCGCAATTCGGGTCCAGCCAGACGAACTTGGTCTTGCGAAAGGTTTCCAGTCCCTCGGGCCCCAGTTGACGCCCCATGCCGCTCATCTTGGTGCCGCCGAAGGGTCCGGCATCGTTGTCGAGCAGCGGTGCGTTGATCCACACCATGCCACCATCGAGTTCCTCGGCGGCACGGATGCTTTCGCGCATGTCCATGGTATAGAGGCAGGCGCCGAGCCCGTAATTCGAATCGTTGGCATACTCCAGTGCCTGCTCGAAGCTGTCGACCTTGCAGATCGGCGCCACCGGGCCGAAGCTCTCGTTG
>Ga0055481_10000747_pt1 | contig 11105 bp, 11 predicted proteins | sample Muzzi_PWC_D2_FD_57936 | JGI IMG/M metagenome (GOLD analysis project Ga0055481, IMG submission 57936) | Wetland microbial communities from San Francisco Bay, California, USA, that impact long-term carbon sequestration - Muzzi_PWC_D2 | ecosystem: Environmental > Aquatic > Marine > Wetlands ... | reverse complement strand
CTGTTGCGAGCAATCTCTTCCTCGGTGGCCCCGGCCTCCAGGGCCTGACGGAAGCTGTGGGCCACCCCCAGGACATCCGGCGTCTCGCCCCCATAATTGGCCGCCTGCAAAGCCAGGATTTCCGCCTTCTGACTGCCTTCAAAAGTGACAAACGCCACCTCCTCCTGGCCGTATTTGGTAAGCAGGGAGTCAATAACACGTTCCAGTGACCCCAGCGATTCGGTCAGGGTGTTGAGCATCCGTCGTACCACTTCAATATCAATGGTGGTATCTGTATGTTCCGCCGCCCAATCTCGCAGGGCAAAGACCAGCAGCTGGGCCATCTGACGGCGATGGCCGCTGATGATGTGGAACGTGGCTGTGTCTTCCGGTCCCGAACGGCCGTTAGGCGAGGCGACGATTGGCTGCCATTCATGCAGACCGCGTTCGTAGACTTGCAAGACCAGGGTGGCCAGGGCTTCTAAGTCGTAGGTTGTGCGCATCTGCGCGGGATGGGGTTTGAGAAGTTGAATAGCGGCGGTTGGCATTTGTAAAACTCCTTTTTCAATTATGGGTTGGTTCGGGTTGTTCAATTTCAGGTGTTAAATGACGCAATTTGTTCAAATTCAAAGTTCAAATTGATCAATTTGGAATCAACTTGCTCAAGTTGTTCAATTTCGCTTGACAAGCTTGTGTGAACGGTTAGCGGCAAGGACATAATTCGGCCGTATTTGCGAATAGGTTTTGTGGATGTCTATAATAGGAAGGGGATGGGGTTGTACCAGCACTATCACCGGGGCAAACGTGCCCGAATTATGGTCACGGTAGTTTTTGCAGCAGTTGGACGTCGCGTTTATCGCCTATCTTCAGATAACGGCCGTTATGCGTGACAATGGAATGGGTCCAAGGTGTGGCTGGCCTGGTGCTGTAATCGTAGCTGCTCTCAATTTGGGTGATTGTTAAGACACCACTGATAGCCGGATGTATGACGCGGTCTCCGACCTGGAGCTGTTTGAATTCGTCTTCAGTCATAGTTAAATCTCCAGATTCTGACTCCCATATTTGGTACCTAATCTGTTAATATTCGGAGGCTAAGAGGATGGTCGTCGCCGATCGGTCGGCCTCAGTGATAATCCAGACCCGCTCTGTCTCTTCGTTTTCTGTCGTGACTTCGTAGGCCGAGAGGATTCGGTAGCCTTCTTTAACGGCCGTGTTGTTCTGCCTGGCGTCGAAATCATCGAGATCGCCCCAGTCGCCGCTGACGTGCCGGGCCAGAAGAGGTCTGAAACCCACGCCGAGTTCGGCCGCGCCTGGGGTCATGACGACATGGCCTAATGGAAACAGTTCCTGGTCATCCGTTTCAGGCTCATCGGCCAGACATATATATAGGAAAGGATCCCCAGTGTTATCCTGCTGGACTTTGACCTTGAACTGCCAGTAACGTTTGCGCCCCAATCCCCGGATGATAACGGTGAACAAACGCTCGGTCGGATTAATATCCTTCCCTCCCGCAATCGCCATGCCACAGATATCGTGCCACAATCCCCGGTAATCATTGGGCCAATCTGAGGCAACGGCCCGGTGCATGAGGTCTATAACACCATCCGAGGCCGTTACCGGGATTTTGAAATGTTGCCGGGTGACTTCATCCAGGCCAAGTTGGCTTAAACGAGCATCTTGCAAAAGCCCATCCTGCATCATCTCTACCCGACCGGGGCCAGTATGAATGACAACTGGATCTGGCTCAGGAGCCGATTGGGAGACGGCCGTCCAGTACAAGCCCATATCAGACAGGTGAACATCTGGCGGGGTTAGTTTCACGACATCAGTGTATCCTAACTCGTGGCAGAGAGAATCGGCCGTTTCCAGAATCTGCCGGTAGCTAGCTTCGTCAATCTCGTCTGATGAGGAGTGTGGAAACAAAAAATCGGCCACTGTTTTCGTGACCGTTTGGTAGGGAAGATAGGTTTCGCTGCCGACCATGATGGTGGGTAGCTTTGTTATATGCTCTTTTAGTTCTTTCATTTTGGCCATATAAGGTTCCCTTTATATATTCGAATTCAGGTATGGCATCCTACTCGGTGTCGGTTCCCCAAAAAATAAAGAGCGTTAGCGAACCCGTTGGAAATAGCCGGGTCCGGCACATGCAGGGCAAGTGCGATATTGGCCCATACTCGGGATACGTTGGAAAATGTGCCAGATCGACCCATCAAACCCTCTATTTATTGACAATTTTGCTAGCAAATACATTCGATCCGGCAAAGAATCAGACAAACGCATCGCTGTTTCTTCAATCTAACGAGCAAATTACAACTTGTTTCTTTTGTCTAGCGCTATTTCAACCCAATTTTGCTCCAAAAGATGTCTAAAGTGGCACAAAAAAGGCCGTATCCCGAATCTGACCCTTTTTCAGACGCGACCTACTCGAGTAAAAATTGGTGGAATATACTTTTTTGGAGCGCTACGTAAAATCACCCAACCCTTGACACAAATCATGTATTATGTTAACTTAATAAGTACCTATAATTTAATATTATTGGTATTTATAAATTATTGTGCTACCATCTATTAGAACCTCAACAATGGAGAACGAACCCATGAGCGATAAACCGGGATCTCAAATCATTCTTTATCAGACAGAAGACGGCCAAACCCAAATTCAGGTCACCGTGCAGGATGAGACGGTCTGGCTGACTCAGAAAGAGATGGCTGAACTGTTCCAGCGGGATCAATCCGTGATTTCCAGGCACGTTAGCAATGTATTTAAAGAAGGTGAATTGGACGAGGAAAGCAATATGCAAAAAATGCATATTGCTAATTCTGACAAGCCGGTCACCTATTACAACCTGAATGTCATCATTTCCGTCGGTTATCGGGTCAAGTCTCATCGGGGCACACAATTTCGGATTTGGGCCACCGGTACACTTCGAGAGTATTTGGTGAAAGGGTTCGTGATAAATGATGACCGGTTGGAAGGCAACGAGACCAACTACTTTGAGGAACTGGTCGAACGGGTGCGCCGGATTCGGACCTCCGAGAAACAGTTCTATCGCAAAGTGCTTGACATCTTTGCCACCAGTATTGACTACGACACCAGGACCGCCCAGGCCAAGGAGTTCTTTGCCACCGTTCAAAACAAGTTCCATTACGCTATACACGGCCATACTGCCGCCGAATTGATTGCCGAACGAGTAAACAGCGAGGCCCCAGCGATGGGATTAACAAACTGGTCAGGCAAGATAGTAACCACAAAAGACGCCAGAATCGCCAAAAACTACCTTCAGGAGCTCGAGTTGAAGCGTTTGAATCTGTTGGTGGAACAGTTTCTGGTCTATGCTGAGTTACAGGCCGTAGAGAAACGACCGATGTACATGAGCCAGTGGGTTGAGAAGCTGGACGCCTTTTTACGGTTCAATGAAAAGGAGATATTACAACACAAGGGACTGGTCTCCCGGAAAGATATGGAAGCCAGGGTCCGGGAGGAACTTCAGAAGTTTAACGAGAAGGCAAACGCCCTGGAGTCTGGCGATGAATAAGGCTCTGCTCCCGGAGCCAGGTGCGGCTGATCAATTAGCCGCGCCGAGGTCGCTGATATCGGCCGCCGGCCAGGCCGCCAACCAGGCTGCCGCCGACTACCTCTTCGACGATTACCGGCAGCGCCGGGCGCCCAAGACCATCCGGACCCAAACGGCCGCTCTCATCCGCTGGGTTCAATATCTCGAACAGGTTCAGGCAGCGGACGATTTAATCGCGGCCGCCGAAGCCTGGGCTGCCGGTTTTTTTGACAAAAAGGCACGGGCCAAGCTCGTCCATTACGCCCAGTCCCAGCACACCTCTCTTCCTATTATATATACCGGTCATTTCTGCCAGCACCGGCCGGAAGCCTGGGATGGGGTTACCTGGGGCCTGGTAGAAGGGTTTGTGAAGTGGCTGCTGAATGAAGGCTACAGCGTGGCCAGCGTCAACAACCGCTTATCGGCCGTAAAGGTCTACGCCCGCCTGGCAACCAAGGCGGGTGTCATCCCCCCCACCGAAGCGGCCCTTATTCGGGAGGTCCGGGGCTATGGGTCCACTGAAGGTAAGCGGGTGGACAAAGCCCGGGAACAGACTCGGGTCGGTTATAAGAAGGAAGAAGCGCTCATCTTAACGGCCGAACAGGCCCGGCTCTTGAAGCGTCAACACCCCCGCACCCCCCAGGGCATCCGGGACAGGCTGCTGCTGACCCTGCTGCTTGACTTGGGGCTGCGGGCCAGCGAGGTGGCGGCGCTGAAGGTTGCGGATTTGACCGAGCCAGGATATGTAATCATCTATCGCCAGAAAACGGATTCAACTGACCGGATGGCATTAACGGCCGATTTGCTGGGGGCACTTACAGATTATCAGCCTTATCTCCGGGAAAAAGGCCGTCTGCTTCGCGGCAGCCGCAAGAACGAAAAACTAACCGACCAGAATATGTCCGTCCGGGCCATCGGCAGCCGTGTCAAGGTTCTGGGGCGGGATATTCTGGGTCTCTGGGAGCTGAGCCCTCACGATCTGCGTCATACCTGGGCTACTAGAGCGGCAAAAGGCAGCAACCCCTTTGTGCTGCGAGATGCCGGCGGCTGGACGAATATGCAGACACCAGGGCGGTATGTGGAGCGAAGCCAGGTTGTAAATGAGGGGATTCAATTAGATTATTGAGCCGTAACAGAAGATGTCAAAGAGACCATTTCAAATCATGTGCTGGACACCTTTTTTAACGCCTAAGCAGCCAGTGGCAACGCGGTTGCTGATTCAGAATCATGCTGAAGCCCCGGATACCACTCGGCAAACTTACCCTGCAACTCACCATTGAGTGTCTTAATTTTCATAACTAACCTGAGTTCGAAGATATTAAATCACAGCAGGTAGCATTTCCTGCTCGCTCTTTGACAAATTAAGGGATGGTTTCTTGGGCTGATGTGAATAGGCTATCAGCCCAGCAATCAAATTGACCAGGAAATTGGCGGCACTGCGATGACGAGTGTGGCTAATCTGGGAGATGTTTTTCAACTGGTCGTTAATGGTTTCAATGATTGAGCGCTTACGTAACAGCAGCTTATCCATTAGAGGCATAAGTTGATTCTTCATATTCTTACGAATGGGCGTAATAAGTTGAATGCCACGGCCAAACAAGGCTTTGAACAAGTCTTTGGAAATGTAGCCTCTGTCGGCAAAAAGCTTGCCAAACAGCTTTTTAGTCAACTTGGGCACTGGTTTGCGGTCATCGACATTGCCTGGGGTCAGGTGAAAAGAAACAATTTCACCCCGGTCATTGACGACTAAATGGAGTTTGAAACCATAAAAGAAACCCATCGAAGTCTTACCCCGTTCAGCCAGTCCCTTAAATACTTTATGGCGTTTAATTCGTCGGTTGTGGCACACAGAAATAGGTGTTGCGTCAACAAAGGAGATGCCTGTCACCGGCCCCAGCTTTGACCAGAGATAAAAACACAATCCAGGCAGCACCATCGGCATCAGTTCAACGAAGCGATTGTAGCTGACCAGACCGGGAAACTCTGGTCGGAGATAGCGTTGGACATGTTCAAGGTAATAATGCTTGAAGTTCAGGTAATGGGACATATGGAAATAGATAAGGATGGTCATGATTTCACTGGCGGTCAAACTGCATTTTGGACCACGCTTTCTTTGGTTATTTCCTAATTGGAGACCATTTCAAACCGTGTGCCAGAGAGTTAGCGGGCTTTGCATCATCTTGGCTCCCGACCATACATAATTGATGCATGTCAAATACTGACCCAAATGACAAACAAAAGGTAGATGGGTACCAACTTCGTTTTTGGTTTGTGGGAGTCCACCCTGTTATTTGGCGACGCTTCCTCTTTCGAGCCGACAATACCTTTGCCGATTTGCACTATGCTATTCAGATTAGCTGCAATTGGAGTGACGACTTTCTCCACCAATTCAAAATTCATGGTCAGACGATTGTGGTTCCACGTGCCCCTGGGATCTGGTATTCCAAGTCGGCCGGACAAGTAAGGCTTTCAGATTTTCAGCTGAAAATCAATGAGCGCTTTCTCTATGAATACAACTTCTTCGACAACTGGCAGTTAGAGATTCGTGTTGAAGAAAAATGTACCCTTGAGACAGAGCGCTCTTATCCTGTCTGTATTGGCGGCAACCGAGCAGCACCGTCCGAGGATTGTGGAGGACCAGAGGTTTTCAATCGCCTACGCAAGCATTTTTCTCCCTTCTACATTTACAGTCAGCTTGTTGAATACTACGAAATGTACCAAAGGCGAGATGAACTTACAGAAGACGAGCTTTACGAGTTGGAAGATCGACAGCATGGGCTGCATGAGTTGGGCTATTGGGCCAGAATTGACAAATTTAATCGGCGGACAGTCAATAAACGGCTGAAACAATATGCAACCAACGACGATAGCTGGCGTGAGGTTGAAAGGATAATGTAGTGAAAATTAAAGTCCAAGTTGTCATCGAGTATGAAAATGAAGAACCGGAAACGGTGGTTGAAGAGATCAGTTGCCTTGAACGTGACACCCCATCGTTGGAAACCTTGGGACTAACGCTAGCTGAAGGCAAAGAGATATTGGCCTGCATTCAGGAGAAAATTGTCAGGCATCAGGTGGCAGATTTCATTGAACAACACCGTTACTGTGATCATTGTCATCAGCCACACCGGCGAAATGGCTATCAAACAATTACCTACCGCACCTTATTTGGAAATCTCAAACTTAAGGGCCAACGATTTTACCGCTGTACGTGCCAGGCGCATGAAACCAAAACGTTCAGCCCAATTGTCCAGTTATTATCAGAGCGAACGGCACCTGAATTTACTTATCTGCAGGCAAAGTGGGCGTCACTCATGTCATATGGGTTGACGGTTAACCTACTTGAAGAAGTTCTTCCTCTCTCAGCTAATGTGGCCACAGCCTTTCGGCAAACGCAAAAAATAGGACAAAGATTAGAGGATGAATTGGGCGAGGAACGCTATATGTATATCGAAGGTCCGGCGGCCAGGTGGGCCAAACTGCCTACGCCGAATGAAAGATTATTCGTTGGAATTGATGGAGGTTTTATTCACGGCCGGGAGGAAGGCAACCGTAAAGCGGGTTGGTTTGAGGTAATTGTGGGCAAGAGCTTGCTCAACAATCAGCCATCCAAACGTTTTGCTTTTGTGCAGACCTATGATGAAAAGCCCAAACGCCGCTTGTTTGAAACATTGCAATCCCACGGGATGCAAATGAATCAGGATATCACCTTCCTTTCAGATGGGGGCGATGATGTACGTGAGTTGCAATATTATCTTAATCCGAATGCCGAACATATTCTTGACTGGTTTCATGTAGGGGGTTGTTTAACAAACGTGTCATACGTGGCGATGGGATGTGAGTGATCTCTTGCCGTCCCACCCGCTAACTTGTCAAATCCCATAAATCGAACTTACTTCCGGGGAAATCATAATCCCCACAAAAGGAGTAAGTTCAATGAAAAACCAATGGAATATCGATGAATTAGAGGCACAGTTCACTCTGCTGCCACCTGAAATCGAATGGCTGGATGCAAAAGCAAAGGCTTACAATCGCCTGGCTCAGGCAGTAATGCTGAAATATTTCCAGCAGGAAGGAAGGTTTCCCGAAGAAACGCAGGATGTACCTGCTACTGTTCTGGACTTCATCGCCCAGCAATTGGAGATCGACCCCACTACTGTCAATGAATATCAATGGGATGGGCGGACAGCCCGTGATTACAAACGTGGTATCCGGGAGATGTATGGCTTTCGAGCAAACAGTGTCGCCGATCAGGATGAATTGCGGGACTGGCTGATTGCTGAGGTCTTGCCTGATGAACATCGGCATGATCACCTGGCGCAACTGGCCTATGGGCGGTTACGGCAGCTTCATATCGAACCACCAACATAGGGGCGAATGGAGCGACTCGTGGCTTCTGCTCGACATCGCTATGATCAGCAGTTCTTCGAAGAAACTGCCAGCCGATTGCCCGAGTTGGTCAAAACCAGACTGAGTACCCTTATCCATACAGAGGACAAGTCCACAGATGCTGAAGTTGGCGGTGAAGATGAGCCAGAACAACTCCGAATAAATGATCTGAAGAGCAGCAGCGGGGCAGCCAAAATTAACAACATCAAGCAGGTAGGGGCTCGCCTCGCCTACCTGCAAGCAATTGGCTTGCCTGGTGATTTGTTTGCCGGTGTCCCCTGGCGCTTTCTACAGCACTTTGCCCAACAAACGGCTGTTGAATCTGTCAGCCACTTGCAGCGGCATGAAAACGAAGCTCAGACACTTACGTTGCTGGCTGCTTTCTGCTGGGTTCGGCAACGAAGGATCACCGACCAGCTTGTCGATTTGTTCATTCAGGTGCTCAACGATATTCGCCTGCGAGCCAAACAACGTGTGGAACGGGAATTGCTCATTGATTTCATCCGTGTTAATGGTAAACAGCAACTGTTGTTCAAGCTGGCCGAAGCGATGTGGGATAATCCCGACGGCATTATTCGTGATGTGCTGTACCCACTCATTGGCCAAAAGCGGCTCAAACAACTGGTTGAAGAAGCCCAACGGACAGGTCCTTACCGCCGTTCCGTCCAGACAAGAATTAGTGGATCCTGGACACATCACTATCGTCCCTTGTTACCATTGATGCTCAATGTCCTTCATTTTCGCTCCAACAACACCCGGCATCAGCCACTCATCAAGGCATTGGAGGTCATCGCTGCCCACCTGGAGGAATCAGACGCTTTCTTCCCCAAGGAACAAGACGTGCCGCTCGACGATGTCATTCAGAAGCAATGGCAAGGTTGGATTTATCAAAAGGATAGCAAGGGGCGACGCCGGGTTCGCCGGGTACGTTATGAATTATGTGTCCTGCAATCGCTGCGCGAAAAGTTGCGCAGCCGGGAGATTTGGGTAGCTGGATCCAATCGCTACCGCAATCCAGATGAAGATGTTCCAGCTGATTTTGCCGAAAAGCGTGTAAGCTACTACGAAGCATTGTCCTTACCGACAAGTGCAGATGATTTTATCACGGCTGTTCAGCAACAACTGCGCCAGGCACTTCAGATGTTCAATGATTCCATTCCCAACAATCCTGATGTGGAAATCCTGAGCAAATCAGGCGGCTGGATTCGACTCACGCCGCTGAACAAACAACGTGACCCCAGCAATCTGCGAAAACTAAAGAATCAGGTCAAACGGCGCTGGTGGATGACCAATCTTCTGGATATTCTCAAAGAAGTCGATTTGCGAGTCAACTTCACCGCCAATTTCCCCAGCCTGACCGGACAGGAGCGCCTGGCACCAAGGGAAAAACAGAAACGCTTGCTGCTTTGTCTGTTTGGTTTAGGTACCAACACTGGATTGACCAGTGTTAGCATGGGTAATCATGGTGCCAGTTATGCCAATCTGCAATATGCACGCCGTCGTTTCATCGCCAAAGCGGCACTGCGGCAATCCATCAGTGATGTTGTCAACCGGACACTTGTTGTTCGCCAGCCACAAATCTGGGGGGAAGGAACCACCTGGTGTGCCTCCGACTCCAAGCAGTTTATAGCTTGGAATCAAAATCTGTTGACGCAATGGCATCGTCGCTACCATAAAGCAGGGGTCATGGTTTACTGGCATGTGGCCAAACAATCATTGTGCATCTATTCGCAATTAAAGGCCCCTTCCTCATCAGAAGTCGCTGCGATGATTGAAGGGGTCCTACGACACGGTACAGAGCAGAAGGTTAAGCGCAATTTCGTGGATACACACGGACAAAGTGAAGTCGGCTTCGCCTTCTGCCATCTCCTGGGATTTCAGTTGATGCCTCGTTTCAAAAACATTCATGCTCAGAAACTGACTCTGGCAGCTGAAACAGATGCTGCCAGTTATCCCCACCTGAAATGGATACTGGGACAGGCCATCGATTGGGAGTTGATCCGCAAACAATATGATGAAATGGTCAAATATGCCACAGCGCTACGCCTGGGAACGGCCGAAGCCGAATCGATTCTGAAACGATTTACCCGTACCAACAACCAACACCCCACCTACAAAGCCTTAGCCGAATTGGGACGTGCGTTGAAGACAATTTTTCTCTGCTCCTACCTGACACATAAATCGGTCAGGCGGGAAATTCAGGAAGGGTTGAATGTGGTTGAAAACTGGAACAGCGCCAACGGGTTCATCTTCTATGGCAAACGGGGTGAAGTAAGCACCAATGACCCTGATGCTCAGGAGATCGCTATCCTCTCCCTCCACCTACTCCAATCCTGTGTCGTCTACATCAATACCTTGATGGCCCAGGAAATTCTGGCGGAACCTAAGTGGCAGAGGCGGATGACCGTTGCCGATTGGCGAGCCCTGACACCGCTGTTTTATGGCCATGTCAATCCCTACGGCCGTTTTGATTTGGATATGAATTCACGGCTGCTATTGCAGGAACCTGACGAAATGTAGCCGGTTTTAGGTGAATGCCGTGTCCGGAAAACATGGGTGTTTCGGAAACTTGTCAATTCTGTGCCAATTGATTGTTACTCTACATTCCGGACACTAAACTTCATCGCCACGTATGACACGTTTGTTAAACAACCCCCTATGGTGTTGCCGTATTCATCATCAAGCAGAAACTGCGCCTGGGTGAAGACTCACAGGATATGACTTCAAAAATCATGGTCACTTTCTTGGCCTTGTTTTCAGAAATTGAGCGAGACTTTATTTCGCTCCGTACAAAAGAAGCTTTGGCCACGAGGAGGGCGCAGGGGGTTACTCTGGGAAAGCCCAAAGGCACTATTCAGTCGAGTATGTATGATAAAGACAGGGAGCGGATTCAAGAATTGCTTTTGTTAGGCATTCCTCAAACCCGGATCGTTGAAGTTCATTTGGGGTATGGTACACCGAAAAGTCTCAGCTACTACGTTCGGACACGGGGATTACGCAAAAAAGCTGGCAAATCGTAGCAAATCGAGCATTGAACAGCATTTGAAACCGTAACATTCTGTTCAAATGCCCCCGCTAGTCCACAATGCAGGACGAGACTGTCTGGCTGAACCAGAAAGAGATGGCTGAGTCATATACCACCGGCAAAGCCGGTGGCTTGATTTGTGAACCGCTCAAAGCGGTTTC
>Ga0055481_10000738_pt1 | contig 11137 bp, 9 predicted proteins | sample Muzzi_PWC_D2_FD_57936 | JGI IMG/M metagenome (GOLD analysis project Ga0055481, IMG submission 57936) | Wetland microbial communities from San Francisco Bay, California, USA, that impact long-term carbon sequestration - Muzzi_PWC_D2 | ecosystem: Environmental > Aquatic > Marine > Wetlands ... | reverse complement strand
AACCCCTGCCCCTGCGGATATTTCGGCGATCCCCAGCACGATTGCGTCTGCACGCCGGCGATGATCCAGCGCTACCGCAGCCGCCTCTCGGGCCCGCTGCTCGACCGCATCGATCTGCACATCGAAGTGCCGCGGGTTCCCCACCGGGACCTGGCCGATATCGCCCCGGCGGAGAGCAGTGCCAGTATCCGCCAGCGGGTCAACCGGGCCAGGGGCGTTCAGCGTGAGCGGTTGCTGAACTTCGGGTTACATGCCAACGCCCAGATGCAGACCCGTCACATCAACCGCTTCTGCCGGGTCGACAGCGCCGGCGAACAGCTTCTCGCCCAGGTCACCGACCGCCTTGGACTTTCGGCACGCAGCTACACCCGCATCCTCAAGCTGGCGCGGACCATCGCCGACCTCGCCGGGATGGGCCGGATTGAACGCCAGCACCTGGCCGAAGCGATCCAGTACCGGGGGCTGGACCGGAAAGTGTGACGAGGGCATTTCATTTTACTGCCCACGGAATTCCGAAAAACCACACCGGTGGGATCCGGCCACTGTCCGATCGCGGTGCTCCAGCGTCGGCAAAGGGGAGGTTTGCCTTTCCCGTGTAACGCAGCCGAAACGGAGGGGGGGGTAACCCCGCGATCTTTTTCAGCTTCTGGTAAAGGATCGTTGGCCAGCTTCGACCCCAAACCTGACTCCTCGGTAAATTTGTGTTATTTGTTGACCTGAGAGGTAAAATTAAAAAATAAGGTCTTTTGATCTCCTATTTGCCCGGGGAGGAAGACATGGGTTTGTACAACAGATATGTTCTTCCGCACGTCGTTCATTTCGCCTGCGGCTTGAAACCGAACATGCGCCAGCGCCAGAAGGTGATCCCTCAGGCCCATGGACGGGTGCTCGAGGTGGGGATCGGCTCGGGCCTGAATCTCCCCTATTACGACACCACCAGGGTCAGCAAGCTCTGGGGCCTCGATCCGTCGCCGGAAATGACCCGGATGGCCAGGCAGTCCGCAGACGCGCTCCCCTTCCAGGTTGAGTTTATCGGCCTGCCGGGCGAGGAAATCCCGCTTGAAGACGGCAGTGTCGACACCGTGGTCCTGACCTACACGCTATGCACCATTCCCGATACGGCGGCCGCGTTGCGCCAGATCGGCCGGGTGCTCAAACCGGGCGGCGAACTGATCTTCTGCGAGCACGGAATAGCGCCGGACGCGAGTGTCCGGCGTTGGCAGGATCGTCTCAATCCCGTCTGGAAGCGGCTCGGTGGCGGCTGCAATTTGAACCGTCCGATCCCGACGATTATCGAAACCGAAGGATTTCGGATCACCAGTCTGGACACCATGTATCTTCCCGGTTGGCGTCCGGCAAGCTTCAACTACTGGGGCAGCGCCGTTCCGCGATAATTACGGCCCGACAACTTGTAAAGAGTTGCTTTGCTGCGGAAAATGGCCCTCGGTCAGTCGATATCGGGGGAAAAAGGGGGATTGCCGGGCGTCGGCACATGGCTGAAGAGATTCAGTATCGGGAGCTGGACCGGAAACCTACCTGATTAGCCCGACTTCTGATGCAGTTTTTTCGGTGACCACCTCTGTAGGGGAATGACTCCATTTGACTCCCTCATCGCTCTGAGTATCAGGTTCCAGTAAGAACAAGCGGCTGTTTAAGTCTTTGGCCGACTTTACCTGGTTGGGGATCTCTGTCATATTTCCGGTTGGCAGATATTTTGCTGTCATTTTTCGACCTGTGGTCTTGCCGTAGGACGCCTGCTGATGAATTTGAAGACGAAAAATGTACTGCTGACCATGAGTGTGCTGTCGGTATTGCTGCTGACGGTGGTTGGAGCCACCTACCAGAGCACCACGGTGGTGATCGAAAAAACCATCGCCGATCACCAGTTGGCCCTGGCAGCCGACCGGGTCAAGGCGACCGAGATCTGGCTCGACCAGCAGATGCGCATCCTCAAAGCTACCGCCCGGGCGGTTCCCTTCGGCGCGCTGGGGAACAACCAAGGCACCATGGCGCCGCTGAAAATGGCGATGAACGCCGGGCACTTCAGCGACGTCTATATCGGCCTGAGCAACGGCATTCTCATCGACGGCGCCGACTGGGAGCCCTCGGAAGACTACGATCCACGCATCCGCCCCTGGTACCGCCGGGCGGAAAGCACCGGGGCCACCTCCTTCACCACCCCCTATCTTGACCTAGTGACGATGAAGCTGGTCATCGCCCTGGCTACGCCGCTGCGCTACCAAGGGCAATTTTACGGCGTGATGGGCGCCGACACGGTCCTTGATTCGCTGGTAAAAACCCTGCTCAGCACCAAGGTCGGCGAAACCGGTTATATCTTCGTCGTCAACAGCAACGGCACCATCCTCATCCACCCGCAGCGGGACTATGTGATGCGGGCCAAACTGCAGGAGATCGAGCCGGCGCTGTGGAATATCACCGAGCAGTTCAAAACTTCCCCCGCCGGCACCGTCAATTACCAGCACCAGGGGGAAAGGAACCTGCTGGCCTACAAGCGGATCAGCAATACCGACTGGTTTCTCTGCACCTCCATCCCGATGACCGAAGCCTATGCGCTGTCGCGCAAGACCACCCTGCTGTTCGCCGCCGAGATCATGCTGAAAGTCCTCGGCGGCCTGGCATTGCTGACCTTGCTCGGCGTCGGTGGCAGTGCGGCGGTCCTGTTCGTCTCCAGCCGTCGCTTCCAGTCGACCATTCAACGCCAGGAAGAAGAGATCTCAGGGATCAACGAGGATCTGCGCTGGAACATCAGCAAGCGTCAGGAGGTCGAGATCCGCTACCAGACCCTGTTCAACGTCGCCAACGACGCCATCCTGGTCAGCCGCGGTTATAAATGTATCGAGTGTAACGAGAAAGCGGCGGAACTTTTCGGCGCCGCGCGGCCGAACCTGATCGGCCGCAACCTGACCGACCTGTTCCCCGATTACCAGCCGGATGGGGTCAGCAGCCAGGAAAAAGCCGGAACGATTCTCCAACAGGCCAAAGCCGGCGGGCAACAGTACTATGAATGGACCTTCCAGCGCCTGGACGGCAGCGAATTCCCGGCGGAAGTGGGACTGAAGGTCCTGCAACTGGATGCCGAAGAGCTGGTTTTGACCAGTATCCGGGATGTTTCCAAGCGGGTGTTCGCCGAACGGCAGCTGCTGCAAACGCAGAAAATGGCCGCCATGGGCGAAATGCTCGGCGCCATCGCCCACCAGTGGCGACAGCCGCTGAACGCCCTCTCCACCTATGTCGCCAGCCTGCAGTCGGCCTACTACAACCGGCGGATCGATCAACAGTTTGTCGACACCCTGGTGGCCAACGCCGACGCCCAGGTTCAGTTCATGTCGAAGACCATCGATGATTTTCGCCATTTCTTCAAACCATCGAAAAGCAAGCGGCCCTTCGATATCGTCGAAGCGGTGCAGCAGGCGGTCAAACTGATGGAACCGCAGCTCAGGCAGGGGGAAATCCGCCTGACGACCAACCGGGACAACAATAGCCAGGCGCTGATCGCCTACGGCTTTCAGAGCGAATTCGTGCATGTGATCGTCAATATCCTGGCCAACGCCCGGGATGCTATCGAGGAACAGGCGACACGAGACGGAGTGCGCCCCGAGCGCCTGATCAGTATCGAAATCGGCTGCCGATCGGCTGAAATCCTGTTACAAATCAGGGACAACGGCTGCGGCATTCCAGAGCATTTGCTGGCCAGGATCTTTACCCCCTATTTCACCACCAAAGGGACGACGGCCGGGACCGGTATCGGTCTCTACATGGCTAAAATTATAGTCGAAAAGGAAATGCAGGGGACTCTGACCGCGGGCAATACCGGCGACGGAGCGCTGTTCACCATCAGTCTTCCGCAACTGGCAGAGGAGGGTTACGCTCATGCTTGATCTCGGTGCCAGAAACCCGCAGGTGATCCTGGTCGACGACGAACAGTCGGAACTGGACGCCTACAGTTTTCTGCTGCGCTCCATGGGGGTGGATAAGATTTATACCATTCAGGACAGCAGCCGGGTGCTGGAGATTGTCGCCGAGGTCTCCGTGCCGATCATCTTCCTCGACCTGAACATGCCGGGCAAATCCGGGCTGGAGCTGCTGCGCGAGCTGAAATCACAGTGGCCACAGATTCCGGTCATTATCTGCACCGCCAACTCGGAAATCGAAACGGCAGTCCAATGCCTGAAGCTTGGCGCCCACGATTACCTGGTCAAACCGATCAACATGAACAGTTTCGGTTCAGCCCTGCGCAATGCCATGGAAATCTCCGAGCTGCGCACCGAGGTGATGTCGCTGAAGGGGCTGACCTTCCCGTCGCTCCCCTCTGGCGAGCATCCGGCGTTCCGAGCGATTATCACCCGCAGCCCGGCAATGACGGCGATTTTCAGCTACATCGAAAGTGTTGCGCCGAGCGGCCAGCCGGTGCTGATCCTCGGCGAAACCGGCTCCGGCAAGGAGCTGCTCGCCCGGGCGGTGCATAAGCTCAGTGGGGTGACGGGGGAATTCGTCGCTATCGACGTCTCCGGACTCGACGACACCCTGTTTGCCGATACCCTGTTCGGCCATGCCAAGGGAGCCTACACGGGCGCTGCCGGAGCCCGCTCCGGGCTGATTGATAAAGCCGCGGGGGGGACGATTTTTCTCGATGAAATCGGCGATTTGAGTGAAGTCTCGCAGGTCAAACTGCTGCGTGTGCTGCAGGAGGGGATTTATTATCCGCTCGGGTCCGATCAACCGAACCGGAGTCGGGCGCGGATTGTCGCCGCCACCAACAAGGAGCTGACCGGATTGATCGAACGGGACAGCCGGTTCCGCCGCGACCTCTACTACCGGCTCAGCACTCATCTGATCAAAGTGCCGCCGCTGCGCGAGCGACGAGAGGACCTGCCGCTGCTGGTCGATCACCTGGTCGACGAGGCGGCGCGCAGTATGGAGAAAGAGCCGCCCCGGGTCGGCCGCGAGGCGCTGCAGCTGCTGCAGAGGCATCCCTTTTACGGCAATATTCGCGAGCTCAAAACCTATCTCTACGATGCCGTGGCCCGTTGTCGGGATGAGGACATTTCCGTAGCCGTTCTCAGCGAACGACTCAACGGAGCAGAAGCCGGCGCGAAGATTGTCGGCACCCCTCCGGAGAGGGATCCGCTGATCGGGATCTTCGGCGCCTTTCCGACCCTGGAGGAGCTGTCCGAATTTGCCGTCAGCCAGGCGCTGCAGACCACCGGCGGCAACCAGAGCCAGGCGGCCAGACTGCTCGGCATCTCCAAGCAGGCCCTGCACAAGCGGCTGAAGAAACGTCAGCCCGACGGCAAATCCTGAGCTCGCCGCCCGTTGGTATCACTCTCTCGAGGTCGCTGAGGCCGCCGAGAAAACCTGCCTTGGGGATTAAAATTTAGTCTCTCCCTGCGTTCTCCGCGAGCTCTGCAGTGAAATCCTGTCCTTTGTGTAAACTGAATGACCTGGAACCCATTTTCAGCGTCAACCACAGTTGACTGGGTCAACTCAGGTTGACCTTTCCGGTTGACCCGCCCTTCCCAATTCTCTCGGCAATCCGATTCAAGTTCAAAAAAGTCCTGTATCGTCAGCAGCTTAAAATTCTTTCTGCCACTGGCACGACCGTTGCTCATTGCAAAACATCGTTCTGAGTTATTGCAGGTCTTGAGCATGCCCCGGCCTTTTGCCGGTTGCGCTCGGTTGTTATGAACTCCGCAGCAGCGGAAAACCAGATCAAGGAGATGAAAGATGAAAGGATTAGGCAAACTGTTGGTTCCGGTTCTGGCCCTGGCCATAACCTCCGTCTTCGCCGGCGGCGTTCAGGCGGCACCGGCAACGATCAAGATCGGCAACATCATTCCGCTGTCCGGCCCCTCGGCCTCGGTCGGCATTCAGGGAAAACAGGCCCGTGAGCTGGCTGTCGAGGCGATCAACAACAGCGGCGGCATCAAGTCCCTCGGCGGCGCCAAGCTCGAAATGTTCTACACCGACAGCAAGAGCGACCCGACCACCGGCGTGACCGAAGCCGAGCGGATGATCAACACTGAAAAGGTCAATCTGCTGACCGGCTGCTGGAACTCGGCAGTCACCTATCCCGCGACCCAGGTTGCCGAGCGCTACGGCGTGCCCTTCGTGGTGCCGGTGTCGGTACGTGACACCATCACCGAGCGCGGCTTCAAGAACGTCTTCCGTCTCGCCGCCAAGGATTCCTGGTGGACCCGCGATCAGTTCCAGTTCCTCAAGGACATGCAGAAAGAGTTCGGCACCAACTTCAAGAAAGTCGCCTTTGTTTATGAAAACGGCGACTGGGGGACCGGTTTTGCCGCCGGCTGGCGCAAGCTGGCCGAGGCCGCCGGTTACGACATCGTCCTCGACGAGCCCTATCCCAGTACCGTCAGCGACCTGACCCCGGTGGTGATCAAACTGAAGCGCGCCAAGCCCGACGTGGTCTTTCTGACCTCCAACGCCGCCGACGCGATCCTGCTGACCAACACCATGGCCGAACTCAAGGTCAACCCCAAGGCGATCATCACCAGCGGCGGCGGCCACGCTGACCCCTCTTTCATGAAAGCGGTGGGCAAGAACGCCGAATATCTGTTTGACATCGTCGAATGGGAAGCCGACCTCAACCGTCCCGGGCTGAAGGAGACCAACGCCAAGTACAAGCAGAAATACGGGACCAACCTCACCGGCGAAGCGGTCGACGCCTATGCTGCGACCTGGCTGATCAAGGACGCTCTGGAGCGCGCCGCCTCGACCGACCCGGCCAAAATCCGCACCGCGCTCGCCTCGACCAAAATGTGCGGCGGCGATGTCGGCCTGCTCGCCTATGACTGCATCGAGTTCGATCAGAGCGGGCAGAACAAGAACGCCAACCTGGTCATCGTCCAGCTGCGGCAGAACGGTAACGGGATGGATCGAATCACCGTCTGGCCGAAAAGTGTCCGGCGCGCCGGCTACACCCCGGTCTTCCCGCAACCCGCGCAGTAAGTATCACCCGTCACGGCCGGGGCGGCGCGGCGTCGCCCGCCCCGGTGATTTCTACCAGAAGGGAGCATGAGCGGCATGGAAAGTTTCTTTGAATCGTTGATCAGCGGGATATTGACCGGCAGCGTCTACGGGCTGACGGCGGTCGGCCTGACCCTGATCTTCGGGGTCATGAAGGTGATCAATTTCGCCCACGGCTCGATTCTGATGGTCGGGATGTTTGCCGCTTACTGGTTTGTCACCCTCACCGGGCTGAATCCGTACCTGGCCCTGCTGGTGGTCGTGCCGCTGCTCTATGTTTTCGGCTATTACCTGCAGAGCCTGGTCATCCAGCCGATCTTCGTCGCGGAAAAGGATGTCCGCGAGCCGATCACCGTCATTATCGTCACGACCGGAATCTGGTACATGCTGGACAATCTGGCGCTGCTGGTGTTCGGCGCCGAGTACCGCAACGCGCACACCGCAATCACCGGGAAAATCTTCGAAATCTCTGACATGTACTTCCAGTGGCCGAAGGTGATCGGCGCCGGGATTACCATTCTGTGTGGCCTCTATCTCTACTGGTTGCTGAAACACTCCCGGCTGGGCAAAGCGATCCGCGCCACCAGTCTCGACCGTGAAGCCGCCATGCTGATGGGGATCAAACAGACCAAGATCTACAATATCGTCTTTGGCCTCGGCTGCGCCTGTTGCGGGGTGGCGGCCTGCGTGCTGGTCACCCTCTATTCGGTCTACCCGACCGTGGGCGTGGCCTTCGATATCAAGTCTTTCGTCATCGTGGTGCTCGGCGGGCTCGGCAGTATTCCCGGCGCCATTCTCGGCGGGGTGATCATCGGCATCATTGAGACGGTCGGCGCCCAGTTCATGGCCGCGACCTGGACCGAGCTGCTGATGTACGCCGTGTTCCTGTTCGTGCTGATCGTCAAACCGTCCGGCCTGTTCGGCCACAAACTGGATTTCTAGGAGGCTGTCGGACTATTCGGACCGAAGCGAAAATTTGGAAGTTTGAGGCCGGATTTCAGTTCATTTGAGTGCCCATAGTTGCCCTATGTGCCGAAAAGGAAATGATATCCGGGGCAAACAGCCGGGTTTGCAGCCGGTCCCTGAAAAGTCCGTCAGCCTCCTTCTCCGGGAGAATACAATGCATCTGCTGCGAAAACAGAACCCGCTCCATCTGCTGATCACTGCGGCGATCCTCGCCCTCATGTTCCTGTTGCCGGTGGTGATCCGGAGTTCGACCCTGATCCTGATTTTCACCCTGATCATCTGGTCGGCCTACCTGACCTCCTGCTGGAACTTTGTCGGCGGCTTTGCCGGCGTTCTGCCCCTCGGGCATTCCGCCTTCGTCGGTATCGGCGCCTATACCTCGACGGTCCTGTTTCAGACCTGGGGCTTAAGTCCCTGGTGGGGCATGCTCGCCGGTGGCGTGCTGGCGGCGCTGGTCGGGGTGATTATCGGTATTCCCACCCTGAAAATGCGCGGCGCCTATTTTGCTCTGGCGACCATCGCCATCGGCGAGGGATTAAGGGTGCTGGTGGAGAACGTCAAGCAGGTCGGCCCGTTCAACATCAACGGACCGAGCGGGCTGCTGATTCAACTTTCCAAGAGTTCCTTTGCCCACTTCCAGTTTGTCAGCAAGGTGCCCTACTACTACATCATTCTGGTCATGCTGCTGCTGGTGCTGTTGCTGACCTATCTGATGATGAATTCGAAGATCGGCTACTACCTGGCAGCGGGAGGAGAAGAGCCGGAGGCAGCACAGGCGCTGGGGATCAAGGTTTCGCGCTACAAGCTGATCGCCATGGCAATCAGTTGTTTCCTCACCGCCCTGGGGGGGACCTTCTACGCGCAGATGATGCTCTACTTCTACCCGAAGTCGATTTTCGGCCTGGACCTTTCCTATGAAATCGCCTTCATCGCCCTGATCGGCGGGCGTGGTTCGATTCTCGGTCCGGTCCTTGGCGCAATGCTGCTGAAACCGGTCAGCGAACTGACACGGATCTACCTCGGCGACACCCTGCCGGGGATGCATCTGGTCATCTTCGGGCTGGTGCTGATCGTCGTCATGCGTTATCAGCCGAAGGGACTGATCGTGCCGGCTCGGCGCCTGTTCGACCGGCTGTTCAACAAACCGGGAGAGCCGGAGGATAAAGGCCCGAAAACGGCCATCGCTGCCAGCGAAGCAGATTAGAGGAGAAGGCAGATGTCATTATTGGAAGTGAAAAACGTGACCAAGAGATTCGGCGGCCTGACGGCGGTCAACGCGGTCGACATGCACGTCGAGCAAGGGGAAATCATCGGCGTCATCGGCCCCAACGGCGCCGGCAAGACCACCCTGTTCAACTGCATCGCGGGCGCCTTCCCGCCGACCAACGGCAGCATCCGCTTCAACGGCCAGGAGTTGGCCGGAAAGAAACCCTACCAGATCTGTCGGGTCGGGGTGACCCGGACTTTTCAGGTGGTCAAGCCCTTCGCCTCGAAAACGGTGCTCTACAATACCGTGGTCGGTGCTTTCGCCAAAACCAACCAGCTGCACGAAGCGGAGCAGCGGGCGCTGAAGATCCTGCGCGAACTTGACCTTTACGACAAGAAGGACGTGCTGTCGCGCAGCCTCACCCTGCCGGAACGCAAACGGCTGGAACTGGCGCGGGCGCTGGCGACCGAACCGCAGCTGCTGCTGCTCGACGAAGTCATGGCGGGCCTGCGGCCGTCGGAGGTCAGCGAGATGCTGCCGACCATCCGCAAGATCAATGAATCGGGGGTGACCATCATCATCGTCGAGCACATCATGCAGGCGATCATGAACCTCTCCGACCGGATCTACGTGATCAACTTCGGGAAAAAGATTGCCGAAGGGGACCCCAGCAAGGTGGTCGCCGATCCGGAAGTGATTAAAGCCTATCTGGGAGATGAATATGTCGCTGCTCAACATTGACAAGCTGAACGCCGGCTACGGCGAGATCCAGGTGCTGTTCGACCTCTCTCTGCAGGTCAAGGAAGGGGAGGTGGTCAGCATCATCGGCGCCAACGGCGCCGGCAAATCGACCCTGCTCAAAACAATTTCCGGGATGCTGCACCCCAGTTCCGGGACGGTGGAGTTCGACGGTGAAAAGATCCAGGGACTGCCGGCGGACGAGATCGTCGAGCGGGCGCTGATCCACGTCCCCGAAGGCCGGCGGCTGTTCTCGCTGATGACGGTCTACGAAAACCTCGAACTCGGCGCCTACAGCAAGCGCGCCGAACCGCATTTCAAGCGCAATCTCCAGGAGGCTCACCAGCTCTTTCCGCGCCTCAAGGAACGGGAAAAACAGCACGCCGGAACCCTCTCCGGCGGCGAACAGCAGATGGTGGCGATCGGCCGCGGAATGATGGCCCAGCCGCGGGTGATGATGCTCGACGAGCCCTCCCTCGGCCTGGCGCCGGTGCTGAAGAAGGACATTTTCGCCGCAATCAAGAAGATCGCCAGCGAGATCGGCACCACCATCGTCCTGGTCGAACAGGACGTGATGCATTCCCTGGCGATCAGCGACCGGGCCTACGTCATGGAGCACGGCCGGGTGGTGATGGAGGGGACCGCCAAGGAGTTGCTCAGCGACCCGCACATCAAGACCGCTTATCTGGGGATGTAAAAATATTACCTGCTCCCCCGAGGAGAAGGACTCATTTGAAAACCGCGTGACTCGTCGCGCACAGGAAGGGAAAGGAACCGCAAACCATGACCAACACCGAACTGCTCGCCCGCCGTCAGGCCGCCGTCCCGCGCGGTGTCGCCTCCGCCACGCCGATCTTTGTCGCCAAGGCGGAAAATGCCGAAGTCTGGGACGCCGAAGGGAAGCGCTACCTCGATTTCGCCGCCGGGATCGCCGTCTGCAACACCGGCCATCGCCACCCGAAAGTGATGGCGGCGGCGGCCGCCCAGGGTGAAGCCTTCGTCCATACCGCCTTCCAGGTGGTCCCCTACGAGACCTACATCGCCCTGGCCGAGCGGCTGAACAAGCTGGCGCCGATCAACAATGCCAAGACCATCCTGATGACCACCGGCGCCGAAGCGGTGGAGAACGCGGTCAAGATCGCCCGCCACTACACCAAGCGGTCGGCGGTGATCTCCTTCGTCGGCGGCTTCCACGGCCGGACCATGCTGACCATGGGGATG
>Ga0055481_10000737_pt1 | contig 11140 bp, 12 predicted proteins | sample Muzzi_PWC_D2_FD_57936 | JGI IMG/M metagenome (GOLD analysis project Ga0055481, IMG submission 57936) | Wetland microbial communities from San Francisco Bay, California, USA, that impact long-term carbon sequestration - Muzzi_PWC_D2 | ecosystem: Environmental > Aquatic > Marine > Wetlands ... | reverse complement strand
AGCGGCTCGCGCGCCGGCTCCTGCCGGAGGTGGGGCGATTCAACCTCGACTCGCTCTGCGCTCACTGCGGTATCGGCAATCGCGCGCGGCATCGCGCACTCGGCGATGCGCGCGCCACCGCCGCACTGTTCGTCGAGCTGCTCGCGATCGCGCAGGAGCGCGAGGGAGTCGCAACCGTCGGGGAGCTGCTCGATCTGCAGACGCGACCCACGCCGCGGCGGAAGCGGCGTCGCCGCTGATTTCGGTGCGCGCGAAAGCGCGGCGACGTCACCCGCGCGGCGCGCCTCCCAACTTGCGCAGCGATTGGCCGACGCTCGCGAGCACGTACGGTCCCTGGGGCACGACGGCGATGCGCGCACCCGATTCCCGGCCGCGCAAGGCCTCGGCGATGCCCGCTTCCGGCGTCTCGACGGGCTCCACCATCCACTCCATCACCGTTTCCGGCGGAAAGGCGTCGGTGTAGAGCAGGATGCGCGCGCGCCGGTGCGCCTGGCACAGGTGCTGCACCATCCATTGGTCGATGGCGAAGAACTCGGCGTCGGCGAGGCGCGATTCGAACGCCGGCGGGTCGGCCGTCTCGCGCAGCAACTTCTCGAACGAAGCGCTGCCGACGCCTTCGCGCAGGGCGGTGCACAGCAGGATGGCGCCGCCGTCCGCGACGATCGAAGATGCGGTCGAGATCCCCTTGATCGACTGGTAGAAGGTCGAGTCGAGAGGCGATCCGCCCCCGGACACGATCACGAGCTCGGCGGGCGTATCGAGGCAGACGCGTGACTCCTGCGCGACGAAGGCCATGCCCTCCGCGTGGGCCGCCTCCGGATCACCGCAGAAGACCCCGGCGATGGCGCGATTGCGGTCGAGGGCGACGTTCACGAGGAAGTCGACGCCCACCCGCCGCTGGATCTCGAGCAGGTCCCGGTGGAGCGGGTTGCCATCGACGATGCCCGGTCCGACCTGTCCCTCGAGCATCGTCGGCCCGTGCGCGACGCGAACCGTCTCCACACCTGCGAGCCCCGGCGCTACCGCCTTGCGCCCGCCCGAGTATCCCGCCATCAGGTGGGGCTCGATCATGCCGGTGGTGATCCGCAGGTCGGCGTCGAGCAGGCGGCGGTCGATTCGAATCGGGATTCCGCCCGCCGTGCGCCCGAGATCGACGTGCGCCGCGGCGTCGCGCGCATCGTGCTGCGCGATCCGCAGCGTGCGCGCGAGCTCGCTGCCGAGCATCCGGTCGAGCTCTGCCGGCGTGTTGGGGCGGTGCAGGCCGGTGGCGACGAGCACGACCACGCGTTCCATCGGGATCCCCGCCGCGCGCAACGCATCGAGGATCGGCGGGAGCAGAGTCGCATTCGGAACCGGTCGGGTGAGGTCGGAGACGACGATCACCGCGTCGCCGCGCCCGCGCGCGAGCTCCTGCAGCGGCGGCGTGCCGTTGGGATCCTCGAGCAGGCGGCGCAGATGCGCGTCGGGATCGCGAATCGGCTGCACGTTCTGCTTCTCGAGGACGTCGACGCGATGGCCGGGCGGAATCGCGATCTCGATCTCTCCAGCGCCGTAGGCCAACCGCACCTGCATGCCCTCACGGTATCGCCGGCCGCGGCGTGGCGTCAAACTTCTGTGGTACGGTTTCGCGCGGGGTGAGTCACTCGACGATGCATTCGATCGGGCGCGTGAGCGCGTTCGGTGCAGGCTGGGTGTTCCTGATCGTCGCGATCGGGACGCTCTTCGGCTGCGTCTTCGGGTCGGCGGAGATCTCCAACGCCGACGAGGTTGCGATCGACCGCTTCGACACCGTGGTGATCGACGCGGGCCACGGCGGCGAGGACACGGGCGCGCACGGCCAGCGGGGGATCGTCGAGAAGGAGCTGGTTCTCGACGTGAGTCGGCGCCTCGCGAAGCGCCTCCGGGATCGCTCTTTGCGCGTCGTGATGACGCGGGACGACGATCGCTTCGTTCCCCTCGAAGAGCGGTTCGCGCTCGCCAACGACGCGCGCGGCGATCTGTTCGTCTCCATTCACGCGAACGCGACGAAGAACACCGCGATCGGCGGCGTCGAGACCTTCTTCCTGGCGCTCGACGCCAGCGACGACGACGCGCGGCGCATCGCCAGCCGGGAGAACGAAGCCTTCGCCTCGCCCGCCTCCGCCTCCGTCGCGATCGACCCGCTGAACGCCATCCTGGGTGACCTCATCGAGTCGGAGTACATGCGCGAATCGAACGAGTTCGCGCGGCTCGCCCAGTCCGGCCTGGCGGGCACCGAGATCGGCCACTCGCGCGGGGTCAAGCAGGCGCCGTTCGTGGTGCTCCAGGGCGTGCAGATGCCGTCCGCTCTGGTGGAGATCGGCTTCATCACGAACCGGAACGACGCGTCGCGCCTGCGCAGCGACGGCGGCCGGGATCGCGTCGCCGATTCGCTGGCCGATGCGGTGCTGGAGTTCGGTCGCCGCTTCGATGCGCGGCGGGGCGTGGGCACCAGTCGCGCGCCGTCGTCGGGCTCGCGCTTGGCGGAACGTCATGCGCAGTGACGGTCGTGGCGCCGGCGAGCTGCGTCCGATCCGGTTGACGCCGGACTACACGGAGAATCCGCTGGCGTCGGTGTTGTGCGAGTTCGGCCGCACCCGCGTGCTGTGCACGGTGTGCGAAGAGGCCACGGTGCCGCGCTTCCTCCAGGGGGCCGGACGCGGTTGGGTGACGGCGGAGTACGCGATGCTCCCCGGCGCGACGGACACGCGCTCCCAGCGCGACTCGGCGCGGGGACGTCCTTCCGGACGCTCCCAGGAGATCCAGCGGCTCATCGGCCGCAGCCTGCGCGGCGTGGCGGACCTGGCGGCCCTCGGCGAACGCACCCTGTGGATCGACTGCGACGTGTTGCAGGCCGACGGCGGCACGCGCTGCGCCTCGATCACCGGCGCCTACACCGCCCTCGCCCTCGCGACGCGCCGGCTGTTGCGGCGCGGGGACATCGAACGGGATCCGCTGCGTGACTCGGTGGCGGCGGTGTCGGTGGGCATCGTCGGAGGCGAGATCGTCCTCGATCTTCCCTACGCGGAGGACTCGACCGCCGAGGTGGACATGAACATCGTCGCGACCGGGCGCGGGCGCTTCATCGAGGTGCAGGGCACGGCGGAGCAGGGCAGCTTCAGTCCCGAGCAGCTCGCGGCGTTGACCGCCCTGGCGCTCGCCGGCATCCAACGTCTCGGCGAATTCCAACGCGCCGCCATCGAGGCCGCGGATTCGTGACGGCGGACCGGGACGGATCGATCCCGGAATGGGTGATCGCGACTACGAACGCCGGCAAGCTGCGCGAGATTCGCGACATTCTGGCGGGACTGGGCCTCCGACTGCGCGGCCTCGACGAATTCCCGCCGTTGACGTTTCCCGACGAGGGAGACGACTACGGGGCCAACGCCGCCGCCAAGGCGCGCACCGCGGCGCGAGCCACCGGACGCCCGGCGCTGGCGGACGATTCGGGACTCGAAGTGGCCGGACTCGGAGGGGCTCCGGGTCCGCGCTCCGCGCGCTACGGCGGACCGGGGCTCGACGATCGCCAACGCGCCGCCACGCTCCTCGAAGCGCTCGACGGCTGTGACGAGTCCGGGCGGATCGCGCGCTTCGTCTGCGTCGCGGCGCTGGCGACGCCCGCAGGTGGCGTGACCACCGCCCGCGGCGAGTGCGCCGGCCGGATCCTGCGGGCGCCCCGCGGCGACGGCGGCTTCGGATACGACCCGATCTTCGAAGTCGCGCCGGGAATCAGCATGGCGGAGCTACCCGAGGCGGAGAAGAACCGCGTCTCGCACCGGGCGAACGCACTGCGGGAGCTGGTGGCGGCGACGTTGGGTCCTCCGCGCGCGGGCTGAGGGCTCAGATCCTCGCCATGCGCTCGTACGGCGTCGGCAGGGCCGGGTCGAAACGCGCCACGATGCGGCGCAGACGACGCGCCTGGCGCGGCGACAGGATGACGCCGAGCCGTGCCAGCACGCCGGGCAGGTGCTCGTCGCAGAACGCGAGCACGGCGTCGCGGGACAGCAGATCGGGGTTGGCACCGGCCTCCTTGAACGCGAGCCAAAGCGGGTAGCGCGGGACGTTCTGGTTCGCCGCCAGGGATAGCTCCAGCATCAGGTGGTCGAACCGTCGTCGCTTCACGTGCCGCTCCCGCGTGACGGGGCCCGCGGCGTTGGCCGCGACTCCCACAGGGGAAGTGGCCCGATCCGGCCGGGAGTGGCGCGATTTTCTCGCTCAATCGACCAACATCCGCGCGAGACGCCGACGCGCGCGAAAGGCGCGGCTCTTCACCGCCGCCGGATGCACTCCGCGGCGTGCGCCGTACTCGGCGTAGCTCTGCCCGGACAATGCACACCAGCGCATGACATCGCGTTCCTCGTCGGGAAGTTGCCGCAGGCAGCTGCGCAGCCGCTGCAGCTGCTCGTGGGATTCGAGCGCCTCCGCCGCAGTGGGAGAGTCGTCGATCGCCAGAATGGGCCGGGTCGGGCCGGCCCCGGGCTGCTCCTCGCGTCGGCGCCGACGGCTTCGCAGCCACATCAGGGCTTCGTTGATCACGATGCGGTGAACCCAGGTCGAGATCCGCGCCCGACCCTGAAAGGTCTCGCTGTGACGCAGAACCTTTTCGAACGCGTTCTGCACGACGTCCCGCGCAGCGTCGCGGTCGCGGGTGAATCGCAGCGCGGTGGCGAACAAGCGCGGCTCGAGATCGGCGAGCACCTCACCCATCCGATCCGGGTCGTGCGACGGCAGGGTCGCGTGTCGGGCGGCGGGGGCGACTCGCACCGATGCCGGTTTCTCGTGAACGACGGACGCCGTCGGAGCGCCGCATTCGGAAAATTCTGAGTCCATGGCGCTCCGATTCCCGTCGGCCGAGCCGCGTGTGAACGGCTCGGCCCAACGGGGGTCGTCCTGGGCGCGCTTCGGGTGGCCTCCCGTGCAGCCGTTCGCCGGGGCCCACCCCGTCGATGCGTTACGCTCGCTTCGGCGTACCAGTTACGGGCTCCGGGGTAACCCGGCCCCCGCCGCCGTCGTAACCGGGAGAGAAGCGGGATGCGTGAGGAGCGCGAAAGCCGCTGGCGAGCGTGGATGATCGCGGCCCAGGCAGGCGACTCCGCGTCGTACGAGAAGCTCCTGCAGGAGCTTCTGCCGCACGTGGGCGTCATCGTGCGGCGGCGACTCTTCGATCCGGCGGCGGCGGAGGACGTGGTGCAGAACGTGATCATCTCCCTCCACCGAGCGCGGCAAACCTATCGCCCCGAGCGGCCGTTCCTGCCGTGGGTCAACGCCATCGCGCGCAATGCCACCATCGACGCCATCCGGGAGCGCGGCCGCCGCGGCCAGCGCGAGATTTCGCTGGAGGCGGACGGCGTGCCCGAGCCCGCCGTCGACGGCGTGGAGCCGGAAGGCGCCGCGCTCGATCCGCGTCTGCTCCGGGCGCTCGAGCGCATTCCGGAGGGGCAGCGCGAAGCCGTATCGCTGATCCATCTGGCGGGCCTCTCCGTCGCCGAGGCGTCCGTGCGCGCGGGGGTGTCGAAGGGCGCTCTCAAGGTCCGAGCGCACCGCGGTTATCGCGCGTTGCGCGCACTGCTCGAAGAGGAGGAGCCGTGAGCGGGCGCACCACCGAGCAGCTGCTGCACGAGCTGTCCCAGAACCTGCCTCCGGTGCGGCCGATTCCGCGCATCCGCAGCGTGCTGGCGGTGGTGCTCGCGGCGTGGCTCGGCGCGATCGCACTCGACTGGCGCTACGGGCTGCTCCGGGAGGGGGCCTTCGGCGCGCTGGCCGGAGCGGACGCGCGCTTCGTCGCCGTGCTCGCCGGGCTGGCGCTGGTGGCCGTGGGCGCCATGCTCGCTTCGCTGACGAGCGCCGTTCCCGGTCGCGAGTCCGACACGCGTCTGTGCACCGCAGCGGCCTTCACCGGCGTGGGGCTGGCGGCGGGGGGCGGATTGTGGGCCGTCGTGGCCGCCGCGGGCAGCGAATCCGACACCGCCGCGGGTGCCTTCCTGTGCCTGAGCCACGCGACCGCATTGGGCTTCCTGCCGGTGTTGATGGCGGCGCTCTTCCTGGCGCGCGGTGTGGCACACAGACCGCGGATCGGCGCAGGCCTGGCCGCGTGCGGCGCCGTCGCGCTGGGGGCGCTCGTGATCCACGCCAGCTGTCGCGCGGGCGGGGCCCTGCACATGCTGCTCGGGCATGCGCTGGCGCCGCTGTTCCTCGGCTTCGCATTGGCGATCCCCCTGGCGGCGCTGATCCGACACTGGGGCCGCGCGAACTGAGGCCAGCGGCAAAGGCTATGGTTGCGCGCCGGTGGAATCGATGCGCCTCGTACTGATCCGACATGGCGAGTCCGAGTGGAACGCCGCCGGCCGCTGGCAGGGGCAGGGCGACCCGTCGCTCTCCGCGCGCGGTCGCGAGCAGGTGGCGCGCCTGGCCGAAGCCCTGGCGCCGGCCGGGATCGACGTGCTGGTGTCGAGCGATCTGGCGCGAGCGCAGGAGACCGCGTCCATCCTCTCGCAACGGCTCGCCTGCCCGATCGAGACCGATGCGCGGCTGCGCGAGCTCGACATCGGTCGCTGGACCGGACGGACGCGGGCGGAGATCGTGTCTCGCGATCCCGAGGCGCTGCGGTTCTTCGAGACGGGCGATCGAGACGCACATGCCGGCGCCGCCGAGCGCCGGCGGGACGTCGGCGTGCGCGCGCAGGCGGCGCTGCGCGAGATCCGCGCGCGGCACGCCGGGCGCTGCGTCGCGCTCGTCACTCATCTGGGAGTGCTGCGCGAGCTGCTCCCGGGGCGGGACTTCGACAATGCCGAATGGCGCAGCGTTTCCGCCGCGGACCTCAGTCCACCGCCCGCCGCCGCCGCTCCCGTGCGGAGAGCCGCGCATTGAGCGCCCGCACGAAGCCGGGGAATAGGCGCTGCAGGTAGTAGCCGATCCAGGCTTCGGGTGAGACCGGAGCCACCGCGCGGTTGCGCTGCACCGCCAGCAGGATCTTCTCCGCCACGCGCTCCGGCGTGTAGTTGCGCCGCCGGTAGGTGTCGATCATGCGCTGGCGTGCTTCGGGACGCGTCAATTCCTCGCCGCGCAGCCGGGCCGCGGAGGTGATGGGAGTGTTGATGATGCCAGGGCAGATCGCGGTGACGCCGATGCCCTGGCGCGCGAGCTCGTCGCGCAGCGCTTCGGAGAGCCCGAGCACGGCGAACTTGGTGGTGGCGTAGGCGGCGAGCGCTTCCGCCGCGACGATGCCCGCCAGCGACGACACGTTGACGACGTGCCCTCCGGTCTGCCGCGCGACCATCCGTGGCAGGAAGAAGTGACAGCCGTGCACCACGCCGAGCAGATTGATGCCCACGATCCAGTCCCAGTCGTCGAGCCCGGTGTCCAGAAAGCCGCCGCCGATGGCCACGCCGGCGTTGTTGACGAGCAGATCGACGGCTTCGACTTCGGCGTGTACGGCGTCGGCAAAGGCGCGCATCTCCGCGCGGCTCGCGACGTCCACCCGGTGGGACGACACCGCGGCGCCGGACTCGCGCGCCTCCTTCGCGGTTGCGGCGAGGCCCGCCTCGTCGACGTCGCACAGCTGCAACGCGGCACCGCGTCGCGCGCACAGCAGCGCCGTCGCGCGGCCGATCCCGCTGCCGGCGCCGGTGACGAGCACCGTCTTGCCGCCGAGGTGAGCCGTGTTCATGCGTCGGTTCCCTCGGGCGCCGTTGCGGCGGGACGGCTGTCGATCGTCAGCAGCATGCGCATCCCCTCGGCGATGATCCAGACGTCGAACACCAGGATCACGCAGCCCATGCCGGCCAGCAGCCACTGCTCGGAGAAGTTGCGGATGTAGCCGGTGACCTCCCCCAGCATGGCCGTGACCGTGGCGCCGGCCACGAAGATCATCGGCACCAGGGTGTAGACCACCGGGCGCCCCATGCGCTTCAGCCAGATCGAGACGATCAGCAACGTGACGCCGGCGACGAGCTGGTTCGTGGTGCCGAAGAGGGGCCACAGGATCAGCCCGCCCTTGCCGTCGGCCTGGGTCACCGCGAGCAGCAGCGCGGCCCCGATGCCCACCGCGGCGGCGGCGTAGCGGTTGGTGAGCACGCGCAGGCCGGTTCCCTCCGCCAGCTCCGAGATGATGAGGCGCTGGATGCGCGCGCCGGTGTCGAGCGAGGTAGCGGCGAACGCGATCACCATCACGGCGATGAAGGTGCGGCCGGACTCGACCGGGATGCCCAACGCCGCGACGAAGCGCGCGCCGCCGCTGACGAACGCGTCGAGCTTCGCGGAGAGCCCCGACGCCTCTCCCCAGCTCGCGTAGTGGTGGAACCAGTCCGCCTCGGTGGCGAAGCCGGCGGTGGCCGCCAGGACCGCCAGCAGCCCGAGGGTGCCTTCGCCGAGCATGCCGCCGTAGCCGATGGGCCGCGCGTCCGTCATGCAGGCGACCTGCTTCGAGGTCGTGCCCGAGGCGACCAGGCCGTGGAAGCCCGAGATCGCGCCGCAGGCGATGGTGATGAACAGGAAGGGGATCATCGGCGGCGCCCCGGGCGGCGAGGCCTGGATCGCGGGCGCCTGGACCGTGGGATGCAGTGCCACGAGGCCCGCCGCCAGCAGCACCAGACCGGTGATGAGCTGGTGCGAGTTCAGGTAGTCCCGCGGCTGGAGCAGCGCCCACACCGGCAGAACCGAGGCGAAGAAGGAGTAGATCAACAGGATCCAGACCCACGCGCTCACCGAGATGCGGCTCACCGCGGGGAAGGTCTCGGCGAAGGCGTTGCCGTAGAAGATCGCCGCCAGCAGCACCACGTATCCGGCGATCGAGGGCCAGAGCGCCGCACGCCGCGGTCGGATCACCAGCCCGCCCAGCAGCAGGGCCACGATGATCTGGACGTTGATCGGGAAGATCGATCCGGGGTTCCCCACGAAGAGTGTGCCGATGATGTAGGCGAAGACCGCCAGCACGATCCAGATCAGCAGCGAGATGACCACCAGGAACAGGAGCCGCACGCGCGGGTTGATGACGCGACCGGCGATGTCCCCGATGGAGTGACCCTGGTTGCGCAGGCTGATCAGGAGCGCGGCGAAGTCGTGCATCGCGCCCATGAATACGGTTCCGATCGTGACCCACAGCAGGGCCGGCAACCAGCCCCAGATCACCGCGATCGCGGGCCCGACGATGGGCGCCGCGCCGGCGATGGACGTGTAATGATGGCCCCAGAGGATCGCCTTCGGCGTCGGCACGAAGTCGATCCCGTCTTCGTGCGCGACCGCAGGGACGACCTCTTCGGCGCCGACCTCGAAGATCCGTCGCGCGAGGAAGGTCGAGTAGTAGCGATAGCCGAGCAGGAAGGCGGCGATCGCGAGGGCAGCGAGCAGGACGGCGTTCACGGCGCGTGGAACCCTACCAGCTGGGCCGGGTCGTACGCGAGCGGTCCGGCGGGGCCCAGCGGTACACCGAGGCCCATCCAGATCGCCAGCATCGCGGACCACACCAGGCCGAAGGCCAGGGCGTAGGGCAGCATCAGCGCCACCAGGGTGCCGATCCCCGCGCGGGCCATGTGCCGCTGCAGGAAGACCAGCAGGATCACGACGTAGGGATTGAGCGGCGTGATCACGTTCGAGACCGAGTCGCCGATCCGGTAGGCGACCTGGGTGAGCTCGGGACTGACCCCCACCTGCATGAACATCGGCACGAACACCGGCGCGAAGAACGCGTACTTCGCGGACATCGATCCGATGAAGAGGTTGCCGATCACCACCACCCCGATGAAGCCCTGCATCAAGAGCGCGCTCGGCAGCGCGGCCGCGGCCAGCGCCCGTCCGCCGGTGATGGCGAGCATCTCCCCCAGCCCGGAGTGGGCGAAGTAGGCGATGAACTGGGCGGCGAAGAAGGCGAGCACGATGTAGGGACCCATGCCCGCCATGGTGTCCGCCAGGATGCCGGCGACGTCCTTGTCGCTGCGAATGGACCCGGTGACGAGGCCGTAGGCCAGGCCCGGCAGCAGGAAGCCGATGAAGAGCAGCGGCACGATCACCCGCACCCAACGCGGGAAGGCGCCGTCCAACCCGTGCAGCGGCGCGCCGGGAACGAGCGCCGCCAGCGCGAAGACGGCGAGCGCCGCCACCGCCACTGCGAGGGCGATCCACAGCCCGCGTTTTTCGGCGGGCGTGAGCTGCTGCGCGGTCAACGGGTCCGCCGACACGGGAGCGGGGCCGCCTGCCTCCGGCGGCTTGCCCGCGAAGCGGGGCTCGACCCAGCCGGCGGTGACGCCCCAGCCCACCGCCGTCAGCAGCGCGGTCGAGGCGATCATGAACCACCAGTTGCAGGTCGCCGCCACGGCGTAGGTCGGGTCGAGGAGCTGGGCGCTGGCGGTGGTGAATTTCGCCAGCAGCGGGTCGAGGCTCGTGATGAAGAGGTTGGCGCCGAAGCCGGCGGACACGCCGGCGAAGACGGCTGCGAGACCCACCACCGGCGAGCGGCCGAGCGCCTGGTAGAGGGCCGCGGCCACCGGCGGCAGCACCACGTAGCCGGCGTCGAGACCCATGGACGACATCACCCCCACGAAGACGATGGTCGGGGTGAGCAGGGCCGGCGGCACCGCCAGCAGGGTCGCCTTGAGCAGCGCGCCGATGAAGCCGGACTTCTCCGCCAGGCCGATGCCGAGCATTCCCACCAGGACCACGCCGAGCGGCGGAAAGTCGGTGAAGTTCGTCACCATGCTTCGCAACGCCCAGTAGAGCCCTTCGGAATCGAGCAGGTTCGTCGCCCGCACCGGAATCGTGACGCGCTCGCGGCGGGGCTGTCCGGTGTCCGGGTCGAGCACGGCCCGGGTGATCGCCTCGCCGCTGGCGGGATCCACGAGGGGATCGCCCCCGGCGTCGAGCACCGCTTCGCGAACCTCGTGCGTGACCGTCTTCTCCACGGTCCAGTCGAGCCGGACCGCGACCTGGGAGAACACCATCACCAGCAGCGCGCCGAGACCGAAGAGCGTGGCCGGGTCCGGTAGGCGGTTGCCGAGGCGCTCGATGGCGTCGAGCCAACGTCCGCCGCTTCCCTCCGCACCGGCGTCGTGGGTCGCGCTCATGAACGTTCCCGCGCCGCGCGCCAGGAATGCATGGCACGGGTGTACGCAAAGGCCGCGCCCAATGCCAG
>Ga0055481_10000736_pt1 | contig 11144 bp, 7 predicted proteins | sample Muzzi_PWC_D2_FD_57936 | JGI IMG/M metagenome (GOLD analysis project Ga0055481, IMG submission 57936) | Wetland microbial communities from San Francisco Bay, California, USA, that impact long-term carbon sequestration - Muzzi_PWC_D2 | ecosystem: Environmental > Aquatic > Marine > Wetlands ... | reverse complement strand
GGGCAAGCAGTGCTTGCCCATGCCACCCAACCGGCACCCACGTACACCGACACGCACACCGCCTGGCCGCTCTCTGACGGTCGCGGTACTGATATGTCATATCCGCTTCCTCACGGTCGCGGCTCGGATACGCATCGAAACTCTAATGGTTGTCGCGCTGTTGCCCCACTCGCTTGCGCTCGGGGCTCTGATGCGCCCTATCCGCTCCCTGACGATCGTGGCTCGGATATGCGATACCCACTTTCGGATCCCAATCGGCATCGGAATGGCTCGGATGGACGTCACTTCGTCGTCGTGGTGGATACGGTGGGCGATTTCTACCCACCGGCCGCGGCGCAGCACGGCGTCGATCTTCAGCGATTGACCGTCGTACGCGTGCGTCGCGGGAAAGAAGCGTTCTGGGCGGTGGAACAGGCGTTGCGATGCCGCGCGGTGGGCGCGGTGATCGCCCCGCTGCCCCATCTCGACGAGAGCCAATCACGACGTCTGCAATTGGCGGCCGAGAGCACGGGTTGCATCGGATTGATCCTCCGCCCGGCACGGCAGCGTACCAAGAGCTTTGCGGCCGTCCGCATGCACATCACCGGCGTGCCGACGAAGGAAGGCCAACTGTTGCCTCACACAGAAACGGGTGGTATGGGCAAGCGCAGCTTGCCCGTGAAAAACCGTATCACCTATGACAACTATTCGGCATTTGAAACAGCCGCCACGGGGGGCGACCGCTACATCCGACAAGCCGGGTCTGCAACTCGGCAATCCGGATCGATAACGCGACAAGCCGGTTCCATGACTCAGCAAGCTGGACTCACGACAACGGGTGCCACTGGCGGCTTGCCCGCCAGTGTCTGCTCCGGTGATCAGCAATTCCGCACTGGCAGCGAGCTGCCAGTGGCACCCGATACCGCATTTGATGAATCGAAACCAGGGACACTCCGCACGAAAACCACGGGCAAGCTGCGCTTGCCCATGCCACCCGACATGCAAGCCTCTGACCGTTTTGCATGCCACAATCGTGACGCTTATCGGTGTCGCATCGAACTGTTGACCGTGCGGGAAGGAATGCCTGTGGAGCCTATTCTGGTGGATTTGCATCATGAAACGGGCGATGTGCCTGTACATCCCGTTCCTGTCGACCGACCGGCTGCCCGGACCGGCTGACGCACCCGTGGCCATGGTGACACCACACGGGCAATCCCTGCGCATCGCGCACGTCAACCGCGCGGCACAGGAGTTGGGCGTGCGCCCGCAGCAAACGCTGGCCGCCGCGAAGGCCATCGTGCCGGAGCTGGTCACGCACGACCACGACCCGACGGCCGACCGCCGGCGGCTCGAGTCGCTGGCCATCCGCGCGGGCAACTATTCCGCGCTCGTACACATCGAAGACGGGCAGACGCTGATCGTCGACGTCACCGGCGTCGAGCGGCTCTTCGGCAGCGAGGCGAACCTGCTGCACAAGGCGATCGAGGATTTCGCGTCGCTGGGCTTTTTCGCGCGGGGTGCGGTGGCGGACACGCTGGGGGCCGCCTGGGCGGTGGCGCACGACCACCCCGAGCGCACGGTGGTCGTCCCGCCGGGGCAGACGACGACGGAACTCGCCGCGCTGCCGGTCCGATCGTTGCGGCTTGATGCGAAGATTGTCGAGTCGCTGGCACTGGTGGGCGTCACGACGATCGCCTCGCTGCTCTACCTGCCGCGGTCGTCGCTCACCTCACGGTTCGGCGCGGTGCTACTGGATCGGTTGGACCAGGCGCTGGGGAATCTACCCGAAGTGTGGAGGCCGTTTCGCCCCGCGTCGCTTTTGAGCAGCCGCTTTCCGATCGGAACGCCCACGACGCGTCTCGACATATTGACGGAAGCGATCCGCCGCGCGTCCGCGCGGTTCTGCGACTGTCTGGACAAACGGGTGGCCGGCGTGCGCGAGCTGTTCGTCACCTTCGAGTGCCCCGACGTGGAGACGGACGACGGCCCGCAGACGCAACGCCTCACGCGGGCCATCAACCTGTCACAACCCACACGGTCGAGTGGCCATCTGTTTTCGCTGCTCAAGGTCATGGTCGAGCAGCTCCGCCTGCCCGCGCCGGCCGACGTGTTGACGCTCTGGGCGCGGCAACTCGATAAGCTCGACGACTGGCAGGATGAGCTGTTCGCCACCGACGCGCGCGACGACCGTGTGCTGGGCGATCTGCTCGATCGCCTGGTCGCGCACCTGGGGACGGAAGCCGTCGTCCGCCCGCAACTGCTCAGCGAGCACCAACCGGAGCGGGCGTTTCGCTACGTCTCAGTCACCGCAGTGAAAGCGGAGCATCATCATCATCAGAGCCCCGAGCGTAAGCGAGGGGGCCAACATCAGAGCCCTGAGCGCAAGCGATGGGGCCAGTCGCATGAACAATGGAACTCATCGAATCCAACGGCCGCCACGGAGGGTGACTGCTACGATCAAAAAACATCCGCACTGGCGAACAAGCCGCCAGTGGCACCCAACGACGGGGTGGCATGCCCACGCGATAGCGTGGGCATGATTCGTCGTCCTTCGGTTACATGGCCACGCAAGCGTGGCCATGCCACCCGGCCAGTGGCACCCGTGCGACAAAGCCATTCGGAAGCGTCGCGCAGGCTGAAGCCTGCGGCTCAGGGGGGAAGTGCTCCCCCCACAAGACCGCTACGTCTCCTCGCGCAGCCCGTCGAGATCGCCGCGACGGCGCTCGTGCCGGAGGGTCCGCCCGTCGCCTTCCACCTGCACGGCGAGCGGCACGCGGTCGCCGACAGCATCGGTCCGGAACGCATCGAAACCGGCTGGTGGCGCGGGCCGCACGTGCAGCGCGACTACTACCGTGTCATCACCGAGTCAGGGCGCCGCGGCTGGCTCTTTCGCGAACGTAGGCACCATCGCTGGTTCCTGCACGGATGGTTCGATTGAATGGATCACGCCATGGCGAATACGAAACGAATGGCGTCGAACACTTCGCCCATCGTCTCACAATCCGACGCGACGATACGGCGATCCAGCATTTTCTTGGGAATGGTCATGATATTATCGAGAGAGATCGCACATACCGAAGGCACGCCATGCTCAGTCGAAAGGACAACCTCTGATTCGATGTCGCGAATGGTGCGCGTCAGCGGCGCCACGGTTACGTTCGTCATGTGCGAGACAGCGTCGGTACGCGTCAACAGCAGAACGGGGCGACGCCCAGCGGGTACCGGCAGGTTCGCCCACCAAATCTCCCCTTGCCGGTGTTTAGCCATCGTCGACTTCCCAGTCGCTGAAGTCTTCGTTCGACCAGGATTCAGCAGCCACCACCGCGCCCATTTCTCCCAGGCGGTTGTGCTCTTGCGATTCCTCCGCTTCGCGATCCGTGTCCGCAATGAACTCGATCAGGTCCTTCTTGTTCCACCGATTGGGAACGACGAGGCTGATTTGATTTCGCGCACGGGCATGAACCGCTCGAAGTTCTTCCACGAGCCACGTACGCCCCAGTCGGACACTAAACGTGATATTGCACGATTTCTGCGTGGTGTTGACCCGAAGCGTATCGCCCCGCAGATAGTTAGCGGCGGCCTCCATTTCAAAATTGGGCGTCACGCCGCGAAGAACCTTCCACCGCGTCAGATTGTCGCCGGTGATGGACAGGATGAGCCATTCACGCCCGTTGGAACCGGCCGCCTCTTGAAGGACCTCGATCAACGTTCCAATCTGGTCCCGACTGAAGCTGGCACGCATGGCCGGATGGCTTTCGGCCCCATTCAACTCACAGGCCAGGCAATCCACGTAGGCGATCACTTTCCGCATGTCCCTGTCTCCGTGCACCTTAATCATACGCGAGGAGATGATATGTGTCAAATATATTTTTATCCATTCGTAATTCTTTTCATAACAAGTCGTTACTATCAGTATTCTTTATTTAACACTTACTAATCCAATGCCCGATAGACCTCAAGATGGAAAACACATCCATCCGGTCAAAGAGCTTGCCCGGTCGCCGCGATCGCCGGCTCCGCGGCGCGGCCGGGGTTGTCGTACTTACGCGGAGCTTCGTTGCAAAACCAATTTCTCCTTTCTTCGCGGGGCGTCTCATCCGGAGGAGCTTGCGGAGCGGGCGGCTGAACTGGGCTATGCGGCGTTGGCGGTGACCGATCGCAACACGTTGGCCGGCGTCGTGCGGGCACACTGTGCGGCCAAGTCGTGCGGGCTCAAGTTGATCATCGGGGCCGAACTCACGCCCATCGATGCCCCGCCGATCACGCTCTACTGTCCGGACCGGGCGAGTTACGGCCGGCTCGCACGCATCATCACCCAGGGTCGGGTCCGTACCATCAAGGGTTCCTGTGAGATCACGCTCGATGACATCGCCCAATGGTCCGAGGGGCTCATTGCGTCCGTTTACAATCCAACTGTTGTCACGTTGTCGCCAAACGGCACTGGCGAACAAGCCGCTAGTGGCACCCTGTCCGGGACGGCTTGCCATCATCAGAGCCCGGAGCGCAAGCGACGGGGCCAGCCGTACGCACCTTCGACTCCATCGGACCCAACGGCCGCCACGGGGGACGGCCACTACAATCAGAATACATCCGCACTGGCGGACGAGTCGCCAGTAGCACCCAACGACGGGGTGGCATGCCCACGTGGCAGCGTGGGCATGAAACGCAGTCGTTTGGCCACATGGCCACTCGAGCGTGGCCATGCCACCCGGCCGCTCCCTCACGGTCGCGGTACTGATACCACGGACAAGCTGCGCGTGCCCATGCCATCCGGTCGATTCTCGACGGACGTCGAAGAGATCCGAAGCGAATACGATGTCTACCGTGATATCTTCGCCGATCGGCTTTACGTCTGCGCGGGTGTCCACGGCGGACCGGACGACGAGCGCCAACTGGCTGACACCTATGCCCTGGCACAGGCTTGGGGCGTGCCGCTTATCGCGACCAACGACGTACACTACCACGAGCCACAGCGCCGCTTTCTGCAAGACGTACTGACTTGTGTGCGCGAGAAGTGCACGCTGGCCGAGGCGGGCCGCCGGCTCTTCGCCAACGCCGAACGGCACCTCAAATTCGTCGACGAGATATACCGTCTCTTTGCTTCATACCCGGACGCGGTGGCGCGCACCGTCGAGCTGGCCGAACGGTGCCACTTCAGCCTCGACGAGCTGCGCTACGAATATCCCGAGGCCCTCTTCCCGCCGGATCAGACGCCGCAGAGCTTTCTCGCCAGACTTACCTGGACCGGCGCGCGGAAGCGTTATCCCGGGGGCATTCCCGCCAAAACCCGCTCGCTCATCGAGCACGAGCTGCGCCTGATCCGCGAGCTGTCCTACGAGCCGTACTTTCTGACCGTCTGGGACATCGTCCAATTCGCCCGCTCGCGCGACATTCTATGCCAGGGGCGCGGCAGTGCGGCGAATTCGGCCGTCTGCTACTGCCTGGGCATCACGGCCGTCGACCCCAGCCGGGTGGACCTGCTCTTCGAACGGTTCGTCAGCGCGGAACGCAATGAGCCGCCCGACATCGATGTGGATTTCGAGCACGAACGCCGCGAGGAGGTCTTTCAGTACATCTACAACAAGTACGGGCGCGAGCACGCGGGCATCGTCGCCGAGGTCATCAGCTATCGTCCACGGTCGGCCATTCGCGACGTGGGCAAGGCACTAGGCCTCTCCGCCGATCGCATCGGCGCCCTGGCGAAGAAGCACGAATGGTGGGAGAAGGAGGCCGTCCGCGACGACGTGCTGAACGAAGTGGGCTTTGACCCGGCCGATCGCTCGGTGCGCATGCTCAGCCGGCTGGTGCGCCAGCTCGTCGGCTTCCCACGGCATCTCTCCCAACACGTCGGCGGCTTCGTCATCACGCGCGGCCCCCTCTGCGAAATGGTGCCCATCGAAAACGGCGCCATGCCGGATCGCACGTTTATCGAGTGGGACAAGGACGACATCGACGCGCTGGGGATTCTGAAGATTGATTGCCTGGCGCTGGGTATGTTGACGGCGATCCATAAATGCTTCGATTTTGTTAACGGAAGCGACGGAGCGACGGAGGTGAGGGCGACCGAAAAGGGAGCCCGAACGAGCGACGGAGGGTCGCTCAGGCGCCCTCCCCTTGCCCTCCACACCATCCCCCCCGAAGATCCGGCCGTCTACCACATGATCTGCCGTGCCGATACCGTCGGCGTCTTCCAGATCGAAAGCCGGGCGCAGATGAGCATGCTGCCGCGACTGCGCCCGCGCTGTTATTACGACCTGGTGATCGAGGTGGCCATCGTGCGACCCGGTCCCATCCAGGGCGGCATGGTCCACCCCTACCTGCGGCGTCGCAACGGCGAGGAGCCGGTGACCTATCCGAACGAGGCGATCGAGGCGGTGCTCGAAAAGACGCTGGGGGTTCCCCTCTTTCAGGAGCAGGCGATGCGGCTGGCGGTGGTGGCGGCGGGATTCACGCCGGGCGAGGCCGACCAACTCCGCCGCTCGATGGGCGCGTGGCGACGCAACGGTACCATCGAGGCATTCCGCGAGAAACTCGTGTCGGGCATGCGGGCACGCGGCCTGTCGGAAAACTTCGCCGAACGCTGCTTCAAACAGATTTCCGGCTTCGGCGAGTACGGCTTTCCGGAGAGTCACGCGGCGTCGTTCGCCCTGCTGGTGTACGTGTCGGCCTGGCTGAAACGTTATCATCCCGCGGCGTGGTGCGCGGCCATGATCAATTCCTGGCCTCTGGGTTTTTACCATCCCGCGCAGCTCGTGCGCGACGTGCGCGAGCACGGCGTGCCGGTGCTGCCCATTGACGTCAATCACAGTGGGTACGATTGTCGGTTGGGGGTGGAAGCGACGAATAAGAGAGCGACGGAGCGACTGAGAGCGACCGAGCAGGGAGCACGAAGCGACGAAGCGACTGAGGGCGACCGAACAGGAAGCACGAAGCGGAAGGACGATCCCAAGCGCTGGGGTGAGGGCGGACCGGCGATCCGCCTCGGTATGCGTCTGATCAAGGGGATATCGCAGGCTCAGGTGGAAGGCATCGAGCGAGGGCAGCGCAATCGACCTTTTACTTCCGTGGCCGACCTCGCTCACCGTTCGGGTGCCGCACGGGCGACGCTCGCCAAGCTGGCGGCCGCCGACGCCCTGCGATCGCTCGGCTTGGACCGCCGCCGCGCGCTGTGGCAGGTGCTTGCGTTACGCGAGGAACCGCCGATGCTCGAGGGAACCGAACCGAAAGAGGAGAACCCGAATCTGCCTGAGTTGTCGTTGGAAGAAACGGTCTTTGCGGATTACGAATCGATAGGGCTTTCGTTGAATGCCCATCCGATGTCACTTGTACGCAAGGAGCTGAAAGCGGTGCGAATCGTGCAATCGGGGGTGCTTCGAAATTCGGCGCAAGGCAAATGGCTGCGTGTGGCCGGGTTGGTGCTGGTGCGACAGAGGCCGTCGACCGCACTGGGCATCGTCTTCTGCACCCTGGAGGACGAAACGGGAACGGCCAACCTGGTGATTCCGCCGGACATCTTTGACAAATACCGCAGGGCAGCCCAGGGGTCGGTCGCGCTGATGGCGGAGGGCCGCGTCGAGCGCCAGGGCGAGGTCGTGCATCTGAAAGTCCGCCGCATGGAGAATTTATCCGACACGCTGTCCGGACTGCGATCGGCTTCGAGAGATTTTCATTGACAGCGACGTACCGACGCCGCTCCCTCTGGTCGCTAGCGACGTAGCGATGTAGCGACGAAGGATCAGAGCCCTGAGCGCAAGCGATGAGGCAAACATCCGACGTATCACCGCACGCGGACATTCCACCGACAGCGACATAATCGATACTCGTCCGCACGGATAGACCGGCGTGCGTACACTGCTTCGGACGGCTGCCCCGGCGCTCGCGCTTCGGGCTCTGAGAAAAAGGGGCTCATTTGTTGTGAGCTCCAATCAGCCTCGTAAAATGACGCACATGACATCTTCTTTCCCGCGCCCGATTGGGTAGAATTCCGAATGGTCCACAAGACCCGACACGTTGAGATGGATCGAAAGCAATTCCAGGGAAGATCGGCCCTCAAACAATTAATGCGGTTGGCGCGCTTCGCGTTGCTTATCGCGCTTACGCTCTTGGCTTGCGCGCTTCCTGTGCTGGATGCGTTAGATCGAGGATTCCAATTCATGCCTGGCGGCGAGGTTCCGCCACGTGCCCGCCTGGGCGTTTCGCGGAGGGGGTATGCGTTCTGTATCCTCTGGATTCCTCGGTCCAGGGATGCCACGACCTTCGAAAAGGGTATACACGGACGCATCGGAATGCTCAGCATCGGACCTGCTGACGCAGCCATTGACTGTGACGAGAGTGAGAGAGCAATGCCCATCTGGTATGTTGACCTGCGGCTCGATGTGTGGTTTGCGACAGTATTATTTGCACTTTATCCAACCATTGCTTTTGTACGCGGGCCTTGGCGGCGGTGGCGCCGGCGAAGGCGTGGCTTGTGCACTGGGTGCGCGTATGATCTAGCCGGCAACGTGAGTGGAAGGTGTCCGGAGTGTGGACGAGCCGTCCTTCTATCCCAACGCGACAGATCAGAGCCCTGAGCGCAAGCGATGGGGCAAACGTGCGATGTATCACCGCGCGCCAACATTCAACCGACACCGGCATCATCGATGCCCATCCGCAGGGAGTGTCCAGCGTGCGGTCCCGGTTCGGATGTCTGCCCCCATGCTCGCGCTTCGGGCTCTGAGAAGAACGCTCTCCTCGGTTGTGAATCCGACTCCGGCTCGTAGAATCCAGTGACGCGCGTGTATGCGGAGTCTGTTCAGCCAATGAGCGTGAAATGTCCACACGGCGGGGTGCCCCATCCATTGCGAAGCAACGGGTGGGGGACGAACAAATCCTCGCACGACATCCCGTCCCCCACCCTTCGCTGGCGCGAAGAATGGGGCACCCGCACGCACCCGGACATGACTCCTGTCAATGCAAATGCCCCGCGATGCGAGCGAGGGCGATCTCCCGGTGCAACGCAACGTGAAGCGGCGTTTCGTCCGCCTGTCTGGACGACACCAAATCGGACAGTGAATACCGCGCACGGCGGTCGTAGCGATCGAGCAGCAGTTCGATGCGCTCACCGAACGCACCCGCATGCCGAAAACGCGACGACGGACTCCGTGCCAGCGCCGTCGCGAGCACCGCCGTCAGGTAATAGCGAAACTGCGCCGTTTCACCATTGCGGCCGATGCTCGGATCTACCGCCATACTCGCCAAAGTCTTATTCAGACGAACGCCCGCGTACGGCTTGCCCGTCAGCATCTCGTGCAAAATGACACCCAGCGCGTAGACATCCGTCGCCACTCCCAATTGTGCCATGCGTCCCTCTCGCTGCTCCGGCGCTGCATAGCTCATCGTGCCGATGAAGCCTCGTTCATCGCGCAGCAGCGACGAGCGGCACCGGCCGTCAATGGCAATGCCGTAGTCGATGATCGTGGGCTGCCCGTCATCATTCACCAATACGTTGGCGGGCTTGAGATCGCGGTGGACGACCTCGCGCAGATGAAGGTATTCGGCCGCCCGGCACAGGCGCGCAAACACCCGCAGCCGATCGCTCATCGATTTCGATGAATCTTCCAAGAAACGTTTCAGCGTAATGCCCTCGATGTTCTGCATGACGTAATAAGGCTGGCCGTAACACCAAGAATCGGTCGCGTTGGGGTTCTCGCTCCCGGCGCGCCCACTATGCCTGAATCGTGCCACTCCTGCGTGCCCCGGCGAGTTGAGTCGCTGCAGAATCTCGATCTCGTGGGCGAATCGCCAATGCGTCCGACGCGATACCGCCGATGTGGACAGAATCTTCATGGCGTACGGCTGGTCGGTGGCCGCATCGATCACACGGTACACGATACCGTTGGCACCGCGTCCCAGCTCGCGCTCGACCCTGTAATGATCGATACATCGAGGCGCTCCGTTTGACGCCCTCGCGTGCGTACTCGGGTCCGGTGCGAGCAGCGCGCGGAGGGTTTCTTTGCCTTTCTTCAAACTCCGATATACGGCCGACACCGATACGCCGAAATACCTGGCGATGCTGGGAACGTCCTGCTCCTGGAAGTAGTGCATCTGGATCATCTTGAAGACATCGTCGTCGTGGGCCATCTCGCCCACGATCACCATCAGCGTGCCTTCCGTGTGACGCTGATCGACAACGCCCGGCATGGCGACATCCAGATCGACGCGTACGCCGGTCGCGCATCGTTTCTTCGCCGACCGCGTGCGCAGGTAACTCAAGAACTGATTCCGAACGACGGCTCTCAGGTAATTCTCGAAATGAAGCTCGGATTCACAGGAAATGTGGGTGACTTTGAGCAGCCGCAGGGCCGCCTCATTGGCGACATCCGCCGGCACCGCGCTCTGCCCGGCCCGCACGCCCACGAGCGCCTGTGCAAACGCGAGCATGGTGTGGTATTTGGTGGCGATCAACTCCGCCAGCGCCGCCCTATCTCGGCCGCGGGCTCGGTGTAGCAAGTCCCCTATCGATCCTGCCGTCCGGCAAGCTGTTTGACTTGTCAGTGTCATACCCCGCACCGCCCAAGTGCGTCTTCGCGCCAAATGCCGTTCAGATGATTACGCTGCCCCCGCCAATAATAGGCACGCGGGGGCACCGGTGTCCAGCGGTCTCATAGGCGAGCCGTCAGCCTTCAGCCATTAGCCGTCAGCTTTCACAGCAGGGTGCCCCATTCTTCGCGACAGCGAAGGGTGGGGGACGGTGCGCACACCACAGCCTCCTCGCCCTCCCCCCATTGCCCTGCAATGAATGGGGTACCCGCCAATCCAAGCTGAAGGCTGATGGCTGACGGCTGACGGCTGACGGCGGACGGCGGAAAACTAACCACTCAATACGCAAACGCCCAATCAAAGCCCCTGCTGATCCAGCGCATTCTCAATGGCGCGCCGAATCTTGTCGTGGATTTCCTGTGAATTGGCGATGGACTGCCATGCCTGCGGCGATTGGTCGGGCTGATCGGACACAAAGGTAATCGTCCCGAGATTCGTCATCTTCTCCGCCGGCGAGGCGTTCAGGTAGGTATTGCGCACGTCGACAAGCCGGCACGACGTGATACGCGGTGCGCGAACCCCCTGGATCGTCAACACGCGAAGATTGGTCAGCACATACCACGTCGGCACCCAACGGACGATGGCCA
>Ga0055481_10000735_pt1 | contig 11155 bp, 6 predicted proteins | sample Muzzi_PWC_D2_FD_57936 | JGI IMG/M metagenome (GOLD analysis project Ga0055481, IMG submission 57936) | Wetland microbial communities from San Francisco Bay, California, USA, that impact long-term carbon sequestration - Muzzi_PWC_D2 | ecosystem: Environmental > Aquatic > Marine > Wetlands ... | reverse complement strand
CGCACCAGCCGCCCGTCGTCCTCACGGCGCTCAATGCCAGGTCGCCGTCGATCGAATGCCAGTTGACCAGCGCTTCGTTGATTCTCGTTTCTCTTATTTTGTCCGGACTGAGATCGTCGCAACGTGTCGCCCCGGAGAGCCAGGCGGCGACGATCGGATTCTGGCGATAGGCGCTGCCGGCGACGAGACGCGGAATTCGCGAAATCTTTCCGCGCCGGTGCAAGCTCGCGAACCCCCGAAAGATACCTGCGAGCAGAGTGCCGTTGGAGACTGGCACCGCCACGACCGCCGGCGCGTCACGCAGCTCGTCATAGATTTCGTCGGCAATCTTTCCATAGGCGCTGAGCTGCAGGGCCGTATTGTCGCCACCGGGATTTGCGTCGTACCACTCGTTGGCGTGGGCGGCACGGCGGGATACGTCGATCGCCGTCTCGTAGTCACCTTGCACGCGTTCAATTTCGGCGCCGAGATCGAGCATCTCCTGGGCCCGTTTCAAGTCATATCTTTCGGGGATGTAGATCACACAGCGGATACCGGCGAGGTGCGCGGCGAGGGCCATTGCAGCCCCATAATTGCCGCAGGTTGCGAGCGTAAGACAGGCAAACTCCCGCCGCAGGGCGTCGTTTGCCTGCGCAAATGCGATCCGGTCCTTCTGCGTCCCGGATGGGTTGCCACCCTCGAATTTGAGATAGAGCTGATGCAGGTTGGTCGCACGTTCGATGTTGCGCGCCCGCGTGAGGTCCGTGTCGCCGACCTCGGCGTCGATAATGTCAGCGAATGCCTCGACCCGCTCGAGCAGCGGCTTGTCCGGATCGACAACTATGTCCCGCAGTGCGCCGGTCTCAGCCGATACCTCGGACCAGTCACTTGCAGCGCCCTCGAACGCCATGCGTCCGCGCGCCTCATCGGCAGGGCCAGCGACCGAATCGGCGTCCTTTGTCTTGCTCTTCGACAACTGGTTGGCCTGTGCGAAAAATGTCGTGTGCGCTATTGTAGCTTGCCTTGTTTCGATCGCGATACGCATATCGACAACCGTATTGCGGGATGCGGGAGATCGGCATTAGTAGTTTGATATCAAGTTACTTGACATCAAAGGCAATGCGCAGATACTCCGCCAAACAGCAGCTTCCTTCACGCAGAGGCCCAACATGGCATTGCCTTTCGCCGGGCGGGTGCGGTTTCGATTACCGTCCCGAATCCGCAATTCAACCAGGTCATTGCCCGGCATCAGGCTACGCCTGGTACTGGCAGATCGTATTGCCGACATGCCTGGCGTGACGATGATCCGCAACTCCGGCGACACCGGAGCACACGATTTCAGGTTCCTCCTGCGCGCAGGCGCCGGTTCGGCGATCGATCGGACGCCTGACAGAATGTTTTGCCAAGTCCGCCTTGACGGCATCGTCGTTCATGGCTTGATGCCCTGGGACATACACCGGGTGCTGTCCCGTGGATGGGGCAGGTCGTGCGGACGCGACGTGATGCTGCACTTGCCGCGCCACAAGGGTGAACTGGATGTTTGCTGGTTGATCGTGCAGCGCGCATACGATTGCCTGTGCCGCTCCCCGGCGGCTTCCGGCACACGGTTTTCGATGCCGGAAGGCGTACATCGCAGGCTGCACGAACGACGAATCGTTGGAGGGGCAGTGGCTATGCGATATTCTGAGTTACATCGGGCCGCTGATCTGTAGGACCGATTCCCTGGGCGCCGTGGTCGCGCCCTATTCTTGCCGCAACCAAAGCGAACAGCACCTGCTCCGTAATACCGATGAACAAAGCTCTCGCCCCGATCACGGCACTTTTGCTCAGCGTGTCCATATTGCTAACCGGCCAGGGCCTTCAGGGTATCTTGCTGCCAGTGAGGGCCACGTTGGAGGACTTTCCGGGCCTCGCAATAGGCGCAATGGGCGCCGCGTATTTTTTCGGATTTACGGTCGGTTGCCTGCGCGGCGGGGAACTCGTCAAACGGGTCGGTCACACGCGGGTTTTCCTCGCCATGAGTGCCATTGCCTCTGCGATACCGTTGCTCCATGCGCTCATTGTCCAGCCGTACTTTTGGGGACTGATGCGCATGATCACCGGGTTTTGCTTTGCCACGCTGTATATCGTCATAGAGAGCTGGCTGAATGATCAGGCCGACAACAGTAATCGCGGCCTCATCTTCTCGACGTACTCGATGATCACCCTGAGTGTTCTCGCCGCCGGGCAAATGACAGCCCTGATATACAATCCTGCGAGCCTGGAACCATTTATCATTGCTTCTATCCTGGTTTCTGTCGGCGCGGTACCGGTTGCTTTGTCGACATCCCCGCCACCGGAAGAACCCGTCAAGATCTCTATCAACCTGAGGGAGCTGTTTCATACGTCCCCATCCGGCACGATGGCGTGCCTCGCCACAGGCCTGGCTAACGGCTCCTTCTGGGCGCTTGCACCGGTATTTGCGACCAATGTCGGCGGCGTTGAGCTGGCTGCGTGGTTCATGACGGCCGCTGTCGTAGGTGGCGCTGCGGCCCAATGGCCGCTTGGCATTCTCTCCGACAAAGTCGGTCGGCGACCAATCCTGGTTGCCGTGAGCACCGCGGGGTGCATCGTTGCGTTTGCCATATTCCTTGCAGGGCCTACGCTGCAATTCGTGTCCGCCAGCATTCTCGGTATGCTTTGGGGGGCATTGGCGTTCCCCCTGTATACGATCGCGGTTGCCTACACGAACGACTTCGCCGAACCGGGCGACTTCGTCATGGTGTCCGCAGGCCTGCTTCTCATGTACGGCGTCGGGGCGACAATCGGTCCGTTCATCGCGTCCGCGTTGATGTTCGGCGGCCATAACGGCGCCTTGTTCGCATTCACCGCTGCCGTACACCTGGTCCTGGTGGTTTTCGTGCTTGTCAGTTACCTGCGTCGCCATGCCGTCGCGAAACAGCCGATCGCCTTTGCCGATGCGTTGTCGGCAACACAGACCGTATCTCACGTCTTCGAAGAAGATTACGCGGCCCCGGAAACAAACCAGACAATGGCGAATAGCTAGCCATCGATCGCCTGGCGACGCGAAGTCGAGATTACGATCGGCCGGCGCCGCGGATATACTTACGCCTGTTACAATTACGCGGGGGCCGGGATCTTCGAAATATGCGCAAGTCCGCCACTGGAATAATTCTCATTTTAATTTGCGGCATTGGTATGGCCCAGCAGCCGGTCAATTTGCCGGTAGCGACTTCCACTGGTGTGATCGTTCCGGATCGCACTGTAACGCTGGCTGCCAAAATCGTCGGACGCGTCGTCGCGGTCAATGTCGATGAAGGCGATCGTGTCGCGACGGGCGACGTGCTGGTGGATATTGGCGACGCAGAGCTCCGCGCCAATTTGTCTGCAGCCGAGGCGCGGCTGCGCATGGAAGAGCTTAACTGGGCGCACCAGGAGAAACTCGCAAATCGCATTCGCAGTTTGCGGGAACAGGGCACCGTGTCAGCCGAGAATCTTGATGATGCAAATTTCAAGGTCGCGGCCGCCGAGCAGGTCGTGGGAAGCGCGAAAGCGGAAGTTGCCCGCGCCAGGGCTATGCTCGACGAGACCAAGATTCGGGCACCGTTCGGCGGGATGATCATACGCAAGGATATCGAGACAGGCGATGTCACTTCTCCTGGCAAGCCGCTGCTTGTGCTCGAGGATCACGCGACATTACGCTTTCGTACTAATGTCAGGGAGCACGACATCGTCCGAATCGCGAAAGGTCAGACAATTACCGTAACGATCGATGCGCTGGATGATCTGGCGCTGGACGCAACGATTACCAAGATCGTGCCTTCGGGCAACCTGTCGACACATGAATTCATGGTCGAGGCCACGCTTCCACCACAGGACAGGCTGTACCCCGGCATGTTCGGCAAGGCTGTATTCGCACGTTAACGCCAGACGTCGATGAAGAATGCAATCCGTTTCTTCGCCAACCAGCCGACGCTGGCCTATGTGCTCACGTTTCTGATCATCTTCATGGGGGTCGCTTCACTCAGCGTCATTCAGCGCGACAACTTCCCGAGCGTCGATATGCTCGAAATGACGGTCACGACGCGATATCCCGGTGCTTCGCCCGAGGACGTCGAGCTTAACGTAACGAATGAAGTCGAAAAGGAACTCAAGGAAGTCGATGGCATTGACAAGTATACGTCGTTTTCGATGGAGAATATTTCTATCGTGCATATCTGGATTGATCGCGGGATGCGCGACAAAGACAAGGTGAAGACGGACATTCGCGATGCCGTCTCACGAGTTTCTACCCTGCCTGTAGAAGTCGATGAAGACCCCGTGGTGGAGGAAATCACGACATCCGCTTCTATTCCTGTTATCGAGGTGGGGCTTACCGGAGACGTTCCATATCCGCTGCTTCGCACTGTCGCGCGACGGGCAGAGAAGGCGCTGCTTGCCCTGCCTGGTGTGCGCAGTGTTAACAAGTATGGCTACCTGGAGCGCGAGATAAAGGTCGAGATATCGAATGACGCGCTGGAGCAGTACAGAGTGTCGCCGCACGAAATAGTCAACGCGATTCAGAATCGCAACATCCGCGCAACCGGTGGTTCTTTTGAGTCGTACACGAGCGAGAAGAACATCGTGACACTCGCCGAGTTCACGGACCCGATGGAAGCCGCCGATGTCATCGTGCGTTTCACCGAAGGTGGGTCAACGGTACGTGTCAAAGACGTGGCGCTGTTGCATGACGATTTCGAACCGGCAAAAGTCCTATCGCGCATGAACGGCACGCCGGCAATCTCTTTCGAGGTGTTCAAGAAAGAAACCTCGGACATCATTCGGACCGTAGACGCTGTCAAGCAACTCGTCGCAGAAAGCCAGAACCAGCTACCACAAGGTATCACCATCGAGTACTCCAACGACAAGTCGCGTCTGGTCAAGAATCGTCTCAGCGTCGTTGTCTCGAACGGCCTGATTGGTCTCGGCCTGGTGATCCTGATGCTGTCGATATTTCTCAACTGGCATTCCGCATTCTGGGTGGCCCTGAGCATCCCGGTCGTGCTGCTCGGAACGCTGTTTCTGCTGCCGATGTTCGGCGCGTTTCTCGATACAATTGCGATGGGCGCGATGATCCTCGTCATCGGCATTGTCGTCGACGACGGAATCGTGGTGGCGGAAAACATCTGGCGATGTCGTGAGAGAGGCATGGCGCCGCTGGACGCGGCAGTCGAGGGAACCTACTCCGTTGCGAAACCCGTCATTACGACCGTCGTGACAACGGCGCTTGCCTTCACTCCGATGTTCTTCATGACGGGGATGCTCGGCGACTTTATCTACGTGATACCGCTCGTTGTCATTCTCGCACTTTCGCTCTCCCTGCTCGACACGCTCTTCATCATGCCCGCACACCTGATTTCCGGTGTGCGCGGTGGTAACGCGGTCGAGAGGCCCGCACAGGACCGGTGGTTCGTGCGCTTTCGCGAATACTTCCGCGTAATTCTCCAGAAGCTCCTGCCGGCCCGATACGGCGTTATCGCCGTGTTTCTGGCGTTCATGATCGCGGCGTTTCTGTATGCGGCCAGGTTCATGGATTTCGTGCTGTTTCCGACACAGTCCGCCGACGAGTTCTACATACTTGTCGAACTGCCGAGTGGTTCATCTCTCGAGCGCACGGAAGAGAAGGTCGAAGAGGTGGAGGCCCTCATTGCAGCGTTGCCCGAGGAAGAACTTGCCTCGTACACCACACGCATTGGGACGCATGGCTGGTACAACCTCGGTGAAAACGAAAACTGGGCGTTGATGGGTATCTATCTCACGGCGTTCGCCAAGCGTCACCGCAACGCCGACGAAATCGTCGAGTCACTCCGCGTACAAACCGGCGAACTCGACGGTTTCGAGAACTTCACCTATGTGATCGACAGCGGTGGTCCACCGATTGGCCGGCCTGTGCAACTGCGAATTATCGGCAGCGACGACAAACAGCGCCACTCCCTGGCAGACGCGGTCGTTGCGGAGCTCGAGAACGTCGACGGCGTCAGCGACATAGAGCGCGACGACAAGTCGGGCAAGGAGCAGATCGTAGTCGATCTTGATTACGTCCGGCTCGCAGAGCACAACCTGAACGTCGCCGACGTGGCGAAGAACCTGCGCCTGGCGTATGACGGCGAAATTGTCACATCGGTCCGCTATGGCGACGAAGATGTCGATTTTCGAGTGATCCTCGAGGAGGAGGCGCGCGGGTCCGCGCAGGTTCTTGGAAACCTGGTAATCCCCAGCGGCAGTGGTCGTTTCGTAAGGTTGCAGGATGTCGCCGATTTTCGCCTCGACACCGGACCGTCAAATTTGTATCACTACGACAATGAGCGCACGATCACGGTTACAGCGAACATCGACAAGGAAAAAACGACTCCGCTACTGGCTACTGCGGCAGTCCTCAACGCCGTTGACGTCCAGTCCGACTGGCCTGGTATGCGCATCGTTACCGGGGGAGAAGCGGAGGAGACGCAGGAATCGATGGGTAGCCTGGTCGTCGCGTTCGCCATCGCGGCAATCGGCATTTATCTGGTGCTGTTGCTGTTGTTCAACTCACTCACGCAACCGCTAATTGTCATGTTCGCTGTACCGTTTGGCCTGATCGGGGTGATCTTCGCATTCGCCACACACGGGGAGGCGATCGGGTTTCTCGCTATGCTCGGCGTAATCGGCCTGGTCGGCATTGTCGTCAACGACTCGCTGATACTGGTGAATCTCGTGAACCGGATGCGCGAAACGGAGCCGGACATCCCGGCGAAAACCGCCGTCATCAATGCGACGAAGCATCGCTTGCGGCCGATCCTGTTGACATCCGTTACGACGGTGGCCGGGCTGTTGCCGATGGCCTACGGCATCGGCGGATCCGACCCCTTCTCCGCACCGATGGCGCTTGCGATGGGCTACGGCATCCTGTTCGCAACGCCGCTCACACTGATCCTGCTACCTTGCCTATTGCTCGTGCAGGATGATGTCAGGACACTCGTCCGCCAGGCCATACGCAGGGCGTCAGGCAAAGCCGGACATTAGCTCTCGTGACCACCCGTGAGTGTTGCCGCCACCGGGTGCTAGCCGATCAACGCAATGCTGCCGATCACGAACGATGCAAGAAGAACAGTCTGGATCACCATGACACCGACCGTTGCAGGTCCGACTTTCGTCAGTGCCTGCAGTGACGTCTTGACACCGAGCGCCGCGACGGCGGTCGACAGGCACCAGCGAGATTGCGATCACGACAGGTACGAGGAAGGCGACGCGGATGAGTTTGACGACCGTCGAGATCTCGCCGGTCTGGTCAGAAATGATGTAGCCCGCGCCGACGACCTGCACGACGTCGTGAATGGTCCCGCCCAGGAAGACGCCAGCCGTCGCGTGGTCGTAGTGAAGATACGTGGCGAAAACCGGGTATATGACCATCGCCATCGTGCTCAGCGCCGTGACGCCGGCAACGGTCAATATCGTATTGCGTTCATGGTCCTTGTGGGCCGGCAACACCGATGCGATCGCGAGCGCGGCCGACGCGCCGAAGCGAAGGATGTTGCGGCTCGCGAAGCGAATGCCACTCGCGAATCGCTCGTCCTCGGTCAGGAAATTGAATGCCATGCCAAACAGCAGGACATACAACATGGCGGGACCGCCTAGCCGTTCGCTGACAAACCTCACGGCAAGCGCAATAGTCGCACTGAGCAGCAGGCCGGGCATGGCTGCCCGGAACAGGTCATTGATCTTCGTCATTCGGGTTCACAGCTGTGGAGACCGCGGTCTCCCCGGCGTGTTGGATTGCCGCGAAGATACCACGGCTCCGGACGCGCTCACTGTGATAATTATTGCCGCTGATACAATGGCGTCTGCGCCGGCCCGGACACACCCATGAATTCCACTATCGATTTCGCAATCGTCGCAGCCTTTGTGATCTACAGCATCACGATCGGCTTCATGTCCCGCAAGCAGGCGTCCAGGGACCTCAACGAGTATTTCCTGGCCGGCCGCAGCGTCTCGGGTACGAAGGCCGGTTTCAGCATGGCCGCGACGCAGTTCGCGGCGGATACGCCGCTGCTGGTCATGGGCCTCATCGCCGTCGGCGGCATTTTCTCGCTTTGGCGCCTTTGGATATACGGCCTCGCGTTCCTGATGATGGGCTTCATCCTGGCCGCCGCGTGGCGTCGTTCCGGTATCCTGACCGACGCGGAGCTCGTCATGACCCGCTACAGTTCGCGCGGGGCACTCTCGCTGCGCGGCCTGAAAGCGATCTATTACGGCACCGTCATCAACTGTGTCGTCATGGCATTCGTGTTGATCGCAGCGGTTCGTATTTTCGAAATCTTCCTGCCCTGGCAGGACTGGCTGCCGGCAGGATTCTACAACAACATCACGAATATGATTTCCGCTACCGGGCTCGTCCTCTCGTCGGGAGTAACCGGGCTCGAGTCTGACATCGCCACGACCAACAACGTTCTGAGCATCGTCACGATGCTTGCATTTGTCGCGTTGTATTCAACGACCGGCGGCCTGCGCAGCGTCATCGCGACGGATGTAGTGCAGCTGGGCATCATGCTGGCCGGTACGGCCATTTATGCCTGGCTCGCCGTCGACGCAGCCGGTGGGCTGGGCGGTATTCCTGACCGCCTTGCCGACATCTATGGGCCGGCCACCGCCGAGCGATTTCTAAGCTTCAGTCCACAGGCCGAAGAAGCCCTGATGCCATTCCTGGTGATCGTTTCGCTGCAGTGGTTTTTCCAGATGAACAGTGACGGCACCGGCTATCTGGCACAACGCACGATGGCTTGCCGCGACCACGGACAGGCACGGCTGGCGGCAATCGTTTTTACGATGACGCAGATCGTGTTCCGGAGTCTGTTGTGGCTGCTGATCGGCGTAGCCCTCCTCATCGTCTATCCGTTCGACGCCAGCGTGCCGCTCACCGATGCGGGCATCGGCGAACGCGAGTTAACGTTTGCGTTGGGTATGGACCAACTGCTGCCGGCCGGCGCACGCGGCCTCATGCTGACGGGGATGCTCGCGGCACTGGCGTCGACCCTCGATACACACCTCAACTGGGGCGCCAGCTACTGGAGCAATGACCTCTACAAGGGTATATGGGTCGAGCGCGTCCGCGGCCGCAAGGCCGGATCGCGAGAGCTGGTTCTCGTCGCCCGACTGTCGAACGTACTGATTCTCGGCATCGCGCTGACGATCATGGTCAACCTGGGATCGATTCAGACGGCATGGCAGATATCGTTGCTGTTCGGCGCAGGCACGGGCGCCGTCCTCGTGTTGCGGTGGCTCTGGGAACGCATCAACCTGTGGTGCGAAGTCGCCGCGATCGCGACATCCCTGATACTGGCGCCGATTCTTATTTTCTTCGTCGACGAGGAATGGCTGCGGCTCCTGTGGATGTCTGTTGCGTCTCTCGCCGTCGTGGTCACAATGGCTTATCTCGCACCCGGGACCGACCAGGACAAGCTCGTTGCGTTCTACCGGCAAGTCCGGCCGCCGGGTCTCTGGCGGAGCACGGCCAGTGCCGCCGGTGATGACCCCCGCGAAGGTGCAGCCGAGTTCCGCCGCGATCTCGTTGGCCTTGTAGCCTGTGCCGTAAGTGTCTATGCCTGGCTCGTCGGCTGTGGCTGGCTGTTACTCGACGCCGACCGCGTCATTCACGGCGTCATCGCGATTGTTGTCGGAATCGCCGCCACGCCCATCTGGCTACGAGCCCTGCGCAACCGGCATGCGTCGCGTGACTAAAAGACCGTCATCATCGGGCTGAACCTGTGTTCCCTGCCTCCGCAATCCGCCGGTTCGTTATGGCGTTGCCGACTCTTCTCCGAGCGCCAGGAACACGGTGCTCCACAGCTGGATGGCGTTGGATTCAGTCAGATGACCTTCGCTCTGACCGAATGGCGCGATGACGTACTCACCGTCGCGCACCGTGAAGGACCATAGCTCCGAGTTGATGATCTCCTTGCTGGCGACGACGCCCTGCCAGATTTCGTCTCGGGCCGTCTGCAGCTCCTGCCGAAACTCCCCGGAAAGATCGTCCCGGCGCAATTGAGAATCGAGTCCGGCGATCATCATCGCCTGCTGCCACGACCAGACCACCGTTCCGTGGTAATGATTCCGGGTGACCAGGCCCTGCGCTTCGGCGTCAGCATAGGCCGGGTTCGCGGCCAGCACCCCGACACGTGTCGCCAGGCCTGCCGGGAATCGTCGCGCGAGGCTGGCAATGATTTCCCTGAGATGCGCCTCCGGTCTTTGCAGAAAAAGCAAATCCGCCCCCACGTCGGAATGCATGACCGGTATCGGTTCCAATCGGGCATCCAGTGCTACGGCATAAAAAGTCATGTCTTTTTCAGGGATGTCCGGCAACGGGTAGCCGTTCTCCCGGGCATACGCGGTCACCTTCGCTCTGGCCTGCTCCGACGGGACGGAAACCCTGAAAAACCGGGCGGCATTGGCCTCCCACACTGCCGCCATCCGGAGCAGCTCTGCCTCATCCGGCAGGGAGCCTGTATGGCGGCCGAGTAAACCACTGCCGACCAGCTTTGCCGCGGCCCGCAAGGCAGCCGGCACCAAAACGGCGTTCACGTCATAAGGATAGCGGCCGCCGACAAGTCCTTCTTCGCTGTCGCGCCAGTTGCCGTCATTCAGGCCGTCCTTTATCGACAGCAGGTTTTCAGGAATCGGGTCGGCGGCGAATGCCTTTGCCTGGTTGACCACCAGGCGCAGGTTCCTGGCCAGCTGTGACCTGAAAGGCTCCGAAGCCGACGTGTGGCCGGAGAGAAAAACCGTTGCGCGCTCGACGCCGAAGGCCTCAGCATAACTACTGAGAACCGGCGCCAGCAAAAGGTTGTCATCGACCATGTCGTAGTCGTATATCGGTTCGGCCGTCGCCTGGCCATGCTCCGCCATGTTTCGAAGAACTGCGAGTTCCCCGATTTCCTCCTCGTGGGCCACTTCGCCCTCGTCATTGATCCGTTCCAATACCGAGCCTAGGCCAATCTCCGCGGCTCGAGCGGTCAGGACCGGCATCAGCAGTCGAACCGACAGCAGCGTGTCCCGACCGAAATACGTGAGGAACCGCCAGGAACCGGCCAGCATCTTCGAGTCGTACGTCAGAAACGCCAGCGACTCTTCAAGAACTTCGTCTTGTCCGCCGCTCTCCGCAAGC
>Ga0055481_10000731_pt1 | contig 11191 bp, 7 predicted proteins | sample Muzzi_PWC_D2_FD_57936 | JGI IMG/M metagenome (GOLD analysis project Ga0055481, IMG submission 57936) | Wetland microbial communities from San Francisco Bay, California, USA, that impact long-term carbon sequestration - Muzzi_PWC_D2 | ecosystem: Environmental > Aquatic > Marine > Wetlands ... | reverse complement strand
CTTTCGATGCAAGCTGCCTACGCCGCGCCCGTCATCATGATGAGTCAAAACCGGCAAGTCGCAAAAGATCGGTTGGAAGCTCACAATGACTTTCTCATCAACCAAAAGGCCGAAGAGGAAATTCGAGTGATGATGGAGAATCTGGAAGCTCAGAACCGGGCCATTGCCGAAATTCATCAAATATTGTTAGAATTACACTCTGGAAGGTCTAAATGAAGCTAAAAAACTATATCAATTTGCTAGAACGACAGGAAGCCAATCGCCAACTGCCCCGTTTGATGGTGGAGGGATTACTATTAGGTGGGGCAGGATTAGGTGTTCTGGCCCTCATCTTTGAGATTGCCGCCGATGCCTTTAGTGTAGCTGCTTACCAGACCCTACTGGCTATTCATGGGGCGGGGGGCTATCACCAAATTGCAATTTGGGCTTTCATTGTTCTTTCTGCCTTGTTATTTTTGGGTATTGTCCCGGCTTATAAAGCTGGAGCCTATCTGCGGCCCAACGCTGGCGGCAGCGGCCCAATGGTAGAAGCCATCGGGCCGCCATGGATGCGCTGGCTGTCGTGGGTGGGAACCAGTCTTTTCTTTTTGGATGCGATACTGACCATTATCATCAGTTCCATCTCCGCCACCGATGTAACCATGCTCATTTTGCCCGAACTGGCTCCATATCGGATTTTGCTGGCCGAACTATACGCCTTCTTTATTATGGCTGTGTTGGTTGCAATGGGTCCCAGGCGAGCCGTCCCTTTGTTTCTCATTGGTGGTAGTGCGTTTACTCTGTTTACTATTGTGGCGTTGGGTATTGTGGGCGTTACAGCATTGGGCAATCCTCAATGGTCCTTTCTGACCGAAGGTATTGTCAACCGCTTGGAAGTCAGCGGAGTTGTTGAGCATGTGGTGCGAATTCAGCAGGATATCTCGTCGATTGGTATGGTGTTGTTCTTCCAGTTGTTCTTCCGGTCGATGGCCAGCGCCATGCTGGGCTTCTCTGGCTATGAAGTTATCCCGGCCAGTGGCAAGCACGCAGCCCGACCCAAGTGGAAGGTAATTAGCACAGCCCTAACCCTGGCTGCGGTTTTTCTGATTGGTACAGGTGTGGTGCAGCTCTATGCGGCGCAACGATGGGCCATTCCGGCCACCGAAGGGTACAGTACGCTGCTGATTGAATATGAAATTATCGCTGCGCAGTCATTGGGGCAAGGCATTACGCCGGATAATGTTGTCGTAACCAACGTCGACCGGGAAGCGGCCAGCAAGTTATATCAATCGCTGCCAGCCGAACGAGCGACAGCAGAATTACTTGGTCAGGCTGAACAACCAACCGATGAACTGGCTGGACTTTCCAGTGATCAGTATATCGCCACCGTATCACATGATATTGCCATTGCTCGCGTCATAAATGATGCCATTAGAGGAACACCGGGCGAGAGCTTTTTGTTTATTGCGGGTACGCTATTGGCGATTATCTTGCTACTGGCACAGGGCGGCGGCTACGTTGGGGGAGCGGCTGTGGCCGCCAACGCAGCCCGATTGGGCCGTTTGCCCAGTTTCTTCGCGGATGATCGGATTGGTGTCGCCGTTATTTGGGGTATCTCAGCGATCCTCATTCCCATTATTCGCCAGGTCGTGGTGGTTGAAGCGTACTACGCTTTTGGTTTTGTCAGTGCGTTTGTCATTACCAGCACTACGGTATTTTTTGTTCGAGATGATGTACTCCAGCAACGGGGTATCAATCCTACATCAGCCGAAGCCGAGTCACTCCGCTTTGCCGGTTTGCGCGGTATGATTGGCAGCTATATTATGGCGGCGGTTTTGGTTACTCAAAAAACTGATGCCCTTGTTACTATTGCCATAGCCGGAGCCGCCATCACTCTATTTCAGCTTTATGTTTCCAATGGTGGCCTAAAGCGACATGTCGCTGAGGCTGCCCCACCCACCTTGCCGCCTGGCACAAGCAATGTCGAATACGATATGGGCATTCAACGAGCGCACGACCATGCCCGGCAGAGAGGAATTGTTGACGCCTTGGAAGAGTTGATTACGTCAGGGGCTTTGGCAAAATTTAATGTTGCTCCGAACCGGATCAGACGATTAGTTTATTATCTGTATAATATCGATCCGGGGTTGTTTAACACCAACGGACAACACCTTGATGATGAGCGTATCGAAGAGCCAAACGTTAAACTTGAGGAAACCTACCAATTGGCCTACAATCAACGCGAGGAGATCGCCAGACGAATCGAGGAGTACTCTCATTTAGGCATCTTTATGTTTATTCGGAATTACCATCTCAACTGGGTTGCCCCCGATCAGGGGCGTGATGCGGCGCAGGTGCAGCAAGCTATGCTCGATGTTCTGTTTCCCCTAACCGCCCACAACATCATTTGGGATGAGTATTGTGCTTTCGAATCCCAGCGCCAGCCCGAAGCCATTTGGCAGTTTAGCCGCCAGCGATATTTATGGGCCAAAGACCAATGGCCTAACCTCAGTGGCCGGATTACCACGATCTGGACGCTTCAGGATTTTGGGTTGGTTCCAAAGGGGCTTGATATCAAGATGGTTATTTCCGTGGCCGATGGCAAACAGTACCGGCAAATCAAAATTCGTATTCCTCCTTCGGGTGGTGATCTGGATACAGAAAAGGAGACCATAGAGGAATAAACTTTGTCCCTACCAGGAGGAAAATATGCGGCTCACGGGTATATTCCCGAAATTAATGACCTCAACAACCGAAACCAAAAAATTTGACACATTCGATGGTGTCTTTTTGCCGACCCTGCTGACCATCCTTGGTGCAGTTATGTATCTACGTACCGGGTGGGTGATTGGTAACGCAGGCTTGCTCGGTGGCTGGCTGATTATCTTTCTGGCGAATATTATCACTTTTTGTACAGGCCTGTCGATTTCAAGCGTTGCCACCAACATCCGGGTTGGGGCTGGCGGCTCTTTCTCGATAATTTCGCAATCATTAGGGCTGGAGGTCGGTGGCAGCGTCAACCTGCCTTTTTATTTAGCCCAGGCCATTTCTGTGGCGTTCTACATCTTTGCTTTTACCGAGGGTTGGCTGAGTATCTTTCCTACCCATCCCCCTAAGCTGGTTCTTTTTGTCGCCTACGGTGTTTGTTATCTGGTGGCTTTCGTCAGTGTGGGGTTGGCAGCCCGTATCCGCTACCCTATTTTAATTATCGTTGGCTTCTCTTTATTTTCTGTCTTGTTGGGTGCAACTGAATACTTTCGGGCGGAACCTCTTTATACCCCGCAATTGTGGGGTACATTTAGGGGCGGCAATTTCTGGGAGGTGTTTGCCGTCTTTTTCCCGGCAGTGACGGGTGTACTGGCCGGGGTTAACCTATCCGGCACATTGATAAACCCTCGTCGTAACATTCCAAGTGGCACCATAGGGGCAATTGTGGTCTCATTTGGAGTTTATATGTTACTGGCGTATTGGACTTCGCTCGTGGCTACCCCAGAGGAGTTAACCAACAATTTCACGATCATCGTTACCAAAGCCGCCTTTGGTTGGGCGATTCAAGCGGGAATTCTGGCAGCCACCTTTTCGGCGGCGCTCAACTCGCTGGTGGGCGCGCCACGGGTATTGCAAGCTATGGCCGCCCACGATATTGTGCCCTTTGGCAAACTCTTAGCCCAGGAAACCGCTTCTGGCGAACCCCGCACTGCGATGTACGTGACTGGGTTGATTGGTATTGGGACGCTGCTATTTGGTGGGCTATCCGGCAATGGGTTGAACCGAATCGCACCGTTGATGACCATGTTTTTCTTAATCACCTACGTTGTCCTTAATGTGGTTGTACTGTTGGAGCAATCATTGGAGTTAACCAGCTTTCGGCCTATGTTCCAGATACCCCGCCTGGTTCCGCTGATTGGGCTGGTTGGGTCAATATTCGCCATGTATCTGATTAATCCGACCTTCAGCCTTATCGCCACCGTCATCATTCTGATGCTATATGAATATTTGACCCGGCAGCAACTGACGGCCCCCTGGAGCGATGTTCGGAGCGGTATGTTTGTCACGTTGGCAGAATGGGCGGCCAAGCGAGTATTGAGTTTGCCGTCGGGACAGGAACGGGCCTGGAAACCAAGCTTGTTGGTGCCGGTTCAATCTTCAGCGGCGTTACGCTATAGCTATCGTCTTTTGGAAGCAATAACCCAACCCAATGGCTCCCTACATATTGTTGGTGGTTATACCTCCGGTCAGCGTGAGCAGATTGAAGGATTACGCGCCTATGAACAGGCGTTTGCTAAGGATGGTATCTTTGCCCGGGTGGCCTTGCTAGAGACGCGTCGCTTTCACTATACCCTGCAAACAGCTATGGAGATGTCAACAAGTGCCTTCTTTAGCCCCAATACGCTTTTTTTGCCCATTTTGCCGGACAGTGACGAAGAAAAATTGCAGTTTATCGTTGACCGGACCGTCGAAAATCAACTGGGGGTCATCCTCTACATAGACAACCCTGATACCGCCTTGGGGCGAGAGCAGATTATCAATGTCTGGATGCGTGAACAAAGCCCCGATTGGCAAATTGGACTACACCTACCCAACTTAGACCTGTCTTTGCTAATGGCCTATCAATTGGCCCGCAATTGGCGTGGTCAAATCAACCTCATCACCGTGGTTGCCGATGACAGTCAGCGCGGGAATGCCGAACTCTATCTGCGACAATTAATGGATTTAGGCCGAATGCCCTCCGGCACGAAACCCATTGTAGCCACCGGCTCGTTAGATGCTTTTCTGGAACGGGCGCCGCAAGCAGATGTCAACATCTTTGGTCTGCAAACGCATGTCAACCTGGCATTTATACAGCGAATGATGACGCAGACCGAATCCTCCTGTATCTTCGTGCGTGACTCCGGCCACGAAAGCGCCCTAGCATAAGGATTCCTTAAAGTAAATATAAGGCGAACTTAAAGACAACCTGTTATGCCACGTGATATGATTCTTTGAGCAATAGTAATCCCTCAAGTTTCGATTCACAGATAAGCTTTTCAAAGCGGAAGGTAAGCATAACAATGTCAAAAGTAAAAACCAGATGGTGGATTTTTATAGTTTGTATTGCAATTCTAATGGTGGCGGCTCAGTGTGGGGGAGCAGCCAAGCCCGAAAAAAGTGAAGCCTCCGCTGCACCGGCGGCGAACTCGGCTGATGTCGCAGCTACACCCACTACAACCACAGAAGATACTTCGCAAGATACCGTAGTTAACGTGGTCGAGAAATCCGACGCGGCCCAGGCCAAAGCCCTGCAAGGCGGTACAGCCGTAAGCAGCAGTGAAGATGTGACCACGCCCCGCAGTCACTATGGCGGCGAGTATCACGATGTAGCCACTTCCGATGCGGTCAGCTTTCACCCTTACCTTACCACCGATACCGCCTCAAGCAGCTATCAAGGGATGGTGTATGCTGGGGGGTTGCTGCGGCTGGATGAAAACACCCTGGACTATATCCCCAATATGGCCGGAAGCTACACAATTTCTGAAGATGGTTTAACCTTTACCTTTCATCTACGAGACAATATGAAGTGGAGCGATGGTCAGCCCATCACCGCCCGCGATTTTGAGTGGACATACAATCAGGCTAAGAACCCGGACAACAGTTTCCCTTATCTGTCGCAGTTGGATTTTATCACATCCTACAAAGCGTTGGATGACTACACCCTGGAAGTTAAAATAGATAAGGTCTATGCCCCGGCTCTTGGTCAAATTTCGGGTTTGATTACGCCTTTGCCCAAGCATATCTGGGAAAATTTACCCTGGGATGACTCGGAAAAGAACCCGGAAATCTACAATCCTAGTGTGGTCTCCGGCCCCTACAAACTGGTGGAATGGAAACGCGACGAGCATGCGATTTTTGAAGCGAATCCTAACTATTGGTATAAAGGGGCACCCAATATCAGCCGCTATACCATCGAGATTGTGCCCGACCAGGATATTGCTTATGAGAAGTTCAAGGCTGGCGAGAGTGATACTGCCCCCATTACGCCCGAAAAATTAGATCAGGCGCGTCAATTGTCGAATGCCACAGTTTACGAATGGTGGCCGGCAGCGGCACAATGGAGTTACATTGGTTTGAATATGCGGGATGGTTTTGTAACCCACGATATTAACGTGCGCCACGGGCTGAACTATGCCATTGATAAAGAGCTATTAACCCAAGAGGTGATGTTAGGCCAGGCTAAGCGACTGTGCTCCATTTATCCAGAAACATCGTGGGCTTACAATTCCGATGTGCCCTGCTACGATTTTAACTCTGACCAGGCCTTAAAAGAATTTGTTAAAGCTGGGTATACCTTGGATGGCGAAAAATTGGTGGACCAAAACGGCCAGCAGCTTAAACTCAGACTTGTGTATGGCCCCAATACCAGCAAAACCCGCGAACTCATGGCTGTGACCGTGCAGGATATGTTGAAACAGGTCGGGATTGATGTAGAAATCCAGGCTCTGGAATGGTCCAGCTTTCTCGACGTTCTCCACTCCGCTGAACCGGATTGGGATATGTACATTGGCGGCTGGAGTGCTACTATTGAACCTCACATCATGTACACCATTTGGGCCGAAGAGAATATACCTAATTTGAACGCAGTTGCCTACATTAATAAAGATATGGAAAAGCTGTTTGATGAAGCTGGCAGTACTTACGATACTAAAATCCGTAAAGAAAAGTATGGGGAAATCCAAAAGATGATTGCCGAGGACTCGCCCTATATTTTCCTGTACTACAGCAAAGCCTGGAGTGGGCAGAACAACCGTATCAAAGGCATTGAGCCAACGGCTCTTGGTATTGGCTGGAACTCGGAGGATTGGTATATTGAGGAAAGCAGTGGCTCATAACATTATCTTAACCTAAGTTACTGCCCTTTTGTTAGACACCCGGTTTTTCCAAAATGCAGTCTCAATTTATCTACCCGTAGGCCATATTCTCAATAAATCTGAGTAATCATGCAAAAACCGGGTGTCTTTCCGAGTAACTCAAGCCACGTGGTATCTTGAGTTATCTTAATTGAGAAGAGTCTCCGTCAAAGGTCTGACCTGGGCTCCATCTTTTTCCCGATGCTCCACCGGATATTTTGAGATATAGTGAAACTTGAAAGCGAGGTGATTCTCGCTAGCAAATTTAAATCAAGATCAGAGAAAAAATGAAACGATATCTAAAATGGGCGGTCATCGCCCTGGTAATTATGTTTCCCGGTATGCAACTGATTCCGATGAGTCGGGGCAATCCACCGGCCACTCGCGAAGTGAAATGGGACTCACCTCAAACGCAGGCCCTGGCCCAGCGAGCTTGTAACGACTGTCACAGCGACCAGACCACCTGGCCCTGGGATAGCTATATTGCGCCGGCTTCGTTCCTGATTGCCAATCACGTCTACGAGGGCCGGCGCCGGCTCAATTTCTCAGAATGGGACAAACCGAACTCGGATTTTGAAGAAGTCAGCCGAACCATCCAGAATGGTCGAATGCCCACATGGGATTATGTATTAATGCATCCCGCCGCCAAACTGACTCCGGCCGAAACCCAGCAGTTGCTCGACGGTTTGCAGGCAACCTTTCAACAAGACCCGCCCATCCCTCGTCCCAGGCGGCGACCTGCTTCTCGCTAAGGCGGTCCGACTCACCAATTTTGCCGGGGGGAACACAGTACTATCTATCCCCCCGGCTATCTGGATAAGAGTCGTTCAATGAATAAAATCAAGCAATTCTAGCCACAATGTGGCCCGTATCTGGCCTTGTGTGTAGCTCTGGCGACGATGTTAGGCAGTTGGTATATTGAAGAAAGCAGTGACTCATAAGGCTAAGTTAATTCCGTGTCAACCTAAGAAGGAGGATTTTTTATGAGTGAATCTTGAGAAACTTCAGCTAATATTCCCTTTACAAGGGCGCTGCGGGTCGCAGCAGGTGGAGACCGGTTTGGTGAACATCTAACTACACATAGGGATTCCAAATGATGAAACTTATTTCCAAATTTGCTCTTCTAATCGTGATTGTTACGATTCTGTATTTGTTGATCTCAGGAAATCTGCTTTCGCTATCACCACGGGTGATAGCGGTGCAGTTATTAGCCGTCGCCCTTAGCATTTGGGCGCGGCGAAGCTTTCAGACGAATCAGTTCAGTATTCATGCAGAACCAAAAGAAGGCCTACTGCTCTTGAGAGGCCCATATCAGTTTATTCGCCATCCGATGTATGCTGCAATCTTGCTCCTTATCTGGTCAGGCATCTTGGGGCATGTCTCTCTGGTCAATTTGGTTATTGGCATAGTTATTAGCGGCGTAGTTGCCAATCGTATTGTGATCGAAGAACAGGTTCTGCGCACATGCTATTCTGATTATGCAGAATACGTACATAGAACCAAGCGAATCATTCCATTAATAATCTAGTAGAGATGATCTGCCTGGTATACCTTTCCCTCCTCCTGTTTACTGGATCAGTAGCTCTTACCCTAAGCTTTGTATTTGCTATGCGAGAATAAAACCCGTAGACTATAAGTAATACTAACGCCGCTTCGACATTATCATCTACCTATCGGTCCGAAACTTGGCCCAAATAAATCTGCGGAAAAATTGGCTTGGGGGTCAAAACAGTTGCTTAAATAAGCTGGATAATTAAGGGGTTGTTTAATGAGCAAAAGTAAAATATTTTGGCAGCAATATGGCCCGTATCTGGCTTTGGGCGTGGCCCTAACGGCGATGCTGGGCAGCCTGTATTATAGTGAGATTGCTGGTTTTGTTCCCTGTACTTTGTGTTGGTACCAGCGTATTCTGATGTATCCGCTCACCCTTATCTCTTTAGTGGGTCTTATCAAACAGGACGAATATTTGCCCTACTATGTTTTACCTTTTTCTGTTATCGGTATCGGCGTTTCAACCTGCCATTATCTGATCCAGATTGGCGTTTTTACGCATCCATCGACCTGTACTATCGGTATACCCTGTAATGTACGATACGTTAATTATTTTGGCTTTGTAAGCATCTCTTTTATGGCTTTGACAGCCTTTATTTTGATTACCGGTATTATGTTTCTTACGAGATGGGCTAATAATGATAATGAACCTGACGAGGATAACTCTGTACCGAAGATCTAAAATAAAACTGTGGAGGAAGTATGGCTTCAAAAAAAGGAAGGAAGGCACTAAATTCAAAACGCCGTTCGCAAAGTCGGTCTAACCAGCCCCAGAGTGGCTTGAAAATCTATGGTTTGATTATGGGGGTCGTTGCTTTGGCAATAGTGATTGTCGCGGCTATCATGATTTTGGGCCAATCTAAGGTGAATTCACAACCTCAATCCATAGAGGCCTCTTTAGATAAAAGCGAGGGGGCCACGGAGGCTCCGGTAGTGGTGATGGAGTATGCCGACTTTCAATGTCCATACTGTCGCCAATTTGCTACCAACGCAGAGCATCAGTTAAAAACAGATTATATTGACCCGGGCAAAGTCCGTTTTGTTTTTCGCCATATGGCCTTTATTGGCGAAGAGTCTCTCTCGGCAGCAGAAGCCTCGGAGTGTGCCAATGAGCAGGGCCACTTTTGGGAATACCACGACAAGCTTTTTGCAGAGCAGGCCGGTGAAAACGTAGGGGCTTTTAGTGTGGATAATCTAAAGCGTTTTGCCGCCGATTTGAATTTGAACACCGAGCAGTTCAACCAATGTCTGGACTCGGGCCAGTACCGGGACAAGGTGCAACAGGAAGTGGCCGAAGGACAGCGGCGAGGCGTGAGTAGTACACCCACCCTATTTGTCAATGGACAACTCATCCAGCACGGCAACGATTATCAGGTATTGCAAGCTGCGATTGAGTCGGCTATAGCTGGCAGTTAAGCCGAGATGGAACTGCAGACCACTCTCAGCCAAAAACCAGGTTTCTTGGCGAATTGAGTGCTTTTTGCGAACAGCTCTGCTATCAATCTTTCTTATTCCAGCCGCCGCAACTCCGGCACTCGTGCCCACAAAAAAATAGCAAACCCTAACGAAATCAGGGCGCTGAAGGTGATGGTCAGCGGTTCGCCAATAACTTCGGCCACACCACCGGCTAGCAATGCTCCCAGTGGCATCAACCCAAAAAAACTGAGGGTATAGACGCTGACAACCCGGCCTCGCAGTTCATCGGACACCAGGGTTTGGATCAAAGTGTTGGCCATATTAAACAAGACCATAAAGCCCCAGCCTGCGCCAACCAGGGCCAATAATGATAAAGGAAGCCAGCGGGTCATAGCGAAAAGCAAAAGCAGGCCAGGAAAAAACAACATGCCTATTGTCAGCAACTTGCCCTTATAATTAATCCGTCCCAACGAAGCGATCATCATCGCCCCACTGAGCGCCCCCAGACCACGGGCCGATTGTAGCCAGCCGTTGGTGGTTTCATCCCCACCCAGCACCGTCACCGCCCAGGCCGGAATCAGGGTCATATAGGCTAGCCCAAACAGACTGATGACAGCCGCAGCCCCAATCAGGGTACGGATAGCCGAATTACTTCGAATATAACGTAACCCTTCTCGCAAATCAGCCAGCGCGGCCGTAGTCCGGCTGGGAGCCACAAAAGGTTTGAGACGCATCAGCGATAGGGCCGTGATTACCCCCAGAAAAGAAAGCCCATTGAAAGTAAAACACCAGGCCGGACCGACCAAAGCATAAATGATACCGCCAATCGCCGGGCCAACGACGGTCGCCAGGTTAAACATGCTAGAATTGAGGGCGATAGCGTTAGCCATATCTTCTCGTTCGACCATTTCAAAAACAAAAGACTGCCGGGCCGGAGCATCAAAGGCGGTGGCCACGCCAAGTGCCAAGGCTAGCAGAATAATATGCCAGGGTTGCACCAAGTTGGAAAAGGTTAGCCCGGCCAGGATAAAGGCCAGTAGCAGCATTGTAGTTTGGGTTATGAGCAGTAAATTTCGGCGCGGCATCCGGTCGGCGATAACCCCGGCATAGAGCATGAACAGCCACGATGGTACTCCGGTGGCAAAGCCAACATAACCCAAGTAAATGGGTGACTGGGTCAATTGAAAAACCAGATAACCCTGGGCAGTGGTTTGCATCCAGGTACCCACCAGCGAAATAAGCTGGCCGATGAACCACAACCGGTAGTTACGGTATTGAAAGGCGGCAAATGTTTGTTTCAGTCGAATCTGAGGAAAGGGGCGTCCCCCAACCTGCTCGGCAGCTAGGCGTAAAATAGCCGC
>Ga0055481_10000729_pt1 | contig 11201 bp, 5 predicted proteins | sample Muzzi_PWC_D2_FD_57936 | JGI IMG/M metagenome (GOLD analysis project Ga0055481, IMG submission 57936) | Wetland microbial communities from San Francisco Bay, California, USA, that impact long-term carbon sequestration - Muzzi_PWC_D2 | ecosystem: Environmental > Aquatic > Marine > Wetlands ... | reverse complement strand
ACCAATCGAGCGGCCCAGGCTTCATAGAATTTATACTGGCAGTGGGGCGATTTAACCACAATCAGATCGAAGTTTTGGGGATTCTGGCCGTGGGCCAAAAATAGCGAGCGGTCATACAAGCTGACCGGCCGACTGGTGACCACCAGGGTCATCGTTTCAGTTTCCAGCACCGCGGTATTGCCCCCATTCCAGATGGAGCCATGCGACTCGTTGATGAAGCGGCCATCTGACAACAGCCGGACTTTAGCTTCAACCGTAACCGGGCTGAATCGACCTGAGTCTAGCGCCCCACCAATGGGAGTCTGAATAGTGGCTCCAATACCGGCGGCAAAGGCCATTTCCACCGCAGGCGAATCGACGATGGGCAGCAGTACCCGTCCTCTGTAATCGGCCTCCAGCAGCCCGCGCATGATCGCGTTGCTATCACCTGACGCGCCAGAACTGGTGGCATCGGCGGCATCGGAAAAGATGACCGGCCCTTCAGTTTCAAAGGCAATTTGAATGGCCTCATCGATACTTTTGAGCGGGGCTTGCAGCTTTTCTCGCACCTGCCAAAAATCAACAGCCAGTTTGAGCGCCACCCGTTTAGCCAACTCCGGGTCATTATCGGCGATGACCAGGCTGTTGGAGCGCAGGTCGGGCACATCGGTGAAGGGATTGCCGATGAACATTCCGGCAGCCAGTCCATGGGGGCTTTTTTCAACGGCCTGGGCGGCCCGGATGGACTGCCCAAACAACCCCGATTCGGTAATCAATTCATCGCCCCGCACCAACGCCGGAATGTTGACTTTAGCGATGACCGGTTTGACGCCTTCGTTAATAATTTTGAGCAGCAGATTGGCCGCTCGTACCCCGGTGTCAAAAAAATCGACATGAGGGTAGGTGTGGAACACGGTCAGAGCATCGATGTGTTGTAACATGCGATCAGTCAGTATGCCGTGCAGATCCAGCGAGATGACGATAGGAATCGACTCGCCCAAAATTTTGCGAGTCTCGGCCAACAGGTAGCCTTCGGGGTCAACCTCGTTTTCGGCAGACATCGCTCCGTGCAGCGAAAAATAGACGGCATCTACTGGCGGCGCGGCTTTAATACTGCTCAAAAACTCATCAGCAATGCGGTTGAAATCATCAGCAGCTAACATGCCACCGGAGGTGATGGCTCGGAAGCTGTAGGTTGGCACCAGGTCGATGTCGCTGTGGGCGTCAAATACACTTAACGCGCCGCCTAGCTCTTTTTGACCGCCCCGGTGTATCTTGAAAATTTCGTCGCCAAACGAAATATCAAAATCGTGATAATGGCTGGAAACGGGGTTAAATGATGAAACTTCTTGCTTGCCTTCGGCAATTAAAATTTTGGGCATGGGTATGATTGAGCCTTTCTAAGTTTGCGGAATGATCGGCAGTACAATATGCGAGGGTCGCTCACGGTCAAAATAAACGGTGTTGCGAGCAACTACGGTGTGGGTGTGCTGTCCCATCGGTTCGCCGGTGTTGGGGTTGACATCTAGCCGAGGAAAATTACTGCTGGACACATCAACCCGAATCTGGTGCCCAGCTTTGAACAGATTGCTGGTAGGATGCAACTTGATCTCCACCGGATAGACCTGCCCCGGCTCCATCAATACTTCTTTATCCCACCCGTCACGGTAGCGCACCCGGATTATCGAGTCGGTCAGATTCATGTGGTAGCCATCAGAGTAGTCATCGTTGGGCGGGTAGACATCTAGGAGTTTGGCGGTAAAATCAGTATCCACCGCAGAAGAGGAAATCCATAGCTTGACAGTGATAGGGCCGGTTACTTCTACATCCTCAACCAGCGGTTCAGTTTGGAAGACCAGCACGTCAGGCCGGTCGACCAGTAGCGGGTATGGCGTCATAGCCCCCACTATCTCCGGCGATTCCTTCTGGTGGGCCGCGCCGATGGTGACAATGTGACGCAGTTGGGTAACGGGCGACATAAAACGCCGCCACATTTGGTCTAAATTACCTCCATCATCCGGCAGTTCCATAATCCCGCACAAATTACCACCGATGGTCGGAACCGGATGGTTCGGGTCAAAATCATAACTCAACGAAGCTGATGCGGCCCGTGGCGGCTCGGTACGGAGCGTGCTATCGGCGTGCAAGTAGTAGAGCGTGTATTGGGCGCGGGCCAGCGGCCACTCGTTTTCACCGCGCCAATGGCCGCCGTGATCCATTTTACCCTCGGTGGTGCGCTGACCTGTACCGCCCCCCATCACAAAAATCTGCACTGGCGGGTCAATTTCCACACCAGTTGGCTCATCTTTGAGCCAGTGATCAAAGTAGCGCAACTGCTCGTCGGCGTAACGTCGCACGCCCCAGACGCTGTCGCGGCCAAAATCCACATCGCCAGCAAAAGAGGTATCACCGCGCATGCCGACATGCGTCCATGGGCCGATAACCAGCCGTTGGGGGGTGTTGTTTTTAGCGGCCATCGCGGTAAAGTAATCAGTCATGGCAGTGACGTAGGGGTCAAACCAGCCACCGCTGAAGGTGCCGGGAATGTCGGCATGACGGTCAAAAACACGCTCAAAATTGTTGCGTTCCTCATGCCAAAAATCGTCGTACGCGCCACGCCGATAGTAGGCCAGCAGCACCTTTTCTAAATTAGGAACCAGCGCCAATGAGGTTTGGTCGGGTTGAAACGGAGTCTGGTAAATCAGTTGGCGCATATGGTGCAGGTCATCCCACACATTGTCCTGTGCCTGCGGATCATCGGCGATGTCCTGGGCATCTTGAGCGTGAACAAAGAGCGCCCAGAACATGTGCAGCTGCATAGCGCCACCCTCACGAGCCTGATGGTGATAGTTATTGGTGGGGGTCACATCGGGCCAGATAGCAGTCAGATGGGGCGGGCTTTCGAGAGCCATCTGCACCTGCACCACCGCCGCAAACGAACTGCCCACCGTGCCGATGCGCCCATTAGACCAGGGGCAGGCCGCAATCCACTCAACAGTATCGTAGCCGTCCAGCCCTTCACGGGCGTTGGCGGTGTGAAAATAGTCGCCGTTGCCCTCGGAGCGATAGCGGTCGCGCATATCTTGCAAAACAGTGACGTAACCGCGTGGCGTAAAAAAATCGGCCAGTTCGCTGTAGCGGCGGTCGGTTTTGTTGTAGGGTGTCCGGCAGAGAATAGTCGGGAATGGGCCGGATAATGGTTCACCCTCATGGGCCGGACGGTAGATATCAGTTGCCAGCCGGACACCGTCGCGCATAGGGATCATCACATCCTTAGCAATATTGATGCCGAAGGTCATAACATCCTCTCCTCTGAAAATAGCTTTTCAAGGAGTGCGGATTGCAATCCGCACTCCTGATTTTCACTACTTGTTGCCATCCCAACGGAATTGTCGGTCTCTCCTGAGAATACGCGGAGGAACAAATAGGCGAATGGCGAACCTAACCACCCATCGCCCGTTGTGCTATCGCGAACACTATCCAACTCATCTCGCGGTCAGGCCCGATTTCCGCCATATGTTGAGCGCAACAGATCATCCTCGGCAAAGCGAGTGGCCCGCAACGACGAGATGTCAACGGTACTGGCCTGCCCATCGACAATTAACTCGGCCAGGCAGAGGCCCATCGCCGGGCCAATTTTAAAGGAATGACCGCTGCCGCCAACGGCCAAATACAGTCCTTCAATGTCGGGGCTTTTGTCCAAAATCATATTCCAATCGGGGGTGACGGCGTACAGTCCCGCCCAGCCGCGCTCAAATTTAGCCCCGGCCAAGCCTCGCAAACGATGCTCCATCCGTTCGCTGACGTAGCTGATAAAGTTTTCATCCACCTCACGCTGGTAATTTTCCGGGTCTGCCGGTTCGCTCTCTTTGGGGTGGCCGGTACCAATTAGCACGGTTCCATCGGGCATCGGGCGGAAGTAGGTACGATCGACCATATTGGAGATGGGATGGTGTAGAGGCGATGAGTCTCCCGGCGGGCGAAAGGTGGCTTCCGGTTCACGAGTAATTTGCAACGGCAAATCCAGGCCCACCCACTCACCCACAGTCTTGGCCCATGGTCCGGCTGCGTTGACCACCACCGGGGTGCTGATTTCACCCACATTGGTGACAACTGCCGACACGCGCCCACCATTGAGCTTAATACCTTGAGCCGGGGTGTGTGGATGCGCCTCGGCTCCGTTAGCCACGGCTTTGGCAATAAATGCCTGCACCGTGCCGACAGGGTCGGCGTAACCGGCACCGGGTTCGTAGGCAATGTGGCCGATGCCTTCGGGGTTGAGTCCGGGTAATTCTTTGGCCGCCTCTTCCACCGAGACCTCCCAGGTATCGATTCCCAGCCGCTTGAGTTGGGCCATATTCTGCTGAAATTTGTCGCCCGCTTCCGGTGGCACCAAAAAGAACCAACCAGAGTTGGTAAAGACATTGGCCCCGTCAAACAAGTTGGGGAAATTCTTAAACATCTCCACACTCTTTTTAACCAGCCTGATGCTAACCTCGTTGGAGTAGTGCTGGCGCACAATGGCCGCCGAGTCGCCAGTGGAGCCGGAGGCGAACTCACCTTTTTCCAGCAGTACCGCGTTACGTACGCCTTTTGTGGTGAGATGGTACAACAGGCTGGCACCCAACACACCACCCCCAATAATTACAACGTCAGCCGTTTGACGCATAGGTATTACCTCTCCTTTTTAATCAACTCTTAATTACGAATTTGCGAATAGTGAATTATTTTTACTATTCTTTTCCTAACATAGTCGTAGCAAATTAATGCCTTTGACGTAGCACCTGCCCGCCACGTTCCCCCGTTAACGTACCATCTTTGAGTGTTATCACGCCGTTGACCAGTACATGATGCATCCCGGCAGCGATTTGATTGGGTTCAAAAGTGGTACCACGCTCGCCAAAGGTAGCGGGATCAAATATCGCCAGATCGGCCCAGTTTCCCGGCTGAATCCGGCCTCGATCTGTGAGTCCGAGGCGACGGGCCGGGAGTGAGGTCAAGCGGCGAATGGCTTCTTCAACGCTAATGGTGCTACTGTCACGTACAAAATGGCGATAGAACCAGGCCGCCCAGGTGTACGCTCCGTGAAAGGCAGTTTCGGCCAGAGGGCCGTCTGTGGCCAGAGCGGTGGCGTCGGAACCGATCATACAGTCGGGGTGTGAAAAGGCGACCCTCAAATCTTCGGCCCGGTAGGTGGTAGCAATAATCATCAGGCTATGGAGACCCGATCCCTCAAGCTCAGCCAGCAGCAGATCGTAAATGGTATCAAACGGATCAGTACCCTTTAGATCGCTCAACTCAGCGATACTACGGCGAGCCAGTTCCGGCTGGGCCGCACTATCGAAAACCACAATGTTGTGCCAGTTGCCACGTGCCAGCGCAGTGATAATGCTTTCGTACTTCTTTAAATCACGGCGAGTGGCCGGGCTTTTCAGGCGTTGAGCAATGGCAGATTTATCGCCCTTCAGCGCCCAGGGAGGTAGGGCTGCACTTAGATTGGTTGTGCCAAACAAGCGGGTGTGCATATCAAAACCAACATCCATCCCCTGCGCTCGTGCTCGTTCTACCTGCACTAATGCCTGTTCCACCGCCCAGCCGCCATCATCAACCAGCCGGGCCACTACCGATATGTGAGAAATTTGCAAGGGCAACCCGGCAGCGGCAGCCGTACGAATCGCCTCGGCTATGGTTTCAACCGCTTCACCACTGCGGTTGCGGGTGTGGGTGGCATAAAAGCCGCCTTTCTGCGCCGTCACCCGGCACAGTGCTGCGATTTCTGCCTCGATGCAGGCCCGCTCCGGCCCATATTCCAGGCCAGTGGAGAAGCCAACAGCACCCTCCTCTAAACTTTGGGCCAGTAATTTCTCCATTTGTTTCAATTCGTCCGGGGTCGCCGGTCGATCAACCAAGCCGGTGACGGCCAGGCGTAAATTGCCGTTGGGAACCAAGCTGATCACATTGACCGCCGGTTGACCGGCTTCCAACCGTTCAAAATAGTCGGCCATTGATCGCCAGTCGAGACGATAGTCGGAGCGATAGCCGTAGATATTCATCGGAAACAGATCGGCTTGAGCTGGGACGATGGGGGCGCACCCGTGGCCGCAGTTGCCGACCACTTCCAGAGTAACGCCCTGGGTAATAGAACTAACCGCGCGGGGGTCGACCAGCAGCGTGAAGTCGGAATGGCTGTGAATGTCAATGAAGCCGGGCGTAACCAGCAGGCCTTTCGCCGATAGCGTTGGCATCCCATCTGGCGGGTCAAGCTGACCGACTGCTGCAATACGCCCATTTTTTAGGGCGATATCTGCGCCAAATGGCGGCGACCCCGTACCATCAACCACACTGCCCCCGGTGATGAGCAAATCGAAATCACTCATGCGGTTGGCCCATTTTGCATCTGGCGGCGCAGGGCGGTGGTGGCAACGTCATCAACAGCCAACGTAACGTTGTCTAAGACCACGCCGTATTGTTCCCGTGCTGCCGCTACTGAAACTTTTTCATTCTTAACATCCATTGCCACAGCTGCGGGATCGCGCTGTAGCGGATCGCCCCAGCCACCACCTCCGGGCTGTTTGTGGTAGATGCGCTGGCCCGCACTCATTGTGGTTGAAATCATGGTGGGCAAGACCTGCTTGTCGCCGCCGTTGGCCGAATAGAGAATATTTGTCGAGGGCGTACCGGGTTTGCCACCATACAGGCCGTAGGGCAAATGATCGCGCCGATCCGAGCGAATTGCCAGATGAGCCTCGCCGGAGAGCAGTTGCCATTCGCGTTCGATAGCCAGCCCGCCCCTAAATTTTCCCGCGCCGCCGCTATCCCGCATCAGGCCATACCGTTCCACTCGCACCGGATATTCCGTTTCAGCCTGCTCAACGGGGATGTTGCTGGCAACATTCGCCGGATTGCACAGACCATCGTTGCCGTCGCGGTCGGGTCGTGCCCCCCAGGTGCCGGAGAGCAATTCATAATAAACATAGGGAGTTTTGTTGGGCTTCTGCCCGCCGATGATAACCAGCGTATTACCGCCCTCTCCGGCAGCCAAGACTCGATCTGGTAACAGTCCAGCCAAAGCCCCAAAAACAACATCGGTCATGCGGAAGCCGGTGATGCCTCGCATAGAGGACGCACCCGGCATCTCTACATTAACCACCGTGCCCGGCGGAGCGATGATGTTGAGCGGCTTGAACATACCGGCGGTGTTGGGAATATCTTCTTGCAATACAGATCGCACACACAGTCCCACCACCGAAGCCGTAAACGAGAGGGTGCTGTTCAACGCACCGCGCACCTGCGGCGAACTACCGGTGAAATCGGCGGTCAAGGAGTCACCCTCAACGGTGAGCGTCACCTGAATACGAGTTCGCGGGCCACCAACACCGTCGCTATCCAGATAATCGGTGAAGATGTGGCTGCCATCGGGCCAACCAGCAATCTCGGCCCGTACCAACTGCTCGGTGTAGTCGATGAGATCGGCGGCACAGGTGGTGAATGTCTCCGGCCCATAGCGGCGGATGATATCGTGAACGGCTCGCTGGCCAATGTGACAGGCAGCCAACTGCGCTCGTACATCGCCAATTGTCATTCGGGGGACCCGCACATTGGCCCGTAGCAGGGTAAAAAACGTTTCGTCCGGCTCGCCTTGACGATAGAGTTTGAGCCAGGGAATACGAAAGCCGTCTTGAAAAATTTCGGTGTTATCACAAGCTGAACTGCCCGGTAGACGCCCCCCTAAGTCCAAATGATGGGCCGTGCTGACGGCAAAGGCCACCCGTTCATCTTCCCAAAAAATCGGTTTTACGATGAAAATATCGGGGATGTGCATGCCCCCTTCAAATGGGTCGTTGAGGATGAAGACATCGCCGGGTTGGATATCATCACCAAATCTCTCAAACAGCGTTTCCATCGCAAAAGGCACCGATCCCAAATGCAATGGGATGGTGACACCCTGAGCTATCATTTCCCCTTCTGCGTTGCACAGCGAGGTGGAATAGTCCAGACAATCACGCACAATGGTGGAGTAGGCCGTGCGGTAGAGAGCTACCCCCATCTCGTCGGCAGCGGCGGCCAGGGCATTTTGAATGATTTCACGGGTGATGAGGTCGATAGATATGGTCATATTGTTAACTCCGTGTCGATAAAATCTCCTGATTAGTATCCAATGGCGGTACTCATTTTGTACGGCTCCACGCCGCTGTGCAACATGCCAGACTCACGGTTGACCAGAATGCCGTTGGGGCGGGCAAAGTAGGAACTGAGAAAATGTTCTTCGCGCACCGCAACCTGATGGCCTCGCTGCTGCATCGCTTCGATGAGTTCCGCCGGGAAGCGGGCATCCATTGATACCAAGCCGGTTTCGCAGTGAATGCGCGGGGCGCTGATAGCCTCTTGCATGCCCAGTCCAAAATCTAACACGTTGTGAATTACTTGCTGTACCGCAGTTAGTACTTTACGCCCGCCAGGCGAACCGACGGCCAAGAACGGTCCCTGCTCATCAAATACAATAGCCGGTGTTCCGGCGTGTAGGGCACGTTTACCAGGACCGATAGAGTTTACATGGCCCGGTTCCGGGTCAAACCACATCATGCCGTTGTTTAAGATGACGCCCGTACCGGGAACTACCACGCCTGACCCATACAATTGCCCCAGCGACGCCGTCAGCGAAACGATGTTACGCTCCCGGTCTATAACGGTTAGGTGGGTGGTGTGCTGCCCCGCCGAGTCGCCACCATGAGCCGGAGATAGATGGGTCGGTTTACCGCCAGATTGGAAGGGCCACGGATCGCCCACCGGTTCGGCTACGGGGCTACCTTGTAAGTTAATATCGCCTCGACGCGCGGCAGCATAATCTTTGGATTGCAATCCCTCCAGTGGAATAGGGGCAAAATCCGGGTCGCCCAGATGGGCAAAACGGTCGGCAAAGGCCATACGTTGAGCTTCGGCTATTAGGTACAGGGTATCAAACGTGTTATGGCCCAAGGTTGGCAGGTCGAATCCCTCCAAAATATTGAACATCTGGGCTACAGTGGGGCCGCCACTGTTGGTCGAAATAAAGGCAATCCGCCTATCTCGATAATCGACCCACAACGGCTTACGGACGCGCACCTCATATCCGGCCATATCTGCTTCGGTGATGATGCCACCATTGTCTGAAATATATTTGGCGATGGTCCGGCCAATTTCGCCGCTGTAAAACACTTCCGGCCCTTGTTCGGCAATTAGTTGCAGCGTGCGGGCCAGGTCGGGCTGCACCAGCCGCTCGTGCTTGGGGGTGATGCTGGTATCGTGACTGACCGGGAAGGGGATGGGCGTGCCATCGGCGTGAAAGAAAACGGCCATAGTTTCGGGAAATTGGCGTAGCCGTTCCAGGCTGGTGGCACTCATTGCAAAGACATACCAGTCGGGCACGAAACCATCGGCGGCTAGTCGAATGGCCGGAGCCATCACTTGCGCCAGCGGCAGACGGCCCATCAACGTGTGCAGTTTGGTGTAAGTAGCAACCGCACCCGGCACTACCGCCGAACGATAACCGCTTTCGGCGGCGTTATCTTTGGTAGCTCGCCAGCCATAAATCCCGGCTCCCTTAAGCGATGGATCGAGCAGTTCAAACATATCAGGACGGGCCACCTGCGGAACCTGTACGCAGCCATCCAACGTTATGGTGTGTCCGGTGGCAGACTGATAGGCAACGACATAACCGGCCCCGCCCAGGCCGCTCATAAATGGCTCTACCACCCCCACAGCAAAGGCCGCAGCTACCGCGGCGTCAGCGGCATTACCGCCCTGCTGTAAAATTTCGACACCGGCTTCGGCAGCCAACGGGTGCATCGCCGTCACCAGGCCATTCTCAGTCACAACTTCGGTTTTGTTTATGATCAATTGGCTTTGAATCATCAAACTATCCCCTAAAATCCCATCGCCGTACTCAGCTTGTACGGCTCAACCCCGCCATGCAGTCTGCCAGTTTCTCGATTGATGAGAACGCCGTTGGGCCGACCGTAATAGGAGCTAATCAAAAAGGTTTCGGGCCTGAGAGCCACGTCATCTCTGATTTGTCGCAGCCCGATGATGACGTCTTCCGAGAAGCGCGGCTCAATCCAGAGTGGGCCAACCTCGGCGTGGATACGCGGGGTACTGATGGCCGCCTGTATCCCCAGCCCATAATCCAACACGTTGAGCATCACCTGCAAAGCCGCGGTGAGCACCATCCGCCCGCCGGGGACACCGACGGTCAGTAGCGGTCCCTGATCATCGAATACCAGAGCTGGGGTGCCGGCATGAAGGGCAATCTTGCCTGGCGCAATCGAGTTGATCTTGCCCGGCTCCGGGTCGAACCACATCATGCCGTTGTTCAGCACCACGCCGGTTCCCGGCACCAGCACCCCCGAACCAAAACGCTGCCCCAGTGAAGCCGTCAAAGAAACCATGTTATGATCCCGGTCGATAACCGACACATGGGTGGTATGCTGATCGGCGTAATCGCCACCGATTTTCGAGCCAGCACCGGCTGGTTTACCACCCTGCTGGAAAGACCACGGATCGCCCACCGGCTCGGCCACAGGGCCGTGATTCAGGCCGATAGCTTCTCGGCGTGCTGCTGCATAGGCTTTCGATTGCAATGCTGTCAGCGGAATTGGATCAAAAGCCGGATCACCCAGATAAGCAAAGCGGTCGGCAAAGGATAGCCGCATGGCTTCGGCAATGACATGCAGCGACTGTGCCGTATTGTGCCCCAAATCGACCAGATCAAACCCTTCCAAAATGTTAAACATTTGGGCAACCGTGGGGCCGCCGCTATTTTCAGAAATCATTTCGATGCGGTAGCCACGATAATCAACCACTAGTGGCTCACGGACGCGCACCTGGTAATCGGCCATATCCCGCTGGGTGATGATGCCGCCATTTTTGGAAACATGGCGAGCGATCTCATGTCCAATCTCGCCACTGTAAAACACCTCCGGCCCCTCTTTAGCGATGCGTTCCATGGTACGGGCCAAATCAGCTTGCACCAGCCGGTCGGCATTACCGATATCGTCGTGGTTGGCGGTTTTAAATGACGTACCATTAGGTTTGTAAAAGACCGACATAATGTGCGGAAACGGCTGCAACCGCTGTAACGCCGCCGCGGAGTTAGCAAAAACATACCAGTCCACGTAAAAGCCTTCGGCGGCCAGTCGAATGGCCGGAGCCAGCACCTGCGCCAGCGACATAGTGCCGAACATCTC
>Ga0055481_10000726_pt1 | contig 11231 bp, 6 predicted proteins | sample Muzzi_PWC_D2_FD_57936 | JGI IMG/M metagenome (GOLD analysis project Ga0055481, IMG submission 57936) | Wetland microbial communities from San Francisco Bay, California, USA, that impact long-term carbon sequestration - Muzzi_PWC_D2 | ecosystem: Environmental > Aquatic > Marine > Wetlands ... | reverse complement strand
CGCGGATGCCTGCTCCATGGGGGTTTGTGTCGACGGCGCCTGCGAATCCGTGGACAACTTTGATGCGGACCGGTTCTGCTGTGATCCGACAGACGGCGCGCTCACGCCCCTCGACGACGGAAACGTCTGCACGGACGACCTGTGCGACGCGGAAACCGGGATCGTATCTCATCCTCCGGTCACCGTGCCGACCGCGTGTGACGATGGCGATGCCTGCACAACCGATAGGTGCGAGGCCGACAGCTGTGTCGGAACGCCGATCGATTGCTCCGACTTCGACGGAGAGTGTGCTGTCGGCGCCTGCAACGCTCTTTCTGGAGAATGCGAGGCTGAACCCGTCAACGAGGGTGGACTTTGCTCTGACGACGGCAACGCGTGTACCGATGACGTGTGCAGAGCCGGCACCTGCGTTCACACCGACGACGATACGAACGACTGTACTGACGGCGATGTTTGCACCAACGATGCTTGTGTGGCGGGCACGTGTACCGGCACGCCATTAGATTGCTCGCACTTGAATGGCGAGTGCCTGGTGGGCGCGTGCAACAGTGACACGGGACAGTGCGAAGCTCTTTTCGCGAATCAAGGCGGTCCGTGTTCCGATGAGGGTGACGCCTGCACCGATGATGTGTGCCGGAACGGCGTGTGCGAACACGATATCGACGAGTCGAACACATGTTCCGATGAAGAAATCTGCACGTTTGACGACCACTGCACGGCGGGCGGCGAATGCGAGGGAACGCCTGCCGATACCGTCACGTGTGAAACAGACGAGGAGTGCCCCGGCGAACCCGGTGACATCGTTTGCAACACGCGACGCGGCGTTTGCGATTGCGGCGATCGGCCGGACCTGTGCCTGACGGCGGAAGAGAACTGCGTAGAGGTCGAGGACGAGATCGGCGTCGTGCTCTCGGTGTCCTACTCGAACGACCCCGTGCGGATGGGACAGTTTTTGGTCGAGTACGAGCCTGCCTCTTTCGAGTTTGTCGGGATTGATCCGGCTGATGGCTGGACCGAGGAAGTTGGCCTACGAATCGTCGACGAAGTAGTGGGAACGGTCTTTTTCGTCATGAGTCGAGAGGACGCAACGCGGGATGCCACGCCCATCGCCACGCTCCGGTTTCGCGCGCTGAGTGCCTGCACATCGATGAATGTGTGCATGGTCAACGATAACCCAAAGAACACACTGCTGACCGGTGAGTCAGGCGCTGCCGTTCCCTGGTCATTTTGCTGCGAGGCCGAGGTGGCGATCAACGGGGGTAGTCCGCTGATCGAGTGTCCGGAGGGCGTGTCGGTGAACGCCGAGCCTGGGCGGCTTGCGGCAACCGTAACCTGGGACTCGGTTAGCGTGGTTCCCGTCTGCGACGGTCCCGTGGAACTCACGTGTACGGGTGAGCATAGCGTAGGCTGGAACATCGACTCCCTGGTCGCCAACGGTGGCTTGCTGCCTTCCGGGACCTCGACCTTCGAATGCACGGTGACGGACGGCTCGTGCGGCGGTTCCAACTCTTGTTCATGGGTCGTCAATGTGAGTTCGGCCAACAGCGTGAACGTGGATCTGCAGCTTTCGCCAACCATCGTCGCCGGCCCACTGCGGCGCTGTATCGAATTCGAATTCTACGCCGATTGTGTCGAGAATCCGGCGGAGCGGGAGATTTACCGAGACGTGGTGAACTTCGGCCTTCCGTATGACCTGCCCGGCAATGCCAAGCACATCTCGTTCAAGGTGGCGGCTAACAAGTATCGCTGTGTCACGGCGCGTGACCCGTTGCACACCATTCGATCGGTGGCGGACATGGACATCGAGGGCGATCATTGGTTTGCCCGTTTTCAGGGCGACCCGGATCTCGGGGGCAACTGGCTGATCGGTGGCAATCTGGATGGAAGCCACGTAATCGATATTCTCGACTTCGCGATCGTCCGAGACCAAGCTTCGAACCGACCGAATCCGAACACCACTTGCGGTCAGACGAGCGCACATGCCGATATCAACGGCGACGGAGTCGTCGACTCGCTTGACGAGTTGTTCGTGACCTTGAATTTCCTGTCATCCGACAAGGAATCCTGCTGTTCGAGTAGCAGTGCGGTACTGGCGTCCGCGGTGGAGACGGCTGTCTTGGAGATTTCCGTGGAGGAACTCCGACGCCAGGGGTTTGAACATCCTGCGGCCGGCGATACCAACGGCGACGGCCTCCTGAATCTGGCTGACATGACGGGACCGGTCGTGAACGCCCCGATGACATCCAAACGCGGCGCGGCACGGCGTTGAGAGTGAACCCACCGGCAACACGCCAAGCTCTTCGTGGATCTCCTCTACCGCTTGACCATGCGCCCACGTTCTTGTTACGTTGGTTGTGAATCGAAGGCCCAATGGGAGGTGGGCCTGTATGGTGATAAGGGCGTTGCTTACCGTTTCGCTAGTGACCACGGCATTTCCACACGGTGTGGTCCGAGCGGACGATGGTCATTCAAACGTGTTGCGTCTTTCGCTACCGGCGACCCCGGATGGACGAGCCCCCTCGCCCGTCGACGCCCGGCAGTGGTTCGCATGGCTGGCCGAGAACGGCTTCGATACCGACCGTTGTGGTTACAATCCGCATGACATGACCATCCTGCTTCACGCCGACGGCGAGGCGTCGCTTCAGCCGCTTTGGGATTCGGGATTTCAAATCATCGAACGTCTTGACGCGGCACCACTGGAAGGCGCCGATCGCACGCAATCGCAATACTTCGATCCGGGCGAAATCGAGACCATGATGGCACAGGTCGCCGCAGATCATCCCGCCATCACCCAACTTTTCAGCATCGGCGTGACCCACGAGGGCCGCAACATCTGGGGCATCGAGATCTCCAATAACCCCGGCGTACCTGAGGATGAACCCGCCATACAATTCAACGCCCAGCACCACGCGCGCGAGGTCGCTACGTCCCACGTCGGTATGGATATCGTGGACACGCTGACTGACGGCTACGGGATCGATCCGGACATTACCTTTTGGGTCGACAACTACAAAACAGTCTGCGTGCCCATGGTCAATCCGGACGGGGTACAATACGTCTTCAACGGCAGCTCCCTCTGGCGAAAGAACCGCCAAGTCTACCCTCCAACCTGCGTCGGGGTAGACCTGAACCGCAACTACCCTTACCGCTGGGGGCCGGATCGTTGCGGCTCGACGACAAGTTGTTCGGGCGACCTCTACAAGGGACCTGCTTCCGCCTCTGAACTTGAAACCCAGCACATGATCACCCTGGCGCAGCAATACAGATTCGCCATGGCCACCTCGTATCACGCATCCGGGCAGTTCATCGATTACCCTTATGCGTGCAGCAACGGCTCGGCCAGTTCGATCATGCCTGAGCATGACATTATCGACGAAATGATGAACGGCGTCGCCGACGCCATTGACTCGGTCGACGGAACGCCACGCTATTCGGTCTTTTCGCCCGTGGCGGCCGGCCCGCTCAGCGGTGACGACACGAGTTGGTATTACGCCGACCAAGGCGTGTACTCATTCATCATCGAAATTGGAACCAGTTTCGAGCCGTCTTTCAGCCAGGTCGCGGGCATCGTGAATCGCAATCGTGCCGGCTGGATGTATATGTACGATCGGCTCGGGCAAGCAAGAATCGACGTGCACGTCACCGACGCGTGTACCGGCGCCCCGATCGAGGCCGAGGTCACACTCACGGACTATCTCTTCGACACCGGCGAAACCCCACGCTTTACCGCACTTCCATTTGGACGGTGGACGTTTATGGTTGTAGCCAACGATAGCTATGCCGTCCGGGTATCCAAGCACGGCTATATCACCCAGGACGTGCCGGTATCGGTCGCCAATGTCCCCGCCAGCGTCGATATCGCGCTCGAGCCGACGGAGGAATGTGGGCCTGTACCGACTGCGTCCTCGTGGGGCCTGATCGTCATGGCGCTATCGCTGTTGATGGTTGGCACTCTCGTCATGTCGCGCCGTCGCGTCCGCTACGCGCATTCCTGAGAAAATCATCGAATTCTGCACCAGCCCGACAGCGATCACTCGCCTGGATCTGCGAGCCGGGTTCCTTTAGTTCGTCGAACCAGATTCCGATAACCGAAGTGGCTACGCTCAGTGATATCGGACTTGGAGACGGCAAATGGGACCGGATCGGGAACAGGCATTTAGGGATTTCCTCGTACGCGAGAGCGCCCATGTCGATCTCGTGACCGTCGCAGTCAATTTGCTTCTCGGGGCCGTTCTCGCGTTCCTGCTGGGCCGACTCTACATCCGTTACGGAAGGTCGGCCTCCGACCGGCGTACGTTTGCCAATCACTTTCTGTTGATCACGGTCACCACCTCGCTGATCATTGTGGTGGTCAAATCTTCGCTGGCGCTCTCGTTGGGCCTTGTGGGCGCGCTGTCCATCGTGCGATTTCGTTCAGCCGTCCGCGAACATGAAGAGCTGGCATTTCTATTCATCTGTATCGCACTCGGCTTGTGCCTGGGCGCGGATCAGATCGGGCTCGCCCTGCTCGGATTCGCCATCGTATCTCTCGTCGTGATCGTCCGCGGCACGTTCTCCGAGAAGATGCGTCACGAGAACCTGTACGTCAAAGTCCATGGTCCGGCCACCGGCGGCGAGCCGCTCGGCACCATCACCGGCGTGCTTTCGGAGTGTTGCTCGATGGTCAAGCTCAAGCGTTGCGACGTGACCGATGACTTCATCGAGGCGAGCTTCATGGTGGAATTCCCCGGACTGGCTGACCTCATGCGTGCCCAGAAGACCCTGCAATCAAAGATGTCGCCGATGACCATCTCCGTCATCGACGGTGAGGGGATGGCGTAACGTGCAGATCGTGCGGCCCGGGCTCTGGGGTGCGCCGCGCATCATCGGCACCGGCGCGGCGGCGGCGTCGCCGAAACGAACGATGCGTTCGATGCGTGTGGCTGCCCTTCTGTTCCTGGCAGGATGTCTTCTCCTTGTCATTCTCGCCGGCATCGTGAACCTGCAATGGTACGGGCGTGAGCGGATTTATCCCGCCCTGCAAAATGCGGCCACCTGGCTGGCGAGCGTGCCGGCCAATCCAAGGCAGTTGCAGCTCGACATCAAATTCAAGAACTTTCGGAAGCTCGCTTACTACCGGGAACAGGCACTGGCCTACGGGTTTCTCGTGCAACACGAGGAAAGCTATGTGCCGGCCGTCATTCAACTCTCCGATCGGCGCGTCAAAGCCAAGGTGCGTCTCAAGGGCGATGTCGTCGATCACCTCGAGGGCGACAAGTGGTCGCTACGGATCAAAATAACGGACGACGATGCGGTCTTCGGTATGACGTTCTTTTCCATCCAGGATCCTATCCGTAGCTCGTTCGCGTACGAGTGGGCATTTCATGAGATCATGCGGCGCGAAGGATTGGTTGCGCCGCGCTATGACTTTATCGACGTCACCATCAACGGACGCCCCATGGGCATCTATGCGCTGGAGGAGAGTTTCAGCAAGGAAATGCTCGAAGCGCACGCGCGCCGCGAGGGCCCCATCATTCGTTTCAACGAACGATTCTGGATCGACGAGGACAAGCAGGTCGACATACTATTCGCTTCCGAAGTCGACGCATTTCAATCGGGGAAGACTCGTGCCAAACCTTTGCTGCGCCAACAGTTCGAGGTCGCGCGTGATCTGCTGACCGGCTTCCGTGATCAGAGGCTGCCGCTCGGCCAGGTATTCGACGTACCCAAGCTCGCGACCTACTTCGCCCTGATTGACCTCTGCAACGCCAGCCACGCGTGCCGCTGGAAGAACATCCGATTCTACTATAATCCCGTAACGTCGCTGCTCGAACCGATTCCCTACAACGCCTATTCCGCACGATCCGCCGCCGGCGCCCGTGTGGCACCAGCGGCCTGGCTTGGCGGGCAGCGCGTATACAGCCCCTACCACGTCGCGGCGTGGATGGATGCCTTCTTCCAGGATCCGGACTTCTACGATGCGTACGTCAAGGCTCTGGCACGCATATCGCAACCGGAATACTTGGATCAGCTACTGACCGATATCGGCGGCGCGCTCGACGAAAAGCTGCGCATCCTTCATAAGGACTATCCGGCGTTCGAATACAGTAATGACTATCTCTACAAGACCGCCAACCTGATTCGCAACGCCGTCCAGCCGAGAGTCACGCTGACGGCATCGTGGAACCCCCACGACGTAGCTTCGGCCGAACCGCAACTCACTGTTGCCAACACGATTGTGCTGGCGGTCTCGCTCGTTGACTTGGTCGACACCCAAACGGATGCACGATACCCGTTTCCTGAGAACAGCCGCTTGGGTCCCAAGACCATGGAAGTCCCGCAAGACGTTTCCGTGCGCCTGCCAGACGACGCCGTCGACGCGTTCCGTGAATTCAGCGATGACCGGTTCGTCCTGCGATATCACGTCGTGGGTATGAAGGAGATTTACGCGTCTCCGATTCACGCCGGAAATGGAGATGAAACATTCGGCCCGGCACAGCTTTCCTCGAAGGACTCGGAACGGTTCCGCCGTCTAGAGATGCTCGCCATCGACGATGCGCGCCGCACGATCGAGATCAGACCCGGCAGATGGCACATCAACCAGACCGTCGTCTTGCCGTCGGGTTATCAGGTGTCCGCGGGGCCGGGCGTGCAGATTCTCTTCGACACCGGCGCAAGCCTTATCAGCTATTCGCCGGTCGCGCTCCACGGCACCGAGTCCCAACCGATCACGGTCTCCGCCTCAGAGGGTACCGGGAATGGACTGGCAATTATCAGTGCATCCGCGAGGTCCGAATTCCGGCATGTCCGTTTCGAAAATCTCGCCGAGCCACGCATGGGCCGTTGGAGCGTCACCGGCGCTGTGACTCTGTATGAATCGCCGGCCACATTCAATCGCTGCGCTTTTGTCGGGGGCCGCAGCGAGGACCAGCTCAACATCATCCGATCCGAGTTCCTTGTCGAAGACTGCCGTTTCGAATCCGCCGCGAGTGACGCGCTCGACATCGATTTCGGAAAGGGCGAGATTCGCGATTGTACGTTCACACGACCCAAAAACGACGCCATCGACTCGTCCGGAAGCACGATACGAATTGCGGGCTGTACCATCAAGGGTGTGGGCGACAAGGCCGTTAGCGCAGGCGAGTTCAGCCGTGTGACCGTCGAGGACTGCACGATCAGTGAAGGCGTTTTCGGCCTGGTCAGCAAGGATCTCTCAGAATTGACGGCGCGCCGCGTCAACATCACCGGTGCTGTCACGGCGCTGGCCGCCTACCAGAAAAAGCCGGAATTCGGCCCGGCGTCCATCGTGCTTGACAGTCCCGCGGACTCGCTCGCATCGCTGGTCGAAAAAGGCAGTTGGATTGAGTGGCATGGACAACGCGAGGACGGATGCCGGCTGCACGTCGCCCGGCAAGTGTATGGCCGGTAACACGGAAGACGCCGGGGCTGCCACCATGGAATCGCGGTACGAACGCAAGATGCGGATCACCCACCTGGATCAGCGCCAGGTCGTGTGGATGATCCACACGCACCCGGCGCGTTTCTCGACCGCCTATCCGCCCCGCACCATCCACAACATCTACTACGACACCCTGCACTTGGAAAATTACCGACGCCATCTTGATGGTGTACCGGATCGGCGAAAGATTCGTGTTCGCTGGTATGGAAACGAGCAAGACAACGTGGTGACACCGCGCATTGAGTTGAAGTCCAAGCGCGGTTCGCTAGTGGGCAAACGTTACTGGGATCTGCCTGCATTATCTTCGCAAACGCTCGCCTGCCCACGATCGCTCCTGGCATCGGCACGGCAGGTGGACTGTGAACCGATCGTGATGGAATGGCTACGAACCCTCGAACCGACCCTGGAAAATTGCTACCACCGCGCGTATTTCGCATCCGGGGATGGCCGGGTCCGTGTCACCGTCGACACCGAGCTGACCTACACTCGTCCTTCGACGACAGGTCATCCCTCCGTGGAGGCGTACGGCGACTCCGCCCTCATCGTCGAGATTAAGTTCGATGCCATCCGCGCTGACTACGGAAACGCCATCACGTCACACTTTCGCCTGCCGTTGGAAAAAAACTCGAAGTACGTCACGGGCATGCAACTGCTCGGCGGGCGGGGCTGTCTCGCACCGGGTGAGTTTTTCGGCATCACGACGATACCGAAGTGCCGTCGCATGAAACTAGCCGCGCAGAAGCGCAACGATGTGACTCAACTGGGGAACGATCAGCCGCTCCATGGCCAGCCGCACCGCCCCCTGGGAGCCGGGCAAGGAAAAGACCGCGGTATTCTGACACACGCCCGCGACGGCGCGGGATAGCATCGCGGCCGCACCGACTTCCTCAAAACTCAGCATCCGAAACAGCTCGCCAAATCCGTCGAGTTGTTTGTCCAAGAGGGACACGATCGCTTCATAGGTAGTATCGCGTCGTGCGAGGCCCGTGCCGCCGGTCAGCATGACGGCATCGACGCCAACGTCCACGCAAAGACCGCCAACGCGATCCCGCAGACGATCCGGCTCGTCCGGCAGTATCTCATACGAAGTAATCACGTGATCGGCGGAGCCCAGCGCGTCGCGGATCAGTTTGCCCGAGGCATCATTCGCCTCGGTGCGCGTGTCGCTGACGGTAATGATGGCACACCGAACCTTGGCCACGTCGTGGACGCTGTGTCCGTTGTCTACCATAAGTGCGATACCTCTCCGTGCGGCAAACGCCGGCTATCCACTTCTTAGCGGCTTGGCCCCGACCGCCGCCCGCATCTGGTTGACGCGTTGACCGACGTGGGCTTCGCCGAGCAGGAACTGCACCAGATGAGCCGTGGACACGCCGATCAATTCCGCCGCGCGGCTGACGCGCATTTCTACGGCCACCAGCAAATCCAAAATCTCCGACACGATCAAACTATACCGCTCGTCGCGCCGCCCCACGACGATTCTTCCATCCTTCGAAAGACAACTTGCCAGACGCTCGCTTGGTCGATAGCTGTCGGCATCGACTTCCCCGCGCAATTCGAGGGCGATGGTCTCCCGCAGCCGCCGTAACGCGCGCCGCTTGTTGACATGCTGTGATCGGTCCTCATTGGCAATGGCAGCAAGCCCTGTCGGCTGGTGGCGCAGACGCACCGCCGAGCTGGTCTTGTTGCGCTTCTGCCCGCCAGGACCGCTGGCGCGATAGCAGTCTACGTCGCACTGACGAATCAGCGCCCTGTCGTCCAGAATCAGGTACTCTTCCGGCACGTCATCAAGCCCCTGTACCTATTGTAGAAACCCGATAATCCTGCAAAATCCACGGGCGATTTCGGACACCCATAACGGACCTTGCCGTGACACCCTCTTCGGTCATCTGAGCACCTTGTTCAGTATATCTATCGGACGCAGTCCCGTCATATTCTGGGTGCGACGGGGAACGCTTCGGACGTCCTTCCAGCCACAAGTCTGCGCTCGACCAAACCGATAACCCACAAGAGTTTCTTCTGGCTATGGCACCGGCGCGCAGGTCGGTTCGGGAGTACACCATGAACGCTTCGGTAATTAGGTGGTTTTTGACGATCGGAATCGCAGTGGTCATCGTGGTCGGGTGCAATCCCACGGTCACGCCTGTCGATGATACGAACACCAATACTGGCAGCCTGGCTGTCAATGATGCCAACTTTTTCACCGATGCGCCGGTATCACCCGGCGGCACCGGTGGCGTCGCGCCACCACCACCGTCGGGGAATGCCGGCACCGAAGAGGTAACCATCGACCAAGAGGGCGGAGAGGAAACACGCAGCTTCTTCAAGGCCTTTCAGATCGACCCGGAAGCGGAAGACAGCGCGGGCCCGAAGTTCATCAAGGCCGCCTATATTGATGATCCCAATGCACCGGACGGCGAACGCACACTCGATCTGGTCAGCGGTTGGAACCAGTCGCAGCCCGTACAAGTACACTTCCAGCAGCGCAACGCCGACGGCACCATCACCTTTCGCACCGTCATCATCGCGGGTACCGCCCCGGTGGGTGTGATGGGCGGTGTCGAATTGGGGTACATCAATGCTGATGAGTTTCTTGACATCGTGGTGCTCGTGAAGGCCCAAGGCGGCGCGGCACTCTGCCCACCCAAACTCCCCGGCCAACCTCCGACGGAGGTCAGCCTTCTCGAGGGTACCATCCTCGTCTATTTCCATCCCGGCGATGGCATCGATGCCGAGACCGGCGAACCGGAGTACTTGAATGGTGACCGTTGGCGCCAGATTGTCAGCGCGCCGACCCGTCCGCCGGGACTGGTCAACGGATTTCTGACCGACGCCCTCGGCGATCAATGGATCCACAATCAATACCCCGGCAACTCGGAAAAGGACTTCGACGAGAGCAAGACCAAGCCCGAGTGGAGCGGTTTCACCTCCCTGGCCGTCGCCGACTTTGACGAGGACGGTTTCGACGACATCGTCGTAGCCCTGAACCCGGGTGAGTGTGAGACGCTCGGCCAATCACCGCCGACCAACACCATTGACCTCTGGATGAACCCGGGCTTCCGGAACGGCGAAGATCCCGAGGAGGCGCAGTTCTGGGGCGAACCACATCCGGACGGAGACTGGCCCGACGGGCGACTGCGGCGCGTCCCCCTCACACTGCTTTCCGCGGCCGCTCAGGTCAAAGACATTGCCCTCTACGATGTGGACGCGGACGATGATGTCGATGTGGTGGCGACCTTTACCAATGCGATCACCAGCAACGTGAGCTGGGCGCGAAACCCGCTCTACGTCGTATCGCAAGCGTTGGAAGCGCCCGGCAATACGGCGGCTGTGACGGCTGGCGTGTCCAATGGCATCGATTTCTTCGCCACTTCGTGGGAGGAGCGCCCCGTCGGACAGGTAGACACGGGTGCCGATACCATGGCCCTCGGTGACATCGACGGCGACGGGTTCCTCGATGTGCTGATCCGGTCCTCCGTCGGCCAGCTGGTGCAGTGGTTCCGCCGTCCCAGCGCGCAGTCGATTCAACCGGAGTTTCCGCCGTTCGACCCGGTGCCGAACCGATTCAACTTCCCGTGGAACGTATTCACGCTCTCCGAATTTGACGGTCAAGAGCCGGAGGGAATGGCCGTCGGCGACCTTACCGGAGACGGGCAAATTGACCTCGCCATCGCCGCGGAGGGTGCCGTATTCTGGTATGACGGGACCCTGTCACCCACGGTCTTCGACGCCTGGGCGCCCAATACGATTATCCAGGACAGCCCCGCGGATACGACCGATTCCACCCAAGCCG
>Ga0055481_10000711_pt1 | contig 11348 bp, 15 predicted proteins | sample Muzzi_PWC_D2_FD_57936 | JGI IMG/M metagenome (GOLD analysis project Ga0055481, IMG submission 57936) | Wetland microbial communities from San Francisco Bay, California, USA, that impact long-term carbon sequestration - Muzzi_PWC_D2 | ecosystem: Environmental > Aquatic > Marine > Wetlands ... | reverse complement strand
TATTTGAGAGTTTGCTTCGCTATGTTCGCAATGACGAAATATGCCTCCTGCAAAGCAGGAGCAGGGACATGATTATGCATGCATAAACGAAATTTTAGATAGGCGCTAATCAAATCCTAATAATTTGTTAGCAAGGCGGTCACACAGGGTCACTAGACTCTATGGCATGAAAGTGAATGAACGGAAAATGACACGGGAGCAGGAACAGGCGTTTGACCTGTGGACGCTGCTGACCCTGCTTGCGGTGGTCGGCGCCTACCTGGGTACCTGGGCATTCCTGCTGATTCTCAAGGCGCTGCAGGTCTAGGCGTTCAGTCGCGGTTCCCCGTGATTTGCGTGGGTATGCCGTCCAGGCTTGTGCTGTTTTTCTCTTCCCAGTATTTCTGCAGTCCCGTGTCGCCTTTGCGCGCTGCCCAATCGATCAGCTGCGTCCTGTCGCCCGTATAGTCGAACAGCGGGACACCCATACCGCAGGAGGTCTGCACCAGGTCGACCTGCATGTCGAAGATCTGCCGGGCACCCGGCAAGGGGTTGAACAGCGAATAGCAGGCTTCCCAGTCAGCGTCATTGGGGTGAATGGCCCGGGCTGTGCCATAAAGCCGCAGGATGAGCGGGCTTCCCTCGAAGGCACAGAACATCAGGGTCATGCGGTTGAGTTCCCGGATATGGGCAGCGGTCTCGTTGCCGCTGCCGGTCAGATTCAGCCAGACGACGCGGTTGCGGTCGAGCACCCGCAGGCTGTCCATGCCTTTCGGTGACACGTTGATCCTGCCCTCGGCGGTTGCGGTGCCGACGAAGAAAAGTTTCTGCGATTCGATGAAGATTTTAAGTTCGTCTGTTATCTCGCTGTATTTCCGTCCCATTACCGGCCTCTCCTGTCGGCTGCGCTGGTTGATGCTGTGTCTGCAACAGTGCCGCCATTAGTGTTGCGCCTGCTTCCGCCACGGTCTGGCCGAAGGCCACAATGCCGTCTTCATGTCCGCCCATGGAAAAGATGCGTAGCCGCAGGACATCCGTCTCCCGGAACAGGCGCTGCACCTCGGCTGCCATGGCGGGCGTGCCGTAGGCCACGGTCGCATCGGTGACCGGTATTCCCAGCGCGCCTGCGGCCTGCCAGATGTCGGGTGAGTGCACGTGCAGGACCGCTTGTATCCGGACGTCCTGGTCGTAGAGTATCCCGTGTGTGAGGGATTCGGATGACGGCTTTACCGGGCCTTCTGCAACCACGCGGTTGGTCGCGGCGTCATAACCTTCCACCCGCGTGTAGTGTCGGCTGTCCAGTTCCGGCAGCGCGCCGGTCTGTGTGCCGCTGATAATAAACGCGCGTTTCCCGGGGGGCGCGACCTGCGGGCCGCAGCGCATGCTGACGTTGCCGAAGCCGTAGCCGTCGTAGCGCCGCGGGTCCAGCCCGATCAGGCGGAGTTGCCAGAGGCGGCTGCGCCACGCGTTGAGTTCGTCAAGTCCAGGCTGCGCGGGTGCTTCGGTTGCGCAAAAGCACAGGTCGAACTTGATGACGCCTTCCGCCTCCACGCCGGTTAGCTGTCCGGCAGCGCGTCGAACGCCGCGCGGATGCGTTCCACGCGCTTGCGGTTCACGCCGAAGTCACTGTACCCCACTCGTGATGCGGAGCGGACATGAATCAACCCCTGGTTCGCGGCCAGCGAAAACTCGACATCATCGACGAAGCGGAACAGCAGGCTGCGCATCTCGGCACGCAGGTAGTCGCTCTGCTCCGCCATGACAGTGACGCGTTTTTCCTCCAGCACGGCCGTTTTCAGCCTTCGCCAGGCTGCAGCAGGGTCGCCGCTGAAACGGAAAGGCGCAATGTAATGCTCGTGATCGGATTCGGGCGCCTGGCTGGAAACACAGTTGGGACTGTCCGGGCAAGGTGCCAGCGGTATCGTAGTCTTGTCAGCAGCGGCGGGACCCGTCATGCACAGCATGATAACGCAAGCCGCCACCCTGAAAATAATTGAATGCATCCCGCCTCCCCTTGTTGATGCTGTCTTGCGAAGCACGGCCCCCGCGGTTGCGGCCCGCGTGCGAGCTGTCTGTCAGTCGTAGCGCCCGGCAGTTACCAGCCGGGATTTCCAGTAGCTGTTCTGCATGGATTCATAGGATACCCTCTTGCCTCTCGAGGGTGCATGTATAAACCAGCCATCGCCGACATAGATGCCGACATGCGATACCCTGCTGGAATGCAGGCGGAAAAACAACAGGTCGCCGGGGAGCAGTTGCGACAAGAGGATCGGCCTTGCGTGGCGCAGCTGCGCGCCGGTGGTTCGGGGTACGCGAAACCCCGCTTCCCGGTAGGCATAGTAGACCAGTCCGCTGCAATCAAAACCCCGCGGGCTGGAACCGCCATAGTGATAGGGGACTCCGAGCATGGCCGTTGCGACCCGGACTCCGGGATGGGTTGCCAGCGTTGGCACGCCGGCGGCTGTGTGTGCGGCTGGTGCCGCGGGGCTGCTGGCGCAGCCGGTCATCGCCAGCACGGCGAGCCCTGCTGAAATACATAAAAATAGATAATATAAACGGTTAGTTGCAGACACGATTTGAGGTGTTGCCTGATCCGGGTTCGATGCATGGATATCGGCAATCCAGGATGTGCTCTGATGTCGCAGCCGTGGCACACAGCGGCAGGAGTCTCCAGCACCGGTGCGGTTGCAAATACCCGCTGTCCGGGTAAAACTGCCAGAATATCCATTTCATTCGAGGTACGGAACGATGCGCAGGATGAACAGGTTCTACGGTTGGCTGGCACTGCTGGCGGCAGGTGGCATGTCCCTCTCCGCCATGGCATCGGATCTTGAGCGTGAGCAGCGCTGGGCGAATCAGATCGTGGATGCGATCCTCACCGGCGAGGTCGAAATGCTGGATGCCGACGGGCAGGAATTCATGTCGATTTACACAGAGTCCGACAGTGAGTCGCCAAAGGGCGGCGTTATCCTGATTCATGGCATTGGCGTCCATCCCGACTGGCCTGACATCATCAATCCGCTGCGTGAACAGTTGCCGGAGCATGGCTGGTCGACCCTGTCGCTGCAGATGCCGGTCCTGGAAGCCGATGCCGGTGTGCCTGACTATTACCCGATCTTCAACGAGGTCCCGCCACGCATCAACGCCGGGATTCGCTTTCTGCAGGAACAGGGTGTCGACAATATCGTGATCGTCGCACACAGCCTCGGCGCCCAGATGGCGACCTGGTGGCTTGCCCGGACTGAAGATCCGCCGGTGCTGGGACTGGTGGCAATCGGACTGGCTGGAACGCGGCTTGCGGACAACGGCGACGTGCCCGCCTGGATATCCGGCATTACCCTGCCGATGCTGGACCTGTATGGTGAGGACGACCTGCCCGCCGTGAAGGAGACTGTTGCTGAACGGACGGCGGCAGCCGCACGTGCCGGCAACAAGGCTTATACGCAGGTCGAGATTGCCGGCGCCGGTCATATGTTCCAGGGCCGGAACGAGGCGCTGGTGGAAGCCGTGGTCAACTGGCTTGACGACAACGCCGCTCCGTCAACGGACTGAAACCGGCTTTTGGCACTGCCCCACGCAGTCATCACCGCGGGGCATGCCATCAGGCCTGGCTGCGAGCGGCAAGCAATTCCCGCAGTGCCTGCGGCAGCAGTGCCTGTACCCTGCCGGTGATGCTCGCTTCATGGCGTTGCCAGAGGATGCCGAGGTAGACGATGCCCAGGCCGATGGCTGTCAGGGCAATCGGAAACAGCCAGCTGTCCTCGAAGATGCTTGAGGCCAGATGCCCCAGGTAGCCGGCGCAGCCAAGGGCCCCGAACACCACGAATACGCGCCGTACCAGCACGACGCCGCAGCCGATCAGGCCCAGGTTGGTGAGGAAGTAGAGGAACTTCGACAGCTCGCTGTCAGAGTGCTGCATCGTCAGGCCGCACCAGAAAGCCAGCACGCCAAACAGGTATAGCCAGAAGGCGTAATCCCCTGCCTGCCGCGAACGGATATCGACCCAGAAGGCGATCAGGGTTGTCAGCAGACCGAACCACAGTGACACGAATGCCTTGAAGTCGTAGTCGGCAGCGCCGCCGGTGAGCATGTCCGCCATATCCATCGACATGTACCAGAGGGTGACCGCGATGGGCATCAGCAGGAACGGGTAGCGGTAGCGCCAGGCCATGATGGCACCTGCAACCAGGGTGCCGAATTCCAGGTAGATCCAGTGCCACTTGATGTACTGGTGATACTCCCGGTAGGTCGTATCGTCCGGCCACCAGTCCATGCCCTGCTGCAGGCCGTAGATGGCAAGTGGCGTGATGGCGACCACGAAGGTGGCGCAGATCCCGGCAGGAATCAAGTGCCCGCCATGCTCGAAGCGGGCGGTCAGCACGAGGCCGATAAGCGCATAGATTATCGAGATGGCGAGGATGCCCCAGCCGCCGAATTCCTCCCAGCCCAGGTTCATGAACAGGGTCATGGCACCGATGGCAGTGAGGCCGCCCAGATAGTAGAGGATGTTGGTAAAATTGAAGACCGGACCGGTAGCGGGATGGCGTTGCAGATAGTGATAAAGCGCCTCGGCCTGGTCACTCGAAAGGATGCCTGCCCCGGCCGCCTGCTGCAGCTGTTGTCTGGAAATTTTCATGGCGCTCCGGAAGCGATTGCCTGTTGCGCACCAGTATCCAGTCTCATTATGTCCTCCGGCCCGATCAGGGTTGTTGCCTGTGGTTGCGCAGGTATTTTACGTATATCACGGTGTAGATCACCAGGTTGACTGTAATGACGCACAGGGCAAGCAGTGTCTGCACGTCGCGCGTCAGTCCGGCGGGATAGATGAGTGGCAGCAGGTAGTGCTGGACAAATCCGCCGCTGTAACCGGATTCACCGGCAAGCTGTCTGAAATGCTGCTCCAGCGGCGTCAGCGGGCACAACCAGCCCTCCAGTTCGACCAGGATGCCCCAGACAACGGCAGGCAGGTGCAGGTAGACCAGCCGTCTCCATTTCAGCAGTAGCAGGCCGCCCAGCATGACGAAGACGATGAAGGCAAGGTGGATGATGACGAGGGCATCGGCCGGGATGGAATACAGCATGCTGCATTCTATACCGAAGCAAGCCGGTGTGTGGCCAGGTCATGCCTTGATAACGACAAGTCGCCTCGCCAGTATCCGGATGGCCGGTCAGGGCGGCGAGTGAGGCAGTGTCACTGCCCTGCCCTTGATTGCCGGGACTGGCGCACAGTTTCCTTATCATGGCTACGGCAGTACGAATTTATCGGTATCGTTGTAGTAGTGTGCACCGGTGTCAAGCCACTCCGCAATCATCCGCAATTCCGCAGTTGTAAGCATCCCCTTGTGGAAGGACAGATCCTTCTTTGTCCCGGTGCTCGGGTTAATTGACTCAACTTCATAGGCATCGTCATCGGGGTCATCATCAAACAGCTTGAAAAACCGCGCGCTTGCTATCGCGCCCCGTGCACTCATCAGACGCCGGGTAATACAGATTCCGTTCTGCGGTTCAACGGACAGGTCGCCTTCGATGCCGTTCGGACATTCCGTGGCGGGGTCCGTTACCAGAATCCATTCGCCATTTGCATTCATTACGTAGTAGTTAGGCTCAAACAGCTGCACATAGGATGCGACTTCCAGCGGGTTCCACGGATCGGGGTCACCGCCAAGGACGAGGTTTCCGCCGGGGCCGCCCCCGCCGGGGCAGTTGTTGGCAGGGTAATTATCCGCCTTGTCGTGACAGCTGGTGCAGGACATGTCACCAGCCTGGGGACGGCATACGTCCCAGACAGGCTGGATATGCTCCAGGTAGTTGATGGTGATTTTGCAGTTGCTGGTCCATGCAGTCAGGCACGCCGGGTCGTTCACCGGTGCTGGTGTCGTCAGGTTATTGTTGCTGTATACGAATGGCGGCGCTGGTGCGCCACTGTACGGGTCGGTCCAGTAATCCTCATATTCGATGTCGCCCGACCCGGCTATCAATCTGCCAAACCATGATGTGAGGGCTTCTGCCATGGTGTCTTGATACGCGGCCACAATCTGCGGGTTCGAATTCGGGAATGGTGCGCCGGGGTTAATCGAGGCGATCTGGAGATCCGACCGCGCATGCGGGATATCATTGGCCGGGTCGTGGCAGCCGTTGCATTCGCGGAGTTCCCCTTCATCCAGCAGCAGCTCATAGCTGTGCTGTTTCAGGTAATTGTAGTTGTATCCCGGTTCCGCGATCAGATCCACTCGCTTGCCGTACTTGTTGACAACCTCGAAAGTGAAATAGGTATCGTACGGCACCTGAATCATGGCCGAGCCGTCCGGTTCGACCATACCGTATGTCAGAATGTCGTAGAGGTTGCGGCCCCCTGAGCCCAGGACGGGGCGCAGTCCCATCTGCGGCCCACTGCCGTCAGTAGGGTTGAATACCGCGCTGCTCAGTATCGCCTCCTCCAGTTCGCCGGGCATGTTGCGTCTGGTTAACACCCGGATGAATCGCTCCGAGCGGTCGTCCGGCGTGGTCATGGACGGGTCGCGCAAGGTCGTAATGCCGCCATCCGGCGCAGCCATGTCCAGGCCGTCCATGTCGTAAACGCTGCGTATATGAAAGGCCCCGAATCCATCATCGAGCAGGAAGCTGGCTTTAGGGCTTTGATATGGCCTGGCATCCCCGTTGTATTTTCCAATCACGATATCGGTATACAGTGCATTGTTATGGCTCGTGATCACCGGAAGGCGGGTATTGCTGGCCGGATCGATACTCCAGATACCGTACTGCGGCGCGAGCAGATTGCTTGTCGTGGAGCTGCCGGTACAGACGTCGCTGACTTCACCTGAGCTGATGAGACACTGCGCCCAGCTCGCCAGTAAACGGCCACTGCCGTCCCGGTAGGGGAATACAGCACTGTACCACCCGTTTGGTGAAACCTGATAGGGATAGAAATTGACCTGGCCCGGTGTCATGGATTGTTCGGCTACTCCGGTCGAAGATTGGCTAATGGGCTTGCCAACAGCATAGAAATTCTGGCTGTTGATCATTACAACATCTCCACCATACACCGGGTTGTAGATGTGGCGCATGATGGTGGTCAGGTTGCCGTCAGGTAACGGGATCGGGTCCATATAGTGAATAAAGGACGCGTCGGTGGCCGCTTGGTTGACGCTGCCGAAATAGCGGTGCAGGTTACCTCCGTTTGGCGCAATGCGGTATAGACTCAGGACATCCTGGATGAAGATACGGGTACCGTCAGTCGTGTCAGCGACAGAGGCACCGCACTTGTCATCGGTAGTCCAGTCCTTGGGTTCGTCCAGCCCCGGTGGAAAGCCGTCGCCGTTGCCATGACCGTAGCCACCACCATGTGGATGTGTGCTGAAATTGGGGTCGTCTATGTTCTGATCCGTACAGTCATACAGGGTCTCGTACTCGCGACCCCAGCGGATGAACACGATCTGACCGTCATTCATCGTGTTCGGCTCGATATCATGGTACGAGCCGAATGTGATCTGGACAAGCTGGGTGCCATCCGGCTGCATGATGTGCAGCAGCGAGGCAGGCTCATTGAAATCGCCGATATAATCCCGACGGTCGATAATCCGGTAATCGCCGGTGCCGGTCTGGCGGTCCGAGGAGAACACAATTAGTCCGTCATTGGTATAGGCGGGATTGGTATCCTGTCCCGCATTGGCGAAGGCATCGTCCGCAAAAATCCGGCGAATCTGCCCGGTGGAGAAGGTGTATTCGAAGATGTTCCAGGTACCGTTGCTGATGCTCCCCTGAGGACCGTGGGCTGCGAAGATGATGCGTTCACCGTCGGGTGAAGCGCTGAGATCCTTGACATCGTATGAGCCGCCGCCGAAATAGCCGCCAAGGATATCGGTTTCCTCTGAGTTCAGCGCAATTCTGTCGCGAACGAACAATCTGGCCCCTGGATTGAACTGATAAGGCGCCCGCGGATCTAGCGGAGGACGGCTGTCGACAGATGAGGTGTCTCCCATGGCAGGAAAGTCGCGCACGATATACGCGAAGGGACGGTCGTCAAGGACACCACCCTCTCCCGACAAACCTTCAAGGTTGCATGCCGTCATGGTAAGTGTCATCAGTACGATAGTGAGCTGTACTGGATATTTTCTGAGTAGAGCCATCATCTTCTGTCTCCTGCATCCAGTTATAGGACTGGATCCATGCAAGCCATTGTTTACACATCTGTCCCGGTGCCAAGACCGGGTCTGCTGGTATTCATTGCCGGATCGGTGTGGCTAGCCAGGAAGAAAGTCAAATTTGTAGTTGACCGGCGTCGCGATGACATCATCAGGACCGAAGTCGATTACCCGGATCCGTGTCAGCAGTTTTTGCTCGAGCCTGGTGTTTCCGAGTTCGCTGCTGACAAGTTCGATCATGGATATCGCGCCGCTGGGCTCGATGACGATGTGGAATACGTACTTGCCCCTGATATCCGGATCATGGCGCAATGCACGGTTGTATATCGCGTAAATCGCTCCCTTGTGCTGTTCGAAGACGCGGCGTATAGATTCCATGTCGCGCCCTCCGGCGACCGAAGAGTGGTGTTTCCCACCCCCGCTGCCTCCAGCTGCGCCACCGGAACCACCCCCATATCCACTGCCACCACCACCGCCGGTTCCATCGCCATAACCGAGCGGACTCGCTACCGCGACGCCGTTCCTCCCGGCCAGTTGTGTACCGCTGCCATTGCTGTTCAGGACAGATGAATTGACACCGCCACTGGTCCTGGTAGCAGCATCACGCCCAAGTACGGTACGCGTGGCCTTCGCAGCTGCACCGGTAGCGACATTGGTGTTTCTGGCCTGCAGCTTGGCAACATCCAGCGAGCTTCGCAGTGACTGTAGCTGGTTGGAAAATGCAGCCACGCCCATTGAAGCGACATTCTTTGCGGCCTGCCTGGTCTTGGCAGGTTTCGCAGGTGAAGCGGATTTTTCTGCAGTTTTCTCAGGTTCCACAGGCTTTTCGATCTCAACCGGTTCCGGCTTCGGTGGTGGGGGCGGTGCGGGCTGTGCAGGCAATTTCTGCTGTATGATGATCTTTGCCAGTGCCGGTGGAATTATTTCAGCCTTTTCCCGTTCGATTTTCGGCAGTGGAAGCCAAGGAAATGCGATGGCCAGTAACAGAAAGACGAGAAGCAGACGCTTGAGTATTTCCCTGAAACGCTCGTCTTCCTTGCGCGTTGCTTCCCAGGGAAGAACAAAATCATTCATTGCTATTGCTGTCGTAGTCATCCGGAAAATCCCCTATGTGCCGGCGTTGGCTACACGGGTGACCGCCATGGACAAGTCCCGGTAGTTCGACTTTGCACAGGTGATCATTACGCGCTTGAGTATTTCGTACGGGATTGTATGGTCGCCAAGGATCGTGATTGCCCTGCCACTCGCCTGCTCCTCCGCAGTCAACTCCGTCCGTTTCGATGCCAGATAGTCGAGCTCTTTTGTCAGTCCTGGAATGACACCATCGCTCTTTATGACATCTTCCATGGTTGCGACTGGACGTCCGTCGACAATGATGTCGGTTGCTGTGACCATGACGGTGATCGTCGACTCGGGTCGTGCCTCGGCTATTGAGTCAGGCAGCTTTATGTGCTTGCTCACCTTCAGGATCTCGTTGTCACCGGAGTTGATAAGCAGGAAGAACACGAGGATCGTGAATATGTCCATCAGCGAAACCAGATTGAGTTTCGCAGGTTTAAGAAAGCGCCTGTGATTCTGCTGCATGCGCTGTGCAATGCTGGACTTGTTCATGAGTCACCTCTCCTGGGTGGCGCGTCACCAAGTGAAATTTCCGGAAACAGCACGACCTCGACTGCGCGGGTGGCAACGACGGTTCTGTATCCCCGTACTGTGTCCATGGTTGATACCAGTGACTGGTAACTGACATCAGCCTCTGAGAGAAGCAGCACGTCGGACTTGTCCATGAACTGCTTCTTGATTTCCCGCAGGACAAGGGACAGTGTCTCGTAGTCCAGTTTTTCACCGTCGTCCGTATCCATGGGCTCGATGGTCTTTATCAAAACTCCGCTGGGGTAATACACTTCAAGGCCGGACTTGCGCAGCACCACCTCCAGCTGGCGGTTTTCCTCCATGCTTGGTGTCACCGAGCCTGTAAGGTCCGGAAGATTGAGCCGCAGTATAGTGATCTGGCTGAATACCATGCTCATCAGCAGCACGGGAACCAGCACGATCATGAGGTTCATAAAGGGTGTGATGTCCAGATCACCCTCATCAAGATCTCTGCGTTTTACGAACATGGGTTCATCACCTGTCAGGCCTGAGTGTCAGTCTTGCGTATGGCGAATGCATTCTGGTGTCCCTTGACGATTGCATTCAGGAACTTGACACCAGCCATTTCAATGCTGTCCAGGATTTCGACAGTCTTGTTTTGCAGGAGAGAGTGAAACAGGAGTAACGGAATTGCTGCTATCAGGCCAAATGCCGTTGTATTCATCGCAACGGAAATTGACTCGGACAGGAGCGTGGCCTTGTCGGCTGGATCGGCGTGTGCGACGGCAGTGAATGCCGCGATCAGTCCTATGATAGTGCCGAGCAGGCCGAGCAGCGTGGAGATATTGGCCAAAATTGACAGGTAATTTGTCCGCTTTGACAGCCGCGGGACTGTCTCCAGAATTCCTTCCTGCATTGCAGACTGGATATCATCCCTGCGCGGTGATGACTGCATGGTTTCGACTGCAGCCAGTACAATGCGTGCGATGGCAGATTTGCTGCTGAGGGCATATTGCAATGCCTTGTCGTAGTGTCTGCTGCTCAGCAGCGGAAGCAGTTCCAAATACGCCTTCTGGTTTGCATACAGGGACTTTCTCAGAAAGTACCAGCGTTCGATTGCAATCGCGATCCCGATGAACAGTACCAGTGCGATCGGATACATAAAAGTACCGCCTGACTGAAAAAATGACGTGATGGATGTGTAGGTACCCATGATGTTCTCCCTATCGTTGAGTGACATGAAACAAGTGCAATAATGTGCAGATACAGGTATTTAACCAGTCGCCATATCATTCCCCTCCGGTGGTCCCCTCCAGCGAGAGTTCGTTGTAGAACTGAACACTTCTCGCCAGAACTTCCCGGTCAACCGGATCAAGTGCATTAGCTGATAGCGATTTGATTGGCCGATACAGTTTGGAAGGCCCTTCGGGCGGTTTCCACGGGGTGATGTAACTGACGGACGGCTGCTCCCTGTCACCGACGAAGGTACTTTCCAGGTCGATTCGACCCTCAGCCTTTGTGCACAACGGTGCAAGCAGGCAGATTGTGACTGTAATCATTCTTGCTGACATGTCATGAATACCTCTGCAAGGATCAAGCGGTATCAAACACGCTGCTGGTCGTCAGCAGCGTGCGTGC
>Ga0055481_10000710_pt1 | contig 11355 bp, 5 predicted proteins | sample Muzzi_PWC_D2_FD_57936 | JGI IMG/M metagenome (GOLD analysis project Ga0055481, IMG submission 57936) | Wetland microbial communities from San Francisco Bay, California, USA, that impact long-term carbon sequestration - Muzzi_PWC_D2 | ecosystem: Environmental > Aquatic > Marine > Wetlands ... | reverse complement strand
TCGGGCCCGCCGACGGGGGGACGCGGATGCGGACATATCCGAATACGACCGTGGCGATTGCGGATGCACTGGGGCTGGCCCGGGCGATGACCTACAAGCACGCCCTGTCGGGGATGGCATGCGGCGGCGGGAAGGCGGTGATCGCGATCCCAGCCCCGTTGACCGGGGAGACCCGGACGGCGCTCCTCCGCCGATACGGGGAAGTCTTGCACCGGCTCGGCGGCATGTTCCAGACCGGGCCGGACGTCGGGATGTCCAGCGCGGACATGGATGTGATCGCCGAGACCGGCACGCCCTACGTCGGTGGCCGTTCGCCGGCCGCGGGCGGCGCCGGGGACACGGGAGAGATCACGGCCGTGGGCGTCGCGGCGGGGATCGAAGTCGTGTGCGAGCGTTTGTTCGGTGACGTCGGGGTGAGAGGACGACGCGTCCTGGTGCAGGGCGTGGGGAGCGTCGGCGCGGCCCTGGCCAGGCGCCTGAAGACCGCGGGAGCCACCGTCCTCTTGAGCGACGTCTCCGAGCCGGCTCTCACGGCGGTGCAACGCTCCGTCGACGCGGACGATGTGCCCCCCTCCGACGTCTACGCAACGGAGTGTGACGTCTTCGCTCCGTGCGCCGTGGGCGGGGTCCTCACTGCAGAAACCATCCCGCAGTTACGATGTCGTGCCATCGTCGGTGGAGCCAATTGCCAGCTCGGCACGGCGGAAGACGCTGAGCGGCTGTATCGCCGCGGGATCCTGTACGCCCCCGACTTCGCCGTCAACGTGGGCGGCGCGTTAGGCGGCACGGGCATGGACTACCTGGGATGGTCGGCGGCGGAGGCCCACGCCCGGGTGGTCGCGCACGTGAGGGACATTCTCCAACGGATCTTCGATGGAGCGGAGCGCGGCCGGACATCACCGGAAACGGTGGCGCGGCGGATGGTGGAGGATCGTCTCCGGTCGGGCGGGCGACACCCCGCCAGCCCCTAGCGGGGCGAGGCCGCACCGGACTCCCGAGTTGAGATGACGGTCCATCCACCCCGCAGTCCGCACTATGTCAGCACATCCACCAGGCACGCGAGGCGCTCGCTCCACAGGGTCTTGAGTTCCTCCGCACGGGCCTTCCCGGCAACCTTCTGGTGCTGGATGTTCACCTGGCACTTCCCGCGACCCTTGGCGGTGAAGTACACAGCCACGATGGTGCCGTCGGCCCAGCCGAGCCGCATCGTCTTGTCCTTCGTGGCGGTGCGGATCGTCGCCGGGTCCGGGAGCCATCGCTCGCGCGTTCGCTTTTCCTTGAAGGCACGGAACACGGCCCCCACGGAGGCCGCGACCGTCTTGCTCTTTCCGACCTCATATTCCCCACTCCGGCGTTGGCCGACATCCCGAAGGCCGCGGATCCGCTCGTAGCCCACCGTCACGGATTGCGCCCACCAACCGGGGATCCCGTAGGTGGCATGCACCAGGTCGGCGATGTCCCGGTGAGCCATCTCCCACGCGCCGGCCGCGTCGAGCGTGCGCACCCACCAGGCCCAATCATGCCCCGTCTTGGCCGCGATGGTGGCGTCGCGCGTCCGGGCCAGCCGGGCGTATTCGGCGGTGGGCGCCCCGGCCTTGGTGACCGAAACGGTGCGAGGGGCCGTGGACTTCTTGAGGAGTTGGGCGCGGGCAGTCGTGTAGGATTCGCCCGTCTTCTGCATGCGAGCGCGCACCAGGCGCTTGAGGTCTTTCTGCGTCGGCATCGTTTATCTCCCTTGGTCGGACCGCACGAGCCCGCTCCCCAGCAGCGACGCTCAGGCGGCGACGCAAAGGCGTTCGATGCCAATCCGGGGGTATGCCCCCCTTTGCCTCATGGGGAAACCCCTGCTGGGGCGGGGTCGATGAGGTTGGGCGTGGACGGACGCCGTCACCAATCTGCGGAACGACTCAAGGGCCCGCAAGTCGCCAGGCCCCTCTCCGCACTCCCGCGGAAGCTTGACCTCCACGGCACTGGAGATTGTACCACGGGGCGACCTCTTCGGTGGATGCACACGACGCCGGTGACATCCTGGCCGTGAGGGAGGGTCGGGTCCACACCTTCGTCAACGCCGGCCAGCGACCGCTGGTCTAGCTCGACGTGTAAGTGAGCACGTTCGGCAGAACGATCCGGAATGAGGGCGACAGAGGACGTTTTCCTGCCGCCCCCTACCGACGTTCGACCGCCATCATCGCCCCGGCGTCGCGCCGGTTTCATTCGCGAGGCCCGCCAAGGTCTCCGGTCCCCGCAAGTTGGCGACGAACACATCGTGCTCAAGCGCACTCAGGCGACGGTGAGCGTGCCGCCGATGTTGCCCGATCTCATGGGCGTTCTCCTCCCAGGGCGCCAACTCGCCCCCGTGGTGGCTGCTACGGGGCGAGGGAGAGGTGGGCGGGCCCCTGTCCGGCGCCCGTCCGCGCGACCGCGTCCCCGATCTCCTTCAGGTCGGACGGTGTGAGTTGGAGCGCCGCCGCCGCCACCCAGCCGTCCACCTGCCCCGCCGAGCGCGCACCCACAATCGCACCCGTGACCCCGGGCCAGGCGAGCGTCCATGCCACCGCCACCGCCGCGACCGGCGCCCCGTGGCGCTTGGCGATCGGTTTCAGCGCGTCACGGAGCGCCAGGTTGCGGCTCAGGTCGGGCTCCTGGAAGGCCGCCGCACGCCGGCGCCAGTCATCCTGGGCCAGTGTGGTCATCCGCTCCTTGGAGAAACGGTCGGTGAGGATCCCCGACTGCATCGGCGAGTACGCGATGACTCCCGTTCGATGTTGCGCCGCCCACGGGATCTCCGCCTCCGCCACGGTGCGTCGGATGAGCGAGAAGGGCGGTTGGAGGGAGTCCACGTGTCGCAGCTTCTCGGCTCGGCCGAGGAGGTCGACGTCAAAGTTGCATACGCCCGCGGCGCGGACCTTCCCTTCTTCCACGAGTCGGATCATCGCACCCCACGAGTCCTCGACCGGCGTGCCGGTCTGGTCGGGCCAGTGGAACTGATAGAGGTCGATGTGCTCGAGGCCGAGCCGGCGGAGCGACGCCTCCGCCTCGCGCCGGATCGACGCCGGCTGAAGATTCCGTGTGGCGTCAACCATCGGGTGGTGGGCGTCCCAGATCATCCCGCACTTGGTGAAGACCAAAGGCCGGTCTGCCAGCGGCAGGTCCTTCAGGAACCGGCCGAGGACCTCCTCGGAATGACCCAAGCCGTAGACGGCGGCGGTGTCGATCCAGTTGATACCCAACTCCAGCGCGTGGCGCATGGCCGCGATCGAAGCGTCATCATCCTGCGGTCCCCAGCCAAAGGCCCAACCGCCTCCGCCGATGGCCCAGGCGCCGAGCCCGACCGTGGTGATGTCCATCCCGGTCGTCCCTAGTGCGCGTGTCGGTAGCGTCACGATACCTCTCTTTCGGCGGGGGGCAGCGGCGGCGGGGGCAGTAACCGCCGGGGGAAACCGGCGAAGGCTCGCTCCCTCCTCCGCACCTCGGCATACTATACCTTAACTTCGGTGACCCGATAGTTGGCGATCAACCAAGCCCCTCCTTCGGGAGGGGCTTTGCCGAGGTGGAGGAACATCAATGAAGGTCGGATTCGTGGGATTGGGGCAGATGGGGTCGGGGATGGCGGCTCGACTCCTCGAGGCGGGGCACGAGGTCACCGTCTACAATCGGACGCCGGAGAAGGCGCGCCCCCTGGTCGAACAGGGCGCCCGGCCGGCCACGAGCGTCGCGGAGGCAGCCGGCGGCGAGGCGGTATTCACCATGCTCGCAGACGACGCAGCGGTCGCGACCGTTACCCGCGGCGAGGATGGCATCCTCCGGCACCTCTCCAAGGGCGCGGTCCACATCTCCTCGAGCACCATCAGCGTCGAGTTGTCAGAGAGCCTGACCGGTGATCATGCGGACGCGGGGCAGACGTTCGTCTCGGCGCCGGTCTTCGGCCGGCCCACCGCGGCCGCGGAGGGGAAGCTATTCGTGATCGCAGCAGGAGATTCGGGTGCGCTCGAGCGGCTGACGCCGCTGTTCGACGCCGTCGGCCAGCGTACCTTCGTGGTCGCCGACCGGCCGTCCGCGGCCAACCTGGTGAAGCTGAGCGGCAACTTCTTGATCGGATCGGTGCTCGAGGCGCTGGGGGAGGCGATGGCGCTCGTCGAGAAAGGCGGTGTTGACCGCAAGGAGTACCTCGACATCCTGACCTCGACACTCTTCAACGCCCCGGTCTACAAGGTCTACGGCGGTCTCATCGCCGATCGACGCTTCGCTCCGGCCGGCTTCCCGGCGCGCCTTGGCCTCAAGGACGTGCGCCTGGCCCTCGCGGCGGGAGAATCGCTCCGTGTGCCGTTGCCGATCGCGAGCCTTCTCCGGGATCGCTTTCTCACTCTCCTCGCCACCGGCGGCGCGGACCTCGACTGGGCAGCGATCGCTGATCTCGCTTCGCGCGATGCGGGGCAGGCGTAGGCGAAGGGCAGCAGAGGCAGTGAGCTCGAGACTGAGATCCTAGCACCCATTCCCGACTGTTGCTCGGCGAATGCCTTCGCCGCTCGGTAACGCGTCGCTCCGCGACGCACCGATCGATCATCGGGGACGGATACGCTACCGACCAGTACCGCCTGCTACCGCCTTCCGTCCTCCCCCCATCAGCATCGCCGGGAGCACAAACAACGCCGCTAGTGTCCCCGCCACCACGCCGCCGCTCGTCGCCAGGGCGATCGCGCCGAAGAGGGAATCACTCTCGGTGCCGATGGCGAGCGGAATCAGGCTCGCCAGGGTGGTGAACGTCACCAGCACGATCATCCCGGCCCGGTCGCGGGCGGCAGTCAGGATCTCCCGTCCGCCCAACCGGCCGCGCCCGGTCTCCCGAAGCCGCTCGCGCCGTCGCTCGAGCGCAGCGTCCACCAACAGAATCGCCTGATTGACAGCCAGGCCCACGACCAGGATGACCCCCACCGCCGCCTCCCGGGTAAAGGCCGCGTCGGCCAGCCAGAAGGCCGCCGACACGCCGGCGAGGGAGAGCGGAAGGCTCAGGAACACCATCCCCGCGGCCCATACCGAGTCGAACACCATCGCTACGACCAGCAGCACCAGCGCCATCCCCAGGGCGAACACGAGCCAGAGGCCCCTGTCGCTCTCGTCCGGCGAACCGAAGGAAAACACCTGGTCGGAAACGGAATACCCCGCGGGCACCGAGATCGAGGCCATGAACGCGTCGTGGGTGCGCTGCGCCAGCTTGTTGGGGCCGCGGAAGTCGTAGCTCACGATGCGGACGTACTGCTGGTCCTCCCGGCTGATGTTGCTCAGCGTCTCCCGTTCCCCCACGTCTGCCAGATCACCCACTCGCGCCGGGGCGCCGAAGGGATTGGGGACGAGCGCCGCGCGGAGCTGATCCAGGGTCCGAGCTTGCGAGCCCGCGGTCTTGAGCGTCACCGGGAACTCCTCACCGGCGATCTCCATCTCCTCCTGCCCCGCGGCGCCGCTCACCTCGCGCGAGACGGCGGCGGAGAGATCGCGCGCCGTCACGCCGTAGCGCGCCAGCGCAGAGCGGTTCGGCTCGAGGGTCACCTCGTAGGCCTTCTCGCGACGCCAAAAGCTTCCGGCGTTGACGTCCACGTCCCGGACGCGGGGGATCCGCTCGAGCCGTTCCTTGAGGTCGTAGGCAAACTGCTCGACGCCGGCAAAGGAGTAGCCGAGGATCTTGATGCGGAACGAGACGCTGCCGCCCCCGCCATAGCCAGAGCTGAATCCGGGGCCGTCACCGCGGACGCTCACCGACGCACCGCCGATGAAGATCGCCCGCTGGGTGAGCCGCTCCTCGAGGATGTGCGGCAGCGCGGTCAGGCCGGCGTCCTTCTCGAACACCACCTGCATTTGCGCGCCGCCAAACCCGCCACCGCCCTGCGTGGTGACCTGCTCGATCCCCGGAATTCCCACGACGATGCTCTCGAACTCGCGCATGCCGTCGTCCAGGCTCTCCGGATCGCTCCCGCGTGGGAAGCCGAGGAACACTGAGAGGGTGGTGCGCTGGCCTCCCCAGTTGCCCCAATCCACCCGCGGCACCTTTTCGATGAAGCCCCACGTCAGGACGCCCAGGGCCCCGACCGTCAGTAGGAGCGTCGCCCAGCGCCACCGAAGGAGGAGGATCATGAACCTCCGGTAGAGTCTGTCGAGCCTCGGCCACCTTGCGCCCTCTTTCCCGTGGCCCTTACTCACCGCCGGGATCATGACGACGGCCGACAGCACGGAGCAGCCCAGCGCCAGGGTGAACGCCGCCGCGAAGGGGACGAACGCGGCCCGGGCGTTCCCTTGGAGATAGAGGAAAGGCATCAGCACCACGGCGGTCGTCGCCGTGGCGCCCATGAGCGCCGGGAGAATGCGCCGTCCAGCCCTCGCCCGTCCCTCCGGCGTGTCGGGCGCTCGACGGAGACGTTCGACGACCACGAGACCGTTCTGCACCAGGATGCCGATCCCCATCCCCAGCCCGGCCAACGTCAGGAGGTTGGCGGGGATCTCGAGGAGATACAGGCCGAGGGCGGTTCCGGCGATCGCCACCGCGGCGCTCCCAAGCACCAGTGTCATCGACTTCACGTTCCGAAGCGCCACCAGGAGCACGATCGCCACCATCGCAAAGGCAATGGCACCGCGCCGCAGGAGGTCACCCAGCTGCTTGGCCAGGTCCTTGCTTTCGTCCGCCACGATCTTGAGCCGGACGCCCGTCGGGAGCGCCGCGCCGATCTCATCGAGGACCACGCGCGCGGCCGCCGCCGTCTTGATCGCGTCGGCCAGCGGCAACCGGAAGATCCTCATCGACACGGCGGGCTGTCCGTCGATCCGGAAGAAGAAATCGCGGTTGTCCTCCTCCTGCCGGACGGCGGCCACGTCGCCCAGGCGGAGCACCATCCCGCCGGCGCCGAGGAGCGGGATGTCCTTGAGCGCATCGATGGCCCCCGGCTCGTCGCGGAGGATGACCCGTCGCTCGGTGGCGCCGGCGCGATCCTCGCCAAGTGCCTGCACCATCCGCGCCCCCTGGATCGCAGTCGCCAGGTCGCTCGGCGAAATACCGAGTTGCCGGAGCCGCTGCGGATTGTAGGAGACGGAGACGCCGAGCTCCGCACCGCCACGGGCGTCCACACCCGCGACGCCGGGCACCGAGCTCAACCGGGGGATGATCCGCTCGCGTGCCATCTTCTCGAGGGAGCCGGGAGTGTACGGGCCGGAGATCGTATAGAAAAGGAGGGGGGCCTCGTCCAGGTCCTCCGGGACATAGTTGCTGACCGTCGGCGCGGTGCTCCCCGGGGGGAAGTCGGGGCGGAGGAGCTCCAGCCGCTCCAGGATCGCCAACCGCGCCAGCTGCACGTCGGCATCTGGCTCCAAATCGATCGTAAGGCGCGAGGTCCCCTCGCTCGACTCGCTCGAGGTCTTCTTGACACCGCGGACGCTCTGGATGGCGGCCTCGATCGGCGACGTGAGGTAGGTCTCGACCAGCTCGGCCGAGGCACCCCGCCAGCCGGCCCGCACCTGGAGTTGGGGAAGCTCGACCGTCGTCCGCGTGGCCAGCGGCAGCCGGCTGAACGCCACGCCCCCCGCCAACAGGAGGGCGGCGCCGATCGACCAGATGACCGCGGGGCGGTCGGCCGACCATCTGATCACCGCCCCGCCTCCCTTCCACCCCCGGCGGGGGCGGCGGGGGCAGCGGGGGCGGCAGGGGCAGTAACCTCAGCGTGGGCGCGGGACTCCTTCCAGTGTTCCGCCACATAGAACGCCGTGGGCACCAGGAAGAACGTCACGAATAACGCGCTCACGGCGCCGCCGATGACGCTGGCGGCGAGCGGTTGATAGAGTTGGCCGCCGCTCCCAAAGCCCAGGACCATCGGGAGGACGCCGACGATGGTCGTGAGCGAGGTCATCACGACCGGGCGGAGGCGTTGGCGGCCGCCCCGAAGGATCGCCTCGTGAAGCGGCAGGCCGGCGGCCCGGAAGCGGTTGATCGCATCGAGCTTGACCACGGCGTCGTTGTCGGCAATGCCGATCATGACCACGAGCCCCATGAGCGACACGGCATTGAGGCTCTGACCGGCCAACCAGAGCAGGAGAATGCCGCCGCCTGCGGCGAGCGGGACGGTGAGCATCACCACCATCGGGGTGCTGAAGGACGCGAACTCGCCCGCCAGCACCAGGAACACGAGCGCGATGGAGAGGAGCGCCACCACCCCGAACTCCGACAGCGTGCGGCGCTGCTCCACGTCGGCGCCGGTGAGGCGCCAGGTAAGCCCGGCCGGGACGGACAGGGTGCTCAACTCCGCCTCGATCGCCTTGGTGGCGCGGGCGGTGCCGCCGGACTCGACAGCCGCCTCCACGATCGACACCGGCCGCTGATTGACCCGGACCACCTGCACCGGTGCCCGGATCTCTTCCACCTTCACCAGCCGGCCGACGGGTATCCCGTTCACCTGGGTAGTGAGCGCCACCGCCAGGTCTTCGTTGGCCCGCCCCGCTAGCCGTACCCGAATGGGCGTCCGCCTGTCGGTTTCTCGGAGCTCGGAGGCCTCCACCCCACCGAGCCCGCCCTCGAGCGCCCGCGCGACGGTCTCGAGGTCCAGCCCATGCTGGGCGATCACTTCGCGATCGAACGTCACCTGGATCACCGGCTGCCGGGCGCTGTAGGCCTCGCGCACGTCGGCCAGGCGAGGAAGCCGCGACAGGTGGGTCCGGACCGTATCGGCCCAGCGCTCCGCCTCGTCGAGCCGGGGCGCACTGATCTCCACCCGCGACAGCCGCCCCTCCCGCCCGATCAGCGAGCCGAACTCCGACTGCCCCGCCAGATCGAGCGCCAGCGCGCCCTGCGCCAAGTCCGGCACCGCCGCGCGCAAACCTTCGGCAAACTCCTCGGCGTCCTCTCCCGACGGCACCGGGGCGATCACCTGGGCGGTGTGCGACCCGCCCGGATCGGCACCCGCGAGCACCTCCTCGTTGGTGGCCTCTCCGATCCGAGCGTACACGCCCTCAGCTCCGGACTCCCGCGCCGCGCCTTCGAGCCGCGCCACCTGGCGAGCGGTCTCCTCGATGGTGGTCCCCTCGGGGAGCGTCAGGTCGGCCACGACCATCCCCTCGTCCACCTGTGGCAGCACCTCGCGCGGGAGCCGAAGGGCCACCGCGGTGCACAGCACCAAAGACACGAGGGAGTACACGAACACCTGCGACGGGTGAGCCAACGACCACGCCACGCCGCGCTCATACCAATCGCCGAATGCGCCTCCAAAGCGGTTGAGCCGCGCCATTAGCGGGGCCAAGAACCGTGCCGCTGCCGACGGCGCCTTCGGTTCCGGCGCCGCCGCCGCGACCACGCCGTATCTCCGCTTCCCGGCGAGGATCACCGGGAGGAGCGTGAGCGCGAGGATCAGCGACGCCCCGAGCGAGACCACGACGCTCAGCGACAGGTCACGGAACAGCGCGGCGGCAAGCCCGCGGACGAACACGATCGGACCGAACACCAGGAGCGTGGTGAGTGTCCCGGCGATCAGAGGCGCACTCACCTCGTCGGTCGCGATCACGGTCGCCTCCGCTACCCCGAGCCCCTCCTGTCGCTTCCGTCCCGTGGCCTCGGCCACCACGATGGCGTTGTCCACCAGGAGGCCCACGCCGAGCGCCAGGCCGCCGAGGGAAAGGACGTTGACGGAGACGTCCATCTGCTGGAGGATCACCAGCGCCACCACTACCGACAGCGGCACCACCAGCGCGATCGCCAGCGACGCCCGGAGGTCGCCCAAGAAGACAAGGATCACCAGGAGCGCCAAGAGACCGCCGACCACGATCTCCTGGGCCAGGTTGGCCAGGGCCGCCGTCACGAACTCCGCCTGCGCGGCCACCACGGAGAGTCGGACGACGGGGAACTCCTCCTCGAGCTGGCCGATGGATCGGTAGATCCCCTGTGTCACGCTCACCGTGTTGGCGCCTGCGTCCTTGTACACCACAAGACCCACTGCCGGTCCGCCGTCCAGGCGGGTGAGAGTCTTGGGGTCGGCCGAGGAGAGCGTCACGGCGGCGAGGTCGCCCAGCGTGATTCCGGCGCCGGTCGGGCCCACGGGCGTCCGACGGATTTGGTCTACGCTCCGGAGCTCGGTGAGCGAGCGAACCGAGAAGCGGAACTGCCCGCGACGAATGGTGCCGCCCTGGGCCGTGGCGTTGGCATTCTCCACAGCGGTAGCGATGTCCGAGGGGGACAGCCCCAGCGCCCGCATCCGGTTGGGATCCACGTCGATGCGGATCTCATCCTGCGGTGCCCCCACCACCGCCACCGACGCCACGCCTTCCAGTTGCTCCAACCTCCGGGCATGCACCTCCTCCGCGGTCCGGGCAATCGAGCGGAGGTCCCCCGGGCCGGTGAGGCCCAGCACCGCGATGGGGCGCTCGCCGGGGTCGCTCGTCAGGAGCGTGGGGCGCGTGGCCTTCTCGGGGAGGAGGGAGCGGACGTTGTCCAGCCGCTCGCGCACCGCCAGCACCGTGGCGGGCATGTCGGTGCCCCAGGTGAAGCGGGCCGTGGTGGTGAGCTGTTCGTTTCTCGCCACCGAACGAAGCTCCACCATCCCCGGCGTGGCGGCGATCGCCTCCTCGATCGGCTCCGCCACGAAGCGCGATACCTCGGTCGCCGCGGCGCCGGGGTAGTCGGTCCGGATGGTGAGCACCGGGAGCGTGACATCCGGGAGGAGCGCCACCGGGAGCCGCGCCAGCGACACTCCGCCCACGAGGACGAGCGCCAGCACCGCGGCGACGGTGGTGACGGGGCGGCGAACGGAGGCCGCGGTTAGGGACACGGGCGGGGGGGTGGAGGCGGGAAGGTCGGTAAAGACGGTAAGGGCGGAAAGGACAACCTGCGGAGGCGTACTTGGTGAGGCTCGACCAACGCCAGGGAGCGTTGCCCGGGCACCCACTGCCCCGCGGCCCCGCCGCCTCGCGGCCCCGCCGGATCGCGCTCAATCGCCGTCACGGAGCTACTCCTCCGACTCGGAGACGGCAACGAGCCTCACGGGTGCATCATGCGTCAAGGTCAAATGCCCCGAGACCAGCACCGTGTCGCCCACGGCGACCGGGATCTCCTTGGTGGTAGAATCCGGGAGGACCTCCGTGTCGACACCGTTGCTCCGCCCCGGATTGATGTAGACCCACTGGGCTCGACTCTCCTTGACGACGAAGACCAGGGGCCGGCCGTCGCGCTCGATCACCGCGCGCGACGGCACCAGGACCCGGCCGGGGAGGCGGGTGGCCTCGAGCTGGACGTCGGCGTACATCCCCGGGCGGAGCGCCCCGTTCCCGCGGATCTTGACCAGCGCCCGTCCCGAGCGCGTCACGCTGTCTACTAAAGGAAGGACGGAGGCAATG
>Ga0055481_10000706_pt1 | contig 11371 bp, 7 predicted proteins | sample Muzzi_PWC_D2_FD_57936 | JGI IMG/M metagenome (GOLD analysis project Ga0055481, IMG submission 57936) | Wetland microbial communities from San Francisco Bay, California, USA, that impact long-term carbon sequestration - Muzzi_PWC_D2 | ecosystem: Environmental > Aquatic > Marine > Wetlands ... | reverse complement strand
AACTACCGCGTTTTTGACGAAGAGCGTTATTTCACGGCCGGCAAGCAGGCCGCGGTCTTTCGGCTGCACGGTATCGCGATCGGCCTGACCATCTGCGAGGATATCTGGCGGTCCGGGCCGGTGACCGCCGCCCACAGCGCGGGCGCAGAGTGCGTCATCACGATAAACGGCTCACCCTACGAACTGGGAAACCAGCGGATTCGTGAGAAGGTCGCGCACGCCCGCGTGGACGATGCGGGCATCCCGATCGTCTACGTGAATATGGTTGGCGGACAAGACGAGCTCGTGTTCGACGGTGGCTCATTCGCGATGAATGCCGACGGCGATGTGATGTTCCGGGCACCCGCATTTGAGGAGGGCCTGTACGACGTCACACTGGTCGGTCGCGCATCCGGGGTCGAGATCGAGTCCGGCGCGGTCGCCGAACATCTGTCGACCGAATCGAGCGTTTACTCGGCGCTGATCGCCGGAACACGCGATTACGTCGACAAACATGGCTTTCCCGGCGTGGTGATCGGACTGTCCGGCGGCATCGACTCCGGCCTGGTACTCACGATCGCCTGCGACGCACTCGGACCGGAGCGAGTGCGTGCAGTAATGATGCCGTTTCGTTACACCTCGACAATGAGCCAGGAAGACGCGCGGCAACAGGCGCTGGTTCTCGGTGTTCGCTATGACGTCATTCCGATTGCGCCGATCTACGAGGCCACGGTCCGACAGCTGGTGCCCGTTCTCAGCGGTAGCGAAGAAGACGTTGCCGAGGAGAACATCCAGGCAAGGTGTCGTGGGCTGCTGCTTATGGCGATCTCCAACAAGACGGGACGCATGTTGCTGACGACGGGTAACAAAAGCGAGATGGCGGTCGGCTACGCGACCTTGTACGGCGACATGGCCGGAGGTTTCGCACCGATCAAGGATTGCAGCAAGACGCTGGTTTACCGGCTCGCCCGCTACCGCAACACGCTGGGCGAAGTCATTCCCGACCGCGTTATCACGCGCGAGCCATCAGCCGAGCTGCGTCCGGGCCAGAAAGACAGTGATTCCCTGCCCCCCTACGAGGTACTCGATCCCATCCTCGAGTTTTTCATCGAGGGAGACCTTTCCGTCAACGAGATTACAGAGCGCGGCTACGACAGGGACACGGTGATCCAGGTGCTGGAGATGGTGCGGTGCAACGAATACAAGCGTCGCCAGGCGCCGCCGGGCGTTCGCATCAGCAGCCGGGCGTTCGGCCGCGACTGGCGCTACCCGATAACGTCGGGATACCGGTTTCCCGGCTAGCCCTCTCCGGGAAAATTCAACGCCAGCACGCGCCGCGTATCAGCGGCCAGGTCCGCCATACCGAGCTCTTCGTAGGCCGCGGCCATGATCCTCAGCGACTCGGCATTGCCGGGCGCACCGTTGTATTCCTCGAGCGCGGTTTTGGCGCGATTCAGTGCCGCGACGTATGCGCCGCGGCGCAGGTAGTAATCCGCAACGTGGTTCTCGTACGCCGCCATGCGGTTCTTGAGATACACCATGCGTTGTTGTGCGTCTGCAGCGTACATGCTTGCCGGATAGCGTTCCACCAGCCGCCGCAGCGTCGAATAGGCGAGTTCGACATCGTTGGGCGGGCGCGCAGTGACGTCTTTTTTGAAACGGCGCTCGAGCCAGCCGGCTTCCTCCTCATAGTAAGCCAGCCCCTTGATATACAGGGCATAGTCCACGCGAGGATGAATCGGGTTCTCGCGCATGAACGTGTCGGCAGCCTCGACGGCCTGTTCCTTCTGGCCGGCCTTGTAGTATGCGAACATCAGATTCAGCTGTATCTGCCGGCTCAGGTCGGAGAATGGGAAACGCGCCTGGATCGCCTCGTAAATCTGGATACCGCGACGGTAATTCCTGCGCTCGATCGCCAGCTTCGCCCTGTCATAGGCCTCCGTAACGTTGTTTACGAGCGTGTCCTGTTCGTCGTTGCCGGCACAGCCGGCAAGCACTCCGACTGCGAGCAACAACGCGATCGCTCCGGCCCGGACAGGCTTGCATACTCCGGATTGTTGTTTGAATCTCACTTTTTCCATGCTGCTGCTCTTATTCAGGTCGGCGAGTATACCGTAGACTTGACGCTCTCATGAACGCAGATACGACAGTCAGAACGATACCCGATGAGTCGGCCGGCCAACGGTTGGACCAGGCGCTTGCCGGGTTGTTTCCGGAATATTCACGCAGCCGCCTCAAGGCCTGGTTACTGGACGGGGCCATTACCGTGGATGGCGAGTCTCCACGGCCACGCGCCGCGGTGCAGGGAGGCGAACGCGTATCCCTGACCGCGGCGACCGAGATTGCCGTCGTGGCGGAACCCGAACGGATCGCCCTGGACGTCGTCTTCGAAGACGATAGTCTGATTGTTGTCAACAAACCGGAGGGGCTCGTCGTGCATCCGGGCGCGGGCAATCCTCGCGGCACGCTGATGAACGGCCTGTTGCATCATGCGCCGCAACTGGAGGGACTGCCGCGGGCCGGCATCATTCACAGGCTGGACAAGGACACGAGCGGGCTCTTGCTGATCGCCAAGACGTTGCATGCACACACTGCGCTTGTACGCCAGCTCGCGGCCAGGGAGATTTCTCGCTGCTACCTGGCGGTGTGTAACGGTGTGTTGACGGGCGGCGGAACGATCGATGCGCCGATCGCACGGCACCGGGTGGATCGGAAACGCATGTGTGTCCGCGACGACGGCAAGCCCGCTGTCACTCATTTCACGGTGCGCGAGCGTTATACCGCACACACGTATGTTCACGTAAGACTCGAAACGGGCCGGACTCACCAGATCCGGGTCCACTTCGCGCACCGCCGGCATGCTCTCGTCGGCGATCAGACCTATGGCGGCCGGCTGGCTTTACCGGCCGGCGCGAGCGAAGGCCTGGTCAGGGTATTGCGACGGTTTCGCCGCCAGGCGCTGCATGCCGCGCAAGTGCGACTCGCGCACCCCGACACGGCCGGCACGCTGGACTTCGAAGTGCAGCCACCGGCGGATTTCGAGGAACTGCTGACAATGCTGCGAAAGGAGGTCGCATGAGCGCCGGCTTCCTCTGCGCCGACTGGCCGGCCAGCGAGAGCGTCCTGGCCGGCACCGTACTTCGCGACAGCGACTACGTATTGCCCGGCGCGCCCCGGTATCTCGACCAGGTTCACGGCACCCGCGTGGTACGCATCGGATCGCCGGACTTTGCCGGGGGAACGCCGAAGGCCGATGCGGTCGTCGCCAATCAAGCGGGCGATTTGTGCGTCGTGCGCACGGCGGATTGTCTGCCGGTTTTGTTGTGCACGGCCGACGGCCGCGAGGGGGCGGCAATCCATGCAGGTTGGCGCGGGCTCGCGGCCGGCATCATCGAGGCGACAGTGGCGGAAATGTCGGCACCGCCTGGCGATCTCATCGCCTGGCTCGGGCCTGCCATTTCGCAGCAGGCATTCGAGGTAGGCGACGAGGTTCGTGACGCATTTCTGGACCACAGTCCGACCGCCGCGGCCGCTTTCGTGCCGAACAATCGCGGTCGCTGGCAGGCGGATCTGTACAAACTTGCCGCCCAACGGCTTGGCGACACGGGTGTGGTCAGAGTCAGCGGTGGCGGCCTGTGCACCTTTGCAGATCGGGAACGATTCTATTCCTACCGGCGCGATGGCGAGACAGGCCGCATGCTGAATTTCGTCTACCTGCGCCCGTAAGCCATGCCTGGCGGGCGCGGTACGGGCTGCTCACCAGCGGCGCTCGCAGGACTTGAAATAGGCTCCAACGCCGCTATTTCAGAATGAGTTTGTGTTGCCGGGAAACCGGTTACGAGGGAATCTCATGCGTTTGGACAAACTGACCAGCAAGTTTCAAATGGCGCTCGCCGAGGCGCAGTCGTTGGCCGTCGGCCAGGACCACCAGTTCATAGAACCGGCGCACGTCATGGTTGCCCTGCTCGATCAGCAGGGTGGCACGGTCCGAGGCCTGCTGACGAAATCGGGCGTCAACGTAAACCTGTTGCGTTCACAGCTCGGCGACGCCGTCGATCGCCTGCCAAGAGTCGAAGGGGCTGGCGGTGACCTGCACGTGAGTTCGGATCTGAACAAGCTTTTCAATATCACCGACAAGCTGGCCCAGAAACGAGACGATCAGTACATCTCGAGCGAACTTTTCGTCCTCGCCGCCATGGACGAGAAATCGCCACTGTGCGCCATCATGGAGCAGGCTGGCGCCGTGCGCGGGGCGGTCGAGAAAGCCATTGACGATCTGCGCGGCGGCCAGCAGGTCAATGACCCCAATGCCGAGGATACGCGCCAGGCGCTTGAGAAATACACGATCGACCTGACCGAGCGCGCCGAACAGGGCAAACTCGACCCGATCGTCGGCCGCGACGACGAGATTCGCCGCACGATTCAGATCCTGCAACGCCGCACCAAGAACAATCCGGTACTGATCGGTGAACCGGGCGTTGGCAAGACTGCCATCATCGAAGGACTCGCGCAGCGCATCGTCAATAACGAGGTTCCTGAGGGTCTGCGCGACAAGCGCATCCTGTCGCTGGACATGGGCGCACTAATCGCCGGCGCCAAATTCCGCGGCGAGTTCGAGGAACGTCTGAAAGCCGTGCTCAGTGACCTTGCCAAGCAGGAAGGCCAGATCATCCTCTTCATCGATGAGCTGCATACGATGGTCGGCGCCGGCAAGGCCGAAGGGTCGATGGACGCCGGCAACATGCTCAAACCCGCCCTCGCGCGTGGCGAGCTGCACTGCGTCGGCGCGACGACGCTCGACGAATACCGCAAGTACCTGGAGAAGGACGCGGCACTGGAGCGGCGCTTCCAGAAGGTTCTTATCGAAGAGCCTACGGTCGAAGACACGATAGCCATCCTGCGTGGGCTCAAAGAACGCTACGAAGTTCATCATGGCGTCGAAATCACCGATCCAGCGATCGTCGCCGCCGCGACGTTGTCGCATCGATATATCTCGGATCGCCAGCTGCCGGACAAGGCCATCGACCTGATCGACGAAGCGGCCTCCCGAATTCGAATCGAGATCGACTCGAAGCCCGAAGCAATGGATCGGCTCGAGCGGCGCATCATCCAGCTCAAGATCGAGCGAGAGGCCCTGAAAAAGGAGTCGGACGAGGCGTCGCACAAGCGGCTCGACGATCTCGAAACGCAGCTCGCCGCGCTCGAAAAAGAGTTCGCAGATCTTGACGAGGTCTGGAAATCCGAGAAGGCCGCCATGCAGGGTGCGGCGCACCTCAAGGAGGAACTCGAGCGCGCGCGTCTCGAGCTGGAAACGGCACACCGCGCGAACGATCTCGCGCGCATGTCCGAGTTGCAGTACGGGCGTATCCCGGAACTCGAGAAACGGCTCGAGGATGCGATGCAGGCGGAAAACAAGGAAACGACCCTGCTTCGCAACAACGTCACGGAAGAAGAAGTCGCCGAGATCGTCTCCAGATGGACCGGTATTCCGGTATCCAAGATGCTCGAAGGTGAAAAGGACAAGTTGCTGCAAATGGAAACGGTCGTGCAGCAACGCGTAGTCGGCCAGGACGAGGCGGTCACGGCCGTCGCGAACGCCATCCGGCGCTCGCGTGCAGGGCTATCAGATCCACGGCGGCCGATCGGCTCGTTCCTGTTCCTCGGCCCCACCGGAGTGGGCAAGACAGAGCTGACCAAGGCGCTGGCGAACTTCATGTTCGACACGGACGACGCAATGGTGCGTCTCGACATGTCCGAATTCATGGAGAAGCACTCGGTTGCGCGCCTGATTGGCGCGCCGCCCGGATACGTCGGCTACGAAGAGGGCGGCTACCTGACCGAGGCAGTCCGGAGGCGGCCATATTCTGTGATTTTGCTCGACGAGGTGGAAAAGGCGCACCCGGACGTATTCAACGTCCTCCTTCAGGTTCTCGACGACGGCCGCCTTACCGATGGCCAGGGCCGGACGGTGGACTTTCGCAATTGCGTGATCGTCATGACCTCGAATCTCGGCTCACAGATGATTCAGGAAATGGCGGGAGAGGAGCGCTACGACGAAATGAAATCCGCCGTCATGGGTGTTGTGGGCACGCACTTCCGCCCCGAATTCATCAACCGGGTCGACGATGTCGTCGTGTTCCATCCACTGAGTCGCGAACACATCCGGCGCATCGTGGATATTCAGCTAGGCTATCTTCACGACCGCCTGGCTGACCGAGACATGCGCATTCACCTGTCGGATGCCGCCAGGGACCGGCTCGCGGAGGCGGGATTCGATCCGGTATATGGCGCACGGCCGCTACGGCGCGCTATCCAGCAGCAAGTCGAAAATCCGCTGGCTCAGGAGATACTGCAGGGCAAATTCAAGCCGGGTGACGTCATCGAGGTCGGCGTGACCGAAGATCGCCTCGATTTCAAGAATGCTGCCTGATTGCACGGATAGTTGCAGTGACAGTTGCAGTGACAGTGACCCTAATTCCAACAGAATTAGGGTCACTGTCACTGCAACTGTCCTGTCACTGCAACTGTCCCTCTATTTCAGCCTATAATCGTCCGACTTCGAGGAGTTAGACGCATGCCGATTTACGAATATGGCTGCAAGAACTGTGACCACACGCTCGACGCGCTGCAGAAGATAGCGGATGCACCGCTGGTCGACTGTCCCGTGTGTGGCCAGCCGACGCTGAAGCGCCGCTTGTCGGCGCCGCGGTTTCGGCTGAAAGGTCAGGGCTGGTACGAAACGGATTTCAAGAAAGACAACCAGCGCAACCTCCACGGCGACAAGGAGCCGGCGGCGGCGAAAGACTCGTCATCCGCTGACAAGGGCCCGGACAAGGCGACGCCGCCGTCCGGCAAGAAACCAAGCACAGCCTGATCACACGATGATGAAACGCCTGCGTCGTTATCTGGTTGCCGGAATCCTGGTATGGCTGCCGCTGGGCGTCACGATAGTCATCGTGCGGTTCCTTATCGGCCTGATGGACAAGACGCTGGTCCTGGTGCCGCTGAGATTCCGTCCCGAAGAATGGCTCGGCGTGGCGATCCCGGGTCTTGGTGTCATCCTGACCATTCTGCTGTTGCTGATCACCGGCATCCTGACCGCGAACTTCGTCGGCCGCGCATTTGTCGGCGGCTGGGAGTCGCTGATGGATCGCATTCCGATCGCCAGATCGATCTACTCGGCGGCCAAGAATTTTGCGGAAATCGTGTTCTCCGAATCCAGCAACGCGTTCAACAAAGTGTTACTCGTGGAGTATCCCCGCAAGGGCATTTACACGCTGACCTTTCAGACTGCGACTCAGATCGGCGAAGTTCAGGCCAGGACCGGCAAAGACGTCATCGCCTGTTTTGTGCCGACGACGCCGAATCCCACCTCGGGGTTCATTATCGTCGTACCCAAGAAGGATACGATCGAACTGGATATGGAAGTCGACGAGGCCGTCAAACTGATCATGTCGCTCGGCGTCGTCGTACCGACCTGGTCCAAGGAGCGGACCGGCGAATTGCCGCTCAAGTTGCCGGACGACTAGCCGCAGTCGCGGTGGAGATATTGCTGACCTTCATGTCCCGATCCCGCTCGACGGAATATCGCAGCGCCGGGCTTGCCTCCCGGTGATCACCACCGCGACTGCGGTTGTAAGTTAGTCGCCTACGCCTTACCATTCCGCCACTTTTTCCCGGGCAGCAAGCAGTAAATGCCATGCGAAGTCATTATTGCGGACAAGTCGACGGATCACTTATCGGGCAGGACGTCTCGGTCTGTGGCTGGGTACACCGGCGCCGCGATCATGGCGGCGTGATCTTCATCGATCTGCGGGACCGCGAGGGCCTGTTGCAGATCGTTTTCGATCCGGACCGCCCGGAGATATTTGCAGAGGCTGAGCGTATCCGCGGCGAATATGTGCTGGCCGTGACCGGCCTTGTCCGTGAACGGCCGGAAGGTACGATCAACCCGAACATGAAGACCGGCCAGGTCGAGGTGCTCGTCAATGAGCTGACCGTGTTGAACCGGTCCGAGACGCCGCCCTTTCATCACGACGAGCAGGTCAACGAGGAGCTGCGTCTCAAGTATCGCTACCTGGACTTGCGCCGTGAGCACATGCTCAACAACCTGCGCCTGCGGCACAGGGTGACGATGGCTATGCGGGAATTCCTCGACGCCGAGGGCTTCGTCGACGTCGAGACACCGATGCTGACCCGAGCGACGCCGGAAGGCGCTCGTGATTACATGGTTCCGAGCCGCACGCATCCCGGCAAATTTTTTGCGTTGCCGCAGTCGCCGCAGCTCTTCAAGCAATTGCTGATGATGTCGGGTCTCGATCGGTACTACCAGATCGTGCGCTGCTTCCGGGACGAGGACCTGCGTGCCGATCGCCAGCCCGAGTTCACGCAACTCGACGTCGAGATGAGTTTCGTCGACGAGGGCGATGTGACGGGCACGATGGAACGGCTGGTCATTCACCTGTTCAAGACCGTACTCGACATCGACCTGTCATCGCCGTTTCCGCGTATGACGTATGCCGAGGCGATGCAACGTTTCGGCACCGATCGGCCGGACCTGCGCATCGACCTGGAGCTGGTCGAGATCTCGGACCTCGTGGACGACGTTGAATTCAAGGTATTTGCGGGACCTGCTGCAGATCCCGAAGGTCGTGTTGCGGCGCTGTGCCTGCCTGGCGGCAACGAGTTGTCGCGCAAGGTGATCGACGACTACTCGGACTACGTCGTCCGGTTTGGCGCCAAAGGTCTCGCATATATCAAGGTCAACGACGCCGCGGCCGGCCGCGACGGGCTGCAGTCGCCGATTCTCAAGTTCCTGCCGGACGAAGCGGTTACCGGCATTCTCGATCGCACCGGCGCAAAGACGGGCGACCTGATCTTCTTCGGCGCCGGCAAGGCACGCATCGTGAATGATGCGCTGGGTGCGTTGCGTGAAAAAATAGGCCATGACCGTGGTCTCGTGGCCGAGGGCTGGTCACCGCTCTGGGTCATCGATTTTCCGATGTTCGAGCAGGACCCGCACAGCGACCGCTGGAGCGCGTTGCATCATCCGTTTACGGCGCCGTCGATCAACGATGCGGACGCGCTGCTTGCCGATCCCGGCCATGCCTTGTCGCGTGCATATGACGTCGTGCTCAACGGCTCGGAGATCGGCGGCGGCTCGATTCGTATTCATGATCAGACGATACAGTCGGCGGTATTCGATGTTCTCGGTATCAGCAAGGAAGAAGCCGAAGAGAAGTTCGGATTTCTGTTGCGTGCCCTCGAGTTCGGTTGTCCTCCGCATGGTGGTATCGCCTTCGGGCTCGATCGCGTCGTCATGTTGATGGCGGGTGCGGAGAGTATTCGCGATGTCATCGCGTTTCCGAAGACCCAGACCGCGCACTGCCCGTTGACCAACGCGCCGGGTGAGGTTTCTGCCGAGCAGCTCAGGGAAGCCGGAATTCGGCTCAGGACTCCGCGAGCCGAGTAAGCGCTGGCGCTGACGCTTTCGGGTCAGAGTGCCTTGAGCTTGTAGAGCGCCTCGAGCGCCTCCCGGGGCGTCATCGAATCCGGATCCAGGTCGTCCACCGCACGTTTGAGAGCCGTATCCGGCGGCGGCGCTTCCACCGTCAGGGGTAACTGCGCCTGGGCGCCTTGTTCCTGAGCCGAACGCAGGGATTCGAGCGTCGTGAGGTAGGCCTTCGCACGGCGTATGACTTCGCGAGGCACTCCGGCCAGCGATGCGACCTGCAGGCCGTAGCTTTGATTGGCGGGTCCCGGTTTGACGGCATGCAGAAATACGAGCTGACCTTTGTGCTCGGTCGCATCGAGGTGCACGTTGCTGCATGCCGGCAGTTCCTGCGCAAGTGCTGTCAGTTCGAAATAGTGGGTGGCGAACAGCGTAAAGGCGTTGGCCCTTTCGCCCATGTAATGCGCCGCGGCCCAAGCGAGCGACAGCCCGTCGAAAGTACTCGTGCCGCGGCCGATTTCATCCATGAGCACGAGGCTCTGCTCGGTTGCGTTGTGCAATATCGTCGCGGTCTCGGTCATCTCGACCATGAACGTCGATCGCCCGCCTGCGAGGTCGTCCGAGGCGCCGATGCGGGTGAATATCCGGTCCACCGGCCCTATCCTCAGGCTGTCGGCCGGGACGAAGCTGCCGATATGGGCGAGAATTGCGATCAGTGCGATCTGCCGCATATAGGTGGACTTGCCGCCCATGTTCGGCCCGGTGACGACCAGCAATCTTTGTGCTTCGTTGAGCGATACATCGTTGGCAACGAAGGGGGTCTCGATGACCTGCTCGACGACGAGGTGCCGGCCGCCGGTAATCTCGATGCAGGGCACGTCGCTGAGTTCCGGTTTGGTCAGGTTCAAGGCGCCGGCTCTCTCTGCGAAACAGGTCAGCACGTCGAGAGATGCCAGGCCGGTCGCGGTGAGCTGGAGTTCGCCGAGCACCTCGTGTAGACGATCGAGCAGCTCCTCGTAGAGCAATTTTTCACGCGCGAGCGCACGCTCGCGTGCGCCGAGCACTTTGTCTTCGAATTCCTTGAGCTCCGGTGTGATATAGCGCTCGGCGCTCTTGAGTGTCTGGCGGCGCACATATTCGACAGGTGCCCTGTCGGCCTGTGCCTTGCTGATCTCGATGTAGTAGCCATGTACGCGGTTATAGCCGAGCTTGAGCGTCGCGATACCTGTGCGTTGCTTCTCGCGAGCCTCAACGTCGAGCAGGTACTGGTCCGCGTTTGCTGCAATCGCACGCAGGTCGTCCAGTTCGTCGTCGTAACCGTCCGCGATGACAGCGCCGTCCCGAATCAGCATCGGCGGACTGTCGACGATTGCCTTATTCAGCAACTCGTATTGACGTCTGTGCTCGCCGATCTGCTCGTTCAGCGCTTGCAGCAATGGCGAATCGAGTGCGCCGATCTGCCTGCGTAATTGCGGCAGCCCGGACAGGGCCTGCGCCAACTGCCGCAGGTCGCGTGGCCTGGCCGAGCGCAAGGCGACTCGCGAGAGGATTCTCTCGACATCGCCGATGCCGTCGAGTTTGTTCTGCAGCGCTTCGGTCGCCGCCCCGCTCAGCATTGCCTCGATCGCCTGATAGCGCCCGCGCAGTACAACCGGGTCCCGCAATGGCCGCTGTATCCAGCGCCGTAACAGGCGCGAACCCATCGGGGTCTGGCAACGATCGAGGATGCCGGCAAGCGTATTTTCATGGTGACCGCTGAGGGACTCCACGAGTTCGAGATTGCGGCGCGTCGGGCCGTCCATGATGACCGCGTCTTCGCGACGTTCGGCGGAGATCGATTGCAGGTGCGGCAACGACGCCTTCTGCGTGTCGGTGACGTATTGCAGCAAGGCACCGGCGGCGGCAACGCCTGTCGGGAACATCTCACAGCCGAAACCGGAC
>Ga0055481_10000705_pt1 | contig 11376 bp, 11 predicted proteins | sample Muzzi_PWC_D2_FD_57936 | JGI IMG/M metagenome (GOLD analysis project Ga0055481, IMG submission 57936) | Wetland microbial communities from San Francisco Bay, California, USA, that impact long-term carbon sequestration - Muzzi_PWC_D2 | ecosystem: Environmental > Aquatic > Marine > Wetlands ... | reverse complement strand
CAGGTTGTAGGTAAATGAGTCATAATTGTCTAAAACGAGGATCTTCATCTTGCTCTTTAAATTTGAATATTTTGTCCTTTTTCAATGGCTGTTCTCAACGCCGCCAATTTATTGCTTACCTCCTGTAGTTCACTCGCTTCCTTCGATTTTGCCACTACCCCCGCTCCTGCCTGATAGTAAAGCACATTGTTTTTACTTAAAAACGAACGGATCATGATCGCATGATTGAATTCACCATCAAAACCCAAATAGCCGATGGCGCCTCCATAATAACCCCTGCGCGTTGGTTCATATCTGTCGATCAACTCCATGGCTTTGTGTTTGGGTGCGCCGGATAATGTGCCCGCCGGAAAGGTATCGGCCACCATCTGAACGGTATTGGAGACATCCGACATTTTCCCGGTCACCTTTGATACCAAATGGATTACGTGAGAATAGTACTGGATCTCTTTAAACTTTTCAACGACAACATTATCACCATTCCTGCTCAAATCGTTTCTGGCAAGATCTACCAGCATAACGTGCTCCGAATTTTCCTTAGGATCATCGAATAGCTCCCGGGCAAGCGCACCGTCCGCTTCGTCGTCGCCTGTTCTTTTGAATGTTCCGGCAATAGGATAAATAGTTGCCTTCCCATTATTAATTACGATCTGCGCTTCAGGGGAAGATCCGAATATTTTAAAACTTCCATAGTCGAAATAAAAAAGGTATGGAGACGGATTGATCGCTCGCAAGGCACGATAAACCATAAATTCATCTCCCTGGAAACCGGACTGAAATCTCCGGGACAATACGATCTGGAAAACATCTCCCCTGTGACAATGCTGAATTCCCTTTTTTACCATTTCCATGTATTCGCTATCTGTCTGGTTTGAAGTCTCATCGTTCAGAGATTCAAAAGAAAAGTAAGGAAAATTTTTGCCTTTGATCAGCCGCTCAATGTTTTCAATATTGCTCTTTTCATGAGTTCCATCCAGTTGATGATCAAAAAGGTACATCTCATTTTTAAAATGATTAATGGCTATGACGTTGCGATAAACCTTATATAATATGTCCGGAATCTTGTATTCGTCCTTCTTCCTGCCATCAAACTTAATCTCTTCAAAGTGTTGAACGGCTTCATAAGACGTATAACCAAACAATCCGTTCGAGATAAATTTAAATTTATGATCTTCTGTATCGAATGACTTCCTAAACCGGGACAGCTCATCGACTGCATCGCGCTGATACGAAATTTCCTTGAGATCGAAACTCCCGTCAGGATACTCCATTTTTAATTTGGTATCCTTTAGTGTAAATGCGGCTATCGGGTTACAACAAATATAGCTGAAGCTATTCTGCTCTCCATGGTAATCTGAACTTTCAAGCAAAATAACGCCCGAAAGTTTGTCCCTGAGCTTCATATAAATGCTTACCGGCGTGGCCGTATCGGCAATTAATTTTAAGAATCTGGTATTTAGTTTATAAGTTTTCAAGGTTTTAATTTTTAAAAAATATGTAACAAAAAAGGCCCACTGAACAGTGAGCCTCCTTTATCTATCTCAATTTTTTAGCTATATCATTCTGTTCAGTGACTCGCATGTTGTCGAAGCCACCACCAGGAAATGTTGATATAGACGTTTAATTTTTCCATCGGATAACAAATCTAGGAAAGGAAATAACATTCACCAAGATATTTTTTTAAAATTTTATACACCAATTCGTTTGTAACTAATTTCGGCAATGAGACAAACTTTCAACACATTCTGCTCTCTCTGCCGCTTGAAAGTAAAATATTTAAGTTTTCACAGAAAATCGACTGGCTGCTTCGTAAGGGATCTGAATCGCATAAAAAGCATAAGTGGAGTTAAAAATTCAGCTACCTTTATCACTAAAATATACAGTCATGCTGATAATTTGGAACCTATCAAAGAAGTTATATTTATTGATTATTATATAAAAAAAGGATTAATTACAGTATAGTTTTATCAAACACTAATAATAATATCATGGGACCCAATTATATTGCTTTTCTCAAAATCTGGAATCAAATAGTTCTCGTTATTGCGATTGCGGCAGCCTTAGTGGGTTTCTTCATTATCATTTCTCATATATTAAAAGCTGCTGCATTAAAAGACTCGAAGAAAAAATATGATTATCTAAGAGACAACGACACCAAAAAGATATTTTACTTCATTTTTTTGGTTGCGCTGGGCCTGACTTTATATGCCAACACGCTGGAAACACAAACGGTTCAGATCCATATCGTCTGGTTTTTTGTCAGGTTGTTTGTAACAATCTGCATAGGAACGCTGATCATATATTTATCTTACCTGCTATTAAAATACGCCTATCCTACGGTCCTTTCCAGGAAACTGAAAAAATGGAGATACAAGCCAAGAGTAAACCCGAGAACCGGTAACAAAATGAAATTGCTAAGTGAAGAAGAAGAAGATGTACATTTGGATGAAGGAATGCAGGCAGAAGAAAATGTCTTTTCGGTAGACTATGATGTTTGGGTAGACCCTGATACCAATGACGTTCATATCGAAAAGTATCCGGGTCACCTGGAAGCTGAACAGTGCAACAGTTGCGGTTTCATGACCATGAAACAAATTAAAGAAGAGATTATTACCCCCCCGACGGAACATTCCGAAGGCGAAACCGAAAAATTCTATCAGTGCACTTATTGCAAATCAAAAAGAAGCAAGGTCCTCAAAATTGCCAGATTGGAGCCCGGTGGATACAAGTTACCCGATCACGTTATGTTTAAGGAAGATGAAAGAATTTTAGGCATAACACTTGAAATTCACATTGGCGATGGCAAATCAAAGATTTATGAATTCACCAGTACGGAACAGGCCAGGGATTTTCTGAAAGAATTTAGCCTGGAAACCATGACCTAAAAAATTTACCAATTGAATTATTTAAGGCTCTTTGGACAAACATGGAGCCTTTTTTATGATATATTTCGTACATGCCAGAAAAGCGCTACAAAAAAATTCTCAAAACTTCATTGCTTACATTTATGGTTATTACGATCACCCTGACGGGCATCGCTCAGGGATTGATGAACATGCAGTTCAGGCAGAGCGATAAAAAGATCCTGAAAAACTTTTCCCATTCGCGATTTAAACCCAATATTCACTTTATCGAAGGAGAAGACAGGTTGATCAAAGTCGCTGAGATCATTCATAACGATACACTCCCCACGATCATTTTTATACATGGAGCGCCCGGCTCATCTACAGATTTTATCCGCTATATGGCGGATTCTGTACTTCAGCAAAAATTCAACCTTATCAGCTATGACCGGCCAGGTTACGGATATTCCGATTTTGGCAACTCTATGGTATCTATAAAAGACCAGGCGAAAGTAGTAAAATTGCTCGCCGACAGGGTAAAAGGGAAAATTTATGTAGTCGGGCATTCATACGGAGGACCTATTTGTCTTCGTTTCGCCATGGACTACCCAGCCGACTGTGACGGGGTCCTACTATTAGCATCTGCCAATGACCCCGACCATGAATTGATGTTTAAGGTTGCCTATCTCGGTAAATGGTTTGTAACGCGCCTGCTCACGCCTACTGCGATGAAAGTTGCAACAGATGAAAAATTCGGGCACGTGGAAGAATTAAAAAAAATGCTTCCTTATTATGACAAGATCACGCAAAGAATCATAGACATTCAAGGCACCAAAGATTCTCTGGTGCCATTTGAAAATCTTGACTTTACAGAGAATATGCTGACCCATGCTAATTTTGAAAAGATCGTGATTGAAAACGAAGATCATTTTCTCCCCTGGACGCAATACGACCTGATCAGAGATTCTATTTTGAAATTGACGCAATAGCATTATATCCAAGTTTACACATTAGTATTTTTTACTTTCACAACACAACCTTTCCGAGGTAATAGGTAATATACTTAAAGAGCAGTTTCACAAAAACGTCCAATAAATATGGTTTGGCAATAAGCTACTTTTGCCATGAACTTAATCCCCAAATACTTTGAAAGACGATTTATCGTACAGCATTACAATGATCAATGAAGAGCTTTTAAAATTCCAGGATTATCTGGATGCCTGCTCGTTCATTACATCTCACATTTTGCGGGCACACGTGGCCAGAATCATCGGACTGATCAGCCTCATCAAGTCCAACCCGAATAACGTCACGGAAAATGACGAAATATTGCTAAAATTGAAAAAGGAAATCAGGGATTTAAACAGAGCCATGAAAGAAACCAAAAAACTGATCGCCGAATCTTTCCTCCTCGAAGACAATTGATACCACCCGATTAGGCAAATCCCCTATAATTGAAAATTCGAATATTCCCCATATTAATAACAACTCATCAGAATACCTTTGATTCATGATAAATACAAAAATCATGATGACAGATACCTCTACAATCGCATGCATTTCTGAAAAAAGCAAAAAGAAGGAATTACTTTCCCTCTTGTCAAAAAAAAATAAGGTTCTCATTGATTTTTATAAATCCTGCATCTTCCTGGAAGATTCACTGGGAATTATAAATAAATCTATCGACTTAATAAAAGAGCAAGATGAAGAAAATGCAAATGAAATAGCGCTCAGCCTTATTCTCAAGGAAGCCTATTGCATGAATGAAGTATTTACAAAAGTTGTCCAGAAAACATCATTTAATTAACAGAGTAAGATGACCCCGGTTCTGCGATCTTGATCACACACAAACGTTTAAAATTGTCAGCCATGAAAATATCGATGCTTGTTTTTTTTGTCCTTTTGATATCCATCCAGCTAAAAGCTCAGGATCCACATTTTTCACAATTTTATGCCAATCCAATGTATTTAAACCCCGGTCTGGCAGGAACAGCTGACGGAAACAGGGCCGTCATCAATCACAGGCAGCAATGGTCAAAACCAATCAGCTACATTACATCATCTTTGTCTGTTGACGGAAAACTCAATTCGGCCAATACAGGCTGGGGAGTTCAGGTGATACAAGACAATCAGGCAAATGGCCTGCTCAAGCAAACATATTTTCATGCTATCCTGGCCCACCGGGTGGAAATATCCAAAAACAAGTTTTTGGGTATGGGCCTGAAAATCGGGGCTTATCAAAAAAGACTCGATTGGTCCGGACTGACTTTTGAGGACCAACTGGATGAGCGATACGGAGTCGTCAATCCCACCAACGAAAGATTCGGCAAAGACCAGATCATCAACGGAGATGTTTCAGCTGGATTTATCTACTATACGAAGAATGTTTTTGCCGGCATTTCCGCCAACCACCTGAACAGGCCATCAGAAGAGTTCACCATCGATTCAAAAAGCAGGCTGCCAATAAAATATACCATTCACATGGGTGGCATCCTGCCTATTTATCACCCGGGAAAAGAGCAGTTTATTTCGCCAAATATTATTTATGAAAGGCAAGGCAAGTTTGATTATATCAATGCCGGCCTGTACTACGGCAATGAGACTTTTTCGATTGGCGGATGGTACAGGATAAACGACGCGATAATCGGATCTCTTGGCATGAACATCAATAATTTCAAATTCGGATACACATACGATGTGACCGTCTCAAAAATTGCTACAAGCAAAAATAATTCCCACGAAATTTCACTGGCCTATCTTTTTGAACTTCCCAAGTCGTACAATAAGGGAAGGTACAAAGGGAAGTGCCCGAAATTTTATAAGTATCTGTATTAAAATTAAAAACAAACACCCAATACTCAATAAGATATCAACTAAATATTGTGCATAGAACATTGAGTATTGGATGTTTTCTACGTCGAAAATTCAAATCTTTTTGTTTAGCAATTACTGTCCTTTACTGGGCAAGGTGTTTGTAAACTTTTGCTGAAATATACGTCATTATACCAGCAATAAATATGCTTTGAGCGACATCCAAATAAAGGACCCTCACACCGCTATGAACAGGCATAACAAAATGAATTCCTGTAAAATAAAGTACTGAGACAGCTATAAAATGAATCCACATTTTCAACGTAAAATGTTTCATCGACAATTTCCTTGCTTCGCCCTTTTTAGCTTCTCTTAGGAATATTGAAACCAATTTTACCATTGACACAACAACCAACACACTAATAAAAGCAGGAATTAGCCACAAAAATATACTTTCTGTATTTGCTTTCAATTGGGTAAATAAAAAGTAAGCACTAATAAAGAATGCGGTTAATCCTGTTAAAATATAAAGTAACAATAAATAAATTCGCTTCATCTTATTGAATATTTATTGATGGATTAGTTTTGAACAAAATTTCACCTGTACTTGTTTTAACGGCCAGATCAGGATGGGTAACCTTTTTGGGTAAGATCATTTTTTCACGACATAAATTATCTGGGCAAAATTGCTTTCCGTTAAACTCCGGCTTTTTGTTACAATCAATAGACTGTTCGACAATGTTTTCAAGCGCGCCTGACCGCCGGTTTCAAAGCCAATGCCGAAGCCTACCAAGCCTCCAATTGTACCTCCCAGTACTGGATTTACAGGCACATCATAATAGCCATATATGGCCCCGTCCACTGCTCCGATCAATCCGGTTATAATACCACTAATCAATCCAGCTCTAACAGCCTTGTTCTTGTTAAGAGTACAACCAGTGTTGTGCAGTTTCGGAAATATCTCGTCATCTATTAAATCAACAATCATTAAAATACTTTCTAATTGATAGGTCAAGGTAACTTCCTCTGCTTCTTTCAGCGACTTCGCCTCCGATTTCAAATTGTTAAGCCTCAATTTAACGGCACCAAGTGAAAGATTTTCCACTTGATCGCTTAAATCAACAAGTTTATTGTTAATGTTTTTATAACCTATCGAGGCATCCAACTGATTTATTTGAACGTGCAAATCCTTTGCTGTTCTCATATTATTGTAATTATACAATGGAATTAAATCCGCATTCCTGGTAAACACTGTTTTGTCTAAACTTTCAACGTCGAGATATAACTCACCATCCACATAACCAAGATAATTGTAGGGGTTATTCCGTATACGACTTAACGTATTCGTAAAATTAATTTTCTTTTGTTCAAAAGTAACAATATGCATTTTCTTTAAAAAATTGGGCATCTCGTTAATTTCAGGGTTTTCACAGCCAAGCGCCAAAAAAAATTGCAGTGCAGGTAATAAAAAGCTTTTTCATAATGTTTGGGTTTAAATATTAAAAATAAGTTAAAAATGAAATTTCAATTTTAATACTAGATCAAAAAGAAACAAATTATGTTGAATTTTTTTTTAAAAATATCATTGTTTAAACTCATTTTTTAAGTGTCCAACACTACACATTATATGATTCCATTACAGCCATTCGCTCCTAAAACATATGCGCTAAGCAATTCAAAAACATGTACAAATTAAAATGTCTCAAAATTCACGCCTACCTTTCAAAATAATATAGAATATAATATATTTTTAACTACATATAAATATCGACTAACTAACGTTTATATTCCTTTTTACTTTCTTTTTCTTTACCAGTTTTTTTACCGATCCATCTACACAACACTCTTCATGTAATTCGCACAACCCCAGGATTAGCTCCATTGAATATTACAATCGAATTCCAAAGTAGGTAATACACCTAAATTCCATTTTTGGGATTTCCCTCAACTTTAATCGCCCTGAGTAATAGAAATTTGTCATGAAAGCCAAAAAGACGAACGACTATGAAAGTACATCAAGCAATTCTGACTTTTCTCCTGATCTTTATTTTTAAATCAGCCTTTCCTCAGGGTTTCCAAAATCCCCCGAGCGAATACAGGATCGCTGCCATAAAAACCAACAATCCGGATATCGTAAGTGTGTCGAACGAAATAAAGTTATACCTGCCCATGAAAATTTACCTTCCTACGGCTTTTACACCAAACGGAGACGGGTTGAATGATACTTTCGGCGCAGTGGGCGAAGGGATTGAAGCCTACCAGCTAAGGATTTACAACCGATGGGGAGAGATCATCTTCCAGGCCAAAAGCATAAAGGAAAAATGGAGCGGACTACAAAATGGCAAGCCTGTGCCGCAAGGAGAATATAGTTATGAACTATTGGCTTACGGTAAAGAATTCGGCGAAATCCATACCTCCGGAAGTGTAATGGTCATTAATTAAAACTCAAACCAATATGCGCAACCTATCGACAAAATATGTAATCATATGTATCTTTTCCTTTCTTGCATTCAGTCAATCCAAAGCACAATCTTCTGCCTCCATTTTTGCCAATCAGACGAAAGGATGTGCCCCGCTTTCCGTGTCATTCCAGGTCAACGGAGCGGAAAATGTCAATCAATACATATGGGAATTTAGCAATGGAGTCACGTCTTCTCTCCAGGAACCAGTTATTTTATTTGAAAATCCTGGTGACTTCGATGTTAAGCTGACCATTGTTTATAATGACAACAGCTCGGAAATCATCAATTCACCGGCGCTTATTCATGTAAACCAAAAGCCCGTTTCAGATTTTGAAATTGATAAAAACACCGCCTGTGATGGAGAGCCCGTTAGCTTTAAGAACAACTCCCTGTTCTCGTCGACTTACCTGTGGGACTTTGGAGACGGTTCGAATTCTTCTGAAAAAAATCCCACGCACATTTATCAAAATGGAGGGAAATATACCGTTACCCTGGTTGCTTACAGCCCATCCGGTTGTCCGGATATCAAGGTGATGGAAGACATTCTCGAAATAAACCAGATCAAAGGCCTGGATTTTGAAAGCGACAAAAACCTGGTTTGTAATAATGATCCCAATGTTGCATTTGCTGTCAGTAAAGATTTCGCCTCATATAAGTGGGATTTTGGCGATACTACTTTTTCCAGTCAAAAATCACCGATACATTCTTTTAAAAATCTTCGGAAATACGATGTTTCGCTTGAAGTAACGGATGAGAACGGCTGCAAAGCCAAAGTCAGTAAAAGCGAGTACATTACCGTCATCCAGCCAAGCCCGGTCACGATCGAACTATCTGATACTGTTGTATGTCGCAGTCAGTCTGTAGAATTTATCAATAAAACTAAAGGTACGTCCGAAGTGGCCTGGTCGTTAAGCAACAATTTTTCTTCGGCGAGCAATCAGTTTATCCATCAGTTTGACACGGCGGGAATTTATGATCTGAACATTACTGTTCAGGATAAAAACGGTTGTGTCCAATCAAAATTCTATACAGATCTGATTGAGGTTTTACAGGCTGAAAAAACGGAAATAAACATTTCCGAAACAGAGGGGTGTACGCCTTTGAAAGTACGTTTTTCTAACGATACCAAAGATGCAACCCAATATCACTGGGAGATAGGCAACAAAGTCTTTACCGATCGATCATTCGAATTAACCTTCAATGATCCGGGTACAATTTCGCTCATCGCGCAAACGGAACATACAGGTGGATGCATTTCAGAAGTAAAAATGGATAGCGCGGTAACCGTCAACGAATCGAACATTTCGGCTCACGTCACCAATACTTCCGGATGCCTTCCGCTTGAAACGGCCTTTAATTTATCGACTGACAAAGTGACAAATGTATTGTGGAATTTTGGTGACGGGAAAACATCTGCTGATTTGTCGCCCAAGTATAGGTACGAGAAACCCGGCCATTACGAGGCATCCGTCTCTTTTACCAATCAATTTGGTTGTATTGATACCATTCATATCGAACCGGTCATCCACGTTTTTGATACGACCGCCAACTTTACCAAACCTGATCCTATTCAACTTTGCGCATTCGAAGAGGTCAAATTTTCGGGCAGCATTGGAAAAGAAACCTGGCAGTGGGACTTTGGCGACGGAGCCACTTCTACTGAACGGGATCCGTTGCATCAATATACCCGGCCCGGCACGTATTACGTAAAATTAGCCACCCAGAATGCACACGGATGTCCTGTAACCATAAACAAATACCACAAGATAATTATCAACGGCGTTACCACCTCCGATTTCGAGTACAGCGTCAATGAATGCCCGGATTCGGTCGTAAGTTTTTCGGGAAGCACTGACATTCCCGCTACTTATCAGTGGAAATTTGGAGACGGCAATAATGGTACCGGAAAGGATATCTTTCATCAATACGAAAATTCGGGATACTACCAGATCCAGTTGACTACTACCGACTCATTCGGTTGTAAAATGATCAAATCAAAAACCATTTTGGTGAAAAAAAATAATTGTTTTGACGTCAGCATGGAACCTGGCCTGGACAGTGGCAAGTTTGAAGTGAAAGATCCGGAAATTCCCCTGATCATCCAAAAAACGGTAGAGGCATGTTCCGCGCCATTTGAAATGGCCTTTCCAAATCCTAAAACCACCGCAAGCAGCTGGCTGTGGAATTTCAAAGACGGAAGTACTTCATCAGAACAATTTCCCGTTCACACTTTCCAACAGCCCGGAACGTATGAAATCGATCTCTTTGCCTATTATGATGATGGCCAAATCGATTCTCTGGTAGGATTTATACAGGTCATCGTGTATGATCAAAAGGTAGATTTTAATTACACGTCCATCAACCTTTGCGATGGCACGAAAGTTCAGTTTCAGGACGTATCTGAAACTCCGGTTACGTGGCAGTGGGATTTTGGCGATGGCGGCACATCCATTCAACAACATCCTGAAAGGCTATTTAAAAATTCAGGAATCTACCAGGTAAATCTGGTAAGCGCCGATGAAAAAGGGTGTACAAAAAGAACAGTTCACAACGTAGCCATCGGCAATCCAAACCACTACATTAGTTTTCAGGAGGACCTGTGCGCGGAAGACACACTGATCATCGATCACAACATCAACAATTTTGAACAATACACCTGGGATTTTGGCGACGGTGAAACATTTGCGGGGAAATTTCCCACACACTTGTATGCAAATAGCGGAAAATACAGCATCTCGCTGAGCGCAACAGATCAAAACGGATGCAAAAAAACATTTAACATTCAGCGTCCCGTCGTAGTAACAAAACCAGTTGCCAACTTTGAGATCGAAGGTGATACAACGGGCTGTGGAACACTGGAAGTATACTTTAAAAATCTTTCAACCGGCGCAGATTCCTGGCTGTGGGAATTCGGGAATGGAGTCATATCTACGGAAAAAAATCCGGTCATTGAATTCAGTGGAGGCGTTTTTTCGGTTAAACTGACAGCTTTCAAAGGCATGTGCTCCAATACGATAGATAAAAAAGACATCATAGTCGTAGAACAGATGGAAGCGAATTACTCTTTTACGCAAGACGGTATTTGTTTTCCAGTGACCGTTCATTTTAAGGATGAAAGCCCCGACGCTGACTCATGGTATTGGAACTTTGGCGATGGACAGACCTCGACGGTTCAAAATCCAACACATACTTTCCTGGAGAAACCGAGAAAAAAAGCTCTTCTGAAAGTAACAAATTCAAAAGGTTGCAAAGCCAGCGTA
>Ga0055481_10000704_pt1 | contig 11400 bp, 8 predicted proteins | sample Muzzi_PWC_D2_FD_57936 | JGI IMG/M metagenome (GOLD analysis project Ga0055481, IMG submission 57936) | Wetland microbial communities from San Francisco Bay, California, USA, that impact long-term carbon sequestration - Muzzi_PWC_D2 | ecosystem: Environmental > Aquatic > Marine > Wetlands ... | reverse complement strand
GAATTTTTAGCGGCTTTTGTGTGGTTCTTCATGGGCCACCGAGTTTTGCGGTGTAAGTTACGGAATTGAAGGGCGAAGGGCGCGCTGTCGCCCGGGTGGATCGTCGCCTCGAAGCCGCCGTGCCGGACGGTGTCGACACGATTCCCGTCGGGCGAACGTTATTGGACTACATTTAATCGGCGCACTCTGATACAATGCTTGGAATTTCAGGCGGATCCGTCAGATTTGTGGCGGGTGTCGTGATTTGAAGTGGGCCTTTGGCCCATTTTTTATTTGTGGTGCAAGCGGATGCCGCACGAGTCGGTCGAGCTGCGGGAGCTGATTGAGCCTGCAGTCACAGCGTTGGGTTTTGAACTGGTTGGTGTGGAGTTCATTCACGGCAAGAGCGGCCTGCTGCGCGTCTACATAGACCATCCCGATGGGATCAGCGTGGACGACTGCCAGGCGGTGAGCCACCAGGTCAGCGGCGTACTGGATGTCGAGGATCCGATTCGCGGTGAGTATACGCTGGAAGTGTCCTCGCCGGGCCTGGACAGGCCCCTGTTCCAGGCGCGGGATTTCGAGCGCTTTGCCGGGAACCAGGTGGATGTCCGCCTGCTGGCGCCGGTCAACGGGCGTCGAAAATTTAAAGGTGTGCTGGGCGGACTGCGGGACGGCCAGGTGGTTTTACAAATGGATGACGAGGAACTGGTAGTGGCACTGGATGAAATAGACCGAGCACGGCTGGTCCCGGATTATAAATCGCATCGCGCGGAGGGTGCGTAATGAGTAAAGAAATTCTGTTGGTCGTGGACGCGGTCTCGAATGAGAAAGGCGTCGACAAGGAAGTGATTTTTGGCGCCATCGAAGCGGCGCTTGCCTCGGCGACCAGAAAGCGCCACGAAGAGGACATCGATGCGCGTGTGGCTATAGATCGCAACACCGGTGACTACCAGACCTTCCGTCGCTGGGAGGTGGTCGAGGAAACGCCGGAAGAGGACGAGGAAGACGAGGAGAGCGGTTACCGCTATCCATCGCGCCAGGTCCTGCTCGAAGAAGCCCGCGAGAAGCATCCTGATATACAGGTTGGCGATTCTATCGAAGAGCCCATGGAGTCGGTGGAGTTCGGTCGCATCGGGGCGCAGACGGCCAAGCAGGTTATTGTCCAGAAGGTGCGCGAAGCGGAACGCGCCCAGGTGGTGGATGCCTACCAGAGCCGTGTCGGCGAACTCGTCACCGGTATCGTCAAGCGTGTTGAGCGCGGCAATGTCTACCTGGATCTGGGCGGTAACGCCGAAGCCATTATTTATCGCGAAGAGATGATCCCGCGCGAAGCGGTGCGTCCCGGTGACCGCCTGCGCGGTTATCTGCAGGATGTGCGTTCGGAGCCGCGCGGCCCGCAATTGTTTATCAGTCGCGTGGCCCCGGAATTCCTTATCGAGCTGTTCAAGCTTGAAGTGCCGGAAGTCGGACAGGGCCTGATCGAGATCCTGGGCGCGGCGCGGGATCCGGGACTGCGCGCCAAAATCGCGGTCAAGAGCAATGATCCGCGTATCGACCCGGTCGGCGCCTGTGTCGGCATGCGCGGTTCGCGCGTGCAGACCGTGTCCACCGAGCTGGCCGGTGAACGCGTCGATATCATTCTCTGGAATGAAAACCCGGCACAGTTCGTTATCAATGCCATGTCGCCGGCGGAAGTGGTTTCCATCGTTGTTGACGAGGAACGCAACAGCATGGACGTGGCGGTGACCTCCGACCAGTTGTCGCAGGCCATTGGTCGTGGCGGCCAGAACGTGCGCCTGGCCTCGCAGCTGACGAACTGGGAACTCAACGTCATGGACGAGCAGCAGGCCGCGGAAAAGTCCGAGGAAGAAGCGCAGAAACTGCAGAAACTGTTCATGGACGACCTGGATGTCGACGAGGAAGTCGCGGCTATCCTGGTGCAGGAAGGTTTCTCTACCGTCGAGGAAATCGCCTACGTCCCGAACAGCGAGCTGATGCAGATCGAGGAGTTCGAAGAGGCTATCGTTGAAGAATTGCGTGGCCGCGCGCGCGATGTGTTGCTGACACGCGCCATTGTCAACGAAGAGAGCATGAGCGGTGTGCAGCCGGCGCAGGATCTGCTGGAGATGGACGGTATGGACGACGAACTCGCCTACCGACTGGCGGGCCAGGGCATCGTCACGATGGAAGATCTGGCCGAGCAGGCTGTGGACGATTTGCTGGATATTGAAGGTCTGGACGCGGAGCGGGCAGGTCAGTTGATCATGACGGCGCGAGCCCCCTGGTTCGCCGAACAAGAGCAAGGCTAAAGGTCGAGGAGACGCCTGAGCTATGACAGAAGTAACGGTACGACAGTTTGCAGACGTAGTGGGTTTGCCGGTTGAACGCCTGTTGGCGCAGCTGGACGAAGCCGGTCTGAGCATATCTGGCGCGGATGCTACGATTTCCGACAAGGAGAAAATGCAACTGCTCAGCTACCTCCGCAAGAGTCACGGTAAATCCGAAGCATTGAGTGTGTCCCAGCCCAAAAAGGTGACGCTCAAACGCCGCTCGCACAGCGAGCTGCGCACAACTGCGCCGCGCGGCGCCACTGCGAAAACCGTCAGTGTCGAGGTGCGCAAGAAGCGCACCTATGTGAAGCGCGCTGACCTGATGGCCGAGGAACAGGAACGCCTCAAACAGGAAGCCGAGGAAAAAGCCAAGCTGCTCGCCGAACGCGAGGCCAAGCAGGAAGCCGAGCGCGAGGCATTGCGCCGTGCCGAGGAAGAAGCTACCCGGCGTGCCGAGGAAGACCGTCAGCGTGCCGAAGAATCCAAGCGCCGCCAGGAAGAATCCGCTGCCCGCGAGGCAGAGAGTGAGCGTCGCAAGGCCGATGAGCAGGCCCAGGCCCAGGCGCGCGCCGAGCAGGAGGCCAAACAGCAGAAGGCCGAGCCGGAACGCAAGGCGAAACGCCACGAAGCCGCAGACCGGCATACCAAATACGGACGCCAGGAGCTGCACGTTGCCGAAGGCAAAGGTGGCCGTCGCAAGAAGAAGAAACCCGGCAAGGCCGGCGGTGCCTTCCGTACCAGCGGCGAACACGGTTTTGCGAAGCCGACCGCACCGGTGGTCCACGAAGTGTCTGTACCGGAGGCGATCACCGTCTCCGAGCTGGCGCAGAAGATGTCTATCAAGGGGACCGAGCTGATCAAATCCCTGATGAAGATGGGCGTCATGGCGACCATCAATCAGAGCCTGGACCAGGATACCGCTACGCTGCTGGTCGAGGAGCTGGGGCACGTCGCCAAGCCGGTATCGGACAACGACCTGGAGACACAGATCGAGGAACTGGCCGCGAAAGAGATTTCCGGCGAGAAGGTACCGCGGCCGCCGGTAGTCACTATCATGGGACACGTCGACCACGGCAAGACCTCGCTGCTTGACTACATTCGCAGCACCCGGGTGGCGGCCGGTGAGGCCGGTGGTATCACCCAGCACATTGGTGCCTATCACGTGGATACGGACAAGGGCACCATCAGTTTCCTGGACACCCCGGGTCATGCCGCCTTTACCGCCATGCGGGCACGCGGCGCGAAGGTCACCGATATCGTCATCCTGGTGGTGGCTGCCGATGACGGCGTCAAGCCGCAGACCATCGAAGCCATACAGCACAGCCGGGCGGCGGGTGTGCCGATGGTGGTCGCCATGAACAAGATGGATAAACCCGAAGCGGACATCGATCGTCTGAAAACCGAATTATCGCAGCAGCAGGTGATACCGGAAGACTGGGGCGGTGATACCCAGTTTATCCCCGTGTCGGCGAAAACCGGCGAAGGTGTCGATGACCTGCTCGACGCACTGTTGCTACAGGCGGAAGTGCTCGAACTGAAGGCGGTGGAGGATTGTCCCGCGCAGGGCGTGGTCATCGAATCGACCCTGGACAAGGGCCGCGGACCGGTGGCGACCATACTGGTGCAGAACGGCGTGTTGCGGCGCGGCGATACGCTCGTTACGGGACAGGAAATGGGACGCGTACGCGCCATGTTTGACGAAGCCGGGCGGCCGATAGAATCCGCCGGGCCGTCGATGCCGGCCGTGGTGCTGGGGCTGTCGGGCACGCCGGATGCCGGCGAAGATGCCCTGGTGATCAACGACGAACGCAAGGCGCGCGAGCTGGCCGAGTTTCGTCAGCAGAAGCAGCGCGAGATCAAGCTGGCCAAACAGCAGCAGACCAAGCTGGAAGATATGTTCTCGCGCATGGGCACCGGCGAGACGACGATGCTCAATATCGTGCTCAAGGCCGATGTTCAGGGCAGTGTCGAGGCGCTGCGCGATTCGCTGACCAAGATCCAGACCGACGAAGTGGCGGTCAAGGTGGTGTCGGCCGGTGTCGGCGGTATCAATGAAACCGATGCCAATCTGGCCGTGGCCTCCAACGCCATCCTCATCGGTTTCAATGTGCGCGCCGATGCCGCCGCCCGCCGGATTGTGGAAGAGCATGGTATCGACCTGCATTACTACAGCGTGATCTATGACGCCATCGACCAGGTCAAGGCGGCGGTCTCCGGCATGTTGTCGCCGGAAATCACCGAAGAGATCATCGGCCTGGCGGAAGTGCGGGATGTTTTCCGGGCGCCCAAGATCGGCGCCATCGCCGGGTGCATGGTGGTCGAAGGCACGGTCAAGCGCAGTGCGCCGATCCGCGTTCTGCGAGACAACGTGGTGATCTACGAGGGCGAGCTGGAATCGCTGCGGCGCTTCAAGGATGACGTCAACGAAGTGCGCTCGGGAACGGAATGCGGCATCGGCGTCAAGGGCTACAATGACGTTCAGGTCGGTGACCAGATCGAGGTCTTCGAACGTACAGAGACGGCGCGCGTCGTCGAGTAGTCGCGCGCCCTGTCATCATACAAACCCGGCGTTTATCGCAACCATGCCACGTGATTTCCCCAGAACCCGGCGGGTGGGCGAGCAGCTCCAGCGTGAGCTTGCCACCCTTATCCGCGACGAGATAAACGACCCGCGCCTGGGTATGGTGAGCATTTCCGCGGTGGAAGTCTCCCGCGATCTTTCTCACGCCAAGGTGTTTTTTTCCACCCTGGGCGAACAGCAGGATGCGGATAATTCGCTCGAGGTATTGCAGGGTGCAGCAGGTTTCCTGAGACACATGCTGGGTCAGCGCCTGGTCATGCGCCACGTGCCGCAATTACATTTCAAACAGGATCACTCCCTGGAAGATGGGGCGCGTCTCAGTGCCTTGATCGATTCGGCCGTGCGCGCCGATCGGGAAGACGAGAACGATCCGGACCATTGAGGTAGCAGGTTTTATGGGACGACGCCACGTGAGAGGTCGAGACGTCAACGGTATCCTTTTGCTGGATAAACCGTCGGGCATTACATCCAACGATGCCCTGCAGCAGGTAAAACGTCTGTACTTCGCCAAAAAAGCCGGTCACACGGGCAGCCTGGACCCGCTGGCCTCGGGCGTGCTGCCCATCTGCATGGGGGAGGCGACCAAGGTATCGGCCTTCCTGCTGGACGCCGACAAGCGTTACCAGGTGCGTTGCCAGCTGGGTGTGCGTACCGCCACCGCCGACGCCGAAGGCGAGGTGCTGGAAACCCGGCCGGTGGGAACCTATTCGGAACAGCAACTGGAAGCCGTGCTCGACGGCTTCCGCGGCAGTATCGAGCAGGTGCCGCCCATGTACTCGGCGCTGAAACACGAAGGCCAGCGCCTCTACAAACTGGCGCGCCAGGGTGTCGAAGTCGAACGCGAGGCGCGCACCGTGGAGATCTACGAGCTGATCCTGACAGGCAGGGGCCCTGACTGGATCGATATCGCCGTGCACTGCTCGAAGGGCACCTATGTCCGCACACTTGCTGAGGATATCGGTGACAGGCTGGGTTGCGGCGCGCATGTCAGCGCCTTGCGGCGTACCGCGGTCGGTCCCTACAGCGAGACCGGGCTGGTGACGCTGGAGCAGCTGAGGGCGCTCAAGGAGAACGACATGCCGGCCATGGATGGGCTGTTGCTGCCGATTGAAACGGCGCTAACCCAATGGCCGGATGTGCAATTGTCGGCCGACGCCGCGTTTTACCTGCAGCAGGGGCAAGCCGTGCTGGTGCCGCGCGCGCCCACCAGTGGCTGGGTACGACTGTACGCGGGCAACCGCGACTTCCTGGGTATGGGAGAAATTCTGGACGACGGGCGCGTGGCGCCCCGACGCCTGATGAAAGGTGCCTAAGCTATTGAGTGAATTAGCCTGGGCAGTTAAAATACGCCGCTTCCGTCTGGCCTGTTCGCTGGATGGACTGTGAGCATACGCATTGGAGTTAACAATGGCTTTATCAACCGAACAGAAACAAAAGATTGTCACTGACTACCAGCGTGCGCCGGGCGACACCGGGTCGCCGGAAGTCCAGGTCGCACTGTTATCCGCGAACATCCAGGAACTGACCGAACACTTCCAGACGCACAAACAGGATCACCACTCGCGCCAGGGTTTGTTGCGCATGGTCAGTAACCGCCGCAAGCTGCTCGATTACCTCAAGCGCAAAGATGTGGGACGCTACCAGGAGCTGATCGGCCGCCTCGGTCTGCGCCGCTGATATTCTGAAAACTCTCTATCAACCGCTGTAACAAGCAGTAAGGATTAACCAGTGAACCCTATCAAGAAATCTTTCCAGTACGGCAGTCATACGGTCACATTCGAAACCGGCGAAATCGCCCGCCAGGCCTCCGGCGCGGTCATGGTGAGCATGGGCGAGACCGTGGTGTTCGTCACCGCCGTCGGATTGAAACGCGGCTCCGAGGGACGGGATTTCTTCCCGCTCACAGTCGACTACCAGGAACGCACTTACGCCGCCGGCCAGATACCCGGCGGTTTTTTTCGCCGTGAAGGTCGTCCCAGCGAAAACGAAACGCTGCTCTGTCGCCTGATCGACCGTCCCATACGCCCGCTGTTTCCCAAGGGTTTCACCAATGAGGTCCAGATTATCGCCACGGTGATGTCGCTGGATCCCGAGATCGACCCGGATATCCCCGCGCTGCTGGGAGCGTCTGCGGCCTGTTCGATTTCCGGACTGCCGTTCAACGGTCCGGTGGGCGCGGCCCGTGTCGGTTACGTGGGTGGCTCCTACGTGCTCAATCCCACGCGTACACAACTGGCCGAATCCCAACTCGACCTGGTGGTTGCCGGCACCTCCAAGGCCGTACTGATGGTTGAGTCGGAAGCCAAGGAATTGCCGGAAGACGTGATGCTGGGTTCTGTGGTATTCGGTCACGAGCAGATGCAGGCGGCCATCGCCACGATCAGCGAACTGGCCGCCGAGGTCAACGTGCCGACCTGGGAATGGCAGCCGGTGGCCGGTCACGAAGCGCTGGCCGGCGCCGTAGCCGACATCAGCGCGGCGGCCTTCGGCGATGCCTACCAGATAGCCGACAAACAGGAGCGCTATTCGCGCCTGGACGCCATCCGGGCCGATACTGCCGCAAAACTTGCGGGCGGTGACGATGCCACTTTCAGCGAAGAGGAAGTGCGCGGCGCAATGGATAAACTGGAGAAGAACATCGTGCGCGGGCGCATCATCAATGGTGAGCCGCGTATCGACGGTCGTGACACCAGAACAGTACGTCCGATCACGGTGCGTACCGGTGTGTTGCCACGTACCCACGGTTCGGCACTGTTTACCCGCGGTGAAACGCAGGCGCTGGTTGTTACCACCCTGGGCACCGAGCGCGATGCTCAGATCATCGATGCGCTGCAGGGCTCGTATCGCGAGAATTTCATGCTGCATTACAACTTCCCGCCCTACTGTGTCGGCGAAACCGGCCGGGTCGGCAGCCCCAAGCGACGCGAAATCGGTCACGGTCGACTCGCCAAGCGCGGCGTGCTGGCCTGTATGCCGAAAGCGGAAGACTTTCCCTACACCATCCGTGTGGTGTCGGAAATCACCGAGTCCAACGGCTCCAGCTCCATGGCCAGTGTGTGCGGCACCAGCCTGTCGATGATGGACGCCGGTGTGCCCCTGTCTGCGCCGGTGGCCGGTGTTGCCATGGGCCTGATCAAGGAAGGCGACAAGTTCGCCGTACTGACCGATATCATGGGCGATGAGGATCACCTGGGAGACATGGACTTCAAGGTCGCCGGTACCGAAAAGGGCGTTAACGCGCTGCAGATGGACATCAAGATCGACGGTATTACTCAGGAGATCATGGAAGTCGCGTTGGCCCAGGCCCAGGAAGCCCGCCTGCATATCCTCGGTGAAATGGGCAAGGTGATCACCGCGCCGCGCGCGGAAATGTCGGTATTCGCGCCGCGTTACATCACCATCAAGATCAACCCGGACCGTATCCGCGATGTTATCGGCAAGGGTGGCGCCACGATACGTGCGCTGACCGAGGAAACCGGTGCCAGCATCGATATCGACGACAGCGGCATGGTCAAGATCGCGTCGGTCGATCAGGCGGCGGGCGAGGAAGCCCGCAGACGCATCGAGCAGTTGACCGCCGACGTCGAAGTGGGGCAGGTCTACGAAGGCAAGGTGGTCAAGCTGATGGATTTCGGCGCCTTTGTCACCATCCTGCCCGGCAAGGACGGCCTGGTGCATATTTCGCAGATCTCCGATGAGCGCGTCGAGAAGGTCAGTGACAAGCTCAACGAAGGCGACACCATTAAAGTGAAAGTACTGGAAGTCGACAAGCAGGGCCGTATCCGCCTGAGCATGAAGGCGGTGGGCGAAAACTGATCGCTTCGCGGCGTTGCCGTTACATGATAAAGGGGCCATCAGGCCCCTTTATTTTTTTGCCTTCTGAAGGAGAGACTGCCGGCTCAGTATCCTGAGGTGTCATCCATCAGCGCGACGAACCGGTCGGTAGCATCGTAGCGCACGTGCATCAGCCCGTTGTCTTCTTCCTTGCCGATGTTCTGTTTGTCCCAGAGCATTTTGCCGGTACGCGCGTTATAGACGCGTAGCAGTCCGCCCTTGCAGCCGACGGCGACCCGTTCGCTGTCCGGGGAAACATCGGTGACGCAGCGTTTGCCCTCGGTCATCGAATTGGTGATCTCCAGTTCGGTGCGCTTGCCCGTCTTGGTATTCATCAGCACCACCTTGTCGGCTTTGCCGTAGGAATGGGGCAGGCCGTCGTCGCCGAACATGACCAGCGAACGCTTGGGCATAACCATGGCGAAATAGCTCAGGTCCGGGGCCACGCTGATGCTCGAAATGCGTCGTGGTTTTTTGCTGTCACCCTCGGTCCATTCCAGCGTCTGTTCGGTCCCGGTCTTGATGTCGTAGATGTTGCGCAGCGACACCAGCTTGCTGCCGTCCTTGCTGAACTGCAGGGTACTGAACTGGCGCGGAATCAGGAATGCGCTATTGGGGTACGATTCGACAACGTGCCGTTTGCCGCTGTCCAGGTCCACGACCGCGAACTGGTCGCGTCCGACGAAGGCAATCCGCTTTCCGTTGTCGGTGATGCCCAGCGCATAGACGCCGGCGTCGATCTTTTTGACTGTTTTGATGACTTTGAATCCCGCGAGATCCATCACGTGCAGATCGGAGCGGTATTCAAAACCGACCTGACGGTCGTTCTTGTCCATCACCGCCTTGCAGGTGTTGACTACAATAGCCGCAAACTTGCCGTTGCTCGAGGGTACAATCGGTCCGACATAGTCGTGGAAGCCGGTCTTGGGGTCGCAATTGCCTTTTTCGGTGCTCAGCTGCGAGACTTCGATGCGCTCGGCGTGATGATCGTTCAAGTCGATATAGCCGCCGATAAAGTCGGGCATCTGCTGGCTATCGTTGTCCACCATGCGGCCCAGCGAACTCGGTAACAGCAGGACCTTGCCCTGCGGATAGGAACCGGTAAGCACCACGTCCTTGAAATTACTGATGCCCCAGCGGGTGTTGCCGACACGGCCGTATTTTTCACCGAAAATGCTGTCCAGGTCGGCGCGCTGGCCCATGGCTTCGACTACGGCGCCGGTTTCACTGTTCCAGATCTTGATGCCACCCGTATACTTTTCAGTGTCGGCCAGGGTGAAGCCGCCCGCACCACCGGTGATGATATGTTTGCCGTCGGCGGAAAAGTGCACGCTATAGATGTCTTCTTCGGCGGCCTGCGCGGTGCCGCACAGCACGGCGAGGCTCAGGGTAGTGGTCTTGAACAGAGTCGATAAAGTCATGTGGTGTGATCCCAGCTAATTCGTCCTTAAGGCGGGACCGTTACGGCGGGCCCCTCGAGATATCCAGCGTCGCGCGTCCCCCCGGTGGCTGGACGCGACAATCCTGGGGTCTATCGGCAAGGGGGGCAGGCAGCTTGAGATGGCGGTAGGCGCAGGTCCGCGGGCGCCGTCGATGCGGGGATCAGGTGCGGGCAGTGGCGTGGGAGCGGAGGGAGGGCGGACTCCAAAGAGCGGAGCGCGGCCGGGAAGCTGGCAACTACCAGGCACGAACAAAATGGCTTTTTAAAAGTAAATATTAAACAAATAGATATTAGTGATATCTAGAAATAATCGAGATATTTCTCAGGCGCGACTGAAGAGCTCCGCAATGCGCTCGTCCAACCAGTAACGAGCGCTCCAGGGCCAGTCGCGGGTAACGAACCCGACATGCCCGCCGCTCTGGTTGACCTCCAGCGTTACGCCCGGACCCAGCTCGCCGACACCCGGAACGCAGTCCGCGGTCATGAATGGGTCGTCGAGCGCGTGCAGGATTACCGTTGGGGTACGGATGTGTTTCAGGAACTGTCGGCTGCTGGAACGTCTGTAGTAATCGTCGACACCGGCGAAGCCGTGCAGCGGTGCAGTCACCTGGTCGTCGAATGCGCGAAAGGAGCGCAGCGAGTCGAGCCGATCGAGGCTTATCGGCATCGGTATCCGTGCCGCCTTGGCGCGGGTCGAGCGACGCAGTTTTCTCAGCAGGTAAGCCTGATATAGGCGCGACAGGCCGCTTTGCAGCTGCAGCGCGGCCTTGTCCAGCTCAAACGGCACGGAAACCGCGATCGCACGCTGTACGAATTTCTGTCCGGGATTCTCGCCGAGCCATTTAAGCAGCACATTGCCACCCAGCGAGATCCCGATGGCGAACAAGCGTCGTTGCGGAAAACGCCGGTGCAGCAGGCGGACCAGGGTGTCGACATCACCGGTTTCGCCGGAGTGGTAACTGCGTGGCTGGCGGTTGGGTTCGCCGCTGCAGCCACGAAAGTTCATCAGTGCAACCTGCAAACCGCGTTCGCCAAGCGATTGCATCAGCCCGCCGGCATAGTGTGAACGGATGGACCCTTCCAGTCCGTGCAGCAGCAGTACCAGCGGGCCGTTATGCTCCGGGCCCCAGTCGATGTCGATGAAATCACCATCCGGGAGTTCGATGCGCTCGCGCTTGAAGGCGATGCGGCGACCCCTGCGAAACACGTGGGGAAACAGGGTTTGCAGGTGC
>Ga0055481_10000703_pt1 | contig 11402 bp, 11 predicted proteins | sample Muzzi_PWC_D2_FD_57936 | JGI IMG/M metagenome (GOLD analysis project Ga0055481, IMG submission 57936) | Wetland microbial communities from San Francisco Bay, California, USA, that impact long-term carbon sequestration - Muzzi_PWC_D2 | ecosystem: Environmental > Aquatic > Marine > Wetlands ... | reverse complement strand
CGCAAGCCGAGCGCGGTTTACTGCCACGGCTTTTTGACCGTCGACGGCCAGAAAATGTCCAAGTCGCGCGGCACTTTCATCATGGCGCGCACCTATCTCGAACACCTGAATCCCGAGTATCTGCGCTACTACTTCGCCGCCAAGCTCGGCCCCGGCATCGACGACATCGACCTGAACCTCGAAGATTTTACCACCCGGGTCAATTCCGACCTGGTCGGCAAGCTGGTCAACATCGCCAGCCGCTGCGCGGGCTTCATCAACAAACGCTTCGACGGCAAGCTCGCGGCAAGCCTGTCCAGCGACGCGCTCGGCGCGCGGATTACCGCTGCCGGCGAAACCATCGCCGCTCACTATGAAAAGCGCGAGTTCGGCAAGGCGATACGCGATATCATGGCGCTGGCCGACAAGGTCAACCAGTACATCGACGAAAAACAGCCCTGGGTGACGATCAAGGACGAGCGGCGACTGCCCGAAGTGCAGGATGTCTGCAGCATCGGCATCAATTGTTTCCGCCAGCTCGTTATCCTGCTGAAACCGGTATTGCCGCGGCTCGCCGAAGACGCCGAGGAATTTCTTAATGTAAAGGCTCTCAATTGGTCCGACCTTGGCAATCACCTGACGGATCACGCCATTATCAATTTCAGGCCACTCATGACCCGTATAGAATCAAAATCAATCGAGCGCATGATCGAGGCCAGCAAGGAAGACGTCGCCGCCGAAAAGAAAATCCAGCAGGGCTCCGGCGATTCGTCCATCGAGGCCATCGCGGACGAAATCGTTTACGACGACTTCGCCAGACTCGATTTCCGCATCGCCCGCATCGTCGCCGCGAAGCGCGTCGAAAAGTCCGACAAGCTGCTGCAACTGACGCTCGACATCGGCGATGAGACGCGCAACGTATTCGCCGGCATCGCCAAGGCCTACGAACCCGGGGACCTCGAAGGCCGGCTGACGGTCATGGTCGCCAACCTGGCGCCGCGCAAGATGCGTTTCGGCGTCTCCGAGGGCATGGTACTGGCCGCCGGCAGCGGCGAGAATGAAATCTACCTGCTAAGCCCCGATTCGGGTGCCAAACCGGGAATGAGAGTTAGCTAGCCTGCTTATGTTGCGGATACTCGTCGCAGTCTGCCTGACGGCGGGATTCGCCGCCCCGCCAGTACTGGCGCTGGATTCCAGCGCAATCTTCGAAATGCACCAGGACCACGTGCTGCAAATCCGCGTGCTGAACCGCGAAACCGGCAAGAAGTCCAGTATCGGTTCCGGCTTCATCGTCGGCGACGGACGCCAGATAGCGACCAATTATCACGTCATCGGCAGAGTCATTCTCGAACCCGAAATATTTTACATCAGCTACCTCGGCAAGGATGGCCGGCGGGGAGAATTGAAACTGATCGGCCTCGACGTCGCCCACGACCTTGCCCTGCTCGGTGCCGAACAACCGCTGGGAGAGCCGATCAAGAGCAGCCCGCTGCCGCACCTCGGTGAGCCGATTTTCGCGATGGGAAATCCGCTCGATCTCGGCCTCACCATCGCCGTGGGCACCAATGGCGGCATCCTCAACCAGACCGACGACAGCCGCATCCTGTTTTCCGGCAGCCTCAATCCCGGCATGAGCGGCGGACCGACATTCAATCGGGACGGCGAAGTCATCGGCATCAACGTCGCCACCGCGCGCAACAACATCAGCTTTATCGTACCGTCCCGGTTCCTTGCGGAACTCGTCGAAAAAGCGGCCACCGAATCCTTCGACAGCACTGAGGATCTCAGGCTGGAAGTCTCCCACCAGGTACTGGCCTACGAGAACCATTACATCGAGCAATTGCTGGCAGCGAACTGGCCGGATCTCGAGCTACGTCAGTTCACCCTCCCCGGTATCATCTCGCCGACTGTGCGCTGCTGGGACAATAGCGCCAGACTCAGTGCCTCGGCCCATTACCACCGCCTGCAGATTCGCTGCAGCAACCAGAACCAGGTGTACCTCGACGAAGACAACAAGTTCGTCGGCAATCTGGTCTACGAGTACTACTGGCTCGAGACCAGCGAACTGAATGCGATCCAGTTCTACAATCTCTACGAGTACCTGAACAAGGACCAGATCGACTCCAAGCAAGACCGCGACATAGTCAGTAACTTCAATTGCGAAACCTGGTTCGTCGAAGTCGCCAAACAGGAGTTCAAGACCAATCTCTGCCGCCGCGAGTACGTCGATTACCAGGGCATGAGCGACGTACTGTTCACGGCCGCGCTCACCGGCTATGAAGACCGCGGATTTTTCGTCACCCTGACCATGACCGGGGTCGACTACGCCGCCACCCTGCCGCTGATCCGCAAATTTCTGGAGCAGGTCCAATGGCGTCCCTGATTCTCGAAATCGGCAGCCGTGGTCTGCATCACTACCAGCCGCTCGACAATCGGGTCACGACCATCGGCCGCGCGCTGGACAACGACGTGATTCTCTCCGACCCGACCGTGGCCCCGCATCACGCGCAAATTATTCGCCACGACGACGACCGCCTCGAAATCGTCAACCTGGCCGAGGTCAACCAGACCCGGGTCGATCGGCGCCGCGTGGACAGGCTGGTGACTTCGACCTTGCCACTGGCACTGGAGATCGGCCGCGTGCAGCTGCAGTTGCTGTCCCGCGATCAACAGGTGGCCGCGACCCGCCCGCTGGCCGGCAACGGCCGCCGCAGTCACCTGTTCGGGAACGCCTGGTGGGCCGTGCTGCTGGTACTGGCCTGCCTGCTGGTTGGCGGCCTCGACTTTTACCAGAGCGCCTATAACAGCTTCAAATGGAGCGACCTGATCAAGTACGTGTTGCGCGAAACCGTGGTGACGCTCGGCATCTTCGTGCTGGCGATGTCGATCCTCGAGCGCCTGCTCGTCAACCGCTGGGAGATCCGTCAGCTAGTGACCGCGATCGCGCTCACCTACCTGATCTACTGCGCAACCCTGCAACTCGCCGGGCTGCTGGATTACCTGTTTTCGGCGACCTGGCCGGGCACGCTGTTATATTTCGGCTGGTACCTGGTGGCGATGCCCGCGGCGATAGCGCTCTACCTGATACACATTTCCCATTTCCGCCAGGGCCGTGGCATCCTGCTGGCAATACTGATCGCCAGCCCGGTCGCAGTGCCCGGTCTGCTGCAAAGCCCGCGCCTGCATACGCTGTTCGACGACTTCAGTTCGGCGGCCAGATATCACAACAGTCTGAGTTCGTTGAATCTGCATCTCGACCGGCGGATTTCGATCGACGAGTTCCTCGCCGCGGCCCGCGATCTCGAGCCGGGCGAGTTTGCCGACTGAGAAACCTCTGCAAGCAGGCGCATTTGCGGGTGCAATAGAGCTATAGACGAGATTTCGATTTCGTCTACAGGCTGCACATTCGCCGGGCCCGCAGTCGCGATCACATCGCGGCCGTCATTTGCAGTTTCAATATTAACCCTCGGTAAATACGGTATTTTTCGATCAGGCGAGGCCGTATAATCCGGCCCATGTCGGATTACCTGTTGCTTTTTGTCGGCACCGTATTCGTCAACAATATCGTGTTGGCGAAGTTCCTCGGGCTATGCCCGTTCATGGGCGTATCGCGCAAGGTGGAAACCGCGATCGGCATGAGCGCGGCGACCACCTTCGTGCTGACCCTGTCTGCGGTACTGAGCTACCTGATCAACACCTGGGTACTGGCTCCGCTGGGACTCGAGTATCTGCGTACCATCGCGTTCATCATCGCGATCGCCGCGGTGGTCAATTTCACCGAAATGGTGGTGCATAAAACCAGTCCGCTGATGTACAACGTACTCGGCATCTTCCTGCCGCTGATCACCACCAACTGCGCGGTGCTCGGTGTCGCCCTGATCAACGTCCAGCAGCAGCACAGCTTCATCGAGTCGGCGATTTACGGCTTCGGCGCGGCGCTCGGCTTTTCCCTGGTGCTGGTGCTGTTCGCGGCACTCCGCGAGCGTATCAACGTCGCCGATGTGCCCGCACCCTTCCGCGGCTCGGCAATCGGCCTGGTCACCGCGGGGCTGATGTCGCTGGCCTTCATGGGCCTCGCCGGACTGGTCAAGGTATAAGCCGTGCTATTGGCGATTATCACCATCAGCCTGATGGCCGGATTCTTCGGCCTGGTGCTCGGCTACGCCTCGATTCGCTTTCGCGTCGAAGGCAACCCGATCGTCGATCAGATCGACTCGCTGCTACCGCAAACCCAGTGCGGGCAATGCACCTATGCCGGCTGCCGCCCCTACGCCGAGGCGATCGCCAACGGCGAGGCGCCGATCAATCGCTGCCCGCCCGGCGGCCAGACGACCATCGTCGCGCTCGCCGATCTGCTCGATACCGAGGTGCTCGAGCTCAACGAAGAGCTGGGAGAACATCTCGAGGTTCCGCTGGTCGCGGTCATCGACGAGCAGACCTGCATCGGTTGTACACTGTGCATCCAGGCCTGCCCGGTCGACGCCATCCTCGGCGCCGCCAGGCATATGCATACGGTGATTGCCGACGAATGCACCGGCTGCAAGCTGTGCGTGCCGCCCTGCCCGGTGGATTGCATCGACATGGTTCCCGAGCGGCGGACCATCGACGACTGGAAGTGGTCGCCGCCCATCCAGGCCGGCTCGTCAGACCATGCCGTCTAGGCTGCACAGGTTTCACGGCGGCCTGCATCTCGACGGCCACAAGCAGGAATCGCTGGCGCGCGGTCTCGAGCAGGCAACGCTTCCGCCGCAGCTGGTGCTGCCGTTGCGGCAACATATCGGCGATTACAACAAGCCGCTGGTCGAGGTCGGCACCAGGGTACTGAAGGGCGAAACCATCGCCTCGAGTTCGTCGCCGATCTGCGCCGCGCTGCATGCATCGAGTTCCGGGATCGTCAGTGCGATAGAAAACCGCCCGATCGCGCATCCCTCGGGACAGTCCGATCTCTGCATGGTCATCGACGTCGACGGCAAGGACGAGGCCACCCCTGCGCAAGCCGTCGATCCGCATCGGCTGTCCGCCGACGATATGCTGCGGCGGATCGGCGACGCGGGCATCGTCGGGCTCGGCGGCGCCGCGTTCCCGACCGCGCCGAAGCTCCGGCGCGGCAGGGGAAACAATGTCGACACCCTGATCATCAACGGGGTCGAATGCGAACCCTACATCACCTGCGACGACATGCTGATGCGCGAGTACGCGGACGAGGTCGTTCGCGGCTGCGGATTTCTGCAGCGGATGGTGGATCCGCGAGCCACCTTGATCGCGATCGAGGACAACAAGCCCGAGGCGGTGGAAGCGATGAAACGCGCGCTGACCGCGCAACCGCTGGCGGCCACCGAAATCGTCGTCATTCCGACCCTGTATCCGTCGGGCGGCGAAAAGCAATTGATCCAGGTACTGACGGGCAAGGAAGTGCCGCACGGACAACTGGCGTTCGATATCGGACTGTTGTGCCAGAACGTCGGCACCTGTGTCGCCATCGCCCGCGCGCTCGATTCCGGTGAACCTCTGATCTCGCGGATCGTCACCGTCAGCGGCGACAACGTCGCTCGGCCCGGCAACTGGGAAGTCCGCCTCGGTACCCCGGTCGCCCATTTGCTCGAACTGGCCGGCGGATACCGCCACCGCGACGAAAGCTACCTGATCATGGGCGGACCGATGATGGGCTTCGCGCTGTCGGGCGATCGCGTCCCGATCGTCAAAGCCAGCAATTGCATCCTCGCGATGCGCGAGGAAACCATCCCGCACACCCCCGGTTACCACGACGAGTGTATTCGCTGCGGCAAATGCACCGAGGTTTGTCCCGCAAGCCTGCTGCCACAGCAACTCTACTGGCATGCTCGGGCCCGCGCCTACGACCGCAGCCGCGATTTTCACCTCTTCGACTGCATCGAATGCGGTTGCTGTTCGGCGGTATGCCCGAGCCGGATTCCTCTGGTGCAATATTACCGCGCCGCGAAGAGCGAAATCCGTGCAGCCCAGAAAGCGCAATTCAAATCCGACCGCGCGCGAGCGCGCTTCGAGTTTCGCGAAAAGCGCCTGCTGCTGAAGAAACAGCAAGACGAAGAACGCAAGCGGTTGAAACGCGAGGCGCTACAAAAGAAACGCAAGCTTCCGACCGGCGAAGCGGCGGCGTCCGACCCGGTACAGGCGGCGCTGGCACGAGTCAAGGAGCGTAAGAAGGCGGTTCAGGACGAGACCCCGTGAGCCGGGTGATCGTCTCCTCGCCTTACGTGGCGCCGGGTAATTCGCTCAAGCGGCTAATGATCCACGTGCTCGTCGCGCTGCTGCCGGGCAGCGTTGCCTACGTCTGGTTTTTCGGTCCGGGGGTAATCGTCAATATTTGCCTGGCGGTGGTCTTCGCACTCGGTTTCGAAGCCGGTATCCTGGCGCTGCGCGGCAAACCCGTGATGCCGCACCTGACCGACTTCAGCGCGGTGGTGGCCGCCTGGCTGTTCGCGCTGTGCCTGCCGATGCATTCGCCCTGGTGGTTGGTGCTGGTCGGCATGGGGTTCGCGATGGTGGCCGGCAAGCACCTCTACGGCGGTCTCGGTTTCAACCCTTTCAACCCGGCGATGGTCGGCTACGTGGTATTGCTGATTTCGTTCCCGCGTGAAATGACCACCTGGTACCTGCCCGGCACGGTCGGCGGCGAAACCCTGGGCCTCGCCGATTCGATCTCTTACAGTTTCGGTACCGCCGATATCGGCCGCTGGGATGCGCTCAGCGCGGCAACCCCGCTGGACCAGGTCAGAAACGGCCTCGCACAGGGTATACCGCTGTCGGAAATTCACGGCTCTCCGGTATTCGGCGCCTGGGGCGGCGCGGGCTGGGAATGGATATCGCTCGGCTGGCTCGTCGGCGGACTCTATCTGCTGGCGACCCGCACCATCCGCTGGCATATTCCGCTGTCGCTGCTCGCCGGCTTGCTCGCGATGTCACTGCTGTTCTATCTCGCCGATCCCGCTTCCCATGCGTCGCCGCTGTTTCACCTGTTGTCGGGCGCCTCGATGATCGGCGCATTCTTCATCGCCACCGACCCGGTCAGCGCCGCAACCACCAACCTCGGCCGGCTCTGCTACGGACTGATGATCGGTATCCTGACCTACGTGATCCGGACCTGGGGCGGTTACCCGGACGGCGTCGCCTTCGCGGTGCTGCTCGCCAACATGTGCGTGCCGCTGATCGATTACTACACGCAGCCGCGGGTTTACGGCGAGAAATGATCGCGGGCTACAGGCGACAAATTCTGTTGTCCGGCCTGTTCCTGTGGCTGTTCGCAGTGGCCGGCACGGCGCTGGTCGCGCTGACAGATTACAGCAGCCGCGATGCAATCGCGGCCAACGAGAGGCGCGTGTTGTTGCGCAATCTTCATGCCTTGCTGCCCAGGGACGAACTCGACAACGATATCGTCGCCGATACCCTTCTCCTGCCGCCCTCGCCGTTGCTCGGCACTGCGGAGGAAACCGTCGCCTATCGAGCGCGGCTCGACGGCGAACCGGTGGCGGTAATCTTCAACAGCGTCGCGCCCGACGGTTACAACGGCCGCATCTATTTGCTGGTCGGCGTCTACGTCGACGGCAGTATCGCAGGGGTGCGCGTCGTCAGGCACGCCGAAACCCCGGGACTCGGCGACGGCATCGAAATCAAAAAATCCCCATGGATCAAGAGTTTCGACGGCAAGTCGTTGAACGACCCGAGGCCCTCCGGCTGGGCGGTCAAGCGTGACGGCGGCGAGTTCGACCAGTTGACCGGCGCGACGATCACGCCGCGCGCGGTGGTGGCCGCGGTCAGGAATACGCTGCTGTATTATCGACGCAACGCTGATATGCTTTTTCGATGACGGACGAACCATGACGACCAACACCGAAATTACCCGCGACGGCCTGTGGAGCAACAATGTGGCGCTGGTGCAGTTACTGGGCCTGTGCCCGCTGCTCGCGGTCACCAGTACCCTGGTCAACGGCATCGGCCTCGGCCTCGCGACGCTGATCACGCTGGTATTGTCGAATACCATCGTCTCGCTGATTCGCGGTTTCGTGCGCAAGGAGGTCCGCCTGCCGGTATTCGTATTGATCATCGCCTCGGTGGTGACGATCATCGAACTCGGCATGAAGGCCCTGTTTTACGATCTCTACCTGGTGCTCGGCATATTCATCCCGCTGATCGTCACCAATTGCGCGATCATCGGCCGTGCCGAGGGTTTCGCGTCGCGCAACCCGGTGATTCCGGCGGCCCTCGACGGGCTGATGATGGGCCTCGGTTTCCTGGCGGTCCTCGCACTGCTCGGAGCGATGCGCGAAATCATCGGCTTCGGTACCCTGTTCTCCAACGCCGAACTCATGTTCGGCGCCGGCGCACATAGCCTTACGATCGAATTCAACCCCGATTACCCCGGTTTCCTGCTCGCCGTGCTGCCGCCGGGCGCTTTCTTCGGCCTGGCCTTGCTGATCGCCGCCAAGAACTGGTTCGACCTGCGGCCGGCGCGTGATCCGGCACCCGCGTCGACACTGCCCGAGAGCGCATGAATCCGCAAAAACGGCAGCAAATTTTCGAACGCCTGCGCGAGCACATCCGCGAACCGCGCTCCGAACTCGAGTATCGCACGCATTTCGAGTTGCTGATCTCGGTCCTGTTGTCGGCGCAGGCTACCGATATCAGTGTCAACAAGGCCACTGACAAGCTCTACAGGGTCGCGAATACGCCCGAAGCAATGCTCGCGCTCGGCGAGGATGGCCTCAAGGAATACATCAAGACCATCGGTCTGTTCAACGGCAAGGCAAAAAATATTATCGCCACCTGCCGGATACTGATCGACGAATACGCTGGGGAGGTTCCCGAAGACCGCGCCGCGCTCGAAGCCCTGCCCGGCGTCGGGCGCAAGACCGCCAACGTTATTCTCAACGTCGCCTTCGGTCAGCCGACGATTGCCGTCGACACCCACATCTTTCGCGTCGCCAACCGCACGCGCATCGCGCCCGGCAAGAACGTCCTCGAAGTGGAAAAAAAACTGCTCAAATTCGTCCCCGCCGAGTTCAGACTCGACGCCCACCACTACCTGATTCTGCACGGCCGTTACACCTGCGTCGCACGCAAGCCGCGCTGCGGCAGCTGTGTGATCTCGGATTTATGTGAATACAAATCCAAAAATATCGACTAGCCGTGTACCAGTCACGTGACGAAATTCGCCGGGTTTACCTCAAGGTATGGCAAAAGATGCAACGTGGTCAGCTGCTGGAACCCATGGAAGCGCTGATCGCCGAAGTGATCGAACTCCACCCCGAGTACCAGTCGCTGCTCGAAGACGAAACCGCTGTCGGCCAGCTGGAGTTCACCCCCGAGCAGGGGCAGACGAATCCCTTTCTGCATATGGGCATGCATATCGCGCTGCGCGAACAGGCCGGCGGCGACCGCCCCGCGGGCGTCGGGGCGATTTACCACCGGCTCGTCGACGCGCGCGGAGCGCACGCGGCCGAGCACGCGATGATGGAATGCCTGGGACAGTCCCTGTGGGAAGCGCAGCGCGAAAATCGGGCACCCGACGAGAACGCCTATCTCGAATGCCTGAAAAAGTTGTAGCCTGTCGATTTACCTGCTCCGGAATCGTCGCTAAGCTTGCGGTCTAAATCGCGGATATCCCTGGCAGGACAGCCGAAGCGGCCAGGATGTTCGATCGTGGCACCGCCGGAGCGGCCGGCCTGTCGTCGTTGAAATCGATGCTGCGCCGCGAAGCCGCCGCGCTGCGGGAATACCGACTGATGCATAAAGGCCAGCAATGATTAGCGACAAAAATATGAATGTGGGTGAAGCTACCATCAAGCTGCTCGAGCAATACGGCGTCGATACGCTGTTCGGCATTCCGGGCGTGCATACACTGGAATTTTGTCGCGGGCTCAACCAGAGCAGTATCCGTCATGTGCAGGCGCGCAACGAGCAGGGTGCCGGTTTCATGGCCGACGGCTATGCCCGAGTCTCGGGCAAACCCGGCGTGGCACTGGTAATCTCCGGACCCGGGGTCACCAATGCCCTGACTGCGATCGGGCAGGCCTACGCCGACAGTATCCCGCTGCTGCTGCTATCCAGCGACGCACCCAGCTACTCGCTCGGCAAGGGCTGGGGTTGTCTGCACGAGGTTCCCAGCCTGACCGGCACCACCAGCTACCTGACCGCGTTCTCGGCCACGGCGATGAACCCGGAGGAAGTACCTGAACTGATCGCGCGCGCTTTCTCGGTGTTCGGCGGCGAACGTCCCCGTCCGGTACATATCGCGATTCCCACCGACGTGCTGGAAATGCCGGCAGGCGGCGAGTGGAAAGTCGCGGAAATACCCGAACGCCCGGCGCCGACAGCGAAAAAAATCGAGCGCGCCTGCGAACTGCTGCGCAGCGCCAGCCGGCCGATGATATGCGTCGGCGGTGGCGCCGCGCTGGCCAGCGAGGAAATCACCGCGCTCGTCGAAAAACTCGGCGCCCCGGTAATCGCCAGCATCGCGGGCAAGGGCGTGGTCGACGATTCGCATCCGTTATCCCTGAGCGCGGGCCGGGTGCGCGGCGAGGTACAAAAATACCTGAGCCATGCCGACGTGGTGCTGGTCGTCGGCAGCGAGCTGTCCGAGGTCGACAGCTTCGTCGAACCGCTGGTCATCGACGGCAAGATCATCCGTATCGACCTCGATCCGCACAAGATGCACGACCTCTATCCCGCCGAAGTAGCGATCATCGGCGGTGCCAGGACCAGCAGTGCCGCGATTCTGCGCCAACTCGGCGAGGTCACGCCCCGGGGCGAAACGGTCGGCGAGGTCGCCGGGCTGCGACGCGAGATAAGCGAAAACCTGGGCGACAGCGAACGCCGTCATTGGCGCACGCTCGAAGTTCTGCGCGCCGTCCTGCCGGCCGATACCCGGGTCATGGGAGACGTTTGCCAACTGGTCTACACGGGTGCCTTTGCCTTCGACGTGCCGCAACCGCGGCTCTGGAATTACCCGGCCGGATACTGCACGCTGGGTTCCGGATTGCCGGCGGCGATCGGCGCCAAACTCGCACTTCCCGACAGCCCGGTGATCGCGATTGCCGGCGACGGCGGCTTCATGTTCACGGTGCAGGAGCTGGTCACGGCGGCGGAATTGCATCTGCCGCTGCCGATCATTTTGTGGAACAACGAAGGCCTGAAGCAAATCCAGGACGACATGAAATCCCGCGATATCGAACTGGTCGGCGTCACCGGGATCAATCCCGACTTCATCGCGCTGGCCGAGGCCTGCGGCTGCCACGCGGTCAGGATCGACGGCGCGCAATCCCTGACCGACGCGGTCCGCGCGGCCTTCGAGGCCGATCGTCCGACCCTGATCGAGGTCAACGAATGGGATCCCTGGCTGCAATGACCATGCGAGTGCGCGCAGCCGAGGTTCCTGCGGTGAATCGGCG
>Ga0055481_10000696_pt1 | contig 11431 bp, 11 predicted proteins | sample Muzzi_PWC_D2_FD_57936 | JGI IMG/M metagenome (GOLD analysis project Ga0055481, IMG submission 57936) | Wetland microbial communities from San Francisco Bay, California, USA, that impact long-term carbon sequestration - Muzzi_PWC_D2 | ecosystem: Environmental > Aquatic > Marine > Wetlands ... | reverse complement strand
GGTCTTCATTTCGGTGGCCGCGCTGCCGGCTTCGGGTTCGGTGATGCAGATCGCCGGCTTGTCGCCGGCGAGCACGTAAGGCGCGACGAGTTTTTTCTGCGCCTCGGACCCGTAAGCCATGATCGCACCGATGGCACCCATGTTGGCCTCGACCGTGATCCGCCCCATGGTCGCGCAGACACTGGCGATCTGCTCGATGGCGACCACCACGTCGAGGTAATTGAGACCGAGCCCGCCGTAGGCCTCGGGAATGGTCATGCCCATGAATCCCGCCTCGCGCAGCAGCTCGACATTGTCCCAGGGGTATTCCTCGGTACGGTCGATTTCGGCCGCGCGCGGTGCGAAGTATTTGCCTGCGAGCTCGGCGGCCCGTTCCTGAATTTCTTTTTGCGTGTCGTTCAGCATGCTCGTTTCCCGATCTGCCCTGGATTCGGCAGCGATTTTCGTCAGCGCACAGTATATCGATTCTGGCTGAGTTTATTTACCGGCATAACATCACAAGACCAGGATTTGCCCAGGTTGACGAGTCACGGCTTAATCGCCAGTACCTCACGTTCGAAATCGATTCGAGCGATTTTAATCTCCGCTGTGTAATGCCCGTTTCTCGGGGTTAGCCGAACGTAGTCCCGCAATATTAATTGTGCGCGTTTTAGCTTATAGGTCTTCAAGTAGGGTGATATCTGGCTGAGCAAAGCCAGGCCCTGGCGATTGGAGGCGGTATAGGTGTAGCTGGCCGTGTGATGGGTTTGGTAGGTTTTCTTCCCGGTGATTTTACCGGCACCGACAGTATTCAGAACATATTCGAGCAGGGGACGTTCGGTGTTGCTGATGCTGATTACCAACTGACGATTTTCGTTTCGATGACGACGAGACAGAGTGACGGTGCCCTCGCCATCGATAAGGCCGGCGATATAGGCCGCGTCTACTTGATTCAGTGAGTTAACCTCCCTGTAAACGATTTTGTTCTCTATTTGTTCTCGATAAGCGAATTATAGCCTCGCAATAGATAAAGGAAACCCCGACCCTGAATCGGGCCGGGGTAATAAATGGTGGAGACGGCGGGACAGCTAATCCACATTTTTCAATGTGGGCCGGACTATTCCTTCACCTGCAAAATTGCTGCAGGGGAGGGCGTTTGTGAGCATTTGCCCACCCTAGTACTCCATAGAGTTACCTTTAGGAGCCTATGAGTCTCTAGCCGGCTTACTGGTTTCCCATTCACCGGACGGCGTTGGCATAGAACATCGTTCCTTAGCGTTCACCGTATGAGCCCTCTTTTTCCGACGGGGATCACTCCCCGTGGCGACCATTTCACTAATCGAACCCGCGTCCGCAAGCCCTCTGCCTTCGGCTCTACATGCTTATTCCGGGCCTTGATTTAACTTCATGCTATCCGCCGGACTGGAAAAACATAAAGCGATTCCGGTACTTGTTTAGTGCTTCGACCCCGGACGAGTCTCCATCACGATTCCATGAAAGCGATGCCCGGGTCTGGACGCATGGACACGGCTCCAGTCGGACAGCACCCTACCGGGTATTAAGCGGCGAGTGCGTAGTTGTCGTCGTTGGCAACTATAAGTTTGCAGGAGAGTTTACGAGATTCCCTACATTCTCGGCATGCACCTCGGGTTTCGCGACCCACGTCGAATCCAAGTCGTCCCCGGGAACAGTGAATTGTACCACAAGGTGGCGACGGTTCGGCTAATTTCAACCCCGCCGAGCGCTTGCCGATTTGACCCGGGTCAAAATATCTCCCGGCGCCTGTGTTGAAATAACATCGACAAACGAGAGGTATCGCGATGTTTAAATCTATTGTCGTGGGTTTCGACGGTTCCCCCCATGCCGGCCGGGCTTTGCAGACCGGCATCGATCTGGCCGGACGGGACGAGGCCAGGCTAGGAATCATTTACGTGGTCGACAGGTCACAGCTACAGATCCCCGAAGAGATGCGCAACATGGGGGTCACGGAGGGAGTTATCACGCCGATGTCAACGGTACAGATAGATTTCGCCAATGCGCCGGAAACGATGATGGATACCATCGCACGGCTCGGTGCCGATTCGCTCAAGGCAATGTACCAGTATGCAGACTTCCTGGTCGGGGAAGCCGCCCAGCACGCCCGCAATGCGGGTGTCGACAATGTAGACACCACGGTGGAGCAGGGCGATCCGGCCGAGGAAATCGCTGCTTACGCGGCTGATCGCGAGGCCGACCTGATCGTCTGCGGCAGTCGCGGCATGGGCAAGTGGAAAAGCCTGTTGCTCGGCAGTACCTCGAGCAAACTCAACCAGATATCCGGTTGCAGCTGCCTGGTCATCAGGTAGCCACGCGGTAACGGTGATCAAGAGAAGTTAGCTATGACGAAACGACGTACCCGATTATTCGTAATCACCGACCCGCAGGCGCAACAGCAGACGGCGCTGATCAAGGCACTGTTGCTGGCCAGAATGGCCGACTGCGAGGTTCATGCCTTTGCCTGCGTTTACCGCGACCTCGACGAGGGCGGCCAGTATGCCTCCCGACAGGACCTCAAGCATCGAACGCTCGTGGAAGCCGAGCAATGGCTCGCCGAGCGGCTAGAGGCCCTGGACGCAGCCGGGGTTCCACATACCAGCGAAGTCGTCTGGAATAGCCGTTGGCACGAGATCGCGCTGCGCGAAATCGCCAAATCGAATTGCGACCTGGTGATAAAATCGAGTTTCCATCACGGCCGGGCCAAGCGATTCTTCAGCAAAACCTCGGACTACAGCCTGATGCGCAAATGCGCCTGCCCGGTATTATTCGTACATCAGGAGCAAGACTGGAAATCCAACCGGCTGCTAGCCTGCATCGATCTCGAGTCGGGAGACCCGCAGCATGCCAGGCTCAACAAGGCAATCCTCAGCGATGCGCGGGCGCTGGCGAACTTCATCGGCATGGAATTGCACATCGCCTCCGCCTACGAAAGCGAAATCAATATCAACAACCTGCCTTTCAAGCAGCACGCCGGGCATTCCACCACCGAGCAGCTAGCGGAGATCTATGACGTCGATACGGCGCGGATCCACCTGCGCCGAGGGGAAACGGTTGCCGTGCTCGAAGCCCTGTGCGCGGAGCTCGATCCGAGTATCGTGGTCATGGGTACGCTGGCACGCACCGGCATCAAGGGCAAGTTGATCGGCAATACCGCGGAGAAGCTGCTCGATCTCACCCGGGCGGACGTGCTTACCATTAACTGAATAGCAGCCCCCTGATCCGGCCGACCATCGCTTCGTCGAGCCCGTCGCTGCCGACCTCAATCACGTTGGCGAGCGTGCGTTCCCGCTCGCCGATCGGTTCCTGTACCCGGAGTTGACGATCGAGTATCTCGAGGGTTGCCTCCGATGCGTCGTCCGAGCGCGCAGCGATGCGCCGGCGTAATTCCGCTTCCGGCGCCGTGCAGTCGATGATGATCCGGTGCATCGGCGAGCCTGCCTCGTCGTCGAGGAAAGGCTTCCGTTTCGACTCTTCGAGCAGGGTCGCATCGACGATGACCGTGAAATCGGCCGCGACGATCCCCATGGCGAGATCGTACAAGCGCCGGTAAGTCGCGTCGCTCGCGGCGGCCGTGTATATCCCGCCGCCGGGCCCGGAACCGCTGTCGTCGGTGGCATCGAGTTCGAACAACCGTTTGCGCTCGACGTCCGAGCGGAGCTGGATGGCGCCCAGACGCTCGACCAGCTGCGCTGCGACTGTCGATTTGCCGGACCCCGACAAACCGTGCATCAGGATCAGCCCGGCGCGGTGCCTGCCCGCCCAGCTGGCGGCGAGGTCGATGTAGTCGATCGCCGCCGCGAATCGGCTGCGATCTTCGCGCTCATCGTCCTGTTGCTGCCTGGCCCGCAGGGCTTCGACCTTGGCGCGTACCAGTGCGCGGTAAACGAAGTAGTAGCGCAACAAGGCCAGACCGGCGAAATCTCCGCTGCGCTCGAAATAGCGATTCAGAAAACGCCAGCAATAGCCCGGATAGCCGCGCGCATGCAAGTCCATGGCGACGAAGGCCGTCTCGCTGATCGTATCTATCCAGCGAAGCTCGGGATTGAACTCGATGCAGTCGAAAAATCGCAGCTTGCCGTCGATCATCGCCATGTTGCCGAGGTGCAGGTCGCCATGACAATCGCGCACCCGGCCCGTAGCGCGGCGCGCGTCGACGATCTCCAGCAAGCTGCCGTTTTCGCGATACCAGCGTTTCAATTCGAAGTAACTGTTGGGCAGGTACTCGACCGGGATCGCCGCCGCGATCTGCACCAGGTTTTCATCACTCCAGCGTGCCACTTGCGCCGCGCTGCCAAAGTCCTCTTCCGGGTCCGCCCGTTCGCTCGCGTCGTGAGTCTCGGCCAGCGTATCGGCTATCGCGTCGACGATTTCCGCATCGAGGCTGCCTTCCGCGGCCTGCGCGCTGAGCAGGCAATGCTGCGGAAATTCGAGCATCTTGATCGCGTATTCGACGACCTTCCCGCTGCCGCCGATGCGCGGCGCGGTTTCGCTACCGCAAATTTCGACCAGCTCGAGATAGATTTCGGGGGCGAAGCGGCGGTTCAGACGCAGTTCTTCCGCGCAGTAGCGATGGCGCTTTTCCAGGGTAGAAAAGTCGAGGAATCCGAAGTTCACCGGTTTTTTGATCTTGTAGGCATAGTGGCCGGTGAGCAGTACCCAGGAAATATGGGTTTCGATCATGCGCAGATACTGAACGGGATGGCCGAAGGCCAGTGGATTATCCAGCGAGGCAATAAGTGTACTGGCCGCGGGATCACCCCTGTGCGGCAACCTATCGTGCTCGGTATGTTCTGTCATCCCGGGTTCGCTGCATGCGGATACCTTTAATACTGTAAAAAATCGACGCCGGCAAATACTGATCGATATCAAGGGATTCGACGTCAGTCCTCGTCGACAATCTTCTCGGCATAACCGCGCGGCGGCGGCGTCCAGCCGCGCTCGCTGTTACTGGGCCCGTCGCTGCGGCCTCCCTGCATCGCCGCGCGGATCGCGGCTTCCTGCTGCATGAACAGTTCGCGGAATCCCGGGTTCATGCGGCCCTCGGCGGACGATACCCAGCTCTGGTACATGTCTTCGACGGTTTCGTTTTCGGTTTCGATAAAGGTGCGCTTGAGCTGCTCGGCGCGGAACGGGTGATAGCCGAGCCGGGACAGTGCCTCGCCGCCGAGTTCCAGCGCGGCGAGGTAGGTTTCCTTGATAATGTAGTCGGCGCCCGCTTGCTTCAACTGGTAGTAGTGGACCTGGTCGAAGGCGCGCACGAGCAGTTCCAGGGCGGGATATTTTTGCTTCAGGTAACGTACCAGTTCGATCGCGCGCTCGCGGTCGTCGATGGCGATGACAAACAATTGCGCCTCGTCGACGCCGGCGCTTTCCAGCAGGTCGGGTCGGCTGGCGTCGCCGAAGTAACTCTTGATTTCGAGCTGGCGCAGGTTATCGACCAGCCTGGCGTCGTGATCGAGCACCACGGTCTGTACTCCGTTAGCCACCAGCAGGCGATTGACGATCTGTCCGAAGCGGCCGATCCCGGCAATCAGCACGCGCCCGTGCTCTTCGATCAGGTCGGGATCGCGCTGCGGTGCGCCGGCGCCATAGCGCGGCAACAGCACGCGGTCGAAAAAGATGAACAGCGCCGGGGTCAGGAACATCGTGATCGCGACTACCAGCGACAGCAATTCGGCAACCGGGGCCGAAATCACGTTGTTCTGGAAGCTGAAGCTCAGCAATACGAAGCCGAACTCTCCGGCCTGCGCGAGGGCCAGCGTTGTCAGCCAGCGATCGCTCGCGCGGATGCCGAAGATGCCGGCGAGAAGGTAGACGATCGCCGCCTTGACGAGGATCACGGCGAGCGCGATCGTGCCGACCAGCATCCAGTTCTGTGTCAGCACGCCGAAATCGATGCCGGCGCCGACGGTGATGAAGAATAATCCGAGCAACAAACCTTTGAAAGGTTCGATATTGCTTTCCAGTTCGTGTCTGAACTCGCTGTTGGCGAGTACCACGCCGGCGAGAAAAGTACCCAGTGCCGGCGACAGACCGACCAGGCTCATCAATGCGGCGATGCCGATTACCAGCATCAGCGCGGCGGCGGTAAATACTTCCCGCAGGCCGGATTGGGCGACGAAACGAAACAGCGGCCGGCTAAGAAAGTAACCGCCCAGCACCACGGCCGCGACCGCGCCGAGAACGACGATCGCGTACAGCCAGTTGGGCAGGCCCGAGACCAGGTTGAACTGGGTGTGGCTTTCGGCGGCGGCGACCACTCTCTCGGTGGCGCGTGCGAGTTCCGGCAGCTCCAGTAACGGAATCAGCGCCAGCATCGGAATGACCGCGATATCCTGGAACAGAAGTACCGAAAACGCACCACGCCCGCCGTCGGTGCGGGCCAGGCCTTTTTCGTTCAGGGTCTGCAGCACGATCGCGGTCGACGACAGTGCCAGGATCAGGCCGGTGGTGAGCGTGAGTCGCCAGTCGAAACCGAATGGCAGGCCGATAGCCATGATCGCCGCGGCGGTCAGCGCGATTTGCAGACCGCCGAGCCCGAGCAGGCGCTGGCGCATCGACCATAGCATGCGCGGATCGAGTTCGAGACCGACCAGGAACAGCATCATGACCACGCCGAACTCGGCGAAATGCTGCAGGGTCGCGGTTTCCTCGCCTACCAGCCCGACGACGGGGCCGATGATCACCCCCGCGATCAGGTAACCGAGTACCGAACCGAGGCCGAGCCGCCGCGCCAGCGGCACCGCGATGACCGCCGCGCACAGGTAAATGAAAGCCTGGATAAAGTAAGCCGTCATCGCGAATCCCCGGCGGTACGCTCGAGGTAATCGTTGAGCTTGTCCGCGGTGTCCGCGAGCGCGGGGTCGATGCGCCGCCGGTGCAGGCCGTCGAGCACGCATTTCCAGTTATCGATATGCCCGCCGATCCGACCGTCGTCGACCGCGGTGCGGGCGCCGAACAGTGCGTAGAGCGGCAGGTAGTGCATGCCGCACAGGGTCGCGGTCTGCTCGATGGGCCGCGGCAGATCGCGAATCGAGTAGTGGTTGTAACCCTTGCTCCGGTAAGCGTCCTCGACGCCGCCCGCGGTGATCGCGCACAGCAACTGCTTGCCCTCGAGTTCGCGGCCGTCCTGACCGCAAGCGAAGCCGTATTCGAGCACTAGATCCTGCCATTTCTTGAGGATCGCCGGGGTGGAATACCAGTAGAGCGGAAACATGAAAACGATCACATCGTGATCGCGTAACCGTTGCTGCTCGCGGTCGATGTCGATGCAGTAATCGGGATACTTGGCGTAGAGATCGACCGCGGTGACCGCTTCGGCCTGTCGGCTCGCCTCGAGCAAGGGGCGATTGACTTCCGAACGATGTTGCGACGGGTGCGCAAACAGGATCAGGATACGGGCGGGCATGGGAACGGGCCGGATCGGGAAAGACCCGAACCTATATAAAGATTGGCCGGAATTTAATCAAGCGATTCCAGATATCGGCGTCCGAATCCCGGCGTCATGGAAACTCTCGAAGTCGAAATTTCAGGCTGCGGCCGGGCGGCTGGAGGGACCGCAAAAAAATCTGTTTTCGGGACTTGAATTTCGATTGCTTCGCGGCCACATGGTCTGTTATTGTGCAGTGCAGCACATTTTTGAGCGAAATTCCGGTAAAAAACTGTAAATATTTAATTTTTATAGTGAAAACCGGATTATTTTGATCTATAAATGCGCTCCCGAGCGGTCTTTGGCGGAACCTCGACGGGTCCGGGCCGAAATGACCGGGCGCAGCGCCGAGCGATCGGATATCACGGCGCGAAAACAGGCGATTCCGCGTACCGGCGGAATTTTTTTTGGCAACTTGCCGGCTGGCAAGCGGGTTATGCGAAGGTGACCGGAATGATGCGTAAAATCGAGGGCAGGGTGCAAACCTACAAGCCGATTAACGTGCGCAATGTCCAGTTCGAAATCCAGGGCAGCAAAGAGCTCATCGACCTGCGCATCGATCAGCCCTGGGTTCTCAGAGACGGCGATTACGTCACCGTGGTCGGCGAAGACGACGGCCGTTCCGGAAAGTTCAACGGTTATGCCTACCGTAACGATACCCGCCAGATTCACGGCAAGTCGGATCCGGGACTGCTCGATGCCTGCCGTTACCTGTTTCTCGGCGTCCTGTTCGCCTGGGCGATTTTCCCGCTGTTCATTCACGTGCCCTACGGCTGGCGCCTGCTCACCTTCGGCCGCAAGGTCGACCAGGCCGCGGCGATGCTCTGATTCGGATCGCCGCGGCTGCTACGCTTTACCCCCTGGCGAGATACGGAATGGTTCCGGCGAGGTCGGTGTCGTCGATCATCTGGAATCGGCTGTTGCTACCCGCCTGGCGCGCCCTGGCATAGGGCTCGTAGTCGGGGTCACTGGTGAAGGCCTCGGCTGCTGCGGCATCGGGAAACTGCATTAACGCGATCAGCGTGGTGTCGAGCGGCGAGCCCTCCAGCCTTTTCACGTTACCGCTGCGCGCGAGATACTTGCCGCCGTGACGGTGCACGATGTCGTGGACGTCGGCGGCATACTCGGGCACCCAGCCGTCGTCGTTGATCTTGATATCTGCAATGACGTATACACTCATGTTAATTCTCCTGTTATCTGGTTGGTGTGTTGCGAACCCTCGGGTTCGAGACGCGCGCATCCTGTCATGGGGTCCGAGTCGCAGATAGTCCGAAAACTGTACTAGCTGGCATTCGGCACTGCCTGCTATGATCCGCCGGCACCAACAGGTTGGAGCGATAGATGAATCAGCCCGGTTACAAGCAATTCTGCCCGGTCGCCATGGCCGCCGAAATCCTCTGTACACGCTGGACCATGGTATTGATGCGCGAACTGGTCTCCGGCACCACGCGCTTCAACGAGTTACGCCGGGGAGTGCCCAGGATGTCGCCCAGTCTGCTGTCTCAGCGCCTCAAGGAGCTCGAGACCGCGGGAATCCTGGAACGACGGGAGCTCGGCAGTGAGAAAGGGGTTTATGAGTACCATTTGACCGAAGCGGGCAGGGATTTACGCCCGGTGGTCGAAGCCATGGGTTTCTGGGGGCAAAAGTGGGTCGAGTCGCAGATTTCGCTGAAGAACCTCGATCCCTCGCTGCTGATGTGGGACATGCGCAGGAATCTCGATCCATCCCCGCTTCCACACAAAAGGGCGGTGATGCAGTTTTTATACCCCGAGCTTCCGAAGTCGAAGCAACGCTGGTGGCTGGTCATCGAGCCCGACGGCGAAGTCGACCTGTGCTGGGCCGATCCGGGATTCGAGGTCGATCTCTATATCAGAACCGACTTGCGCACCATGACCGCGATCTGGATGGGGCTGACCACGGTGGAGAAAGAACGCCAGCGCATCGACCTGATCGGCTCGAAGCAAATCGCATCGTCGATGCAAACCTGGCTGGGCTTGAGCCCGTTCGCGGTCGAGGCCAAGCGGGTTTCCTGACCGGGCCGGACGCGGAACCGGTTAAGCGTCGAGCCGGACCGGGATTCGCCGCGCGCCGAAGCTGCCGGGCTTGGCAAGAAAGTGACCGGGAAGGCGCTCGCCGCAACTCGCGCAGCAGCCCCGCGCATCGAGACCGTAGCGACCGAGTACGTACCAGTTACGCTCGATCAGCAACGCGCCGCAGCCGGGGCACCAGGTGCTCGAACCCTGGTTGTCGTGTACGTTGCCGGTATAGGCGAAGCGGACGCCGTTTTCGATCGCGATGCGGCGCGCGCGGGTGAGTGTGGCGGCCGGCGTGCTCTCGATATCGCGCATTTTCCAGTCGGGGTGAAAAGCGGTGAAATGCATCGGAACGTCCGGGCCGAGTTTGTCCATCACCCAGCTCGTCATGCGGTGCAATTCGTCGTCGGAATCGTTTTCGCCGGGAATCAGCAGGGTGGTCAACTCCATCCAGGTATCGGTCTCGTGGCGGATGTATTCGAGGGTTTCCAGTACCGGTGCCAGCCGGCCCCCGCAGACTTTTCGATAAAAGCGCTCGCTGAAGGCCTTCAGGTCGACGTTGGCGGCGTCCATCGCCGCAAAGAATTCGTTCCGCGGTTCGGGATCGATATAGCCGGCGGTGACCGCGACCGTTTTGATATCGCGCTCGCGACAGGCAACGGCGACGTCGATCGCGTACTCGTGAAAGATCACCGGGTCGTTGTAGGTGAAGGCCACGCTCAGACAGGATAGTTCATCGGCAACCCGGGCGAGCTTTTCCGGCGACGCGGCGTCGGCCAGGGTATCCATTTCCCGCGACTTGCTCATGTCCCAGTTCTGGCAAAACTTGCAGGCCAGGTTGCAGCCCGCGGTGCCGAAAGACAGCACCGCGCTGCCCGGGTAAAAGTGATTCAACGGTTTTTTCTCGATCGGGTCGACGCAGAAACCGCTGGAGCGGCCGTAGCTGACCAGCTTGACCTCGTCGTCGAGGCGCTGACGTACGTAGCACAGCCCACGCTGTCCATCGCGCAGCTTGCAGTGTCGCGGACACAGGTCGCACTGCAGCCGGCCATCGTCGAGGCGGTGCCAGTAGCGGGTTTTGACGATGGTTCCTAGCATGACTTGATCTCGAGCAAATCACCACAATCTGTGTGGATTATAATGTTAGACTTGAAAGTTCGAGGGCAGTTCATGAGTACGCGAAAGCCAGCCGTTGCCGGTTATTTCTACGAGGCCGATCCAGGCCGTCTGCAGCATCATATCGACGAGCTGTTGAATGCCGCATCCGCGCAATCCGGGGTCTTGCCAGAGGCTCTGATTGTACCACATGCCGGCTATATTTATTCCGGTCCGACCGCCGCGCGCGCCTACAAATGCCTGTCCGCTGATCCAGGTCAGGTAAAACGTGTATTGTTGATCGGCCCGGCTCATCGAGTGTATGTCGACGGCATGGCGATACCCTCGGTGGAGCGGTTCAGCACGCCCCTGGGGGATATCCCGCTGGACCGCGAGGTACTCGATCGAATCGGCGACCTGCCCGGCGTCGAGGTCTCGGACGAGGCGCATCGCCAGGAGCACAGCCTGGAGGTGCAGTTGCCGTTCCTGCAATCGGTGCTCGGCGATTTCAGCCTGGTGCCGATCGTGGTCGGCGGCGGGAGCGCCGAACAGGTCGCGTCGGTGATCGATGCAATGGCCGCGGATGTCGGCACGCTGCTAGTCGTCAGCAGCGACCTGTCGCACTTCCACGAATACCACGAGGCGCAGCGTATCGATGCGGCGACCTGCGAACGGATTCTCGCTCGCTCGACGACGCTTACCGGCGACGAGGCCTGCGGGGCCCGCGCGATCAACGGACTGATGGCATCGCAAACCGCGCGCGGTCTGGAGATCGAACTGCTCGGCGCCTGTAACTCCGGGGATACCGCGGGCACGCCCGATCGGGTAGTCGGTTATGCAGCCTTCGCCCTGCGTTGA
>Ga0055481_10000691_pt1 | contig 11454 bp, 11 predicted proteins | sample Muzzi_PWC_D2_FD_57936 | JGI IMG/M metagenome (GOLD analysis project Ga0055481, IMG submission 57936) | Wetland microbial communities from San Francisco Bay, California, USA, that impact long-term carbon sequestration - Muzzi_PWC_D2 | ecosystem: Environmental > Aquatic > Marine > Wetlands ... | reverse complement strand
CTCCTTATTCTGCTTCTTGGCCTCCTCCTTGAGCATGTCGCGCAACCGGTCGAACGAAACCTCTTTGCTCGAGTTGATGATCAGATTCCCCTGCCGTGCCACCACGCCCATCCCCGGCTGGCGGCGCCCGTGACCGTTGGACTTGGTGAAGCCTCTCGTGGGTGAGCGCGAAAGCAGAAACGTCTCCAGCACGCCGCTGACCACGGTTTTCGCCGGCTGGGCCGGCACGCATTCCTCGTCGAACTGATAGAAACCGTTGAGGTCGATTCCGTTGAATGTCCGCTGGGTCGGGTCATCCACCACACTGAGGAAGGGCGGCAGGACCTGTTTGCCGATTTTCTTGGCGAACGTCTGACCTTCCTCGACGTCCTTCTGTCGATGTCCCTCGATGCGGTGACCGAAAATCTCATGGAAGAAAACGCCGCTGGCCCGGTTCATAAGGATCGCGGGCCCCGTGTAGGGCTCGACCAATGGTGCGGCGCGGAGGGCGAGAACCTCCTCGATCACCTGATTTACGCCTGCCATGACCGTGGCATCATCCGGAAGCCCTTCCGGTGCGTGCGCATCGAAGGCCGAGTACTGCCACAGCTCCATGCCGTCATCGGCGAGGGTAGACGCCTGGATGCCGATGCGCCACCACCCCTTGCCGAACTGGAGTTTGGAGCCTTCCGAGTTGACCGCCAGGCGGTTGGTGACGTTGCCCATCAGCATGATATTCGAGTTGTAGATCAAAGGATGAGACCGGAACTCCCGCGAGTAACGCTTGACACGCTCCTGCAGCTTGTCCAAATCTGCGGATTGGCTGAGCCATTCGTCGATCTGCGTGACCGGCTCTTCTTTCGAGAAGTCCGCGGACAGGTCCTCTTCTTCCACCTTGACCTTCACGTTGGCCTTGACCTGCGAGAGCCGCTTGACGGCCGCCTTGAATCGCTCGTCGGTCTCCAGCCACAAAGCCTGTCGCGTCGCAAGCGCATCACCATTCAGGGGCAGCTCGCGCGCGCCCTGCCAGCGGTCGTAGCCGCCGAAGTAGCCGCCGCGTATCTGGTGAGTATTGTCCAGGTCGTATTCGCCGCAGCGGACGTCGACGTCGAGTTGCCGCGAGTGGTTCTCCTGCCGGTTGGTGACGGCACCGAGGGTGGCCATGATCATGACGTCCACCTCGTCGGTCACGGTGTATTGCAGGAAGTACGGCTTGGTCCCCTCCGGGGAGACGAGCTTGTCCATGGACAGCGCCATTTCGCTCTCCATGATGCCCAGCACCGGGTGCTCCTCCGCGGCGACGGACGGGAGGCACAAGGACAGGACCACGACAAGCGTCCCGACACGTGATGTCATTCGTAAGGGTACGGGCCGGATCGACGGCATGGCGATCTCCTTTTGCGTATGGTCACGGTTTGCGGCTATCCAAAAGCCTTTCCCAATAGCCCCTCCGAGCCGCAGGCTTCAGCCTGCGCGAAGATACGAAGGCCAAGGTCTTGAGACAGCCTCTGAGCAGGCATAGTAAGGCCCCGCGCAGCGACGGGCAACGCCACCGCTCACAATGCGGTTTGTCGAATATCGTGTTCCTGCGTCTCCCGCCCCGTGCGAGGAGGCGCGCATTTGAGCCATGCATGGGTGGCACCGGTCTGCCGCAGGCAGGCCGTAGCGCGTGCAGGCACCCGACCCGGTCGCCGGAAGTACGCACGATGGTGCGGCACGATCTGCCGCGGGCAGGTCGTGGTAAATCCTGGGGACCGTAAATGCGGAAGCGAGATACGGGCAGCATCCATGTGTTGTCCACGACCTGCCTGGCGGCAGACCGTGCCACCAGCGCTCGAAGCCGTGAAATCCGAGCGATGTGGATTAAAGTGAGAGTTGCAAATGGGTTCGTTTTGTAAGTACGGTTTTCGTATAGTGCCATGATTTTGACAAGGAGAGAGCTCAACGGGATGTGGGAGAAAGCGACGGAGCAACGAAGTGACAGAGGGCGTGGACGGGGAATGGCCCGGGCGGGGGTGGTCATGATGTGCGCTCCAGGACAAATAACGTACTGGGTGATCGTTGGCGTGGATGGGTCGGGTCAAACACAGTTCGCCAAGAGCGCTTGCTCTGACGCACTGGGGCTCTGGGCAGATGATTCGCCGCTGCTTGCGCCACACGAACTGCCGAGTATATTTCGAGCCATATGCACGAAAAACAGGTGGAGGATTCTCAGCGGGATCGAGAGCACGATGGGCTTCTTAAAGAAGTAGCCGACAAGGCAATGGCTGCCGTACTAAACTCCGGATATTCGCTATCGCAGATTGATGCATCACGTTCTCACGTTGAAGTTAGTCAGTTTCGCCTTTCCTGGTCGGCGACAGAGCTACCACAGCAATGGTATTTTCGAATTCACTATGAGGCAGTAGTCACAGGTGAGAAGTTTCTTGGATTAATCGGATGGCGCCCCGGGGGGGCTGACACGATCACATTAGAAATACCTAATGGTTTTGACGTATCGCGTGCCTTGGAGTGCGCGCGGCGCAATGACATGAGCATTGACCTCATTCTTGATGACCGAATTCGCATAAGCAGCGAGAAATGGCCTAGCTTCACCGCGAGGTCTTATTGGTCGCGCTTGGCATTGGACGTTGCCCGCGCAGAGGCAGGTACGGAAATAACAGCGACGTACGTTCCGTACGACATCAGCAGGCTTGGGTGCGTACGTCACTTCATTCGACTCGTGCGGTGGCTCGGCACCTCACGGCTTGGCGCCCAGATGAATGCGCTGCCCATCGGCAAACCCGCGGGCGTCGCTAAGCACCTATACTACCACATCATACGAGTGATTCTCTTCGAACGGTTTCCTTTCGTTCCGCTTCAGCCGCAGGCAGTCTTGCGGCACATTCTCAAACCCGACCTCTTTCCGAATTCCGGGCGGTTGACCAGCAAGCCCGGTTCGTACGGGCGACTGCCGGCGGGTGGGCGAGATCTTCGCCCAGCGCGCTGGTACTTCGTAGCCACGAATCGGTAGCAAATCAGAGGGATTTGCCGAGTTTGATCTGCACCTTCGCTCGCTGAATCGCCTTGTCGCGGGCGGTGTAGGAGGTGTCGTCGGTGATGGCCATCGCGGTGGCTTCGGTGAGCGACTGGCGCGCCGCGGCGGCGTCAATTTCTTCCGGTTTCTTGGCCTGTTCCGTCAGTAGCGTCAGACGATTCTCGACGACCTGGGCGAAGCCGCCGTCGACGAACATCGAGTGATTCCCGTCGCCGGACTCGACGCGAAGCTGGCCGATGCCCATCCGGCAAACCAGCGGCGCACGGTTCAGCAGGACGCCCAACTCACCGTCGTGTGCCGGGAAGACAACCGAAGTCGCTTCGCACTCCAGCACGGTCTTCTCCGGTGTCACTACGCTGCACTTGAATGTGCCGGTCTTGGCCATGATTGTCGATCTTTTTTGCGTATCTCGTTCGTCCCCCACCCTTCGCTTCGCGAAGAATGGGGCACCCGGCAACCGTTCGCAGTAGCCGAGTTCCTCTCGCTCCCCTCCTTATCAAGGAGGGGTCGGGGGAGGTTCTGCCGGATTCGACCGCCCCCCCTTGATCCCCCTTGTTAAGGGGGGAGATACGACCCAGTCTGTCAGCCTTGCTCCATGCCTTAGTCTTCCTTCGACAGCCGCTCGGCCTTGGCGGCCGCTTCCTCGATGGCGCCCACGTACATGAAGGCCTGCTCGGGCAGGTGATCCCACTTGCCGTCGCACAGTTCCTCAAAGGATCGAATCGTCTCATCGCGCTTGGTGTAGTTGCCGGCGAATCCGGTGAACTGCTCGGCCACGTAAAACGGCTGTGAGAGGAAACGCTCGATCTTCCGCGCCCGCCCGACGAGGACTTTGTCCTCTTCGGCCAGCTCATCGACGCCGAGAATGGCGATGATATCCTGCAAGTCCTTGTAGCGCTGCAGAATCTGCTGCACGCGGCGGGCGACAGCGTAGTGACGCTCGCCGATGAATTCCGGCGACATGATGCGGCTGCTGGACGCCAACGGATCGACGGCGGGGTAGATGCCCTTTTCCGCGATGCCGCGCTCCAGGTTCACGGTGCTGTCCAGGTGAGCGAACGCCGTGGCCGGTGCAGGATCCGTATAGTCGTCGGCCGGTACGTAAATCGCTTGAATACTGGTCACCGCCCCCTTGCTGGTCGACGTAATGCGCTCTTGCAACTCACCCATCTCGGTACCGAGCGTCGGCTGATAGCCCACGGCAGACGGCATGCGACCCAGAAGCGCGGATACCTCTGAACCGGCCTGTGAGAAGCGGAAGATGTTGTCCACGAACAGCAGCGTGTCTGCGCCGGTCTGATCGCGGAAGTGCTCGGCCATGGTCAGTGCCGTCAGCGCCACGCGAAGTCGGGCACCCGGCGGCTCGTTCATCTGACCGAACACCATCACGGTCTGGTCGAGTACGCTCTTGCCGGTGTCACCGATCTGCGCATCTTGCATTTCCAACCAGAGGTCGTTGCCTTCACGCGTGCGCTCACCCACGCCGGCAAAACAGGAATAACCGCTGTGGAATCGGGCCAGACGGGCGATCAACTCTTGAATGATAACCGTCTTGCCGACGCCCGCACCACCGAACAGGCCCGCCTTTCCACCACGCACCAACGGGCAAAGCAGGTCCATGACCTTGATACCGGTCTCAAAGAGTTCCGTTTTGGACGAAAGATCCGAGAGTTCCGGAGGCTCGTGGTGAATCGGGCGATGCGCCTTGGCGTCGATGGGACCCAGTCCGTCGATGGTTTCACCCACCAGGTTGAAGACGCGTCCCAGCGTCTCATCACCCACGGGAACGCTAACGGGTTGGCCGGTATCGGTAATCACGGAGCCGCGCTGCAGCCCGTCCGTCGAACCGAGCGCCACAGCCCGAACCTGACCACCGCCCAGGTGCTGCGCCACTTCGCACCACAGCACTTCCTTGTACTTCTCGTCGAGTACGGTGCGTTCCACGTCGACCTGCAACGCGTTATAGATCGCCGGAAGCTTGTCCTCATCAAACCGTGCGTCGAGCGTCGAGCCGATGACCTGAGTCACTTTACCTGTGTTCTGCATTTCCAAGACCTCTTAATGAACGGCGAGTCGCGTTGGGCGACTTCGGCATTCAGATTCTCCACTTCAGAATGTCGTCTGTTGCGTCTACTTTCTTTCCGTCCTCGAACTCCGTGGCTTCGCGCAGGCTGAAGCCTGCGGCTCAGATCCTTTATGCAATCGCGTTCGCACCGCCGACGATGTCCAACAGCTCCATCGTAATGTGCGTCTGTCGCGCACGATTGTATTGCCTGGTCAGCAGCGTAATCATGTCCCCTGCCGCATCCGTGGCGGCTTTCATGGCCACCATTCGCGCAAGTTGCTCGCTCACCGTCGCGTCCGTAAAGCACTGGAACATTCGCGCCCGTACGGTGGCCGGGAGAAGTTCATCGAGGATTTGCTGCGGCTCCGGTGAAAACTCGTACTCCACCTTGGGGCCTGAAGCGGTGGCGTCGGTGTCTTTCTTCTCGCGCGCCAGCGGCAGCAGTTGCATCACCCTCGGAAACTGTTTGCCCACGGACACGAAGTTCATGTAGGCCACATAGACGGCGGAAATCTCGCCCTTTCCGAACCGATCCATCAGCCCGTTGGTGATGGGTTCCACCTCATCGAAGCGCGGCGCATCGGAGATGTGCGTGATCGCCTCGACGAGGGGCCGCTTGAGAAAGCGGAAGTATGTGATGCCCTTCTTGCCCGCCATGTGGATGTCTGTCTCGATCCCCGCTTCCTTTTGCTCGTTCAGATGTGCGATCGCTGTCCGCAGCACATTGGCGTTGTATCCGCCGCAGAGCCCGCGCTTGCTGGTGATCACCACCATCGCCGCCTTCTTGACATCGTCGTGCTTCTTCATCAGGGGATGATCGACGGAGCCTGCGGCGTCGGAGAGGTCGGCGACGAGTTCCGCCAGTTTCTCCGTGTATGGTTTGGTCGCCGTTGCGCGATTGAAGGCGGCCTGAAAGCGCGCGGTGGCGATGAGTTGCATGGTCCGTGTGATCTTACGGATGTTGCGAACCGACTTGCGCCGCTTGACTAGGATTCTCTTGTTGGCCATCGCTTGCTCGTTGCCCCGGAGGGCTCCACGCACCGTTGTATGGTGCGCGTGTCATCACCCACTTACGCCTTATGGTGCGACTTGAAATCCTTAATCACTTTCTTGATCTTGTCCGCCAGATCGTCAGACAGCACCCCTGTCTCCTCCAGCTCGGTGATAAACTCGGGGAACTCGTCACGCACGTGCTGTAGCAGCGCCACTTCAAACGGCAACACCTTGTTGACCGGCATGTCATCCAAGAGCCCCTGGGTGCCGGCGAAAATGCTGACCACCTGCTCGTTCACCGTATACGGCGAGTATTGCGGCTGCTTGAGCAATTCCACCATGGCACGCCCACGATCGAGCTGGCGCTGGGTGGCCGTGTCGAGGTCTGTGCCCAACTGGGCGAACGCCTCCAACTCGCGGAACGAGGCGAGGTCGAGCCGCAACGAGCCGGCGATTTTCTTCATCGCCTTTCGCTGCGCGTTACCACCCACACGCGACACACTGATGCCGACGTTCACCGCCGGACGCACACCCGCGAAGAACAGGTCCGGCTCCAGGTAGATCTGACCGTCGGTAATCGAAATCACGTTTGTGGGAATGTACGCCGAGACTTCACCCTCTAGCGTCTCGATGATCGGCAGGGCCGTCATCGACCCGCCGCTATCGGGGAAGTAATGCAGTTTGTACTTGTCCTTATCCGGCAGCGAGTCCAACCACGCCTGGCCATGCTTCTTACCTTCGGGACGGTGATACAAACCGTGAATGTCGTCCGGACGGTGCTCCTTCGGCGCATTCAACCCTTCGGGATGCTTGTGCGCCACGGACCTGTCACAGCAGTCGTCGGGCGTGTCTTTCGGCACGACCGCGAACTCGTCGCGCAGCTTGACGCTCCGCTCGAGTAGCCGCGAGTGGAGATAGAACACGTCGCCGGGATAGGCCTCGCGACCGGGCGGCCGGCGAAGCAGCAGCGAGAGCTGGCGATACGCGTGCGCCTGCTTGGACAGGTCGTCGTAGATGCAAAGGGTGGCCTTGCCCTCCTTATACATGAAGTACTCGGCCATCGCCGCACCGGCGTAGGGCGCGATGTACTGCAGCGGTGCCGGATCGGCCGCTGAGGCGGAGACGACGATGGTGTAGTCCATCGCTCCCATTTCCTCGAGCTTGCCGACCACACCGGCGATCGTCGATTCCTTCTGACCGACGGCCACATAGACGCAAATGACGTTGCCGCCCTTTTGGTTGATGATCGTATCGATGGCGATCGCCGTCTTACCCGTCTTGCGGTCGCCGATGATCAGCTCGCGCTGACCGCGACCGATCGGAATCATGCTGTCGATGGCCTTGAGACCTGTCTGCAGCGGCTCGTTCACCGGCTGTCGCTCTGCGATGCCCGGCGCCTTGAACTCCAGCGGGCGGCGGTGCGGCGTCTCGATGACACCTTTGCCGTCCAGCGGGCGTCCCAGCGGGTCGACCACGCGACCGATCATGGCATCGCCGCACGGGACACTCAACAGCTCGCCCGTGCGACGAACTTCGTCACCTTCCTTGATTTCGAGGTAGTTCCCGAGAATGACCGCGCCAACGGAATTCTCTTCGAGGTTGAAGACCTGCCCGCTCTGGCCGTTTGCGAACTCGAGTCGTTCGTTGGCCATCGCGTTGCTCAGTCCATAGATACGCGCAATGCCGTCACCGACTTCGAGCACCTGCCCGACCTCGGCTACATCCACTTCGCTGCGGTACTGCTTGATCTCTTCCGTGATGACCGATGAGATCTCGTCAACTCTGAATTTCATGGGACTACCTTCGGTTTCCAAAGAGGCTTCGTCTACGCGACGATGCGCTTCCACTTCGCTGCGACTAACCCGCTTCCAGATACGTGCGCCCGCCTTGGATTTCGTGTGAGGCGCGTTCCTGCATGGCGGTGGAGAGCTTGCGCAATTTCATCAACACGGTGGAATCGAGCTTGTCGTCTCCGATGCGGAGGGTGATGCCACCCAACACCGACTCGTCCACCTTTTCGATCAACTCGGCCTGCTTGCCGCTCATCGCGGTCACCAACTCGCGTATCCTCGCCCGCATGCCGTCGCTCAACGCGACTGCTGTCGTGACATCGACGTCGATGATATTACGCAGTTCCTCATGCGCCAGACGGTACGTGACGTAGAGCGCTTGCAACAGCCCGAGGCGGTCTTTGCGGTTGAGCACTTGCAGCGAATCGACCAATAGATCACTCGCCTTGCCGCGAAAGGCCGTTTCGATCACACGCGCCCTTGCGGTGGCATCCACCGTGGGGCTCGACAGGAACGTCCCTAGCTGGGGGTCCGTCTCCGCCAGGGCTGCGACTTCGTGCAGCTCTTCCAGCAGCGAATCTGCCTGTCCCTGCGATTCGGCCAACTCGACCATCGCCTGGCTGTAGACTTTTGCCAGAGCGAGTTCTTTGTCCGTGGCGTTTGCCATCTGCTCGTCATCCAAACCGCTTCGAATACGTAGCGGCGGTCATGTCATCGAATTTCATACATCACCAAACAACAACCCTGAGCCGCGGGCTTCAGCCCGCGCGGCGCCACAAACCGCAGTGAATCACCGGCATTCGAAGCGCCGCGCAAGCTGAAGCATGCGGCTCGGCACTGCTCGAGAGCAGTGGCACACATCAACTCATCCGCCCGGTCACAGTCGGCACATCCCTAGTTCTGTTGCGCCTTGCTCAATTCTTCAATCGACTCACTGATGAGCCGTTCGTGCTCCGCCGCATTGAGTTCCTTGCGGATGATGCGCGAGGCGATATCCACCGCCAGCTTGCCACTCACGTCGTACAACTGCTTGACGGCGGTGTCGGTGGCGATCTGAATCTCGCGCTTCGCGCGCTCCATCATCGCGGCGGCTTCTTTCTTGGCTTCCACCTCGATCTTGCCGTGGACGACCTCCGCGTCGCGGCGGCCCTCTTCGACAATGGCCTTGGCTTCCGCGCGGGCGGCCGTCAACTGCTCGGTGTACTCCTTGAGCTTGGCCTCCGATTCCTCGCGGTCCTTCTTGGCCTGCTCGAGCGAGTCGCGGATGAAGTCTTCACGTTTCTGCAGCGCGTTGAGGATCGGACCCCACGCGAATTTGCCGAGTACGAACACCACCAGGCCGAAGATGATGACCGTCGACACGACATTGCCGATGTCCCCTGAGAAGGGGTTGGGCGTGCCCTCGCCGGATGCCAATACCGGCGCTGCCATCATCAAGACGAACGATTTCGCTGCCAACATACGCGTCATGCCGCACCTGCTCATTTGCTGCGCCATCCGCCGAACGAATCGCAAGCGGACGCACGCGCGGAAATTGCCCGGCCATGCCGGGTCGTTCAAACTTCGACAGTCATTACATGGCCGCAAGCAGACCGACGACGACGCCGAACAGCGTGGCACCCTCGATCATGGCCGCGGTGATAATCATGGCCGTGCTGATCTGACCCGCCGCTTCCGGCTGGCGCGCCATCGACTCGACAGCGCTGCCGCCGACGCGACCGATACCGGCACCGCCACCCATGACCACCAGACCGGCACCGATGGCGCCGCCCAGCTTGCGGGCACCGTCCGTTGTCAGGAACGTCGCGTGTTCGGCAGGGGCGTGCGCACCCTCTTCACCCTCTGCCATCGCGGGCGAGGCGCTGAAGAACATCATCACAGCGCCGACCAGAATCATGGCCAACACAGCCTTGGAGAATCTCTTGCTCATCGTTTCAACTTCCTCATCGTAGTGGCAGTCGTGTAGGGTCGATTGCCGTCTTCCCATTCGCCATCGCAGTCACGCCTTATGGCCCGAGTGCCCCACGCATGTCCGGGCATGGCGAAGTTATGTCTTAATTGCTAGTGCGCGTGCGCCTCCTCGTGGTCGTCGTGGTGGAAGACCACCGACATACCGATGAACAGCGTCGTCAAGAACGTAAAGATGAACGCCTGAAGAAAGGCGACAAAAATCTCTAATAAATTGATGGCCACACTCGAGATCACCACGGGCACGGCAATCGCCAATCCGCCGCCCGCACCCATCGATGCCCAAGCGCCGAGAATGAAGCTAACCAGTACTGCAAGTAGAATGTGACCGGCGATCATGTTGGCAAAGAGTCGCACGGCCAGCGCAAAGATTTTCGCGACCAGCCCGATGATCTCGACCGGCACGAGCAACGGCGCCAGCGCGATCGGTCCAGGGCAAAAGTGCGCGAGATAGTGCTTTCCACCAAGCCGCAACCCGTTGACGACCATCATGGCCATGGTCAGCACGGCCATGGTGGCAGTCACGAAGATATTGCCGGTGGCCGTACCACCTATATGGGTGCCGAACAGGGCACTAATCGCAGGGATCGGGAGCAAGCCGAGCAGATTGACCGTCAAAATGAAGAAAAACACGCTCCAGATGTACTTGATGAAACGGTCGGTATGGTGTTGAAGGCTGGGCTCGGCGACTTCCTTGCGAAGGTACTGACAAACGGCTTCGACAAAGTTGGCGAACCCCGTGGGCACCATAGAGCCGATCTCGTCGGTGCCGCGGCGACCAAGAACCAGCCGCGGCAGAAAGATCATCAGGAGCAATCCGGCCACGATCATCATCACAATCTGATCACTGAGGACCGTGATTTCGCCCTTGTGCGTAAAAATGAAGCCCCAAATTCCATCGAACTTGTGGTCGATGGTCGTAAGCGGATGCTGCACGACGTGTTCCAGCGGATTGCCGCTCGCCAGAATGCTTGCCCCGATTCCCATCGTTTATCCTACGAATTCGATTGCGAAAAGGCCTTCAAAGAGAATGCCACATCCACAAATAAAAGTGTCAGATAGCTGACGCACATCCACACCAGCAGCGGCGCCTTGGGGAACAGCCCGCTCAACGCAGCGGCGACCCCCACGATCAGCACGACAAAGAGCCGGACGGCCATCGACATCAAGATCGCCGTCACACGCGCTGCGGGGTCGACCTTGCCGCCTTCCGCCTGTCCCAGCCGAACCACCAGCGGAATCGCCCCGATGACCGAGGCCACCAGGCTGATCCCACAACCTGCCGCCATGGCGACCAACCCCTCGTCGCCGGCGAGCCTTCGCGTCGGCACGTAGCCGACGGCCATCAGGCAGACCACCACGGCCAATGCGAGCATTAGGAATCTAGCGAACGTTCCGGCGGCTGACCGCTGTGTCGCCATCCTGTTTTTCGCCGTCTTCCTCTTTCTTCTCTTCGCGGTCTATTGGCCGGGATGCCTGCAGGGCGGTGCGGAGGAAGTTATATCCGCCACCGAGGATGCCCAACGCCGCGCCGATGAGGACACCCTTGGGGGCACTCTCGTAGTGCCGATCCACCCAATATCCGACGAGCACGAACCCGATGATCGCCGCGGCGAACTCGA
>Ga0055481_10000690_pt1 | contig 11455 bp, 6 predicted proteins | sample Muzzi_PWC_D2_FD_57936 | JGI IMG/M metagenome (GOLD analysis project Ga0055481, IMG submission 57936) | Wetland microbial communities from San Francisco Bay, California, USA, that impact long-term carbon sequestration - Muzzi_PWC_D2 | ecosystem: Environmental > Aquatic > Marine > Wetlands ... | reverse complement strand
TCGAGGAAGGCCGCGCGGATGTCATTCGCGCCGGTCGCCGCGACCACGCGGTCGCGTAGGCCGCTGGCCAGCACCCGGCCGCGGTGAAGCACGATCACCTGGGACTCCGGCAGCACTTCGTCGATCAGGTGCGTGGCCCAAAGGACCGCCAGCCCCTCGCTCCGGCACAGCCGCTGCACGTGGTCCAGAATGCCTTGGCGCGAGCCGATGTCGAGCCCGACAGTCGGCTCGTCGAGCAGCAGTAGTCGCGGGCGGTGCAGCAGGGCGCGCGCGATCTCGACACGCCGCATTTGCCCACCCGAGAGCTTGCGCACCTTTTCGCCGGCCCGCTCGGCCAGCTCGAAGCGTTCGAGTTCCTCCAGAGCGCGCCGCTTGGCCCGGGCCGGCGCCAGGCCGTGCAGCGCGCCGTGGTAGACCAGGTTCTGCACGATCGAGAGATCGAGGTCGAGCGTGCGCTGCTGAAAGACCACGCCGAGCTCGCGCAGGGCTCGGCCCGGCTGCCGCCTGACGTCGTGGCCGAAGACTCGGATGCTGCCCGAGGTATTGTCGTAGAGCCGGGTGATCAGCGAATAGAGTGTGGTCTTGCCGGCGCCGTTCAGTCCGAGCAGGACGCAGTGTTCCGAGGGTGCGATGGTGCAGCTCACGGCGTCGAGGGCGCGCCGCGCCCCGAAGTCGTGCGACACCGACTCGACCTGCAAGGCGAACGGCACGGATCGTTCCGCCGCCACCCGGGCCGGGCCTGTTCCGGGCGCGCCGCGATTCATGAGCGGTCGGGCGCCGCCGCCCGGGAGCCCAGGAGGGCGGATGCCACGCGCATGGCTATCGGGCCCGTTCGGCGCAAGAATGATCCCGCAAAGTCGTTCACTCCCAATTGCCTGCAACTATGCGAACTCCGGCTGGCGTTGCCGGGCTCCTGCGGTGTCGGCACAGCGACCGCCGCCCTCGATACCATAGGTTCGGGCCGCTTCGGTAGGAGGCTGCGTTGATCGCCCGCCGGGCGCCGCCTGTCGATGCACGGCGCGGCACCCGGCCCCGTCGCCCGCCCCAGAGTCTGGCCCCCTTGCGCTGGCTCGTGGCGGTCGCCGGTAAGTCGTTACGGGGGTTATGCAAGAACAAGAATGTTTCTATCATTGTAAAGGTAGATATTCCCTACCTATATATATGTAAAATAAGGCAAAAAGTTAGATTGCGAAATTATTCCTCAAGAATCGTCATTGTATTGACTCTGTAAAGATTTAGAGGAAGACTTATTTATGTGGATATTCCTGTTTCAGGAGGAAACTTTTTTAATTTCAGGTGATGGCCATGATTATCAGACAACTCACCGCGCTCTGCCTATTGACGAGCGGGCTGTTCTTGGCGGCCTGCGCGGCGCCGGCCTTCAATGCGATGAACCGCCCGGACGACGTTGTGCCCCTGCGATTGATCGTCCAGGGCAAGCCGGCCAACAATCTGCTTGCCGAACACGGCAGGCTCAATTCGGTAGTCGCTCAGCTTCGTGCCGGTGGCGGCGGCCAATGCGCGCCGGGCCTGACCGGGCCGGCCGGCATATTCGCTTTCGCCTTCCTGAAGGCCGCCGACATGGCGCTCGGCGGCAGTGCTGCGACGGTCGATTTCAGCGGTCAGATCACCCATTACGAATACAATCCGGTGGACGGAAGCGGCCGGCTGCACGTGACGACCTTTGCGGCGATCACGACGGGCGGCGTGACCAGGACCGATGCCTATAAATGGGAGGTCGCCGTCCTGCCCGGCGGATTCACCGTCATCCCGCATTCCGGCAACTCGACCGACCCCTTCCCGGGAACGTTGCAATTTTCGCCCGAGATGTTGAATCGGATCAGCGCCAATCAGTTGATGTTCAAACTCTGGGCCAATGGCCCGGAGATCGTCGTAGAACGGGTCGATTTCGACGATGACTACGACCCGAGCAACCCGACCTTCGTCTACCTGGACCCGGCTCAGCCGCAGTTCCACAAGTACCGCTGCCTGTATGAAACGACTAACGCCAGTTGCATTGACATGATGTTCCAGGCTAGTCCGCCAACGGACATGAGCGGCCTCAGCGCGCCACCGTTCTATTGCCTTGGACGCTGCGCGCAGCCTTTCATCATCAACACGCGATGACGAATCGGCGATAGCGGACCGTTCACGAGCGAATATCGCAGCCGACCGGGTCGGAGGCGCGGCGCAAGTCGGCCCCGACCTGGTCGGTGATCTTGCGGTAGAATTGGATTGGGCTGCTGTCCTGCGTCGCCTCGATATCCTCGATCAGCGAGAGGCCGTTGACGACGCGGTCTGTCCGCAGGTAGGCGTCTGCGAGCAGGGTCTTCGCATAAGAAACGATCTGTCTAGATCCGGTCTGCAGGTAGGCATCGAACCCTGCTTTCAACTCGTCGATCCCCGCAGCCCGGTCGCCTGAAGCAACCATCGCCCATCCTCGAACGATCCGCGCCCAGGCTTCCCAATAGCGGAAATTGTTCTGTCGGCTGAGCTCGAGCGCGCGCGACGCGTGGTCCAGCGCCACGCCCGCAAGACCCCTCGTCTGATATACCGATGCGAGGATACTGAAACCATAGGCTTGGCTGAAGTCATGCCCGCTCGCGGCCAACAACTTGCCCGCCCGCCTTATCACGCGGTCGGCAACGGCAACTTCGTCGTTGAGGATATAAGCCCAGGCCTGCATGCAAAGGTCGACGATCTCGGGGTCCGCGACATAGTATTTTCTGATTGCTTCATCGGATGCGCGGTGTCGTAGCCGGATCGCCGACGTGTAGTGGTCGATCGCGCGCTCCAGGTCGCCGAGAAAAAATCGACTCATGCCGAGCGCGTGCTGACTGAGCACAGTAAGCGCGACATCGTCCAGTTTCTCCGAGATCGCGGCCATCTCAGATGCGGATTCCAGAGCATGATCGATATTTCCGCCGATCAAATGCGTGCCGCAAAGACCATGCAGGACAGCGAATAGATCGTAATCATCGCCGTGCTCAGACTGCAGTTGGCGCAGCCGATTGAGATTTCTCTCGATATCGTCTGAACCCCAATAACGACCCTCGAGCGGCACGCAGAGCATCTCGCGGAGTGCAATCTCGCTTCTCGCGCAATCGTCGGAATCATCGAGTCTCTCGTTTTCGCGCAGCGCCGCCTCGATATGCGCGATCGCCTCCTGATTGGCGGAACGCTCGATCGCCAAGCGGGCTGCCGCGGTCCAGAATTCGCGCGCCTTACGCGGCATGACGCCCCGCGCATAGTGTTGCGCGATGATCTCCGGACTGCTTGTCGCGAAATCGGGAAAATCGGTCTCGAGGACCTCGGCAATGCGGGCGTGAAGCGAGCGCGCCCGACTGGCCAGTATAGTATCGTAAGCGGCATCCTGGATGAGGGCGTGCCTGAATGAGTAGCGGGTATCGGGCCACCGACCCTTCTGAACGAGAATTTTCGCTTGGGTCAAGCGGTCGAGAATCGGTTTCAGCTCACCTTCGGACAGTCCGGAAACCGTCGCCAGGAGTTTGAAGGTGAAGGTCCGGCCGATTGCCGCGCAGGCTGAAACCACGTCCCTTGCACCGGACAGACTGTCCAGTTTTGCCATAAGGAGGTCCTTGAGCGTCGATGGCAATGCGGGAAGGTTGGTGCCGGCGGCCGGCGCGGCGTGTCCGCTCCGGTCTCGCAGCGCCACAGAGTCGACGACGGTCCTGGTCAGTTCCTCAAGAAACAGCGGAACGCCCTCGGCCTTGGCGACAATGGAGTGTGCGATCTCTGTCGGCAGCAGGTGTTCCGACGAGAGCGCATCGACCATGGCCAAGGCATTACGGCGGGTCAGTCGGTTGACGCCGAAACTCAATACCCCGGCGCGTCCGACCCACGGCGCCTCGTATTCAGGGCGATAGGTGCAAACCAGCAGGACGCGACTGGAAGAAATTCGCTCGATCAGCAGGTCGAGAAATTCCTCGCTGGACGGATCTATCCAATGCAGGTCCTCAAAAACGACAATGACCGGCCTTTGCCCGGCCAAGCCGAAGATGCGATCGAGCAACGCGAGGATCGTTTTGTCCTTGGCGGCGTCAGCCGTACGACCGGAATCGGGATAGCGATCGTCTACAGGAATGGACAGAAGCCCCGCGAAAAGCGGCATCGTCTCCTGCACGTTCTCGACCGCCTGACCCAGCAATCTCTCGAGCTTTTGGAGCTTTATTTCATTCGAATCGTCGTCTTGAAACTTTGCGGCGAGGACTAACTCGGAAATCAAAGGGTAGAAGGCGCTGCGCGTGTGGTAGGGAGAGCACTGGAAATGCAGGTGGCTATGGGGGTCATCCTTGATGTAGTTGCACAGAGACTGAGCGAGACGAGACTTACCGATCCCTGCCTCGCCCGACAGCAGCACGACCTGACCTTCGCCCGAGACGGCCATACGCCAGCGTTTGGAAATGAGCGTTGCTTCCTCCTCGCGGCCTATAAACGGCGACATCGGGCCTTTTTGCCGCGAGTCGAATCGGGACCGGGTGGAATGTACGCGATCGACCTGCCATACGGAAACGGGTTCCGAAAAACCTTTCAGCGTGTGAATGCCGAGGGGCGAGCAGTCGAAACGATTGCCCAGAAGCCGCCGTGTTGCCTCGCTGACGACCACCGTGCCGGGCTTCGCGACGGCCTGTAATCGGGCAGCAAGGTTGGGTATTTCGCCGAGGGCCGCGCCGCGGTTCTGCGTTCGTTTGCCGGTGATGGCGCTGATCAAGACCTTGCCTGTGGCAATGCCGACGCGGGCCTTTAGAGCGATGCCGTTGCGACCCTCGATCCGGCCGACGGCCCGCGATATCTCCAACCCGGCCATGGCCGCGCGCTCGGCGTCGTCCTCCGCAGCACTCGGGTATCCGAAATAGGCCATGACGCCATCGCCCAGGTACAGGGCCAGGAATCCATGATATTCCCGAATGACCTCTGTGCAGCAGATCTGATAACTCGTGATGGTGTCCTTGTATTCTTCAAGATCCAGCGTCTCGGAAAGAGCGGTCGAATCGACGAGATCCACGAACATCAGGGTCAATTGGCGAACCTCTTCGCCCAGGCTGCGAATCGGAGAGTCATGCGCGGTGTCTCGCGCGACATCGGAGGAGGGCGAGGGCGCTTCACCTCGCGCCGGGTCGGCGCCGGGACGGTTCCGAAGCGCATCGATCGCCCTCATCAGGCGCTTGCGGTCACCGAGCGGAACGAGAAGTTTTTCCAGGTCCGTCTCGGTCAGGTCCGTCAGAACATCGAAGTCAATATGATTTCGGACAAACGACTCGTAATAGGCGTCGAGCCTTAAACCGGACAGCCAACGTGCCAGATCCGACATGGTCACCCGAAAGACTCCGCGCGCTCATGTCCCCCTGTCTTTTATCTTAGCACAATTCGGCCCGACAAACGGCAGGCATCGAGCACGTCCGCGCTACGAGCGACAGTCGGCGGGGGTCTCGATATTGGTAACGCGGGATTCGGTGCGCGGTCATGAATGACGCCGCAGACCCGGTTCGCGCGCCGATGGCATACCTCCGTCAGCGACCAGAGGTCTCTATTCCCATCGGTCGGCCCGACTCGCGAAACGACGTGCAACGACCGGCGCTTCCTGAAATTCCCCGTCGATTCCTGTCGGGCAGCACGTCGGTGGAGAGAATGGATTCCTGTGCACGACGCACGCCGTCGCTTCTCAGGCCCGCCCGGTCGCTCAGATCGTCTCCGGCACCATCTGGATCGCGCCGCAGGGGCATTCCGCGGCGCAGAGGCCGCAGCCCTTGCAGAAGTCGTAGTTGAACTGGAACCGGTTGCCCGGGCCGAGCTTGATCACCGCGTTGTCCGGGCAAATGCCGTAGCAATTGTCGCACTCGAAGCAGTTGCCGCAGGACAGGCAGCGCCGCGCTTCGAACAGAGCGTTGCCCTCGTCCAGCCCGCCGTGAATCTCCTCGAAGGTGGTGCGCCGGCGCAGCATGTCGAGCGCCGGCTGCACCGTCTTGTCGGCGTCGCTGTAATACCAGGTGTTGAGCTTGTCGAAATCCGCGAGCTCGTGCTTCGCCGGCGACGCAGAGGTCACGCCGCGCAGCCAGGCGTCGATGTTGCGCGCCGCCTTCTTGCCGTGCCCGACGGCGACCGTCACGGTGCGCTCGGCCGGTACCATGTCGCCGCCGGCGAAGACGCCGGCGCGGCCGGTCATCATCTGCGCGTCGACTTGGACTACGCCGTCCTTGCCAATCTCGATGCCCGGGACGCCCTCCATGAAGCGTGTATCGACCGCCTGGCCGAGGGCGAGCACCAGGTTGTCCGCCTCGACGGTCTCGAACTCGCCGGTCGGCTGTGGCCAGCCGCTCTCGTCGAGCGCCATCTTCTCGACGGTGAAGGTCGTGCGGTCGATCTGCTTGATGGTCTCCAGCCAATGGATCAGCACGCCTTCCTCGAGCGCCTCCGCCAGCTCGAAGTCGTGCGCCGGCATCTGCGCGCGGGTCCGGCGGTAGATGATCAGCGCCTCCTCGGCACCGAGGCGCTTGGCGGTACGCGCGGCGTCGATCGCCGTGTTGCCGCCGCCGTAGATCACCACCCGGCGGCCGAGCCGCGGCGGCTCGCCCCCTTCGACGCTGCGCAGCATGCTGACGGCATCGAGAATCGGCCCGGCGTCGCGCGCCGGGATCTCGGTGCGTTTGGCCAGGTGTGCGCCGACGGCGACAAAGGCGGCGTCGAAGCCACCGCCGCGCATCTCCGCCTCGATGTCCTCGACCTTGCTGTCGAGCACGAATTCGACACCCATGGCGGCGATGCGCGCCACCTCGCCGTCGAGGATATCGCGCGGCAAACGGTACTGCGGGATGCCGAAGCGCATCATGCCGCCGGCCATCGGTCCGGCGTCACGCAGGGTGACGCCGTAGCCGCGGCGGCGCAGGTGATAGGCGGCCGACAGGCCGCTTGGCCCGGCGCCGATCACCAGCACGCGCTTGCCGCTCTCGGATCCCGGCGCGATCGCCCAGCCGCGTTTCAGGGCCTCGTCACCCAGAAAGCGCTCGACGGCGTGGATGCTGACCGCCTCGTCGAGCTTGCCGCGGTTGCAGGCCATCTCGCAAGGGTGGTAGCAGACCCGGCCGTGCACGGCGGGCAGCGGATTGTCCTCCATCAGCACCCGCCAGGCGGCCTCGTAGTCGCCGCTCTCGGCGTGGTACAGCCAGCCCTGAATATTTTCGCCTGCGGGGCAGACATTGTTGCACGGCGGCAGGCGGTCGACGTAAACCGGTCGCTCGGTGCGCCAGGATCCGGTGTGGTTGGCCAGGCTGGAATCGATGTCGAGGGTGATGGCGAAGGGCTTCTGCATCACGTTGCCTCCTCGCGCAGACCGAAGCGGGCGATGTTGCGGTCGGCGATCGCCTGGATAGCGGCCAGCGAGACCTCGTCGCGCGGTTCGCGGAACAGGTGCGCGAAGCGTTTCTGCAGCCGCAGATACTCTTCGACCGGCACGCGACGGCGAATCTTGGTGACCTCGGTCAGCTCGCCGTGTTCGGCCTCGATCAGGGGGAAAAGCCCGCTCTCGACAGCGAGGCGCGCCACCTTGATCGTGTCGCAGGGCGCCGAGCCCCAGCCCAGCGGGCAGGGCACATGGATATGCAGATAACGCGCGCCGTGCAGCGCCATGGCCTTGTTCACCTTGGCCTCCAGGTCGTGCAACTCGGCGACCGTGGCGGTGGCGACGTAGGGGATACCGTGTGCCATGGCGATGAGGGCCGGGTTCTTGCCGTGCCCGAAAGTCTCGCCGGGGTGCTCTCCCAGGGCCGGCGTGGTCGCGGTGCGCGCCGTGGGCGGCGTGCGGCCCGAACGCTGAACGCCGGTGTTCATATAGGCCTCGTTATCGTAGCAGATGTAGAGTACGTCGTCGTTGCGCTCGAACATGCCGGACAGGCAGCCGAAGCCGATATCGACCGTGCCGCCGTCGCCGCCCTGGGCGAGGACGCGGGTGTCGCTCCGGCCCTTGGCACGCAGCGCCGCGGCGATGCCGGTCGCCACGGCCGGCGCGTTGCCGAACAGCGAGTGAAGCCAGGGCAAGCGCCAGGAGCTTTCCGGATACGGCGTCGAGAAGACCTCGAGACAGCCGGTGGCGTTGACCGCCAGCAAGCGCCCCTGCGCCGCGCGCAGTGCGGCGTCGACCGCATAGCGCGCCCCCAGCGCCTCGCCGCAGCCCTGGCAGGCGCGATGACCGGAGGTCAGGGAATTGTTGCGTTCGATCGTCGCCTGCACCGTGCGCTGCTCGGGATCTAGCAGGCGGTTGCCGACGGTGAAGGTGCCCGTCTGATAGAACTTAACCGGTTGGGTCATGGTTGTGCCCCTTCGTTTCTAGTGCACACGGTTCCCGACCAGGCCGAGTTCGCGCAGGATGTTCTCGGCGATCGGCCCGCTGCGGCGCGTCTCCTTCCAGCGGGCGAGTTCGCGGTCGACCATGTCCCACTTGAGGTCGAGGAAGTGCGGATCTTCGATTTCGTCCTCGTGTGACCGGCCGAAGGCGCCGCGCAGGGCAGACTTGGTGATGGACCGCCCGCCAAGCCCGGCAATGATGGTGTAGACCGCGGTCTGCAGGCCGCGCAGCGACATGCGCACGTTGCTGGCCACGATGCCGCCGAGGCCGAGCGCGAGATCCTTCTCGACGACGACGACCCGTGCCGCACCCTCCAAGGCAGCGCGCAGTTGCGCCAGCGGGAAAGGCCGGAAGGAGACGATCTTGACCGCGCCGATCTTGACGCCCTGGTCGCGCAGCTCGTCCACCGTGTCTTTGATCGTGCCGACGACGGAGCCGAGCGCCACGACAATGGTCTCGGCATCCTCGGTGCGATAGCTGTCGATCAGGCCGCCCGAGCGACGGTCGAAGACGACGGCGAAGTCCTCGGCGATGCGCGGGATCGCCTCGATCGCCTGCAGCTGTTTGTGGTGCGCGAGATAGCGCACCTCCATGAAGGCTTCCGGTCCGACCATGGCGCCGATGGTCACCGGATCCTCGGGGTCGAGCACCTGCATCGGCTCGAAGGGCGGCAGGAAAGCGTCGACCTGCGCCTGGTTCGGAATGTCGACCCGCTCGTAAGCGTGCGTCAGCACAAAACCGTCGACGCAGACCATGATCGGGACGCTGATCTGCTCGGCCAGCTTGAAGGCCTGGATATGCAGGTCCGCCGCTTCCTGATTGGACTCGGCGTGGAGCTGAATCCAGCCGGAATTCGCCATGGACATGGAATCCGAGTGGTCGTTCCAGATGTTGATCGGTGCGCCGATCGCACGGTTGCCGATGGTCATCACGATCGGCAGGCCCAGCCCGGCGGCGTTGTACACCGCCTCGGCCATGAACAGCAGGCCCTGGCTGCTGGTAGCGGTGTAGGCGCGCGCGCCGGCGGCGGAAGCGCCGATGGCGACGCTCAAGGCGGCGAATTCGGACTCCACATTGACGTATTCGCAGGGCACGAGCTCGCCCTTGCGGACGATCTCGCTCAGCGTCTCGACGATATGCGTCTGCGGCGTGATCGGATAGGCACAGATGACCTCCGGCCGGCACAGCGCGATGGCCTCGGCAATGGCGTGGGATCCCTCGATTTGTTTCAGCATGGCGCGTCTCAATTGGTCTTGATGGCGTGAAACGCTTCCGCGGCTGCGGCGGCGTTGGCTTCGCCGACCGCGCCGGCAAAGGTTTGGCGAATCGCGGCCTGCACCGAGTCGAGCTTGATGCGCCCGGTCACCGCTGCGAAGCCACCCAGCAGGGCCGCGTTGGGTAGCGGACGGCCGACGTGCCTTTGGGCCAGTTCGCTGGCCGCGACGGCGCAGACGTGATGCGGTGGAAAGGCCGAGACGTATTCGCCGAGACCGAGATCGGCGAAGCTGCGCGTCGTGTTGATCAGTAGATAGCCCTGCGAGTCCAGACCGGCGAAGAGGTCGACTTGGTGCAGTAGCGTCGGATCCTGCACGATGAGGGCGTCGGGGTGCATTACCGGCTCGCGCAGCCGGATCTCCTTGTCGTCGATGCGGCAGAAAGCCATGACCGGCGCGCCCATGCGCTCCGAGCCGAAACTCGGGAACGCCTGGGCATGGTAGCCTTCCAGAAAGGCGGCTACCGAGAGCATTTCGGCGGCCGTGACGACGCCCTGGCCGCCACGGCCATGAAGGCGAACCTGGAACATGGATCGCGCCGCTTCCCCGTCGTTCGTTGTGGGATCCTGCGCGGTCTTGCCGCCGCGACCGGAGCGACCCTAGCAAAGGGTGGCGCGCATTCGATTGATATGCATCAAAGGGGAGCGCAAATCCCGCCGGCCCGAGGTCACTGCCGGGGCCGCCGGCGTCTTCAGCCGGCCGCCGTCACCTCCTGCGCCAACGACAACTCCGCGAGGACGGCCTTGGGTCCGAGGCGCCCCAGGCAGTCCACCACACAGCTTCGCGCGGTCTCGCGGGAAACGGCGCTGGCCGCCGTCCGGGCCATCGTCATGCTGATTCGCAACTCCCACAAGAGGGCGCGCTGCGACCGTGCGAGCGAGAGGCCGTGGCGCAATTCCACCTCGGCTGCCGCGGGATCGTCCTCCGCGACGGCCTCCGCCCGCAGGCGGTACAGTTCGGGCGAATACCAGCGTTCGCCGGTCCGTTCACTCTGGTCGATGGCATGCCGTATCTGTTCGAGTGCTTCGTCGGTGTGGCCCGCGTCGAGCAGCGCCTCCGCCATGAGTCCGAGGTAGAACGGGATCTCGATCTCGATCGCATTGGAGCGGAACGTGGCGATCGCCTTGCGCATGCGAGCAAGGCCTTCCTCGACCCGGCCCTCGAGCGCCAGTTGATAACCTTCGTGGAATCCCACGAGGGCGATCCAATAGGGGATGCCGCGGTCCTCCGCGATCTGCCGCAGTTCCGCCAAGTGTCGGTCGGCGGCCGCGTCGTCGCGCGCCAGGCGGTCGAAGATCAAGGCGTTTGTCAGGGCCAGTGACTGCGCGAAATTGGATATGCCGACCGAGCGCGATACCGCCTCCTCGGCGCAGGCGCGGGCGTGTTCGACCTTGCCCAGCAGCAGTTCGTCGAAGGAGAGGTAGTTCAAGGTCGCGATCGGGAATTGTAGCTCGGCCAGAGCGGCCTCGTCGGCAACCGCTTCGGCCGCAATCAGCGCCTGCTGCAGCTGCTCGTGCGCGCCCAAGAGATCGCCGCGGAAGAATCCGACGAAGCCGAGCGTCTGGTGGCCCAGGATCTTGGCGATAGGTTCGTTGTGCGCCTCGGCGATACGCAGGAACTCCTGGCCGACGCGTTCCGTCCCCTCCGGATCGGCGCGATTAAAAGTGATCCCCGCCTCGAGTCGCAGGACGCGTACCAGGCGCGCCACATCGCCAAGCTCGTTGCAGAGTTCCCGCGTCCGTTGACAGGCCTTGAGCGCCTCGTCGCCGCCGGTATAGCGCGCCGAGCGCAGCGTCTCCGCCTTCGCCATTTGCAGCGGCAG
>Ga0055481_10000688_pt1 | contig 11460 bp, 9 predicted proteins | sample Muzzi_PWC_D2_FD_57936 | JGI IMG/M metagenome (GOLD analysis project Ga0055481, IMG submission 57936) | Wetland microbial communities from San Francisco Bay, California, USA, that impact long-term carbon sequestration - Muzzi_PWC_D2 | ecosystem: Environmental > Aquatic > Marine > Wetlands ... | reverse complement strand
GCCGTGCGAGAGCGGCCGCGTCACTACTGAGCGCAGCGCGGTAGTGACGCGGCCGGAATCAGAAGCTAAGTACGTGTGTTGCGGGAATATTACTGAGATATATCTGAGTGCCAGCGGGATTACGTCGAGATTATCTGTTCCTGGAAACGGTACAGGAGGGGGTGGAGTCGCCAGTCCAGTGGAGCGAAGGAAGGGTCGGTGGCTGACGGATGCGCGCGGCTACTACAGGGCTGTCGGATCGCAGTGATTCAGGGGCAGAGATGCCGGTGCGATGACCGGTTCACTGCTGGATTCCCACAAAATACGTGGGTTATGCTTCCAATCTTCGAAGAAACCAAGCTGAGAGTACGGCTCAGCCAAAATCTAAGCTGGGTATAAGGGGTAAAGAATAGAGCAACCGTTTAGGGAACAAAGATATTATGTGCGCTACTGCGGTTATTCACCAGATCAGGATTGATCGGTTCAGAGGTATTGAAAATCTGGTCTGGAATCCAGCGCCGGGCATGAACATCATTCTCGGCGGTGGTGACGTAGGGAAGACAACCATCCTTGAGGCAATAGCGCTCCTTCTGAGCCCTTCTAATTCTCTGGTTCTGTCAGAGGCCGATTACTGGCAACGGAAAACCGAGGATGAATTTATTGTCCAGGCGGTTATTTCGCTGCCATCCTCCACTGAAATCAGTCAGCAACCAAAATTCGTCTGGCCTTGGGAGTGGGATGGTCAAAATGTGGTGCCCCCGGTTGCGGCTGCCGGCGACGATGATATACCGGCTCCAGTCCAACCTGTGTATGTCTTGCAGGTTCGTGGTACACCGGAGCTTGAAATTGTTTGGGAAATTATCCAGCCGAACGGGGACGTAGATATTCTCGCGTCTGCGGTCCGGCGTAAGATCGGCGTTGTACGTCTTTCGGGCGAGGATAAGAATGACCGTGATCTCCGGCTTGTCTATGGTTCCGCGCTTGACCGTCTTCTGTCTGACAAGGGACTAAGAGCACGTATTGGGCAGCATGTATCTGAAATCAATCTACAGGATAAACTGAGCGAGAATGCCAAGGATGCGCTGGGTAAACTCGATGCAGCTCTTAAGGCTGAGGCCCTGCCGAACAAGCTTGAGCTTGGTCTCACATCAAGCCAGGGTCTGTCTATCGGAGCGCTGATAGGCCTGCTGGCAGAGAAGGAAGGCGGTGCTATTCTTCCGTTGGCAAGCTGGGGTTCCGGCACCCGCCGTATGGCGACACTGCAAATTGCTGCGGAAACCGAGGCAGAGACAAGAATTACTGTCGTTGACGAGATTGAACGAGGGCTTGAACCTTACAGGGTACGCAAGCTTGTGAAAGCACTTGAGGCAGAGTCGACGCAAAGTTTTGTTACAACACACAGTGCTGTCGCCATCAGTTCGGCGGATGGCGGGCAACTATGGTACCTCGATCCGAAACAAAACATCGGAGCGCTGACCCGAGACAAGATCGCGCGGCAGCAGGACCGCGATCCGGAAACATTTCTCTCCAGGCTGTCGATAATCGCAGAAGGCCCAACAGAGGTTGGGTTCATAACTTTTTTGCTGGAACGCGCGATTGATGGCAATTATCGTGACCAGGGGTTGCGTGTCTGTGACGGTCAGGGAAACGACGCGACGCTGAATTTGCTCGAAGCTATGGCCTCTGGGGGCTTGATGTTCGGCGGGATTGCCGACAATGAAGGAACAGCTACCGGGCGATGGGCTGCGCTTAAAGGCAGTATGGGATATATGTTGTTTCAATGGGGCGCAGGCAGCACCGAGGAGAATGTTATTGCGCATATCCAGGACGGCGATCTGGTCAGACTTATCAACGAAGCAGAGGTAAGTGATCAGGCGGAGCGCCGTCTGACGCTCGCCGACCGGCTGGGGATTGCGGATAGGAGCCTCGAAGCGATTGAAGGCAGTGCTGATGATCTAAGGGCGCTGATTATTGCTGCTGCCACAGGGGATAGGGCAGGTGCGCCCGACGACAATATCGCCAAGACCTGGAAGAAGCATGGCCGCAGATGGTACAAATCCGTAGGGGGAGGCCGGGAACTGGCTGCGCGCATGTTCGAGCTTGGTGTCTGGCCTGCTCTTAAGCCACAAATCCTTCCGTTTCTTAACGGGGTGCGGGCTGCACTAGGCCAAGCGGAAATACAAGACGTGCCTCATGAGTGATGAAGAGGTTGCCGCACTACTGGATTCGGATGAGCCTCTTGTCGTAATAGAGGCTCCTGCCGGGTGCGGGAAAACCTATCAGGGGTCACGCTATGCAAGCCGCGCGGCATCTAACCTTGATACCGGGCGTGTTCTTATACTAACGCATACCCATGCCGCCTGTGGTGTGTTTGCGAAAGAAACGCAAGGCAAAAACCGCCAAGTCGAAATCAGGACGATTGATTCACTTGTTGTTCAGATCGCTGCTGCAAATCATCGTTCACTAGGTCTTCCGCCTGATCCCTATGAATGGGCTCGGCAGTCACACGACGGCTTTTCACAACTGACGACCCGTGTAGCCGCCTTGCTCGCTCACCGTCCGATGATTAGTGAGGCCCTCGCGTATCGGTATCCAGTCGTTATAGGTGATGAGCACCAGGATTCGAGCCCGGACCAGGATGCTGTCATGATGGCGCTCAACCGGGGCGGTTCACGGCTGCGCGTATTTGGCGATCCAATGCAACGAATTTATGTCGCGACGAATAGAGCAGCGGCGGATGCAGACCGCCAGCGTTGGGAGGAGATGAAATCTGCCAGTGCATATCTGGAACTGGAAAATCCACATCGCTGGCGCGATGGCTCACCCGAACTCGGACAATGGATATTGAGAGCGAGACAGGCATTGCGGGACGGTAATCCCGTTGACCTAACCGGTACGCTTCCAGACGGCTTGCAGGTCATTGTTGCTCAAAATCGTGCCCAGAGGCGTTCAGGCTATTATCTCAGCCAGGATCATAGAAGGTCCCTTGATCGGTTGGTCAATTCGGTGGACGACTTGCTTGTTCTTACAGGGCAGAACGAAACAGTAGACGCGCTGGCAGCTTTCTGGGGCCGCCGTATCCCGATTTGGGAAGGACATACAAGAGACGCGCTTGATGACCTGGTCGGTGCAATCGGCGCAGGAGCAGGTGATCCGTTGGCTCTTTCAGAGGCTTTGGTAACATTCTTGGGAAGGGTGGCCGTCGGTTTTAGTCCGTCAAGTCACGGTAACCGGCTCGTGCAGGAGGTGGCGGAGGGCTGTTCGGCAACAGTACGGGGCAAACCCGCCTATATTCAGGAGCTTGGCCAAATCATTCTGGACGAGCCAGACCATAGAGGAGTATCACGGTGTCTGATACGGCTTTCCGAGCTTATAGACCAGGGCATTTCCGGTTTTGACACAATAAAAATTGATTACCGCAGGGAGTACAAGGAAGCCACGCGGCTCATGGATTATTCTGATGCCTCAAGCGGCCATGCCGAAACCAATAGAAGGCGCACCTTCGCCCGGCCCATGCCGCCGGCACGTGCGATCAGTACGATTCACAAGGCAAAAGGTCTTGAATGTGAACATGCTGTTATTGTTCCATGCGATAACCAGAATTTCTCTTCCACGGAATACGCAAGGTGCAAGCTTTATGTTGCTCTGAGTCGGGCAAAACGATCACTGACGCTCGTCATCTCCACCGACAATCCCAGCCCCCTGTTTTACCTGGGCTAGTACGACCGTTCCATTCTGCCGCCTTGTAATATTATGTAATATAATCAACGTTGCTTTTTTTAATTTAGGAACAAACCGAACTAAGTCTGAATAATTAATGCCTTCGGATTCGCAATTAATAAAGCCAGATCGTCTAACGTAGATCGATATACAGTATATCGTAGAACTAAATATCCTGATTTACAAAAATGAAAGAAGAGCTTGAGTCAGTAAATCTACTGTACACGAAACGAGGAAGGCAATGGCTTGAACAATTCGCAATCGCCGACCGTGAAGTGGCGGAAAGAATAGTCAGAAGTCTGACCTTGGTATCTCACTCGCAATTTGAACGATCTCTTCAAAGAATACTTGAAAGTGAAGTCGTTGAGAGAGAAGCACCAGTTGCATTCTTTGCAGTCCGTGAGGTTGATGCGGGCGTATCATATTTTGAAAAATGCACGAATTCAGATTCAGGAGAAATTGATGCGCTTGTGCATGGGGCAGATCATGGCAGTGAGGCGAGAATAGCGTCCATAATAAGAAACTACTGCAAGACTTCCCCTGGGACACTGCTAAACCATCCAACAATTAAGCGTATGCGCTCAAGCAGATGTCGTACAATCATTCTCGTTGATGATTTCATTGGCTCAGGTAAAAGAACATCTGACTTTATCCAGTCATTCTGGTGCAGCCACAGCGTGACGTCATGGCGATCTCTAAAATATATTAGATTTATTGTCGTTGCATATTCCGGTACGGATGCAGGAATCAGACGGGTTAAGAAACATAAAGCACGACCAGAAATCGTGATTGAACGAGGATGTCCCTCGTTTAAACATATGCCGTGGCGAAGACAAGTAATAGAGCAGGTTAGAAGCGTTTGTCAGCGGTATGGGAAGAAGACATGCAAAAAACGATTTTCATTAGGTTTTCTATCGGTTATGGGCTCAATGGTATTTGAGCATGGATGTCCAAATAATGCGCCCGCGATTTTGTGGGCCCCATCAACAGACAAAAAGCCCTGGTCAGCATTATTTCCTGATCGGGTCATCCTTGCGGGGGAGAAAAGCGCATTTCCACCCGAAATTACGAGGCAAGACCCTGTAAGAACATTGCTTGATGTAGGGCAAAAGGGACTGGCAAAATCTGGCGCGCTCATGAGACGCGGCAAGACAGGCGAGACGATCCTTATTATTTTGGCATTAATTGCCAAAGGACAGCGCAGACAAATAGCGTTAAGTTACGCTACGGGATTAAGCGAATTAGATTGTTTGCGTATTGTCGAGAAATGTATCAAGTGGGAATTTATTACACAATCCCGACGTATAACTCAAAAGGGAAGAGCGGAGTTAATGGCGGCAAGACAATTTAAGGATAGAAGTTCCAAGATTCCTGAAAGAGGAGAAGAATGCTACTATCCTACCCAGTTGAGGAGGGCTGCACGTGGCTAGTGCTAGCAGGCAACTGCAGAGTTGCCGCAACTGCACTGCGTGTAGTTGTTGGGGTGTGGAGTACCACTGCCCTGTGGAGAAGCTCTCGCATGATCGGAGACTGCGCACGCTATCACCTACCATCGAGAGCCTCGGGGCGATAGCGCGCGCACTCGCCGCGGCGCCTCCGGAGTAGTCCACGTGTGGTCCCCTCAACAATACATATCAGAAGGTAAATCAAAAGGTATATCAGATGATATTCTGACGAATGCGATTGAGCAGATTGAGCAAGTCGCAAGTGGCCCTTTAAACCTTCCCGGTATCCTCTCGCTAAATCACCTAGCTCAAAGGACAGGGATATCATACCCCGCCTTGAGAAATATTGTTAATCGAACAAAAGCGGACACATATAGGAAATTCTCAATCAGAAAACGTTCAGGTGGCAGGCGATTTATCTATGTCCCAGCCCCGTACCTTATGCATGTGCAGCGATGGATACATGCTCACATCCTTGTAAAAGTGCCGGTCCATCAATGCAGTTATGCCTTTAAACCGGAGAGCTCAATTGTTAAGTGTGCAAGTCGGCACACTGGGGCAAGGTGGCTGATCAAAATGGACGTTACCGGATTCTTCGAGTCAATCTCGGAAATCCAGGTATGCAGAGTCTTCAAGCAGATGGGCTATCAGCCAATTGTCGCATTCGAACTTGCCCGTATAACGACATTGCCGGTGATTAGCACTAGTCCGCGTGCGAACGATAATGTGTGGACCGTTAGACAAAAGAACAAGAAAATACCGAGTTATTCGAGCCAAATTCTTGGCTATTTACCGCAGGGTGCACCAACCAGTCCTTTGCTTTCAAACCTCGTTATGACGGAAATAGACGAAGAAATACTGTCAGAAGCGAAAAAGGCAGGGTTGACATATACACGCTATAGCGACGATCTGACGTTCTCGACACGCCAAAAGGAATTTGGCCGTAATGATGCACGTAAATTTATATCAAAAATAAGTAGAGTGCTTTCGATATCAGGATTCAGACCACAACATCGAAAGACACACATTATTCCGCCCGGAAGCAGGAAGATCGTTCTCGGGCTACAAGTGGACGGTGATGTGCCTCGCCTTCGTAGGGAATTTAAGGATAATTTGCGCCAACACATTTATTATCTTGAGAGATATGGTCCAGTTGAGCATGCAAATAGGCGTAATTTTGACACTACATGGGGTTTGAAAAGCCACATACGAGGACTTATTGATTTCTCAAAAATGGTTGAAAAGGATTATGCCGAAGAGCTCTTGGCGAGATATGGCAAGATTGAATGGCCTGTTTAATTGAGCATGCGACGTGCATGACGGCTACTGCATTTACAGAGCAGTTTATGAATAATAAACACTTAGAAACTACGAATTGTATTGCTATCTAGATCCATGATGGTTTCGCATGAAGGTGGCCAGTTTTTCGCGGGTATCAAAAGATACGATTGCGGGCGTTCCTTATTTATCAGAACTCGCAGATTGCCACTTTTAGGTTGGACCGAGACGACGAGCGACGAAAATTTCTATGCTGTGTATACAGGTATAAGAGGGTCACTTTCTCATCAATCTCCTTGATGTAAGGAAGGTCACTCACAGCTGGGCCTGCCATACATCATATCCGGAAGCACAATCAACTACACTATACGCGAAATCTCTCGTCTGAACGTCTTGCCGCGCTCCATAAAATCTCTAAAGAATGTATAGCTCGGTGCGCCTGGGGAGAATAAGCAAATTCGTCCAATTGGAGTGACCTCTTTGGCGATGTTCACCGCGCACGCAATGTTGGAAACTTCATGGCAAATAACTTCGAGTCTGCGCTCCCGAATGTTGGCCGCGATTTTGCCACCAGTGGCAGGCAAAAGAATGACATGTCGTATTGAACTCTTCTCTAGGGCCATTAACAGCGGCGACACGTCGTTGCCACGGTCAAAGCCACCCACGATTAGAGTCACTCCCTCTTGACCGACAGCCCTTACCGCAGCAGCAGTTGCTTCCGGCGCCGTCGAGATGGAGTCATTGATCCAGCGGATACCCCCGCGGTAGCCCTCATCCTGAAGCCTATACAGTAGGCCAGGAAAGTCGCGTACTACAGCGTGAAGGTCATCCACCGTTGCACCAAAATCTTCAGCGACCGTGAGTGCCGTAACGGCGTTCTCGCGGTTGTGATCGCCAAGCAATCTCATTTCGTTGCCGGCGAACAACTTGGTGTTTCCCCTCATAAAATGTCCGTCGGCGTAGTGCAGCCCATCTGTCGTTTGTAGCTGGCGCATTCGACCCGGTGTTATCAGCCCATCCAGGATCCAAGTTGAATCTCGGTGACAAAAGAATCGATCTCCATCGCGTTGCATAGTTGCAATCATTGCTTTGGCGTAGTAATAATTAGAAGTAGCGCCATGATAATCGAGGTGTTCAGGGAATAGTGTTCCGAGGACTGCGACAGGCGGCGCGTACCCGGATGCTAGATCCATGCACTGGTAGCTCGACATCTCCATAACAACAAGTTGTCGTCTATTGAGGATCTGGTCTATGAGTTCGAGTGCGGGCACTCCTATATTGCCAACCAGAGCGGTGTCGAGACCAGCGTGCTGCAGTACAAGATGCAGCAGCGCGCTGGTCGTGCTCTTCCCTTTGCTCGCAGTGACACCGATAACCGTCAGTTCGTTGTCTCGTATTTCCCGGAGGAACAACTGTGTGGCGGTGACCTGCGTTGTCATGAATCGATCCAATGCCAAACGCAATCGATGGCCTGGGGAAAAGCCCGGTGAACGGATTACGACGTCGACATCAGCAAATGCATCAGGGTTTGTGTGTAATCGAATGCCTACAGGAGGGTTTGAAGGAATAGGGCCATCCATAAATACATCGACTGGCTCACTATGTCCGCGCCGACGCAGAGTTTCCAGCGACGCGAGGCCCTCGCGACCTAGGCCGAGCAGTCCGATACGTTTACCGATCAGATCCGAGATACGCATGTAGCCTCTCTTGCCAGGCGACTGGTAGACGGTGATCGTTGCGAGGTTTGAGCATCGCACGGAGGGAAGACTCGATGTCGTCAGGAAACAAAGGGCGGTGGCTGTGGAACCAACTGCGAATAGCGCCATTAAGTCTATCCTGCTGATTCAAAAGCGATAGTGCAAGGCGGCATTCGCTTGCAGTTCCGACACATTCCCAGGGCTTTGCGCGAAGTCCGGTCAGCTCCTCGATGACCGGCAAGTTTTCAGGGATCGCAAGAAAATCCTCTCCGAAGATACAGTGTGTGGTTGCTTCATCCAGATGGGGACGAAGCATTAACTGGACAAACAGGCATTTCGGACAGTGGCCGCACCACCGCGATACAGCTCCTGAGCTCTGCTGTCGAAAGTTTGCATTACAAGAAGTGAAGCTGTTGAAATGGGCTGGGTGACGCGAAAACGAGGCAGCAATTGCCATTTCAGTCAGAGGGCGAACTAAACTGAAGTATGTTGGGCTGATTACGTCATTCCGTATGCACCATTCCTGGAGCGCGCTCTCGAAATGCAATGACTTGCTCCACTGATGGTTGATGTGAAGCCCGTTCCAGCACACATTGCTCTCGTCCGCGCCATGCTCGTTACCGACAACGATATCTGTGTAGCCAGCAGTGTATCCCACCAGCAAGGAAACAAATGCGATGCAAGCGGAAATCGGAATATGACCATTCCACGCTCCGCGGCGGTTTAGCTCGAAAAGTCCAGCATCGATCTGACGGCGTATCGTGAGTAGCCGCAGTCCCGCAGCTGCAGCTGATTCCGAAATCCAATGAGATTGACCAAGGGATATTGCTTCGGCAGCAACGCCTGCGTGCTTAACAATTTCAGCAGCAACTGCACTGTCCTTGCCCCCCCCGATCAGAACTAACACGCGCTCCTCTGTGGGCCGGGTCAATGATTGTGGCGTTGAATCAACCAGAGACGTAGTTGATGGGAATCGCACGCGATCGCGCGGGTCGATCTCATTCCGGAAATAGAACTCGCCCATACCGATGGTATACAGCATATTCCAGAAGGCTGCGTCCTCATCTGACACAGGATTTGCGATAACGTGTTGGGGGATAGCTGCCTTAAAGTACGACACACCAAACACACGATGGCACGCATCAATCAGGCGTTGAACCACTGGGTCGTCGGGCGACGGCGCTGGTAACTCGCTGGGGAGCCAGAGCTGCTCCTCTAACTCGATATCCGGATCTGGTCCGCCGCGCAACGCATAGCGTAGACGCAGATGCCGCCCTTGCAGTGCAGTCCCTGTAAACTCGAAGGCCGCATGCTTGGGACGACGCATACTCGTGCTAAGGCTATTCATATTGGTTTGCTGGTGAGCGTGGCTTCCTGGCCGATAGGCGCCCGGAAAAATATAGTGATACAGTTATTAAGGTGGTGCTGGGTATCGTTTTCAAGCGTGGTTGCAGGCATCGTGTTGCCGCGTTCATTACTGTGGCGAGCGTTGGAAACAATATGCAGCCCTGCGCGACAAACCAAGCCTTCCATCTTCTCAGAAGCCACTCAAGACCTAGGAAATTGGCGGCGGACCCAATCGGCGCGAGATAGACTGACTGGCTCGCGGTTTCCACTCCAAAAGCGCCGTGGATTATCGTCGTATCAGTAGCGAACGACCAAACGTAGGCCAGCACAGCGCTGATGATCATTGCCTGTCCAAGAAAGCGACAGTGCTCGTTCACGTTGGATGTTTTGCATGGTTGGTTCAGATCGACAGCCATCGCCAATGCAGTGCCGGCGGCATATAGCAGGTCAGACCTTCGCATCCTGGCAATTCCACTGTTGTCTCCGAGCAGCAAGAAACTAACAACGGCTACAACCATGACTGTCAACAATCAAAGAGCGCCTCCACCGGCGCTAGGTCTCGATGAGCCTGACCAAATCATAATCAGAACAAGGTATAGACTCGCTATTGCCGCAGATGCTGACGCCTATTGCTGCGTCAGGGCCATATAGCTGAGCACGTAGTATAGACAAAACTGCATACCCCCACGAAAATGCCAGCAGCAGCTAGACCCTTGAGCGGATTATTATAACCGATATGGCTCGGCATTAGGACCTCCCAGTCAATCTAGACAGCGCGGTAACTAAACGTCGCACCGAGGCTACGCATACTTCGATCGACGATGACAATAAGCAGTGTCAAGCCGCTCGTCTAGTCAGTGTCGTCGATAGAAGTAGGTTCCAGCACGTTTGCCCCCTCCAGCCGATACAAGAGATTCGAATTGCGTTACATATTTAGATAGTCCGCTTACTAGTTCGAAAAGACCGAACAATTAGTTCGTACATATTGATCATCCGGGCCCAATTTTTATTGAACAGATCGCCAGCCCACTGTATGCCGTATGTAGTGGTCAACAGATTCCGGACACTTTGTTAAGGTTCTTTTCGTAATCCATCGGTGTTTTGTAGCCCAGCGTCGAGTGCAGACGCTTCGAGTTGTAATACACCGCCACATATTCCCGGACATCGGCCATCGCTTCCTGCCGGGTACGATACAACCGGGCACCGGTCCATTCCCGTTTCAGGCTGCTGAAGAACCGCTCCACCGGTGCGTTGTCCCAGCAGTTGCCTTTCCGACTCATACTGCAGATCATCCCATGCTGCTTTAGCAAGGCTTGGTAGGCATGGCTGGCGTACTGGCTGCCGCGGTCCGAGTGATGCAGCAGGCCGGGCGGTGGCTGCCTGAGATTGATCGCCATCAGCAAGGCTCGGATCACCAGGGACTTCTGCATGCGCCGATCCATCGACAAGCCCACCACCCGGCGGGAATACAGATCAATGACCACCGCCAGGTAGACCCAGCCCTGCTGAGTCCATAAGTACGTTATGTCCGTGCCCCAGACCTGATTGGGTCCCTGCGGTACAAACTGGCGATTCAGCACGTTCTCAGCCACTGGCAGGTTGTGCTTGCTATCGGTTGTCGCCTTATGTTTGCGCTTCTGCTTGACCTTCAGATTCAGCGATTTCATCAAACGCCGCGTCCGGTCACGCCCAATATCGAAGCCTTCCTCACGCAGGTTCTTCATCAGCGTGCGACTGCCCAGACTGTCACGGGACGCCCTGAACAGCTCCTTCATCCGCCGCCGCAATGCCAGCTCCTGTGGCGGGATGACTCGGCCTGGCTGGTCCCACCAGTCGTAGTAGGCGCTGCGCTGCACACCCAGCAGCCGGCACAACAGGTTCACCGGATAGCGGTCCGCCTGTGCTCGAATAAACCCGTACTTCACTTCATTTCTTTCGCGAAGTACTGGCTGGCTTTTTTTAAAATCTCCTTCTCCATCCGCAGCATACGATTC
>Ga0055481_10000686_pt1 | contig 11467 bp, 8 predicted proteins | sample Muzzi_PWC_D2_FD_57936 | JGI IMG/M metagenome (GOLD analysis project Ga0055481, IMG submission 57936) | Wetland microbial communities from San Francisco Bay, California, USA, that impact long-term carbon sequestration - Muzzi_PWC_D2 | ecosystem: Environmental > Aquatic > Marine > Wetlands ... | reverse complement strand
CCGCCGCGCGCGGGGAGGTGGCCGCGGCGACCTCCGGCCTGGCCGCCGCCCGGGCCGAACGGGCGCCCCTGGTCACGCTGCGGGCGGACGCCGGACTCTGGGGCTCGGATCCCCTGCACCCGGTGCCGGACGACCTCGCCTCCTCGCACCCCGGCGCGAGCTTCGTCGACCGCCTGGAGCGCGACCTCGGCTACTCGCTCACCGTGAGCGTTCACCTGCCGCTCCTCGACACCGGCGGCGTCGCGGAGCGGGTCGCCCAGGCCGAGCTCGGGCTGGAGCAGGCCCGCCGTTCGCTGGCCGAGTCCCGAGCGCAGGTGGGCCTCGAGCGGGAGCAGGCGCTACGGGCACGGGAGAGCGCCTACGAGCGGTTCCGGGTGCTGACCGAGGCGCTTCCCGTGGCCCGCGACGCCTACCTGAACGCCGAGAGCCGGTACCGGGGCGGAGGGGCCGGATACCTCGAGGTCCTGGACGCCTTCGCGGCCTCGGTCGATACCGCGGTGCAGCAGGTCGAGGCCGAGCTCGCGTATCGCGAGGCCGAGGCCCGCCTCCTGCGCTGGGGAGGGAAGCCGTGATGCGAACATCTGCGGAGGTCCTGCTCGTGATCGCGATGTCGTGGGCCCTCGCCTGCGGTGGGGGCGGGTCGGCGACCGGCGGCGACGGATCCGGATCGCTAGCGGGCGGCGACCCGGGGACGGCGGCGCCGGCGGCGGGCACGCCGGTGCGGGTCGCCCGCGTCGAGCTCGCCTCCATGACCGAGGTCGTAACCGCGCCCGGCCGCACGACGGCGCTGGTCGAGCAGAAGGTGCGTGCCCCCTTCGACGGCACCCTGACCGCGCTCGACGTGGTGGAGGGTACGGCGGTGCGCCGCGGCCAGGAGATCGGCACCCTGGTGGCACGGGACAGCGAGGCGGCGCTCCGCGGGGCGCAGGAGATGGTGAGCCAGGCGGCGACACCGGGCGAGCGGGAGGAGGCAGAGAGGGCTCTCGAGCTCGCCCGGCGCACCCTCGTCTCCTCCCCGGTGCTTGCCACCGTCGACGGCCGCGTGACGGCCCGGGCCGCGTCCGCCGGCGACTACGTGAGCGCGGACCAGGACCTGCTCACCATCGCCGCCACCGGCTCGGTGGTCTTCCGCGCCGAGCTGCCGCAGACTGAGCTGGGGCGGGTGCGCCCCGGGCAGGCCGCCACGGTGGAGGTGGCCGGGGGCGCGGAGCCGCTGGCCGCGCGGGTGCACGGGTTCCTCGCTCCGGCGGCCGACGTGGGCCTCGTCGCGCCGCTGCGGCTCGACTTCACCCACCCCGGGAAGGTCTCGTCCACCGGCCTCTACGGCGTGGCGCGGATCGTGGTCGCCGAGCATCCCGACGTCCCCGTGGTCCCCCTCGCCGCGGTGCTGCGCGACGACGTGAGCGGCATCGCGAGGGTGGGCACCCTCGGCCCCGGCGGCCACCTGCACTGGGTCGAGGTCGAGACCGGGCTCCAGGACTCGGGGCGCGTCGAGATCCTCTCTCCCGCCCTCGAGGCGGGGGCTCGGGTGGTCGTCTCGGGGCAGGTCGGCCTCGCCGAAGGCGCCCCCCTCGAGATCCGGCCGTGAACATCGTCGCCATCGCCCAGCGGCGCGCCACGGCGCTGCTGCTCCTCCTGATGGCCCTGGCGGCCGCCGGCGCGTGGGTGGCTGTCCGCCTCCCGTCGTCGATCTTCCCGTCGGTCACCTTCCCCCTGGTCAAGGTCATCGCCGACGTGGGGGAGGAGCCCACGGGCAGGATGATCCCCACCGTGACCCGACCCCTCGAGGAGGCGGTGGCACGGGTCCCCGGAATCCAGACCGTTCGCTCGATCACCTCGCGCGGTTCCACGGAGCTCTCCGCCGAGCTCGCCTGGGGCACCGACATGCAGGTCGCGCTCGAGCGCGTGCAGTCGGAGGTGGAGCGCGTGCGCCCCGACCTGCCGCCCGACGCGCGCATCGACGTCGAGTGGATGAACACGTCGATCTTCCCGATCCTCGGCTACGCCCTGACCTCGGACCAGGTTCCCCAGTGGCGGCTGCGCGAGCTCGCCGAGTTCACCCTCAAGCCGCAGTTGCTGCGCATCCCCGGCGTGTCGGAGGTGCAGGTCCAGGGCGGGCGCCAGCGGGAGATCCAGGTCCATCTCGACCTCGAGGCGCTCGCGGGCCGCCACCTGACGCCGAACGCCGTCGTCGAGGCGATCCGCAAGGGGCACCAGGCGCTGTCGGCGGGCCTGGTGGAGCGCAACCACGAGCTCTACCTGGCGATGGTGGACGGCCGCGCGGGAGGGCTCTCGTCCCTCTCCGATCTGTCGATTCCGGTCGCCGGCGCCGAGCCGGTGCGGTTGGGCACGATCGCCGACGTGCACGCGGCCGACGCCGTCTCCTACGTCCGGACCACGGCCGAGGGACGCGAGGCGGTGCTGGTGAACGTGGTGCAGCAACCGGCCGCGAACACCGTGTCGGTCGCCCAGGGCGTCGACGGGCTGCTGCGGGACCATCCCGAGCTCATCCCGCAGGGGGTCGAGTGGAGCAACTTCTACGACCAGGCCCGCTTCGTCCTCGACTCGGTGCGGGGGGTCCGCGACGCCATCCTGATCGGCGTCGGTCTCGCGGCCCTGGTCCTGCTCGTGTTCCTCCGCAGCTGGCGGGCGACCCTGATCGTGGTGCTCGCCGTTCCCCTGACGGTGGCGCTGGTCTTCGTCGGCCTCCGCGCCTTCGGCATGACCGTCAACCTCATGACGCTGGGAGGGGTCGCCGCGGCTCTCGGACTGGTGGCCGACGACGCCATCGTCGTGGTGGAGAACATCCATCGCCACCACGAGGAGCACCACGCGCGCCATGCCGCCCTCACCGGTGCCCAGGAGCTGCTGCCGGCCCTGGTCGGCTCCAGCCTCTCGACGATCGTCGTCTTCGCCCCCTTCTCCCTGCTCTCCGGCGTGGCCGGCGCGTTCTTCCAGCCGCTCGCGCTCACCCTGGTGCTGGCGCTCCTCGGCTCCCTCGCCATCGCCGCCCTCGCGGTCCCGGCGGCGATGCGGAGGGCGGAGCCCGAGGACGCGCCGGGGGAGGTGGACCTCGGAGCCGGGCCGGACGGGGGTGAAGACGCGCCTCGGCCGGGCCGACTGCGGCGCTGGAGCCGGCGCCTGATCGGCCTGTGGCCCGTGGCGGCGCTCGTGCTCGTCGCCCTGGCGGTGACCGGGTGGTTGCTCTACCGAGCGGTGGACACCGACTTTCTGCCGTCCATGGACGAGGGGTCGATCATCCTCGACTACCGCACGCCGCCCGGCACCTCCCTCACCGAGACCGACGGGATGCTGCGCGAGGCGGAGGGCGCCATCCTGTCGCTGCCCGACGTCGCCGGCTACTCCCGGCGCACGGGTACGGAGCTCGGCTTCTTCGTCACCGAGCCCAACAGCGGCGACTACGTGATCCGACTGAAGCCCCGCAGCCAGCGACGCCCGGTGGGGGAGGTGATCGACGCGTTGCGGAGCCGCATCGCCGATGTCGAGCCGGCGATCGAGACCGACTTCGGACAGCTCCTCGAGGACGACATCGGCGACCTCACCGGTGGCGTTCCGCAGCCGATCGAGGTCAAGGTGTTCGGTGAGGACCAGGCGCTGCTCCAAGAGACGGCGGGGCGGATCGCCGATCTCCTCGGCGGGATCCCCGGGGTGGAGGACGTCTTCGACGGGATCACCATCGCCGGCCCGGCCCTCGATCTCCGGCCCGACAGCCTGGAGCTCGCCCGCCGCGACCTGACCACGGAGGAGCTCCAGGAGCAGGTCGAGGCGGCGCTCACCGGCACCGTGGCGAGCGACTTCCGGGCCGCCGAGCGCGTCTACGACGTGCGGGTGTTCTCGAGCCACGACGGCGCGCTGCGCGCACTTCCGATCCTGAACGCGAACGGGGTCGCCACCCCGCTCGAGCGTCTCGCGGACGTCTCCACCGGGCCGCCGGAGGCGGAGATCGACCGCGAGGACCTCCGCACCTACCTCGCCGTGACCGCCCGGCTGAGCGGACGGAGCCTGGGGAGCGCGGTGGCCGCGATCCAGAAGACCCTGGCCCAAGGGCTGCGTCTGCCCGCGGGCGTGTCGATCGAGCTCGGCGGCCAGTACGCGCAGCAGCAGCAGTCCTTCAAGGCGCTTCTGGCCGTGCTGTTCGCCGGTCTCTTGCTGGTGGCGGTGATCCTGCTCTTCGAGTTCGGAGACTGGCGCGCGCCGCTGCTCACCGCCTTGATCGCCCTCGGCGTCCTGCCCGGAGTCTTCGCGGCCCTGGTGCTCACCGGGCAGACGCTCAACATCTCCAGCTTCGTCGGCGCCATCATGATGGTGGGCATCGTCGGCGAGAACGCCATCTTCGTCGTCCACGAGGGGCGCCTGGAGATGCTCCGCGGGCTGCCGGTGCGCGACGCCTGGGCGACCGCGGCTCACCGCCGCCTGCGGCCGGTGGCCATGACCATCCTCGCCACCGCCTGCGCGCTGGCGCCCCTCGCCCTCGCCCTCGGCCAGGGCTCGCAGCTCCTCCAACCGCTGGCGATCGCGGTGATCGGCGGCTTCGTGCTTTCCGGGCCCCTGGTGCTCTGGGTGCTGCCCAGCCTCTACGCCCGTCTCGACCCCCGGGGTCGCCTCGCCGGCCGCGGCAACGGCGGCTCCGGCCGGGCCGCATGAGCTCGGCGCCGCCCGGCTCTGCTGTAGGCTCCGCAGGGCGTCCTCGCCGCGGCGCCGCCCAACTCCCTGCTCGCTGACGCCGAGGAATGCACATGGGACCTGCCAACCCGCCAGGCGCCGGAGACGGCCCTGGCCTGGAAACCGCGCCCGCGCCGCGCCGTCTCGACCGTCGCCTCCTCGCGGTGGTGGCGCTCTTCCTCTTCGCGCTCTCCCTGCAGGGATCCCGGGGCCTCTACGAGCCGGACGAAGGCCGTTACTCCGCGGTGGCGGTCCGCATGCTCCACACCGGGGACTGGTTCACGCCGAGACTCAACGAGGACCAGCTCCATTTCAGCAAGCCCCCGTTGTTCTACTGGACCCTGGCCGCCTCGGCGGGCCTCTTCGGGGTCAACGAGTGGGCGCTGCGCCTGCCGTCGGCGCTGGCGTACGTCTTCACCGTCCTCGCCACCTTCGGCATCGCGCGGCGACTCGTTCCGGAGCGCCCGCAGATGGCCGCCCTCGTTCAGGCCACGTCGCTGTTTCCGGTGGTGGCGGCCAACCTGGTGACCACCGATCCGGTCCTGCTCCTCTGGGAGACCCTCGCCGTCCTGGCGTTCGTCGCCGCCTGGTGGGACGACCCGAGCCCACGCTGGGCGTCACCCCTGCTCTGGCTGGCGCTCGCCCTGGCCTTTCTCACCAAGGGACCGCCCGGCCTGCTCCCTCTCGCCGCGATCGTCGCCTTCTCCCTCGTCACGGCGCCCCGCAAGGGGCTTCGGATCCTCCTCTCGCCGACCGGTCTCGCGCTCTTCTTCCTGGTCGCTTCCCCGTGGTTCCTGCTCCAGGCGAGGGTGAGGCCCGACCTGGTCTCCTATTTCTGGAACGTCGAGCTCCTCGGGAGGGTCTCCGGCGTGCAGAACCGCAACCCCGGCTGGGAGGGGATCTTCGAGGTCTACCTCCCGGTCGCCCTCGCCGCCAGCCTGCCCTGGTCGGTGGTGGCGATACGGCGCCGCGGCGAGCCCGGTCCGGCGAGCCCCGCGGGAGCCCGACGGTTCCTGCTGCTCTGGGTCCTGGTGCCGCTCGCGGTCTTCGTCGTCGCCCAGTCGCGGCTCCCCCTCTACCTGCTTCCCTTGACCGTGCCCGCTTCTCTCCTCTTGGCGCGGCGTCTCGTGGGTTGGCGTCCGACCCGGAGGGGAGCCGTCCTCCTGGCTTCGTGGGTGCTCTTGCTCCTGGTGCTCAAGGGGTTCGTCGCCTATCGGTCGGACGAGCGGGACGGCCGTCGCTTCGCCGAGCAACTGCTCGCCCGCCTCGGCACGGCACCGCCGGAGATCGTCTTCGTGGACCACTACCCGCGCTGGAGCCTCGCCGTCTACCTCGACAGCCAGCTCGAGGCGGTAGAGCTCCTCGACGACCTCCGGGGACGGGGCGGGCCCGCCTACAGCCCGATCGCGGAGTCTCTCGCCGACGAGCTGGCGGAACCGGTGGAGGTGCCGCCCACGTTCCTGGTTCCGGAGGAGTCGACGTCGGCCCTTCGCCTGGCCCTCGAGGAGAGGGGCATCCCCTTCGAGGAGCGCGGCAGGGTCGGCGATCTCGAGATTCTGAAAGGCCTCACCGGAGCGCCGTGAGCGCTCCGAAATCTCGGTCTCAGGTTCCGCAGGCAGGCCGCTTCCCACGACTTTCGGTGGAAGTCTGTCCCGGTTCCGGGGGTTTCGCGCACGTGACGAGTAGAACTAGGTGAGTGTGTTTGGGGCCGACAGGCGATCGGGGGACGGCGGTCGTGCTGGGTGGGGGGGGCTGGGCGCTTTTCGGCATTGCGATCGGCGCCTCTGTCGGTTTCGCGTGACCGGCAGACGGCCTGGAGACGGGAACGGCTCGCCGTCCGTGGATTTTTCATGGTCGACCTCTCGAAGCCCATTTCGGCGGTCCTCAACGGACGTGACGTCACGTCCGGGGGGGGCGAGCGGTCCGGTGTGCCGGACGGGCGGCGCTACGACGCGCTGGTCGGGCGCTCCGCGCCGATGCGTGAGCTGTATCGGCAGATCGAGATGGTCGCCGAGACCGATGTCACCGTGCTGGTCGAGGGAGAGACCGGCACCGGCAAGAACCTCATCGCCCATACCCTCCACCGCCTGAGCTCCCGCGTGAGCCTCCCCTTCGTCGCCCTCAACGCCTCGAACCTCCAGGAGCAACTCTTCGAGAGCGAGCTGTTCGGCCACGTTCGCGGCGCCTTCTCCGGTGCCCACCAGGACCACGAGGGTCTGGCCCGTGCCGCCAACGGCGGCACCCTCTTCATCGACGAGGTGGGGGAGCTGTCGGCGTCGAACCAGGCGCGCCTCCTCCAGTTCCTGGACAACAAGCTGGTGCGGCCCGTGGGCTCGACTCGCCCCCACGAGGTCGACGTGCGCATCGTGGCCGCCACCAACCGCGACCTGCGCCGGGCGGTGAACGAGGGGCGCTACCGGGAGGACCTCTACTACCGGTTGCGGGTGATCCACCTGAGGGTGCCACCGCTGCGCGAGCGGCCCGACGACGTGCCGCTCCTGGTGCGCCACTTCCTCGACCGCTACAACGCCGAGCACGGCAAGGAGGTCGCCGGCGTCTCCGAACGCGCGTGGGCCGCGCTCCAGGCCCACACCTGGCCCGGCAACGTGCGCGAGCTCGAGAACGAGATCGAGCGCGCGGTGGTGATGACCAAGAACGGCGAGGAGGTCCACCTCGCCCTGCTCTCCGAGGAGATCCGCAATCCCCGCAGCAGCGACGGAAGCGGCGGCGCCGGCCTGCGCGAGTACCGGCGCCAGGCGGAGCGCCGCATGATCGTCGCCACCCTCCGGCGCCACGACTGGAACGTGAGCGCGAGCTCGCGCGAGCTCGGGTTCAGCCGCGTGGGGCTGACCAAGAAGATGAAGCGCCTGGGCATCGAGCGCCCCAAGTAGAACCACCCCACGGGGTAGGTACGACCTCCCCGGCGGGGGAAGGCCGCGGCCGCCTGCCGTCGCTATGATGGCCTCGACTCCGCCGGCCGCCGCCGCGGCGCCGGGCTGGACCTGGACGAGCCCGACGTGGTCCTCCGCCGCATCAAGTGGGTCCTCCTCCTGGCGATGGTCGCCTTCCTGGCCATCGTCGAGTACGCGCGCTACCTGCTCGAGCCGTACGGCGGGTCCGCCGCGCCGGGGCTGGTGCTGGACGGCGTGATGGTGCTCTCGATCCTCTTCTTCTTCGGCGCCCTGCTCGCCGGTCTGGAGACCGTCCAGGGCCGCCTCGAGCGCCAGAACCGCGAGCTGCTCGGCCTCCACCAGGCGGCGGCGGACATCCACGGCGAGCTCGCCCTCGAAAGCGTCCTCCAGCGCGTGGTCGACCAGGCGTGCCCGCTGGTCGACGCCCGCTACGGCGCCATCTCGGTCATGGAGGAGGACGGGCGGATCCTCTCCTTCGTGACCTCCGGAATCACCGCCGAGGAGCGCGAGCGGATCGGCCGCCCGCCGGTGGGCGCGGGCCTTCTGGGCATCCCGCTCTCCCAGGGGCAGAGCCTGCGCGTGCGCGACGTGACGAAACACCCCCGCGCGGCGGGGTTCCCGCCCCACCACCCGCCCATGCGCTCGCTCCTCGCGGTGCCGATCCCCGGCGAGGGGACCTACCGGGGCAACCTCTACGTGGCGGAGAAGACCAGCGCGCTCGAGTTTTCCGAGGAGGACGAGCAAACGCTCTTGCGCTTCGCTACCACCGCGGCGATCGCCATCGACAACGCGCGTCTCCACCAGCGGCTTCGCGACCTGGCGGTGGCCGAGGAGCGGGTGCGCATCGCCCGCGAGATGCACGACGGCCTCGCCCAGGTGCTCGCCTACGTCAACGCCAAGGCCCAGGCAGTCAAGGCGTTCCTGGAAAAGGGCGACGCCGCCCAGGCGCGAACCCAGCTCGACCAGCTCGCGGTGGCTGCCCGCGAGGTGCTGACCGACGTGCGCGAGGGCATCCTGGCACTGCGCACCCAGACCCGCCCCGGCCACGGTCTGGGCGAGGCGGTCGAGGAGTTCCTGCGCCGCTGGCAGAGCCAGTCCGGCATCGAGGGCACGATCGACTACGATGCCGATCTCCGTCTCAGCCCGACGGTCGAGCTGCAGCTCCTGCGCATCGTCCAGGAGGCGCTCTCCAACGTGCGCAAGCACTCGGGAGCGAACCACGCCAAGGTCGAGCTGAAGCAGGGGGCCGGGCGGCTGTTCGTCGAAGTGGCGGATGACGGGACCGGCTTCGATCCGGGCGCCAGCCGCGCGAGCGGCGCTCCCCGTTTCGGGCTCGCGATCATGCGCGAGCGTGCCACAAGCATCGGCGGTACAATCGGCATCGAGTCCAAGCCGGGGCGGGGATCCCGCGTCCATGTGGAGGTCCCCATATCCAGGACCACACCGGGAGGCATCTGATGAGAATCGTGATCGCCGACGACCACGCTCTGTTTCGCGACAGCCTGCGAAGCCTTCTCGCCGCCCGCGACATGGACGTCGTGGGGGAGGCGAGGACCGGCAAGGAAGCCATCGAGCTGGCCTGGAAGCTGAAGCCCGACGTGGTGCTGATGGACCTCATGATGCCCGAGATGGACGGGCTCGAAGCGACCAAGCGCCTGGCCGCGGAGCTGCCCGAGGTCAAGGTGATCGTGCTCACCGCCTCCGACGACGAGTCCAACCTGTTCGAGGCGATCAAGTCGGGCGCCAAGGGCTACCTGCTCAAAGACCTCGAGGCGGACCGCTTCTTCTCGCTCCTCGACGGAGTGGCCAAGGGGGAGCCGGCGCTCACGCCCGCCCTGGCCAGGAAGCTACTGGACGAGTTCGCGCGGCCCAAGCCGAGCGCGCGGGAGGTCTACGACCCGGATGCCCTGACCGATCGGGAGCAGGAGGTGCTGGAGCTCATGGTCGAGGGCGTGACCTCGAACCGCAAGCTGGCGAGTGAGCTCGGAGTCTCCGAGAACACCGTGAAGTTCCACGTCCGCAACATCCTGGACAAGCTCCACCTGCACAACCGCGCCCAGGTCGTCGCCTACGCGCTGCGCCACCGGCTGGTCGAGCCGTCGGTCGAGTAGGAGCCCGTGAAGCAATCTCCGGCCCTGATACGGGCGGAGATTTCTTCGCTGGCTCTGACCGCTGGCCTACCGCCGTGCGTGGATGGGCTCCGGGCTCAGAAGGCCGGAGCCCCGGCCCCGCCGAGCTCCCCTTCGACCATGTCGCGGACGTGGGGGTGCTCGCTCAGATACTCGGCGGCCATGGCTCGGTGAAGCGGGTTGAGCGAATTCATGTACAGACAGGCCTGACGAGGGTCGACCACGATGGGGTCGTCCCACCGCTCGAGGACCGCGGTCATGAACCCCTTGGCGGCGAGCCGGGCCATGTCCGGCTCGAAGTCGTCGGCGAAGGGGAGGGCGGCGTCGGCGAGCAGGTCGCTGCGGCGGTTCCACGTCATGGGGCCCAGGCGCGAAGCGAACTCGTCGACAGTCCGGCGCATCTGAGCATTCAGCTTATCGTAAAGCATTGCAGGCCCTCTTGTTGTGAGCGCTCCAAGCGGCTCTAGAACAACAGGGTGCCTGCCGGGGAGGAGGTGGGACAGCGCGCGGACACTTTACCGGCGTAGGGAAATCGCCGATTCCAAGATACCGGTGGCGTCGGTTCCGGTAGGGGAGAGGGCGCTCGGCGGCTGGATGGCCGGTCGGGTCGGGGCAGGGGCCTCAGATCCCCATCGCGCTCAAGTAGTTCACCACGTTCCGGATGCTCGAGACGAGCTGCGGATGGTCCTCCTCCAGCTCGTAGAGGGCCGCGTCGAGGCGGTCTCGGAGCCCCTCGTGGCGCTCGGCCTGTTCGTCGCCCGGATGCTCGAGGACCCGCTGCACCTCCACCATCAGCTCCTCCAGGAGCCGGTGGTCGGCCTCGCTCACCGAGCGGGTCGCATGCAGCTCCTGGTGGAGCTTCTCGAGGGTCTCACGGAGGTCGCGGCGTTCCATGGCGCCGCAGTCTAGCAGCCGCGAGGGGCGGGTCCATGGTCCGGCGACGGCGAGGCGTGGAGGGGCGGAGCTCGCCGCCGCCCCTCCGCATCACTGCGCCTTGTCCGGATACTCGGGCCGCTCGTGGTGCGACGGCGGGTTCGCCCGGAGCTGCTCCAGGGCGATCTCGATGGCCCTCTCGAGCTGCGGGTCGTGCCCGGCCTCGACCAGCGCCGGGAGCTGCTCGACCTCGACATCCGGCGGCACCCCCTCGTTCTCCACCACCCAACCGTCGTCGGTCCAGATGGCGAGGTTGGGCGCCGTCACGCCCCCTTCGTCCATGAGCTCCGGGAAGCCGAGGATGCCCACGAGCCCGCCCCAGGTGCGCTTGCCCACCAGCGTACCCAGCCCGAGCTTGTGGAACATCCAGGGCAGCATGTCGCCGCCCGAGCCCGCGAACGGGTCGATGAGCATCACCCGCGGTCCCTGGATCGACGCCATGGGCGTCTTCAGGTCCTCGCCGTAGCGCATCGCCCAGAAGGAGATCAGGGGCCGGCGCATCAGGTCGATGTAGTAGTCGGCGACCAGCCCGCCGCCGTTGTAGCGCTCGTCGATGATGATCGCGTCGCGGTCGGCCTGGGGGTAGAAGTAGCGCCGGAAGTAGGTGTGGCCGAGCTCGCCGGTGTTCGGCACGTAGACGTAGGCGACCCGGCCGTCGGTCGCGGCCGTGACCTTGGCGACGTTGCCCTCGACCCAGGCCCGGTTGCGAAGCGGCACGTCGTCGTCGACCGGAACCACCCGTGCGACCCTCGACCCCGACCCGTCCGGGTTCGGGCCGACGGTGATCTCGACCAGCTTGCCGGCGGTGTT
>Ga0055481_10000682_pt1 | contig 11501 bp, 7 predicted proteins | sample Muzzi_PWC_D2_FD_57936 | JGI IMG/M metagenome (GOLD analysis project Ga0055481, IMG submission 57936) | Wetland microbial communities from San Francisco Bay, California, USA, that impact long-term carbon sequestration - Muzzi_PWC_D2 | ecosystem: Environmental > Aquatic > Marine > Wetlands ... | reverse complement strand
GGTGTTTCCGAGCCCGGCTCTGTGCGGAGACAATGCCGCCATGCTGGCGGTTGCCGGAGATTTCTACCTCTCTTCGGGAGAGCGTGCCGACTCCGCCATGAATGCCGTATCCAACTGGTCGCTTGACCAGGTTGGAAACTAGTAACGGGCTCTGGAGACCAACCGCATGTGGCGTCGTTGGAGGGTGATTCGAAACATTAAGCTGCAACTGCTCAAATTTGTCCGGTTGCAGGGTACGCCGCATGAGATATCCCGCGGCATCGCGCTGGGGATCTGTCTCGGCATGACGCCGACCTTCGGAGTCCAGATGCCGCTCGCCATCCTGTTCGCCTGGCTGCTGCGCGAAAGCAAGGTCGCCGCGGTGCTTGGCGTCTGGATCACCAACCCGGTCACTGCACCGGTCATCTATGCGCTCGAATATGAAACCGGACGCATCATGCTGCGATTTCCGCACGCAACCCTGCCGCAATCTCTGACCTTCGATGCCCTTGTCCAGCTTGGCTGGAACGTGCTGGCCCCGTTGCTGCTCGGCAGTCTGATTTGGTCAGCGATCAGCTGGGCGGTGGCCTATTATGTCTGCCTGAAGCTCGCCCCCATGGCCCGAAAGCTCCGGGTTCCCCGCTGGCCGAGAAAACGCAAGGATAGAGACCCCCAATGAGTGCTTATCGGGCCAAGAAGAGATTCGGACAGAATTTTCTTCGCGACCGGCAGGTGGTTGACCGGATTTTTGCCGCCGCCGACCTGAACCGGTCGGACCGGGTATTCGAGATCGGTCCGGGGCTCGGGGTGCTGACCGAACGGTTGTTGAAGACGGCAGGGGAAGTGGTCATCGTTGAAATTGACCGTGATCTGGCGGTCGAGTGGCAACAGCGCGACGATTCGCGATTGCGGGTTGTCGCCGCCGACGTTCTGTCCCTCGACTGGAAAGATTTGCTGCCCGGCGAGGGGTGGAAAATGGTCGCCAATCTCCCATATAATATCTCCTCGCAGGTGGTGTTCAAGGTGATCGAGCATCGCGACAAGTTCAGCCGCCTGGTCCTGATGTTCCAGAAAGAGGTTGGCGAGCGTTTGTGCGCCGGGCCGGGGACCCGCGATTATGGCGCGCTTTCCATTTTCTGTCAGCTCTGGTTCGATGTCGAACCGATCGTGAAGGTGCCGCCCCAGGCGTTTCATCCACCCCCCAAGGTCGATTCCGTGGTTCTCGGTTTCACCCCCTTGCCGGAAGCCCGGGTCGCCGTCGGCGATGAACATCAGTTCAAACGGGTCGTCAAGAGTGCTTTTGCCCAGCGCCGCAAAACCCTGCGCAATACGCTGAAGTCCGGCGGATTCGGCCCAGAGGAGATCGCCGCCGCTCTCGAGCGGGCCGGTATCGACGGAGGGCGCCGGGCCGAGACCCTGTCCCTGGCCGAATTTTCCAAGCTGGCCGGCCTGCTGCCGGATTGAATATGCCACCCAAAAAGAGACCGCAATGGAGACCATGACTGAAATCGTCGCCACCGTGAACGGCCGTCCGATCTACCGTTTTGACCTCGATAACGCCATCCAGGGCTATTCGATGGAAACCCATCGCAAGACGATGGATCAGCTTTCGCCGGAAGAATCGCTGGCGGCGCTCGACTTCGCCCTGGAGAAACTGCTGGCCAGGGAGCTGATCTTTCAGGATGCACTGGCCCGGGGGATCGTCGCCGACGAAGAACGGATCGCCGCGGAGAAAATGAAGATCATGGCCAATTTCCCCAGCGAGGAGGAATTCTACGCCACTCTGGCCAAGGGGGGAATCACGCCGGAGGATTATCACCGGATGCTCCGTCAGGATGTGACAGTCAATCTGGCCTCGGAAGCCAAACTCGAGGAGGTTGCCGACCCGGAAGAAGAGGAGATTGTCCGGACCTACAAGGATCATCCCGAGCAGATGATCCGTCCCGGACGGGTCAGGGCCAGTCACATCCTGATCCGCATCGACGACAAGGATGAGGTGGCCGCACAGCGGCAGGTTGACGAGCTGCTGGCGTGGGCGGAACAAGAGGATTTTGCCGGGTTGGCCAAAAGGTTCTCGCAGTGCCCGAGCGCTCCGGGCGGTGGCGACCTCGGTTTTTTCCGCCGCGGCGACATGGTCAGGGAGTTCGAGGAGGTGGCTTTTTCCGCCGCGGTCGGCGAGATTGCCGGTCCGGTCAGAACCCAGTTCGGCCTGCATCTGATCAAGGTGTTGGATAAGGAAGAGGATACACCTTTGACCCTTGAAGAGGCCCGGCCTAAAATCATCAGCTTTCTGCGCAATGAAAAGGGCGCCAGGTTGCTGCAGCGCTGGGTTGAAACGCTACGTGAAGAGGCCACGGTCGAATTTCTGTCAACGGACTGACCGCCCGTCTCCCGGCCGCTCAAGCGGCTTCTTTTCCTGCCGGAATGCTGCACCGGCGACTCCGCATCACCTTGTCAAACCGAAACCCGTCAACTAGAATGACAATGAGCAGGCATCCCGAAATTTTCAATGTTTTTCTACTATTGTCCAGATGGAGAAGTGTCGAATGAAGATGATCATCGATGCCCAGGGGAACCGGGAGAGCCTGAAGTCGCTCGACGCGAAACTTGACCGGGTTGTGAAGCTGCTGAAGCAGGAGGAGGACACCTTCGAAGGGTCTGCCCTGCAGCTGTCCGAGATATTACGCCGGCATACGCCCTACAGTTTTTTTGTTGCCCCAGACGCGGAGATGCTGCTTGACTGGGTAAAACGGTTTCATGACTTCATCCGCCGCCGAAGCGATGCACTTCAGGTCGTTTATCTCCCACAGCCGGAGGAGCGGGGATTTCTGCTCTGCCTGACCGACGATGCTCCGTTTCTGCTGCATTCGCTGCAGTTGGGTCTGAGCCGCATGGAACTGGAGTTTCAGGTGGTCTGCCACCCGATTCTGCAGGCGTGCAGGAACCAGAGCGGCGAGCTTGAGAACCTGGCTATTGATCGCAAAGACGGATCGGCTGAATCATTCATCGTCATCGAGATATACGAGGCCATCAACCTGGCTGCCGAGCAAATCGTCGCCGCGGTTCGCGAAACGGTCGCCGCGGTCCAGGGTGTGTTCTGGGACCAGGAAGCTTTGGCCACCCGGGTCAAGGACGTGGCGGCGGGGAGCAGTCCTTCCGAACAGCCCTTTTGGGATTGGCTGCTCGATGAAAATTTCCTGTTTTTCTCCTTTCGCCAGATTCAGCTTGGCGGAGAGGGGGAGAAAATCGAATGGGCAATGGAGGACCCGGGTTCGGCACTGGGTCTCAAATGGGAAATCGTCGACCTGATCCCCGGAGAACGGCGCTCGCTGGACGACCTGAACGAGCGGTTTCGCGGCCGGATGCTCAGGCCCACCCGGATCGTCGTTGAAGAGATCGATCGCCGCAGTCCGATCTACAAGGACCAGCGTCTCACCTTTATCGGGCTGCGCGACGTCGTCGACGGTCGCCAGGTCGAGTATGCCTTTCTCGGGCTCTTTACCGCCAAGGCGATCGAAGACCCGACCCTGAAGATTCCTTATCTCAATTCCCGGATCGAAGCTGCGCTCGCCGAACTGTCGATCCCGCGCGGCTGCCACGACTATCGCAAGACCATCGAGATTTTTAATTCCTTTCCGAAGGTCGAGCTGTTTTACATGGCTGATGTCGAAATCCTGGATATTGTCCGCTCCTTTACCCATCTCTATCGGCATGGCGCCGTCAAGGTGGTTCCGGCCCACAGCCTGGCGGTTCGTGGGCTGACACTGCTGATCATTCTGCCGAGGGAATTTTACTCGAGCTCCAGCCTGGCCAGAATGGAGGCGTTTCTGCTGCGGTTTTTCAAAGCCGATCATGTGTCGACCCGCATCATCCATATGTCGACCACCTACCTGAGTCTGCACGTGACGATCCAGACCAATGCCTTCGACCTCAGTTTCGATTCCGACCGGCTGGAGCACGGTCTGACGGCGATATCCAGGCCGTGGATTCAGACCCTGAAGAAGCTTCTGGTGCGCAGGTTCGATGCCTCCTTGCGCAGTGAACTCTGGGGACGGATCGGCGTTCATCTGCCGGAAGAATATCAGCACATGATTCACCCGCGGTTTGCCATTCGCGATCTGGTTAATGTCAGGAGACTCCTCCAAACCGGCGTCGACGGGTTTGACCTCTGGGGCCCTTTCGGAAGCGAGCCCGCTTATTTCAGGTTGCAGTTTTACAGTCTTGAACAGAGCTACCTGAACGATCTGCTCCCCTGTCTCGACAATTTCCACCTCAAGGTCATTGACGAGGTGGACTTCGGATTGCCGATCGACGAGAAGACGGTTTACATTAAAAGCTTTGCCGTGCGGAGCGGAGCGGGGGGGCTGCCGCTCGGGAAGATCCGGACACCTTTGCTCGAAGCGTTGACGATGCTGCGCCAGGGATTGCTGGAGAACGATCCGCTGAACAAGTTGATGGTCCTGACGCAGCTCGACTGGCAACAGGTCGACCTGTTCCGGGCTTACCGGAATTATTATTTCCAGCTCGGCTCCCCCTATACCAAGCTGCGCGTCGCCAACACCCTGATCAACAACCCCGAACTGGCCGAACTGCTCTACCGATATTTTGCCGCCCGCTTCGATCCCGGGTTCGGTTCCGCCGACCTGCTGGAACGCGAGGAGAAGGCCCTGATGCCGGTGCGCCTGGAGTTGATCACCGCCCTGGAAAAAGTCGTCGATGTCAATGAAGACAACATCCTGCGGATCCTGTTCAACCTGATCGACTCGACGGTGCGGACCAACTTCTTTGTCCGCCGGGGTCAGGAGAACTATTTCGTTTCTTTTAAAATCAGCGCCATCGGCATTATCGACATGCCGGCGCCCCGACCGCTGTTTGAGACCTACGTCCATTCGGCAACCATGGAGGGGATTCATCTGCGCGGCGGCATGGTCGCCAGGGGCGGGATCCGCTGGTCCGACCGTCCCGACGATTTCCGCACTGAAATCCTTGGCCTGATGAAAACCCAGATGACCAAAAATGCCTTGATCGTACCGGTCGGTTCAAAAGGCGGGTTCATCGTCAAGACCCCATTCAAGACTCGCGAAGAAGGTGCCGCACTTTCGAAGACGGCTTACCAGACCCTGATGCGCGGGTTGCTCGACCTGGTGGACAACCGGACCGGCGACCGGATCGTGCGATCGTCGCATATCGTCGCCCATGATGATCTGGACCCCTACCTGGTGGTTGCGGCGGACAAGGGGACGGCCCATCTGCCGGATACCGCGAATGCGGTCAGTGCCGAATACGGGTTCTGGCTGAAGGATGCTTTTGCCAGCGGCGGCTCCAAGGGGTATGACCACAAGAAACTCGGAATCACCGCCAAGGGGGCGTGGGAGTGCGTCAAACGGCATTTTCGCGAACTCGGCGTCGATATCCAGCAGCAGTCGGTCACCGTCGTCGGCATCGGCGATATGAGCGGCGATGTGTTCGGCAACGGCATGCTGTTGTCAAAAGCGATCAAGCTGGTTGCTGCTTTCGACCACCGGCACATCTTTCTCGATCCGAACCCAGACCCCTTGTCGAGCTGGCAGGAGCGCCGGCGCCTGTTCGATCTGCCCCGCTCTTCCTGGGACGATTACGACCGCGCGCTGATTTCTCCGGGGGGCGGGGTCTTTTCACGCGAGTTGAAGGAGATTCCCCTGGCGCCCGAGGTCCAGCGCTGGCTCAAAATCCGCCACTCGAGCATCGATCCCCAGGGGCTGATATCCCTGCTGCTTGCGGCGGAGGCCGACCTGCTCTGGAACGGCGGAATCGGCACCTACGTCAAGGCATCGCTCGAAAAGCACCAGGACGCCGGCGACCGGGCCAATGACGGCCTGCGGATCGATGCCACTCAACTGCGCGTCAAGGTCGTCGGAGAAGGGGGGAACCTCGGCCTGACACAGCGGGCGAGGATCGAATATGCACTGGCCGGCGGCCGGATCAATACCGACGCCATCGACAACTCGGCCGGCGTCGATTGTTCCGACCATGAAGTGAACCTGAAGATTTTTCTGCACTATCTGATGGAACAGAACAAGGTTGCAGATGAAGCGGAGCGTGATCAACTGCTGGAGCAGATGACCGACGAGGTCAGCCAGGCCGTCCTCTGCAACAATTATACGCAGAGCCTTTGCCTGTCGCTCGATCAGTTGCGTTGCCGGCAGGACAGCGGTACATTTATCGACCTGATGTCGCGTTTATCCGATGTCGGCCTGCTCGATCGCAGCGGCGAGGTGCTGCCCGGGCTCAAGGAGCTGCAGGAGCGCTCCGGCGTCAAGCTGGCCCGGCCGGAGCTATGCATCTTGCTCGCCTACAGTAAAATGCAGCTTTACCAGGGTTTGCTGGAAAGCGACCTTGATTTGAAAAATACCGCGGGCCGCTATCTTGCCGATTACTTCCCGAAACGTATCCGGGAGCAGTTCCCGGCCGACATCGCTCATCATCCGCTGGGACGTGAAATCACGGCCACAATGATCACCAACCATCTGGTCGATTGTGCCGGTGCGACCTTCCTTGACTGCATTTCGCGGACTACGGGAGGCAGTCTGTCACAAATCGTCATGGCCTATCTGGTGATCGACCAGATGCTGGACGCCGGCAGTTTGCGCGAGGAAATCTATCAACTTGACAACCAGCTGCCGGCGGAACGCCAGCACCAGTTGTTGCTGCTGATCGATGACACGATCTCCGAGATGGTCCTGTGGGGATTGAACAACGGTTTCGAGCTGGTCATGGCCGCAGGCCGAATTCGCGATTTACGCCGGGACATGCAGGACTTCCTCGCCCGGATGGTCAGCGTTTCGACTCCGGAAACGGCCGATCTGGTGGGCGCCGGATTTTCGGAATCCGCCGCCGCAACGATATCCGCTCTACCGCGCCTGAAGGAACTTTTCCCGGTGGTCGCCCTGGCCCGCCAGCGTAAGATCGAGGTCTCGACCGTGACCGCCAGTTATCAGGAAACCAGGAAATATCTCGATATCGACGCGCTGCTCGAGGGGATCGAGGGTGTGGTCGTGCATGACCGGTGGGACCGGATGGCCGCCCAAACCCTGTCCGTGCAGTTCGAGAGTCTGGTTTTTGATCTGACCGGCGAAATCCTCGACCAGGCCGGGAAAGGCGCTCCTGACGTCAGAGGTTACTTCCGGCAGCGGCAGCAGGGCGTCAAGGCATTTTCCACCATGCGCCAGCAACTGATCCAGGAAAGCCTGACCGACCTGCACCCGTTCGTGGTCCTGCTCGGCAGCTTGCGGCGTTTGGTGCTATGATTCGGTAACCGGAGGAATGCGGATAAAGGCAAGGAGCTGCAAGTGAAAAAAAGAACGTTGGGACCCTGCGTCACCTTTTTTCCCCAGCCGACCACGATGATAACGACCGTCAGTGTCGAGGGAGAGCCCAATATCATGACCGCATCCTGGGTCGGGATCGTCAGCAAAACGCCTCCGACCATGGCGGTATCATTCAATAGCAACCGGCTCAGCTACCAGAATATCCAGGAGACCGGGGAATTCGTCGTCAATCTGGTCCCGAGCGGATTGGCCGTCGAGGCCGATCTGTGCGGGATCAGGAGCGGGCGCGACCTGGACAAGTCCGGGCTGTGTCAGCTCAAACTCGAGGCGGCCCAGCAGGTTGCGCCGCCGCTGCTCAAATATTCACCGCTGAACGTCGAATGCCGCTACAGCCAGGAACTGGACCTTGGCGAATACCGGCTGGTTCTGGGTGAAATCGTGCAGATCCATGCCGTCGAACAGGCCTTTGCCGCCGGAGAGAAAGGGGATGTCCGCTGTTTCGACCCTCTGGTGTATCTCGGTGGCATTCGTGAATACTGGTCGATGGGAGAGAAGGTGGCCGATGCCTATCAGGCCGGCAAGATCCTGTTGCCGAAGAAAGATTAAAAACCGCTGGACAGCTTTCAACCCGGCATGATATAGAGTAGAACGTTATTTTAGAGGATGAGCCGACGTTGGCCCGGAACCCTGTCCGGAGCCCCGAACAGTCGGTTTTTCCGTCTCTAAATACCGCCTGGATCCGAGGACCGGGACGGAAGGCAAGCAGCTGACACCGGGGGTTCATTCCGAACTCTCTTGACGCCTTTCGGACTGTTCCGGGGCGTTTTTACTTTTTAAGGGAAAGAAAGCCGGTGAAAAAACAGAAAACCATTCTCGATATTCAGAAGATGAAAGCGGAGCGGGAAAAAATTACCGTCCTGACCGCCTATGATTACCCCTTCGCAAAACTGCTCGACGCGGCCGGCATCGACATCCTGCTGGTCGGCGATACCGTGGGGGCTGTCGTCAACGGCCACGACACCACCCTGCCGGTCACCGTCGAGGAGATGATCTACCACACCCGAGCGGTGGTGCGCGCTGCGGCTTCGGCCCTGGTGGTGAGCGATCTGCCGTTTCTCTCCTACCAGGTCGATCTGCGCGACGCCCGGCTCAACGCCGGCCGGTTGGTCAAGGAGGGGGGCGCCCATTCGGTCAAGTTGGAGGGTGGGGTGCACGTGGCCGAAACCATTCGGGCGATCGTCGACATGGACATCCCGGTGGTCGGGCACATCGGCCTGACCCCGCAGTCGATCCACCGCATGGGTGGTTACCGCGTGCAGGGGCGACGCGAGGAGCAGGCCCGGCAACTGCTCGCCGATGCTCGTGCGGTGGAGGAGGCCGGGGCCTTTGCCGTGGTGCTGGAGGGGATTCCGGCAACCCTCGCCGCCGAGATCACCAACTCGCTCTCCGTTCCGACCATCGGCATCGGCGCCGGCCTCGGCTGCGACGGTCAGGTGCTGGTGCTCCACGATATCCTCGGCCTGTGCGACAAGTTCTCTCCGAAGTTCGTCAAATGTTATGCCGATGTCTCTGCCATCGTCAGCGCGGCGGCGACGGAGTATATCGACGATGTGAAGAGCGGCCGATTCCCGGGTCCGGAGCACAGTTTCTAAAAAATCCAGGCACAAGGATCAAGGTTTAAGATTTTTATCCTTGATCCTTGGACATCATGGTTTTATGGAAATTATCAACGATATTTTTGGAATGCAGCAGCGCTGTCTGGCCCTGAGGGCAGCCGGGAAAATGATCGCATTTGTGCCGACCATGGGCTACCTGCACGAAGGGCATCTGTCGCTGCTGCGCGAAGGGCGCCGGCGAGGCGATGTTCTGGTCCTTTCGATCTTCGTCAACCCGGCCCAGTTCGGCCAGGGGGAGGATTTCACCAGCTACCCGCGCGACCTGAGCCGCGATGCCGAGCTGGCGGAAAAGGCGGGAACCGACATTCTATTCGCCCCGGAAGCGGGTGATATGTATCCGCGCGGTTACGCCACCTACGTCGATGTCGAAGGGTTGACCGAAACTCTCTGCGGCGCCGCCCGGCCTGGTCACTTTCGCGGGGTTACCACGGTAGTCAGTAAACTGTTCGGCATCGTGCAGCCGCATGTCGCCCTGTTCGGAGAAAAGGACTTCCAGCAACTGACGGTCATCAGGCGGATGACCGAAGACCTGAATCTGCCGGTTCGGATCGTCGGCCAGCCGATCGTACGTGAAGCCGACGGTTTGGCATTGAGTTCGCGCAACGTTAATCTCTCGACCGAACAGCGGCAACAGGCCCTGGTGCTGTCGCAGGTCCTTGCCAGGGGGAGACAGCTGGTCGCCGAGGGGGCCACAGAGGTTGACGCCCTGCTGGGAGAACTGCAGGAGATGATCGTTGCCCAGCCGGAGGCGCGCCTCGATTACCTCGAGGTCTGCCATCGCTCGACGCTGCAACGCCAGCAGCAGGTCGATGCCGATTCGATGCTTTTGCTGGCGGTCTTCGTCGGGGAGACCCGGCTGATCGACAACGGTCTCCTGCATCCTGCTGCAGGCGCGTCCTAAAAAGTCGGAGCTGTCATGACACCGCGTGAACTGGCCCTGGCCAACCTGGAAAACCTCTACCGGATCTTTACGGTTCCCGAGGCGCCCGATTCGACCCTGGGTCGGGTCGACCAGGCGATCACCGACAACGTCGCCGGATTCCTGCAGGAACACATTGTCGCTCTGGAACGGAGTCTGGAGGAGATCGAGGGGGATTTCAGCGACTCGCGGGTTCCGGAGGAACCGACCTTCGTCTCCGAATACACCGAGTTCGTCAAGGAGAAACTGGTCGCCCAGTCGGTGCATACCGCGGCGCCGGGCTTTGTCGGCCACATGACTTCGGCGCTGCCGTATTTCATGCTGCCGCTCTCCCGGATCATGACCGCCCTGAACCAGAACCTGGTCAAGGTCGAGACCTCCAAGGCGTTTACGCCGCTGGAACGCCAGGTCCTGGCGATGCTGCATCGGCTGATCTACGCCTGTGATGACGAGTTCTATACCCGCTGGATTCACAACAGCGGCTATGCCCTCGGCGCCTTTTGCTCAGGCGGCACCATCGGCAATGTGACCGCACTCTGGACCGCCCGCAACCTGCTGTTCGCGCCGGATGACGAATTCAAGGGGATCGCGAGAGAGGGGCTGGCCCGGGCGCTGCAGCACCTCGATTGCCGGGGACTGGCGGTCCTGGTCTCGCAGCGTGGCCATTATTCACTCGGCAAGGCGGTCGATCTGCTCGGGATCGGGCGCGACAATCTGGTACGGGTCGAGACAGACAATCAGAACCGGATCGATCTGAGCAAGCTTAAACGTCAGTGCCGGCGGTTGCAGGGGGAGGGGATCCGTCCGCTGGCGCTGGTCGGCATCGCCGGGACGACCGAGACCGGCAGCATCGACCCGCTGGGCGATATGGCCGATCTGGCCACCGAAATCGGCTGCCATTTTCATGTCGATGCGGCCTGGGGCGGGCCGACCCTGTTCTCGTCGACTCACCGCAGCCTGTTGCAGGGGATCGAGCGCGCTGACTCGGTCACCCTTGACGCCCATAAACAACTGTACGTGCCGATGGGGACCGGGATGGTCGTCTTCAAGGATCCGGCCGCGCTCGCCGCCATCGAGCACCACGCGGCCTATATTCTGCGACATGGTTCCAAAGATCTCGGCAGTCATACCCTGGAGGGGTCGCGCCCCGGGATGTCGATGCTGGTGCATGCCGGGCTTTCGATTATCGGTCGCAAGGGGTACGAGCTGCTGATCGACCTCGGAATCGAACGAGCCCGCTCGATGGCCGCTAAAATCGAGGCGCATCCCGATTTCGAACTGACGACCCGGCCGGAACTGAACATTCTCACCTACCGGTACAATCCGGCGCCGATCCAGGCGGCGCTGGCGCGGGCGACCAGGGAACAGACCGGACAGATCAATGCCCGGCTGGACCAGATCACCCGTCTGGTGCAAAAATCGCAACGCGAGGCCGGGAAAACTTTCGTTTCGCGTACCCGGCTGCGGACGTCTCGCTACCACGACGCGACCCTGACGGTGTTCCGGGTCGTGCTGGCCAATCCTCTGACCACCGACGAGATTCTCGACGCGGTTCTCGACGAGCAGTGCTCGATCATGCGGCAACCCGAACTGCAGGAGCACCTAGACGGACTGCAACGG
>Ga0055481_10000679_pt1 | contig 11505 bp, 10 predicted proteins | sample Muzzi_PWC_D2_FD_57936 | JGI IMG/M metagenome (GOLD analysis project Ga0055481, IMG submission 57936) | Wetland microbial communities from San Francisco Bay, California, USA, that impact long-term carbon sequestration - Muzzi_PWC_D2 | ecosystem: Environmental > Aquatic > Marine > Wetlands ... | reverse complement strand
CCGCCGCTGCGGTTGAGCGGGATCTCCCGGTCAAGCGCGATTATCCTGCGCGGGTCGGCCCAACCGGTTTAAGACGGTTTTTTCCATTGCACACCGGTATGCGGCCCGGAGAATTGGCTAAATTAGCGCTGGTGCTGGTTGCACTGACCCTGGCCCTGGATTCTTGCTACTGGCTCTACCAGCGGTTTTGGCATCCAGATCTCAGAGTGACGGTAATCGATGTCGGACAAGGTTCAGCATCGCTGCTGGAATTGCCCGGCGGTTACACAATTCTGGTTGATGGCGGCGGGTTTGGCGACAATTCGACTTTTAACGTTGGCGAAAAAGTGATCGCGCCTTTTTTGTGGCGAAAAAAAATCCGAACCGTTGATACCCTGATACTTTCGCACCCGAACAGTGATCACTTGAATGGACTGATATACATTGCGCGCAATTTTAATGTCAGAAATGTCTGGACCAACAACGAATCGCGCAATACACTGGGGTATGCCAGTCTCATGCAAGTTATCGCGCGCCTTAATATCGATCTGCCCGTATTCGAGAGTATGGCGCGCCGGTACCGCATCGGCGGTGTCGAGCTGAATTTGTTGTACCCGCCGCCAAATTTTTTGAAATTGAGAAATACTCAAAAATGGCGCAGTACGAATAACAACTCGCTGGTGGTGAAGGCATCATTGAAATCCATTTCATTTCTTTTTCCGGGCGATATCATGGCCGCGGCCGAACAAGAGCTGGTGCAACTTGCCGGCCACGAATTAGCCAGCACGATTCTGGTCGCCCCGCATCACGGCAGCAAAACGTCGAGCAGCAATATTTTTCTGAAAGCAGTAAATCCGGCAGTGATTATCATATCCGCGGGCCTCAACAACCGGTTCAAATTACCGCATCTTGCAACTTTAAAGCGCTATGATAATCAAGGATGCGCAATCTGGCGCACCGATGTCAATGGTGCGATTCGCCTTTCCACCGATGGCCGGCACCTCAAAATAAAAGCAGTTCGTGATTTCGGATTGCGGCCTGCGGTCCTTGCGGACCCGGTCCCCGGGGGGAATACAACGTTCGAACCGGAGAAATAGCCAGATGATGCAACCGAGCAATAAGCCTTGCCTTACTCTCGTATTTAATTGAAATTATTTCATATATTTTTAAATTATTTGAATTGATGAAAAAGTTTGCTATAATTGTATTGATTGCATTGATGCATTTTGGGTCGAGCGTTTTGATTGTCGCAGCCGCCGGGTCGGTTGCGACTGCTTTGAATCCGGTGACGGCAGAGCCGACGTTCGGGTTTAGAATACTCGTTGTGGCAACCAGAATTTTACATTTTCCGATCATTTCTCTGTCTCTGTATTCAAGACAGTGGTTTCCGGGAAATTGGATATATGTGCCCATGTTAGTCAACAGCTTTATATGGGCCGCCGGAATTTATGTTTTGTTCATGCTTGGCAAAAAAATAAGAGAGAAAAAAAGAAATGGAAAATGAAATCATTGAAATTCTATCGGACGCCATACGGGAATATTTCGGCGATTATGAGCTAGAGGAATTGTGTACCCGGTTCGGGCTGACAATCGAATATGTGGGAATCCATCCCAACCGGAAAAAACTCGTCAAGCAATTGTTCAGTCAGAAATATCGCGAAAATTATCAACGGTTCCTCGAAACTATTCTACCGAAACTCCTAAAACGCTGTGAAGAGCGAATTTCAAGCACCACCTGGGAGGTGAACGTCTTTGATGAGCACATGCTGCCCCTGTTGCAAAAAGTGCAGGATCTTTTCGACGGTCATAAAAATTCCAATCTGGAAGATCAAACCCTGAACCCCTTTTTCACGGGTCGCGCAAAACTGGCCGATTTTTTCAACCGCACCAAAACGGCGCTGACAATCGTTGATACCCGGGTAGACAATACGACTTTGGATTGCATTGAGGGGGTTCAAAAACCAGTGCGGCTGCTGATCGCTCAAAGTGAGAAGGAAGTCATTGATGAAATCGGAGGGCACCTTGCGGGATTTCGCGCCCGGGGACATGAGCTGGAAATACGCCGCCATATGAAGCTCCATGATCGATTTTTTATTTTTAATGGCCGGTGTTGGATGGCCAGCTGTTCACTGGTCGATGTGGATCAGGTTACACTATGTATTATTGAGTGTGTGGACACCAAACCCGTAGTTGTCAAAGAGATTGGCCGCAAATGGCGTGAAGGTAAGGTTTTTTTCAAATGAAACACCCTAGTCCATCGCCGCCAGTACTTCATAGCCCTGTTTCTGCAAAGCCTGCTTGATACCGGCTGTCTCGCAAGCCGCCAGCCTGAAATAATAAATGCGCTTGCCGGTTGGCTGCGCGGTCATGCCGACATTGATTATATCGCCGCCCTTATCATTGATGATCTGCAATGCCCTTTTTAAACTGCCTGCTTGATTGCCGATGACAACATCGATACGGGAGGTGGAAGAGAGAATCCCCATCATGTCGATAAACGTTCTCAGAATATCCGTCGCCGTGATGATTCCCACCAGCTGATCGCCCTTTACCACCGGCATGCCGCCGATCTTGTTTTTGTAGATGAGCTGAGCAGCAAATTCAATATCGTCATCCGGACTCACCGTAATCGGTTCCTTGATCATTAAATCCTGCAGCGTCAGATCGCCCAGCATGGAAGGAATCAGGCCCTGTTTCAAGTCGACCAGGGTCAGGAAACCGTCAAGTTTTCTGCCACGGGAAACCACCGGAAGATGCCGAATCGAATTGATCTTCATCAATTCAATCGCTTCACTGATTGATGCATTTGCCGTTATGGATATCGGGTCGGGGATCATCAGAGAATGAATTTTCATGATCGGGGCACCTCTGGAAAAATGACTAATGACTATTTAATAATGAATATTTAAGGTCTGTTTCCGGCGGATCAATTATACTTCATATCTAATCAATAGTTTAGATGCCAACGCTTCGAGTTGAAAGTTGACAAGCATTATATCTAAGAATTCCGGATGAAAGTTTATTGGCTCGTTGTTTGTACCAAGGTTGACACCAGGTATAGAGCAAAGGTAAAATCGATTGAAATCCGCAAATCTTCAATCTTCAATCTTCAATCTTCATTCTTAGGCCTTACGCGGTATATAGCTGCAAAGGGGCTCTTCTGCGAGGTAATCGCCGGTTGCCTCATACGCTCTTGCCCGGCAGCCGCCGCATACCCGTTTGAATTCACAGGGATTGCATTTGCCCCCTAACTTATCATAATTGCGCAAATCGGTTAAGACTTTGGAATGATTCCATATTTCAGCAAAGGAGCGTTGCCGGACATTGCCGCAATCGGCAGTCAGAAATCCGCAGGGCTGGACATCTCCGCGATGGGAGACGAAACAAAAGCCGATGCCGCCCAGACAACCTCTGGTAACGGCATCCAGTCCATGGGTTTGAAAGGTCACCGACTTGCCGTCTTCTTTGGCCCGTTGGCGCAGGATGCGGTAGTAGTGGGGTGCACAGGTGGCTTTGAGTTCCAGCGGCGTTTTGTCCCGTTGGTCGTAAAACCAGTTTAAGGTTTCTTCATACTCGGCTGCGTTTATTTCCGTATCAACGATGTATTTGCCGCGACCGGTGGGAACCAGCAGAAAAATATGATGGGCAACGGCTCCCATTTTAACGGCCAGTTGCTGGATTTTGGGAATTTGATCCAGGTTTGTTTTGGTAATCGTGGTGTTTACCTGAAAGTCCAGCCCGACTTTTTTTGCAATTTTCATGGCAGAAACGGCCCCTTCAAAGGCGCCGTCAACCATTCTGAATTTGTCATGGCTTTGGGGGGTTGCGCCATCCAGGCTGATGCTGATGCGTTGGATACCCGAGTCAATCAGGCGCCTGGCGATGGGTTCGGTGACCAACGTGCCGTTAGGCGCCATCACCATTCGCAAGCCCTTTTCCGTGCCATAAGCGGCAATGTCAAATATATCGTCGCGCAGCAGGGGTTCGCCGCCAGTCAGTATGATGATCGGTTTGGCAACTTCTGCGATCTGGTCCAGCAGCTTGAATGCTTCGGCGGTGTCCAACTCCCCGCTGTGAGGGCCCGTGGTAGCCGAAGCACGGCAATGAACGCAGGCCAGATTGCAGTTGCGTGTCGTTTCCCACGCCACAAGGCGCAGCGAGGATCCCTGCTCTTTGGGGTGGGCCTGCGAGGTGCTGGATTCTGGTTGGGTGTGTTGGGGTTTCATGGTTATCCTTGAATATTTTTAGCCTCAGCGAACCGTATCGCTAACGGCAAAGTCAATAAATTAATGATAGCCTTCACGAGCAATGGCGTACCGGAGATAATTAATCCGCGGCGCTTCGATCATACAACATTTTTCAGTTTACAAAAAACAATCTGAGGCCCAGGTTCTGTTATTTTTGGGGCGGAATAATTATGATTGAAGCGCTTTGGCAGCCTCAATTGCGAAATAGGTCAGGATGAGATCCGCACCGGCGCGCTTGATGGCCGTGAGTGTTTCCATCATGACCCTGGGACCGTCGATCCATCCCATTTTTTCGGCGGCTTTTATCATGGAAAATTCACCGCTGACACTATAGGCTGCCAGCGGGAGGTCAAACTCTTCACGTACCCGGTAGATGACGTCCAGATAGGCAAGGGCCGGTTTTACCATGATGATATCCGCACCTTCTTCGATGTCCATGGTCACTTCGCGAATAGCCTCCAAAGCGTTGGCCGGATCCATTTGATAGGTCCGGCGATCACCGAACTTGGGCGCCGAATCAGCCGCACTGCGAAACGGTCCGTAATAGGCCGAGCAATATTTAGCAGAGTAGGCCATGAGCGCAACCCGGTAAAAGTTGTTTTCATCCAGGATTTCGCGGATTTCGGCCACCCGGCCATCCATCATGTCAGAGGGGGCAACCATATCGGCCCCGGCTTTGGCATGGGACAGGGCTGTGCGGGCCAGCAGATCAAGGGTGGCATCGTTGTCGATGCTATCGCCCTCCACGACGCCGCAATGTCCATGATCTGTATACTGGCACAGGCAAACATCGGTGATGACCACCAGTTCGGGAAATTTTTCTTTTACCGTTTGGACTGCTTTTTGAACGATGCCGCTATCTGCATAGGCGCTGGTGCCCAGAGCATCCTTTTTATCGGGTATGCCGAAAAGGATAATCGCCGGAATTCCCAAATCATATGCTTCCTGCGCTGTCTTCAGAAAATTGTCTATCGACAGCTGGTAATGTCCTGGCATTGACGGGATCGGGTTTTTAATATTCTGGCCGTCGATTACAAACAGGGGCAGAATCAGATCTTTGACCGTTAACTGGGTTTCGCGGATCATGCTCCGCAGGCCTTCACTTTGCCGCAATCGTCTGGGTCTGTAGTCTGGAAATAACATATGGCTGTCCTTTTACAATAAAATTTTGTTGATCAATAGTAATTTAGTGGATCGCCGCCAAGCCGGGGTAAGCCGGAAATCACAAATATCAAATCACAAATAATATCCAATGACCTAATATCCAAATCTCAAATGTATGGATGTGGCGGTGCAGAGCAGTTAGTTTCGGTCATTGTTATTTTGAATTTGGAATTTATTTGAAATTTGGTGCTTGTGTTTTGATTATTTGTGCTAAAAGGCAGATATCTAAATTCTATCGTATTAATCACAACTTGAGACACCATGGGCCATCGCTATCTCCTCATCGGTCAGGTAGCAGGCGGGATCCGGTGCCCAAACATCACCGCTGACCGCTTCGGCGCGTACTCTGAAATTGCCGCCGCACACATCCAGCCAACTGCAGGTGGCGCAGCGTCCTTTGACATGCTTTTTCCTGTCTTTCAGTTTGCCCATTAACTCCTCGGAGGTATCCATCCAGATTTCCGAAAAAGGCCGCTCTTTGATATTGCCGAAACTGTGATGACGCCAGAATTGGTCGGCATAGACTTCGCCGTCCCAGCTGACGCATCCGATCCCCCGACCGGAATTGTTGCCTTCATTCCATTGGAGCAGTTCCAACACCTCTTTGGCCCGCGCGGGATCTTCTTTTAGCATCCTCAAATACACATAGGGGCCATCGGCGTGGTTATCCACCGTCAGTACTTCTTTGGGTTTGCCCTTGTCAAATAAACGCCGGGTTTCATCCATGATGAGATCGACTGCCTTGCGGGTGGCCTCATGGCTAAGGTCTTCTTTCACCAATTCGGACCCGCGCCCGGCATAAACCAGGTGGTAAAAGCATACCCGGGGGATGTCCATTTCTTCCAGAAGTTGAAAAATTTTTGGGATTTCGTCAACATTGAATTTATTGACGGTAAACCGCAGTCCGACTTTGATGCCCGCTTCCTGGCTGTTTTTTATTCCTTCCAGAGCTGATTTGAAGGCGCCGTTGACACCTCTGAAGCGATCGTTTACTTCCTGCATTCCATCCAGGCTGATACCGACATAGGACAACCCGATTTCTTTCAATGTTCGCGCCTTGGTCGGCGTTATCAACGTGCCGTTGGTGGAAATAACCGCACGCATTCCTTTTTCAACCGCATAGGCTGCCAGCTGCGGCAGATCCCTGCGAACGAGCGGTTCGCCTCCCGAAAACAGCATTACCGGTGAGCCGAAGCCGGCCAGATCGTTAATTAATTCTTTGCCCTGGTCGGTGCTCAGTTCATTGTCAAAGGCTATATTTTTAGCATGGGCATAACAATGGACACATTTCAGATTACAGCGGCGCGTCACATTCCAGACGACCACGGGACGTTTATCCTTGGAAAATTGCAGTAAATGGGAGGGTAATTTTGAGGAATCGCGACCATAACGCAGTGCATCGGAAGGCTCAACGGTTCCGCAATATAGTTTTGATATGCCGATCATAGTATTAATTCCATCTCGTATTTAATTTATCCTGCTTTATACAAATCAAGCTTTATGAGATATCCAGTCCGGGAGATGTTAAACCAACATCCCGAATTAGATTGCCGATATATGCTTCAGGATTCAACAGGGCGTCGCGGGTTATGAAAAACCGATTGCGGTTGGTTTTTTCGCGGGCCAATTTCAGGCCGTATTGAAAGTCCTCGTCAATTTTTTGATAGACAAGTTTGAGTTCTAAGGAATCGTCTATCAGCTGCCCGATGATAAAATCGATGGCATCCTCTTCGAGAACAATATTAATATCATGATTTTTATAAAAGTACAGCTCAATCTTTTTGATTTCGTCATAAAAGGATTTAATCTTTGCAATGACGTTGCCGATATCCAGCGTGTTTTTGGCATAGCATGTGGCAACCAGATCAATGCGCGATGGGGTCATGGTCAGGCTGTATTTTTCTGCCAGATTATGCTTGTTCTCTTTCAGATATTCTTTTATGATTTCAGTCTCTTCTATCGTCAGTTGATCAAAAATGGTATCTGTTTGATGGGCCAGGCTGACATCGGTCAGCGATTGAATGGATTGCACCGGATTTTCAATGAAAGCGGCCGTAGCCGGAAATTTTTTAATCCCGGTTGAAGGCAGTCTTTTTTCAAAGTCAAGCAGCGCCCTTTCAACCGCGCTGACCAATCCCCTGGCGCCGGTATTTTCAGCAAAAGCATGTTTTGCCAGTTTGTGCAGAAGCAGGTCCTCGAACTTTACCTCTATCCCATAGGCCGCAAAGTCGAGCTTTTTGCCCAAGATAATGGGATTATTGGGATTTTTCAGAATCTGGTACAGATCGTTTTCAGTTAAATGCTCAAACACCGCCCGGACCGGCAGGCGCCCGACAAACTCCGTTTCGAAACCAAATTCAGTTAAATCTTCAGACCTGATATTCTTTAAAATATCGAGGTCCTCGCCGGAGTTACGAATACGTGCGCCGAACCCGATTTCCTGTTTGGAAAGCCGTTTTTGGATGATCGGCACCAGATCGATAAAGGCCCCGCTCATGATAAACAGGATATTGCCCGTGTTGACCGACCGCTTTTCCCGCTTGCCGGTTTTTCGGAATCGCTCGATTTCCTGAATCATGGAAATTGGATCATGGGGTACTTTTAAATCAACCTCGGTTTCTTCCATCGGTTTTAACAAGGCACGCTGGACACCGGTGCGCGACACATCGGCCCCGATCAAATTACGGTTTGATGCAATTTTATCGATTTCATCGATATAAATAATACCGTACTGGGCCAGTTCAATATCGTCATCGGCTTCCCGAACCAGGTCACGCACTAGATCTTCCACATCGCCGCCGACATATCCGGTTTCGCTGAATTTGGTGGCATCGCCTTTAACAAACGGTACACCGATTTTATTCGCAATTAATTTAATGATATACGTTTTTCCGACACCGGTCGGACCGATCATCAGCACATTGTTTTTGATGCTGCCGACCATGGTCCCGATCCCATCGTCGGATTCGATGGAGCGCTTGATGCGATTGAAGTGTGTGCAAATTTTAGTGGCTAAAATGGCTTTAGCGTCGTCCTGTTTGACGACGTACCGATCCAGATAGGCAATCAGTTCTTCCGGCTTCAGGTTGAAATTAATTTTTGGTTTGGGTTTGCCGGACTCCTTGGTTTTGTCCAGGATGGCCTCCTGGGGCATGACCAGCGGTGAGACAATTTTTACATTCTCACCAAACTTTTTGGCCAGAAACTCACTGATTTCCTTCTCCAGTTCCTTGGGATTGGGTATTTTTTCGTTGTTCGCTTTCATGACTAACAAATATAAACATAACCGGCTGGAAATGCAAGGTAGCAGCGGGGCTTGAACCCCAAACATTGTTTCCGTCTGAGAAACAGTGCCGGCTGCCCCGGGCGCTCATCCGTCCGGCCGTATTTCCTGAATCATTATGGGCGCCCGGCCAGACCAGCCTGAAATCGTTAAGCAACCACCAATTTTCTTTATTTCAATCTGTCTATCCGCTTTGAATTCTGAGCCGAGTATTTCTATTGTACCCCAAATCCGGAATAATCGTTAATCAAAATTAAAGTTTTATGGATTTATAGGCGATATAATAAATATCTTAGAAGTTTTTGGTTATCCATGCTGAACTGGTTGTAGATGTTCAGAATATCAATAAAAATAGTGGCGGTTACTGTCTATGGTCAGAAGCATATTAAGTCGGTTTAAAAACCGTATTAAGGGCGAGGCGGACTTATCGGCCGGGTCTAAGGTGCTGGCATCTGAGACCACCGGACCGCTGTCAAGTATGCTGGGTCCTTCCGGCAGGATAACTCTGGCATCACTGAAATGGTTTTTCCAGGAGTCTGCCAGAGCCGATTTCATTGCATATGTTCAGAATCCAGTCCTGATCGGTTCGGCCTTAAATGCGGAGAGCATATCTGCTTCAGAACAGCCGGAAGAGGAACGGAATACCAGGGATCATGCCTTAAAGGCAAACCAAACCCTGATTGTTAATTTAGACGATCAAATCATCAAAAGATCAGGTCCCGGTGCAAGCCTGCCTTATGCCATATATCCCCTAATGAAACGGACAGGCTCTGAATCGCCCGCCAACAGTTTCACGATTGGCCGAACCAAAAACAATGATATGAATATGAAAGACATGGCGATATCAAAAAAACATGCCGTTATTTGTATCTCCGGGGGGACATTTTATATTAAGGATTGTGGATCCACCAACGGCACCAAACTCAATGGCCGAAGGGTTAATGACAATCCGGAAAAACTTCATGACCAGGATATTATCTCACTGGGCAACTATGATTTTACTTTCCTGACGCCTGCCTCGTTGCACGACTTGCTCAGAAAATCATAATACTACAGCCGTTGAATCAAATACAGGTAGGTTGGCAACCGACTTAGATTCTTAATCTTTCCAAATGTGCGCAATAATTCACGGTGGTTGCAGCTTGAATGCAAGGGTGATAGATAAATGCCGCCCTTGCTGTAAAAACGATCCAGCCGGGAGCGAACCATATCGATCAGCGCGCGATAGTGACCGGGAGGCAGGTGATCCCCAATCAGGAAATTGGCGGTAATTTCAATGTTAAGATACATGCGGTTTATAGCGAGCATCTTTTGAAATGCATCCTCAATCTTATCTATCGCCAGCGGTTTATTAATTGCCGGATTTGTAACAAAATATCCCGTTCAGACCGGGCGCGGTAGCGTTGCCCGGTTTTTATGCAGCAAAAGCCGCAATGATACAAACAGCCGTCGGCAATTATAAGCGGAATCACTTCATAATCGACGTGGCGGGCATCCGGGGGCAGAACCGACACCGGACTTCCAATAATTTCGTGCAGTTTTTCTGATTTCCGATGCAAAACGATGTGGTCGTGGCGGGTCACAAGCCTTAGGAAATTTTTTATATTTTCAGGAAAGCCAGTGCTGTCCGTGGTGCGAAGGGCGGCCAGTAAATGATCCCAGGCCTTTAAGGCCTTTTGAATCATGGGTTCGTTAAATGGATTATAGACCCAGATTGAATTGGAGGAATAAGGCAGGCACGGAAGATAGTATTCGCCCAACAAGTCAAAGATCCGATGGTATCCGGCGCTGGAATAAAAAACCCAATCATTGGCATCTGTCCGCTTTAACCATTCGGCCGGATGCGGCCAATTCTGGTTAACACCCTGAATATATTTAATTTCTCCTGCCAGATTAAACTGGAATAGATAGTCCGTGGATTTGATCTCGCAAAATTTCCCGTAACGGACCGGATAGCTGGCCTTGGTATAGCGGTCAGCCCCTTTTTTATTTAGGGTGATGTTAAAATCCTGCAGCCGGTATGATTCCATTTTCAGCCCCCGGCGTCAAATACGCGGATCCATATGAGACCGGATAATACTCATTTTCGCTCGGTTTTTTTATCCAATGATTTTGGCAAGATACCCCCAACGATCCGTTCTCATGAAAAATAGGGTTCTTGAATCACTTGACAACTATCATCACGACTGATAATCGTACCTCATAATTTAGCTGATCGCAATCCGGAACCTGTTTCACGAACAGGTACTTGGGTGTCGTCTGATTCCGTCGCCGTTAGATGTTGCACCCGATTACAGGTTCAATGTTTAAAGCCCGAATGTGCTTTTGACTTATCGACCGATGGCCAAATTTTAAGCCATGCCGTGCCATGCACGGGAAGGTGGTTGACTCAAGAAGAGGTGTCTATGGATTCGACCAATCCATACGTTTACATCAACGACGATGAAATAGAGTTAAAGCAGATCTTAATATTATATGGCAGTTTAAAAAAGCAGCGGAAATTTACTGTCAGCGAGGCTGAAAAACGAGGATTGGTAAAAGTGGAGTCCATGCCGCATGAAGCCAGTGACGAGAATTTTTCCAAAGCGATTGCCATCCTCGACAAAAAGGTGAGACTGTGCCTATCGACGAAAGTCGTTGAGTATTAGGCAATCCGCCTTGTGAAGTCTTAACCGGTCTGCCCGCCTTCATAAGCGTTTCTGATATTTTATTGCATTCCCGATAGATCTTGCTGACCGAAAATTGAGGTCGCAGCCCCGCGCTTATTTAATATCATTCAGGCCTGATCGTGCGCAAGTAGGAAGAGGATTGCATGACTGAGGATCATTTTGA
>Ga0055481_10000674_pt1 | contig 11528 bp, 10 predicted proteins | sample Muzzi_PWC_D2_FD_57936 | JGI IMG/M metagenome (GOLD analysis project Ga0055481, IMG submission 57936) | Wetland microbial communities from San Francisco Bay, California, USA, that impact long-term carbon sequestration - Muzzi_PWC_D2 | ecosystem: Environmental > Aquatic > Marine > Wetlands ... | reverse complement strand
GGAACGCTTCACGGGCATGGATATTGGAGAGATGAACCTCGGCTGTGGGGATCCCGGTCGCGGCAACTGCGTCCCGCAGGGCGATACTGGTATGGGTATATCCGCCAGGATTGATGATAACACCGCAGAACCCGTTGCCGGCAGCCTGTTGAATTTGATCGATCAGCTCCCCTTCATGGTTGCTCTGACGGCAGGTGACCGAGACACCAAGCTCTGCAGCCAGATCGGCGATTTTGGCATTGATGTCGCTTAACGTCAGGTGACCGTAAACCTCAGGTTCACGAGTGCCGAGAAGGTTCAGATTGGGACCATGAAGGACAAGTAATGAAATATCGGCCATGTCAGTCAAGCGCAGCTCTGAGAGCCGGAGATTCACGCATCAATAGATAACGAGCTTTGCCAAAATTGCCGTCACGCTCAAGCGTCAAGGCAATAAAATAATCATCATTCAGAATTCTGATCAGAATCAAAAAACGATCCGTCTTGATCGTCACTTCTTCCATCTGGCCGGATTCGAGAATGTCTGCGGTCTTTTTAATCTCTTTCAAGATATTCGCGTATTCGACAGCAATAAGTTGCAGATCCATGCCTTCGACAGGTTTGAAGAACTGGTCGATGGCAATACCATCATAACCCATTAGAACGGCACCAGCCCCCCCACGCGTCTCTTCAACCATATTTTTCAGCACTTCACTGAACATGAATTCTCCCCTTTTCAATAGAAACGAGCCACTTCTCCAGAGTGGAGACAGGGTCAGCAGATACGACCTTCGATTCAGAGGCAGATCCCTCAGGCTGACGTTCGACCGCTGGCGAGACCGCAAGTGCAACCGCTTTGTCCGTGATCGAGGTCCCCTGCAGCCTGATAGTTGGAACCGATCGGTCTGGGTCGAGAAGTGTCTTGATTTCAATCAATTTGTTTCGAACCGTTTCCCGCTGAGGGTCCAACCGAAGAATATCACGATATATTGCTGCGGCCTCTTTCAGCAATCCCTGTTTACGATAAAGATCCGCAATCGTTTCAGTCGGGATAGGGCTTGACTCGGGAGGTTCTTCATCAGTGCCGCTGTCAACGACGTCATCTGCCCCCTGATGTAAGTCTTCGGCATCAGTCCCTGCATCTCCGGTTTTGTTGACACCCGAGGAATGATCACCCCCGAGGGAAGCGAGCTGTTTTCTGACAGTACTGTCATCCGGGTTGATTGACAGGGCTCGCAACAAAAGCTCCCGCGCCTGCTCGGGGGACCCTTGGCGAAGGCGAACCTTGGCGAGTCCCTTGAGGGCTTGCGCATGTTCAGGGTCAAGTTCAAGGGCTGTTGCAAAAGCTTCCGTAGCTTTGGAAAGCTCCCCCTGCTGGGTCAAAACCCGCCCAAGAGCGCTGTACCCGGGGCAGAACCCCGGCAAGTTGGCGGTCCCCTTCAAGGCGACATCAAGCGCATCATCAAGCATTCCGAGCTGCCGATATGCTTCGCTCAAGGACACAAAAACCGTAGAGTGCGGGTCTTTCGCGAGGATCTCGGTGTAGGCGGCAATTTTCCCCAACGGTGATGATGACTTCTCAGCCATGGCCCGACCTTTTGTGTCAGGGCTTTGCAGCAATGCGGAAAATATTGTTCCGGGAGATTCGATATCCTTGATGAGGCAATCACCGATGCCTCGGTTAAGCACGAAACGCAGAGTTCCGTGATGCACTTTCTTGTCTCTCGCCATTGCCTCAAGATATTCGTCAGGGGCAAACCGCGGAATATCTGTGGGAAGTCCGATTGAGTTCAACAAGCCGGCAATACGTTCGACATCGGCGGCCTGACACAAATCCTCATGCCTTGACAGTTTCGCAGCGACAAGCATTCCGATCGAGACCGCCTCGCCGTGCTTAATAGACCCGTAACCACTCAGTTGTTCGACAGCATGCCCAAAAGTATGACCATAGTTTAAAATTGCCCGTAACGAGGCTTCCTTTTCATCATTTTCTACAATATTGGCCTTGATTTGGCAAGATGTCATCACTGCGTGAATCAAGCTCTCCTCATCCAGGCCAAGCAGGTTCGTGACGTTGTTTTCAAGCCAGGAAAAGAAACCCCGGTTTCTGATCACGCCGTATTTGACAACTTCCGCCAGCCCGGCCTTCAATTCGCGCGCCGGAAGTGTCCGTAGCATTGAAACATCGATCAGCACCAACCGTGGCTGATAAAACGCTCCAATGAGATTTTTCCCCAATGCGTGGTTGACTGCAGTCTTGCCGCCGACCGAGCTATCGACCTGGGCCAAAAGGGTCGTCGGGATTTGCACGAATGGTACCCCCCTGAGATAGCTGGCTGCCGCAAAGCCGGCGAGGTCGCCAACCACCCCTCCACCCAACGCGATAAGACCGCAGGTACGATCAAATCCCTGTTCGATCAAGTTCGAGAAAACCGTTTCCAGGGTACTGAGCGTCTTATATTTTTCACCGTCGGGAATAACGATCAGAGCGATTTTATCAGCATAATTCTCCACGGCTGCAAGGACATCCGCAGCATAAAGATCCTCAACGGTTTCATTGGTGATGATCGCAATCTGCTTCGGAAAACCTGTCTTCGACAGCTCTTCAGCCAAACGACCGAGTATCCCGTTTCCAAACAATATCGGATAACTTCTGTCACCAAGACCGACGATTATTTTCTGGCACTCATTCATAACCATTACCCTGCTTAGCCGATTCCGGAGAAATTAGAAAAGGACAGGTCAGGCCTGTCCTTTTCAAAGATACCGGATTTTCAAAATTACTGCAAAATCCGTGGAGTAATAAACACCAGGAGTTCTGAACGGCCGTTCGACTTCGAGGTCGATTTAAATAAATGTCCCAGAATCGGAATTCGGCTCAACCAAGGGACTCCGGTCTCGCTAAAGTCTTCATCCTCGACGAAAATACCACCCAACACTGTGGTTTCGCCATCCCGGACCAATACCTTGGTTTGAGCTTCCTTCGAATTGATCGAAGGGGCATCGCCACCAAACTGGGTTCCCGGAGTACTGTTAGTGGCCTTGATGTCGAGAATGATACTTCCGTCGGGATTAATGACCGGGGTCACTTCCAGCGACAAGGCCGCTTCGACAAATTCGGTGTTTGCCCCTGAGTCACTCACGACAGTATACGGAATCTGGGTTCCTTGTGAAATCTTGGCCTTTTCACCGTTTAAAGTCGTCACCCGGGGGGTAGAAATAATTTTACCGTGCCCGGAGGACTCAATGGCAGAGATACGCAGGTCCAACAGGGTGGTATCCGTTCCGAGCAAGCCGAAGGTCATCGCTGAGGCCAATCCCGACCCGCCAGCTCCTCCCGGAGCAGGAGGAGCAAGCAGAAAGGAACCACCGAGACCAAGGCGAAGCTCCTGGCTGACATTCGCAGCATTCGGTTCATCTCGCACAGTAAGGCCCCAATTAACACCGAGGTCCCGGCTGAAACTGGAATCGGCTTCGACAATCCGCGCTTCAATCATCACCTGGCGTTCAGGAGTGTCCAGTATTGCCACCAGGTTCCTCACGTCCGCGATAACAGAGGGGATATCGGTAACGATGATCTGTTTATTGCGGGCATCCTTGGTGATTTTTCCGCGATCGCTCAGCAGTTCCTTGGCTGGAGACTCAATATTGCCGAGATCGGTGTAACTGATGCTGACGACTTCGGTTACCAGGTCTTCAAGCTTTTCCTTGGTACGCTTGGCAGTGAGCTTTGCTTCTTCCATGGCCCGGATGCGATCACGTGGCATAATCCGCGCGACATTGCCGGAACGGACCATGCCGAGGTCCTGAATATCCATGATCAGATCCAGGGCCTGATCCCACGGAACCTCGTGCAGGCGCAGGGTAATGTTCCCCTTGACCTCGTCGCTGGCGATGATATTCAGGTCACTGACCTCGGCAATCAACTGCAGAATTTTTCGGATATCCGCATTATCGAATACCAGGGAAATTTTCTCGCCGGTGTATTCGGACTGTGCCTCGGAAATCCGGTAGGGCCCCTGAGACAAACTGATAACGCTTTCGGTTTCCTGAGACGAACTGTCAGCAGCAGGCTGGAGGGCAGCGACCGACTCGGCTAGTACTTCATCGAGTTCCGACTTCGGTGCTGAGGGCGGGGGTTCAGCAACGACACCGGTCTCTGCAGGGGAAACCGGCGCTGAAAGCACAACTTCCTTGGTACCGGATTTGCTCCGCGCCTCGGCGAATGGCCCGTCGTCGACAATAAACTTGACCAGAGAACCACTCTTTTCGATTGTAAATGAGACCGGACCCTTTAATTCAACGGCAAAACGTACCTCCTGAATATCCCCATTTTGAACAGTGTAGGGAGTGATGATCTTGACAGCACTGGGGAAAGCTGAGGTATCGATGGAGCGCCTTAACTTCTGGCCAAGAAACGCATTTTTAACTCCGAAACGGACAATATCACCCGTCTGGGTTGAAGGAATGACTTCGGCGGGTCGGCTCAGATGGACCGTAAAAATTGATTGGCCCTTTTCACTATTAAAGTCCAGGGCCTCGACCGTAACGGGATGAACCGCGGCAACCCGCGGGGTCGAAGGCTCAGGCTCATTCATAACTGCGGAAGGGGTATTCCCGGCTTCGTCACCACTCATCTTCTCACCCCAGGCAACTTTGACCTGAGCCGGCGCCCTGGTGACCTGGTAACCGGGGAGTTGGTCCGAATCAGCATCAAAAACCACTCGGGTCTTGTCCGGGTAGGTTCCGATTCTCATCCTGCGCATCCCCTGTGAAATAGAGAAGACCCTTTCTTGAAATCCCGGCTTGACGCCGTACAGATCGACAACAAGTCTTGGCGGAGACCCGAGCTTGAAATACTGATGGCTGTCAATCAAGCCGTCCGCATTCAAAATGACTAAACCTGGGTTGATAATCGGCCTTTCAAGAATTTCAGCTGTCTGTCGCGAGGCAACAGGCCCGGTAGCAGTGCCACTTTCCGCTGGACCACCAGGGCTGACTTCTTCTGCCGTTACCTGTCCCTTTTCTCCATTACCTGGCTGAGCTTCCTGCTCAGCAACATCGGTCTGTGCGGCAGGGGTTGGAGCAGCCTGGCCAGAAACCGTCTTTGATTCGATGGGCTGCCCGGTATTTGCAGCCATTGAACGGTCCGAAGGAGCAGCAGCGAAGGTAACCTGGAACGTGTTGCCGCTCAAATCAACTTCGTAATTTTCTGCCTGTTCAAGCAGGATTTCGACACGTCCCAATTTACCGGACTCAAGGTCGAAAGATGAAATCCTGACCTCTTTAACCGGCGGCTTGGCGAACGTTTGAATCGGCTCCAATGCGGATGTGTCCATGCCCGGGAAATCGATAACGACCCGAATCGGGTCAAAGGAATCGTAAACCGTATAGCGGTATCCCACCGGAAGTTCAGTCTCTATATCAACAGCTGTACCTTTCGGCCCACTTTCAACGTCCAATGCGGTGATATGATTCAAGTCCTGTGCGAAAGCAATCGCGGAAATCGAGCATGCCAGACAGATACAAACCTGTACCAGGGTTCTGAACAATTCTCCTCCTGCCAGGAATTTCAAGATTCGTTTCATATTTAATTCACTCCTTCCCTGGGGGGAAATTGAATCGTATTTTCGCTGGTCCTGACCGCTCCTGAAAAATCGTAATACCTCTCTTCCACCACCACTTCTGAATCGGTTATCTTGACCACCACACCGTTATTCTTGCCAATTTTCACCCCTTTTTTCAACATGAACGGTTTGCCGCCCGGAGCCTCGACCATCGCCTTCGGTTCGCCTTTGCCAATAATAGCTCCGATGAGCCGGAACTGGCTGAGGTCATACTCTTGCAGAGGCGTGAGAGGAACGGTTACTTCCTGATTGATCGGCTTTCTGACCGCCAACAGGGCTTCAAAGGGATCACGTTGACCGCTTGGATCATAGACAAAAACCGGCTCAACCTTGGCTTCTTCCGGCTTAACTTCGACCGCTTTCTTGGCCGGCGCAGGCTGAACGCTCTTCTTGGCGTTAGATGCAGGTGCGGTACGGTTTTCTTTTTCATCCGCGCAACCTATCAGGACTGCTGAAGAAAACGCCATGACGACCATAATTTTAAATAATCTCAAAATCATTTTTTAGCCTTGTCCTGTGGCAAAAAACGAAATGTCGTCGCCGTGCAGTCGATCGATAGTAAAGTTCTCCCTGCATCCATTTTCGGCGACTTTAATGTCAAGCTGTTCAGATTGACGATACGCGACAGCTGGCCTATTTCGTAGGCGAACTTCCCCAGTTCGTGATAGGTGCCGTTGAGTTTTAAGACAACCGGGACCTCGGCATAAAACCCTTTTGGAGTCTCGCCGGATGGTTTGAAAAGTTGAACTGCCAAGCCACTTTCCTTGGCGAGGCCGGCAATATTGGTCAACAGGGTAGGGATCTCCTTGTCGTTTGGCAATTCAGTCAGGGCCTCATCGAGCCGTGCTTTCATTTTTTCATACTCGGCCTTGAATTTCGGAAGGTTATTGGCTATACGCTGGTCCTGTTGCAGCTTGGCTGCCAACGATTGTTTTTCCTGGACCAAAGTGTCCAGGTTATTCAGTTCCGGCAGATAGACAAAATACACGAACAGGCCTGCGATGGCAGCGAGAATCCCCCCGAGCAACAAGGCCCTTTGATAAAAGGGCAAATTAAAGATTTTTTCAATCCTAGGATCCATGACGATTGAGACCTCCCTCAGGAGTTTCTTTTTGATTGTATGTAATCTGGAAGGTCAACTGAAAATCCTGCAATTTCAGTCCCTGCTGTTCTTTCTGGGCAGTCTGAACCAGATCGACACGGTCGAAAAATTCAGAGGCAGTCAGGTTTCGCATAAACTCGGCTACTTTTTTCTCGCTCAGCGCAACACCCCTGACCGAAACCGACCCTCCCTTTTCGGTGAATTCGGTCAGCCAGAGTTTCTCGGGGATCACCTTATTCAATTCATCCAGGTATCTCGCCGGTCCCGATCGTCCTTTTTTCAACTTATCGAGAATCTCCAGCTTGCCTTTCAATTCGGCCTGGAGTTTTTTAAACCGTCCAACTTCACCAATCTTTTTTTTCAAGGCGTTGATCTCGGCGTTCATTTGAGAAACTTCGGCCCGCTCCGCATCAATTCTCATATTAATGTGCAAATAAGCGCCACCACAAATCAGGGCAACCACGACTAAAGAGAGGCCAAAGACAATGATTTGGCCACGCAATTTTTCTTTTTTCTGGGTGGCCCGTACTGGAAGGAGGTTTATTCTGATCATTTGTCGCCAAGCCTCCTCATCCCGAGTCCGACGGCTACCGAAAATAGCGGAGCGACTGATTCAAGGTATTCCAGATCAAAATCCTTTTCGCTGGCATTGAGCATGCGGAAAGGATCGAGGATTTCAACCGGCACCCCGAGACGATCTTCAAGCAATTCGCTTATCTTCGCAGTCCGGGACACTCCGCCGGTGATATAGACTTTTTGAACACGCTCATCAGCCGATGTGGCCGAGTAGAAATCCAGGGAACGCTGAATTTCCTGAATCAGGTTCGCCCTTGCATCGGCGATAACTTCAAGTACCGCTTCAGGATCGACGTCATCCAGTTCCGCCCCCAGCTTGACCTGTTCCGCATCATCGCCGCTCAGGCCAAGCCGCTTCTGCAGTTCCTCGTTGAACATGTTGCCGCCGACCTGGATATCCCGGGTAAAAACCGTCACCCCTTCCTTCAGGACATTGACATTCATGGCTGAAGCCCCCATGTTGATGAGAGCAACGATCTCCTCTTCGACAACATCATAATTGGCATCAAAAGCATTTTCGACGGCAAAACAGTCTATATCTATAACCGTCGGGGTAAATCCGGCCTCCTGAAAAACCGCGACATAATCATTGACAAAGTCTTTTTTTGCAGCGACCAGGATGACGTTCATCTGGGAAGGATCCTTGGCGTCCGGCCCGAGGATCTGAAAATCCAGGTTAACTTCCGAGATCTCGAACGGAATATACTGTTCCGCCTCCCACTGGATGGAAGACTCCATCTCCTCTTCAGTCATGGTCGGCAATTGGATCTTCCGGATTATGACCGAATGGCCGGAGACTGAAGTCGCGACATTTTTTGTCTTGACCATATGGCTTTCCGCCAGATTGCTGATCGCAGAAACGACAGCACCTGAATCCATAATCGAGTTGTCAACGATCGCGTCGGAGCTGATCGGCAACAAACCGAGATTCACCAACTGATACCCTCCCTTATGCTCTCGCAACTGGGCAAGTTTGATGGAACTTGAGCCAATATCAATGCCGACTATATCTTTTGACCGTTTGAGAAGCATAGAACTGCCCCTGTCATTTGAAAAATTGTGAGCCAACTAAACCAATTGGCGGTGACCTTTAAGGAATCGAGCAAACTGCATACCAAAACGCGTAATTATTCAGGAAAAACTTTTTCCCGGTCTGAAACATTCAACCCAAGCGCTAGAATAATTTTGCGCATGGTCGCCATGCGACAGCTCGCACCTTTTTCAATTCGGTCAATCGTCAATGGGGAGACGCCTGCCTTGCGGGCAAGCTCTGCCTTGCTCATCAACAAAGATTCACGGATGTCTTTTACGTGATTATTACTCATATTGATATGCCAACCCAATGAATTGAACATCAAACAAATTTTGCATAATTATATGTAAATTATGCATATTGTCAAGATATTTAAATATACTTCAACTTAATACTATATATAGTAGCAATACGGAGAAAGATACAAGAAGTTGAGTTGATTAAAGGTTAATTCTGAAAAAAGGCGAGATACCAGCGGATAATCGGACCGCCCCAGAACAGGTAAATAAGCGCTGCCGATGCGAGGAAAGGACCAAAAGGAATGACGAACCGGGCATCCATCTTTTTAAGCAGCATCCAGGGCACACCGACCAGAGTTCCAATGAACGAACTTAGCAGGACAATCGGAAAGATGGACTGCCAACCCAGAAACGCCCCGATCATGGCTAACAACTTTATGTCTCCTCCTCCCATCCCCTCCCGCTTGGCCAATAATTCATAAACAAGCGCAACGAGATAAAGAATCCCACCTCCGAGCAGGATGCCGAGCAAAGAATCCAACCAGGGAATCCAGGGGAGGAGGATTGCGCCGGCCAAACCGATTCCGATCCCGGGCAGACTCAAGCAATCCGGCACAATCTGATGATCGAGATCGATAAAAGTGATGGCTATCAACAAAGAAGTGAAAATCCAGCAGAGCAATGTCGCATATTGGAACCCGAATCGCGAAAAAACCAGGGCAAAAAGAACTCCAGTCAGGGCTTCGACCAACAAGTAGCGAATTGGGATCGGCAAACCGCATCCGGCACATTTGCCACGCAAGACGATATAGCTGAGGATCGGAATATTCTGATACCAGCGAATTCTTGCCGAACATTGAGGGCAATGGGATGGAGGTGTAATTACCGATTTATGCTCGGGAATTCGAGAAATGCATACATTTAGAAATGAACCAATGAGTGTTCCGAAGATAAAAATAGTCAAAACAGGACCAGAAATGCCCATCATTTCACAAACCTTAAAATAGAGAGCGCTACAATTATTTAAAAATTATTATCAGCATGGTCAAATTCAGCAGCGCCGAGGCCAGCAGAAGTTTTTTACTTTTTTTGAGGTAAAGAAGTCTCAAAGAGAGGAAGATTACAATACCCTTGGAAATAAGACCAGACAGATGATAGGTCAGATCGATATCGGATGGAACAATTGCCAAAGTAAGCCCCATGGCAAAGATGATTAATTCAAGGGTAAAGTCTAATATCGTATCCGGGGATTTCAGAAGTAAAAATTTAACAGCCAGCAGCAATGCCAGAAAGACAAATATTGCATTGGTCATCTGCGCAATTGAAATGCTATGCCAAACGACCTCATCTCCCCATCGCTCAACCTGATAGTTAATCAAAAGAACCGGAGCCAACATTAGCGGATATGACAGAATTGCCTGATTTTTGTCACTGTACATTAAAATAAGACTGACAATTACTCCCACTGCTCCAAGAGCCGGCAGTCCTTGACTTGAAAACCCCTCTCCCACAAGGACCGACGTCAGGACATACAAGACCAAGCACACGACCATAAGAAAACTGACGCTTCTGTCAAATTGGGTCGAAAAGCTGTGCAATTGGAGCTCCTGAGAACCTCCCGATAATTGTTTGAAAACATTCTGATAATTGTTCTCATTTTTCATCAATGTGCGTAGAAGTAGATGGATCGCCAAAGTCCCCAGCAGCAATCCGCCGAAAAGATAGTAATCTTCACTGTTTCTAAACACCAACGCCGTCAGAGTCCAAAATAGAGAGAGAGCATAGATCAACCAAACGGTCAACGCATGTCCCAGGCCCAGCTTCAGGATATTATGATGAAGATGAGTTCTGTCTGGTGCGAGTGGATGATGCCCTTTTCTAATTCGGTTCAACATAACGACCAGTGTGTCAGAAATGGGTACCGATAAAATCATCAGGGGGACCACTGCCTTGACCGTACCATGTGGGTCCTGTGTAAGGATGATCGCGATTGCTCCCAGCACAAATCCGACCACCTGGCTTCCTGTATCACCCATAAAAATTTTTGCCGGGTAAGCATTATATTTAAGAAACCCGAGCAATGCACCCGAAAGACCCGCAGCGAGTGCCAGCGCTGAATAATTCAGATCCTTGAATCCAAGCCAAAAAAAAGCCAGCAGACTGATGACACTCAGGCCTCCGGCCAAACCATCAAGGCCATCGATCAGATTGACAGCATTGACGACCCCGACCAGAGCAAACAAGGCGAAGGCGCCCCCCGCCAAGACGGGTAAAACCAGCGGCCCGCCGCCAAAGATATCCCCAAGATTGGTCAGATAAAGGTGCCCCACCAATACAGCGACCAAACAACCTGCAAATTGCCCAGCTAACTTCTGTTTTGGGGACAGCGTATAAAGATCATCGATGAGGCCGGTAAAAAAGATTAGCAAGGAACCAGCAAGGATTCCGCGCACCTCTCGATTCATATCGAAATAGACCAACACGGAGAACAGAAAAGGAATAAAAATAGCGACACCCCCAACACTGGGGACAGGTCGGACGTGAACCCTCCGGTCACCGGGATAATCTATCGCTCCCGTATCTAAGGCCCATTTCCGAATCGCCGGGACCATCAACAGCGACAAGAACAAAGCCGTCACGAAGATATAAAAATTGTGCATTAAGTACATGGCTACACCTACTTCAGCGTTTCGACATTGGCCAGCAAACGCTGATATACGGCCATGGTCTGCCGTACAACCTTGCCCACAGCAAATCCTTCAACGGCAATATTTCTACCCCGCCGGCCCATTTGCAGGCGCAACTCGGAATCGTCAAGCAACCGGCCAATCGCGTTCGCCACGGCTTCAGGATCGCGGGCCGGGACCAAGATACCGTTCGCCCCATCCTGCACAATCTCCCTGCATCCCGGGGTGTTGGTAGTCACAATAGGCTTTCCACAAGCCGCCGCCTCTATCAGAAACTTAGGGACC
>Ga0055481_10000670_pt1 | contig 11551 bp, 14 predicted proteins | sample Muzzi_PWC_D2_FD_57936 | JGI IMG/M metagenome (GOLD analysis project Ga0055481, IMG submission 57936) | Wetland microbial communities from San Francisco Bay, California, USA, that impact long-term carbon sequestration - Muzzi_PWC_D2 | ecosystem: Environmental > Aquatic > Marine > Wetlands ... | reverse complement strand
ATGCCGAAGGGGGGACTCGAACCCCCACGGGCTTGCGCCCACTGCGCCCTGAACGCAGCGCGTCTACCAATTCCACCACTTCGGCGTGGGGGCCAAAGGTAAGCCGGCCGGACTGGGCCAGTCAAGCAAACGTGTTGCGTCTCCCGAACTCAATGTCTACTTTGCAGTTACGAGCGATTTGTGAGCGCAAAACCAGCCCCAGAAGATGGCCGGAATGTGGTGGCCCGAAACCCCAAGGCCCGGCACGATTATCACATCCTCGATACCTGGGAGGCGGGCATCGTGCTGACCGGGACCGAGGTGAAGTCGTTGCGTAATGGGAAGGCCTCCATCAAGGAGGCATTTGCCCGGATTCGGAACGGCGAGGTCTTCCTCGAGGGGATGAACGTGACCCCGTACGAGCAGGGGAACCGCTACAACCACACTCCGGTCCGGTCCCGCAAGCTGCTGTTGCATCAGCGGGAGATCCGGCGCCTGGTGGGAGCGGTGGAACAGAAGGGGCTGTCGCTCATTCCGCTCGAGCTCTATTTCCGCCGGGGCCACGCCAAGGTGACGCTGGCGCTGGGCCGCGGCAAGAAGCAGTACGACAAACGCGAGGATCTCAAACGGAAAGACGCCGACCGCGAAGTGGCCCGCGCACTCCGGCATCGAGGACGCCAATGATTTCCTTCCTCCTGGCACTCGCCGCCTGGAGTTCCGCGCCGCCGCCCGACGCGGTCGTGATCGCGACGCCGCGCGGCGAGGTCCGTCTCCTGGTGGAGCACGGCCCGCGCGGGGCCCCGATGGTCGCGGCGGCGCCCCTGGTGTCCGCGCTGGCGGGAACGCTCAAGATCGAGGAGGCCTGGGCCGAGGTGACGCTCGGGACCCTCCGCTTCGATTTTCTGGTGGGGACCCCGTTCTACCGGTTGGCCGGCCAAACCGAGGTGCTGGCGGCGCCGTCGCTGCTGCGACGGGATAGTATCTTTGTCCCCTTCCAGTTTCTGGTCGAGGTACTCCCGAGGGAGTTCCGCACACGGTACCACTACGACGGTCCCCGGGCCCGACTAACGGAGCTGGGCGGTCCTGCGACCGCGACGGCGCCCGCCACCCCGGCGGCGGCCACGCGCCTCCCCAACGGCCTCCTCCCTGGCCACATCGTGACGGTCGATCCCGGCCATGGCGGTTCTCAACCGGGCAACCCCGGACGATTCCTTCCGCGCGGTGTGCAGGAGAAGGACATCACATTGAAGGTCGGCCTACGACTCCGAGAGGCGCTCCAGCGCCGCGGGATTCAGGTCATCATGACCCGCACAAAGGACGTCAACGTTCCGGTCCTCGAACGGGCGCCGATGTGCAGCGGAACCTGTGATCTCTTCGTGAGTCTCCATGTGGATGCGCTCGAAGCCCGCCGTCCGAACTATCAACAGATTCGCGGCTTTCATTCACTCATCATCGGAGAGGAGAATACGGCGGACGCGAGCAGGGTGGCCCGCATGGAAAACGAGGCGCTCCGCTCGGAAGTGGCCGAGGGAGAACAGAACCTCGATGACGCGATGCAGTTCATCTTCAAAGACTTGCAGATGAACGAGTACCTGCGCGAGTCGCACGACATGGCAGAACGTATTCAGGAGCACCTGAGCAAGGTGCATCCCGGGACCAACCGTGGGGTCAATCAGTACAACCGACTCGCGGTGCTGAACACCGCGCACCGTCCCGCCGTCCTCGTCGAGATGGGGTACGCAACGAACCGCCAGGATGCGGCGTTCCTCGCGAGCGAATCGGGGCAACGGAAAATCGCCGAGGCCATCGCCGACGCCGTGGTCGACTACCTCCTCGAGTACGAGCAGAAGACCGGCGCCGTCCCAGGTACCGCCGAGGCCAACCGATGAGACGCTGGCCTGTCCTGGGCCTCGTCCTCCTGGCGGGCTGCGTGTACTACAACGGGATGTACAACGCCAACCGCCTGGCCCACGCGGCCGAAAAGGCCGAGCGGGAGGGCCGCCCCTTCGACGCCCAGAGCAACTGGGCCCAGGCCGAGGTGCGGGCGGACACGGTGTTGGCACGCCATGGCTCCAGCGAGTGGGCCGACGATGCCCTCCTCATCAAGGGGAAGGCGCGGCTCAAACAGGACGATTGCCCCGGCGCCGTCGCCCCGCTCCAAACCGTGATCCTCAACAGCCCGGATCCCGAGCTCCAGGCGGAGGCCTCGCTCGCGCTGGCCGAGTGCCAGCTGCAGTTGGGAGAGCCCGGCTCCGCCCTCTCGCTTCTCGTCCCGGTGCTCCGTGGGGAAAACCAGGAGAGACGGGTGCGGGCCCTCCGCCTCCGGGTCCGTGCTCTCAACCGACTGGGCCGCTATCAAGAGGCGGTAGCCGCCCTCGAGGAGATCCCCCAACCGCCGAATTCAGAACGACTCGTCGCCCTCTCCGGTGCGCGCCATGTACCCGAGGCGCTGACGCTGGCCGAGTCGCTCCGCGCCGCGCCGCGTCCCGACACCTCCATCGCCTGGGACTCCGTTCTGGCGGTGCTCGGGAGGGTGGATCCCGCAGCCGGAACTCGGCTGACGGAGATCCTGATGGCGCCTGACACCGTCTCCCCGACCCGGCGCGCACGACTCCTGGTCGAGGATGCGCAACGGTGGCTCGGTCATGACACGGCCGCCGCCCAGGCCCGGCTGGCACGGGCGGCGGAGATCAAGCCGGCCAACCAATACTCCAACGCCGCCCGGCTGACGCAGGCCAAGATCGCTCTGGCCCGCGTCGACGGGACCGCGGACCTGGACACGGTCGCCACCCTCCTCCAACCCCTCCTCACGACGGCCGGCTTCGAAGGGCTGGCGGCCAAGGGGCTGGCGCAGGCGATCACCAGGGTCCGGGCCACGTTGGACAGCGTGGGGCCGGGGACGCCGGCCGGTGACCTCGAGACGTTCCTGACGGCCGAGCTGGCGCGCGACTCCCTCCGGGCCCCCGCGCTGGCCAAGAGGCTGTTCCATCGCGTGGGCGAGGTTTGGCCGGCGTCGCCGTATGCCCCCAAGGCCCTCCTCGCCCTGGCCCTCGCCGACCCGACGCACGCCGAGGCGTACTACAGCGAAGCCGGGGAGCGGTATCCGGAGAGCCCGTACCTCCTCTACCTCTCGGGTACCTCCACACCCGACCTTCTGGCTTTGGAGGACTCACTCCGCCTCTACGCCTTCACCCGTCTCGGAGCGCCAACCCCCAACCGCGCGACCCCGGCCCGTCGGCGGCGCGACCAAGCAAATGAACAGCCTGCCGACGAGCTCCCCTAGGACCGGCCGGCGCGCCAATCCGACGATCGGCGGCGTGGCATTCCCCAACCCGGTCCTCCTGGCCTCGGGGACGGCGGGCTTTGGTCTCGAGGTCGCCGGCGTGAGCGATGTCCGCCGGTTGGGGGGCGTCGTCACCAAGTCGATCAGCCTCGAGCCGCGACAGGGCAATCCGGCGCCGCGAGTGGCGGAGTTCCAGGGCGGGATGCTCAACGCCATCGGCCTGGCCAACCCGGGTGTCGCCGCGGCGCGGGAACTCCTCCCGCGGGCGGCGGAGACGATTGCCCCCGCCCGCCTGATCGCCAGCGTCGTCGGCTTTGCCGAAGCCGAATACGCCGAGGTCGTGAGGGCGCTCGATGATGTGGCCGGGATCGTCACCTACGAGCTCAACCTCTCCTGCCCCAACGCGGACGCCGGCGGCCTGGAATTCGGCGCGGACGCGGGCGCGATCGGTAGGGTCGTGGGGGATGTTCGCCGATCCACCGAGCGTCCCCTCTGGGTCAAGCTGTCGCCCGCCGTGCCGGATGTCGCCGCCCTCGCCGCCGCGGCCCGGGACGCCGGGGCCGACGCCGTCACGGTGGTAAACACCTTTCCCGGTCGGCTTGTCAGGTCAAGCGGCGAGGCCCGCCTCGGCTTCGGCCGGGGTGGGGTGAGCGGCCCTGCGATCTTCCCGATGGGGCTCCTGGCGGTTCGGCTGGTCCTCGAGCGCACTGGCGGCCCGGTCGTCGCCGCGGGTGGCGTCCGCTCCTCCGCCGAGGCGCGGGCGTACCTCAGGGAGGGAGCCACGCTCCTGGCGATCGGTACCGGGGCGCTGGCGAACCCGCGGCTCCCGGAACGAGTCGTCGATGACTGGGAGCGTCATGGTGGCTGAGCTCATCCTCGCTCTCGACGTGGCCACGCCGGACGACGCCTACCGACTCCTCGACCAGGTTCCGGCGTGTCGCTGGGTCAAGGTGGGTCCGGTCCTCACCACCAGGTGGGGAAGCGACCTCGTCCCGCGGCTGGTGGATCGGGGTATCGCCGTGTTTCTCGACCAGAAGTGGCACGACATCCCCAACACCGTGGCCGGGGCGGTGGTGGCAGCGGCCGACCTCGGCGTGTCGATGGCGACGGTACACGCCCTCGGTGGCCCCGCGATGCTCGAGGCGGCGGCGGGGGCGGCCCCCGACGGGCTGGCCTTGGTGGCGGTCACCGTCCTCACCTCCCACACCGCCGAAGGCTTCTCCGGGGTGCTCGGGCGCCCGGCCGCGGGACTCGACACGGTGGTGGAAGCAGTCCGCCTGGGGAGAACGGCCCTGGCGGCGGGGGTCGATGGAGTGGTCTCGAGCGTCGCGGAGGCGGCGGCGCTCCGGGCGGCCCTCGGGCCCGATGCGCTCCTCGTCACCCCGGGGATCCGTCGGGGGACCGACGCGAAGAGCGACCAGGCCCGCACCGCCTCGGCAGCAGCGGCCGCCGCGGCCGGGGCGAGTCACCTTGTGGTCGGCCGGCCGATCCTCACCGCCCAGGACCCCGCGGCGGCGTTTCGTGGTTTCCTCGAGGAGATGACATGCGCGGAACAGCCGCGCTAGGCCTGGTCCTGGCTCTGTTCATGGGCCAGCCGGTGGCCGTCGGCGCCCAGGGCAGCTCTCTCCGGTCTGCGGGGGAGCGGGCCCGGGCGTCGTGGTTTCGGCACGATGCCGGGGGGTTGGTGGCCTCGGCGCCCCGGGTGCTTGTCCAACTCCCCGGGGCGGACCCCTCCGCCCCGGTGGAGCGAGAGCAGGCGGCGGCGCTCCTCCGGGAGTTCATGGCCGAATCCCAGGAGGTGCAAACCGCCGTCCGGGCGGCGCGAGAGGTTTCCCCCGGGCGGGGATACGTGGAGCTGGTTCGGGACTATCGGGTACGGGGGACGGACACGGTTCGCCGCCAGAGCGTGCTCCTGGGGTACCGGAAGGAGGGGGACCGGTGGGTGCTGACGGAGCTGAGGATCACCAGGGAGTAGGTGAGGGCCTTCCCTTGCGTGCCACACAGGCAAACCCTATATTTCAAAGCTCGTTACAAAACTGGCCCCGGAGAGGTTCGTGAAGGTTCGTTCGAGTGTGAAGCCCATCTGTGAGCATTGCAAGGTGATCAAGCGCAACGGCGTGACGCGCATCATCTGCAAGCGCAATCCCAAGCACAAGCAGCGGCAGGGCTAGGCATGGCACGCATTGCGGGGGTCGATCTTCCGCGGGAGAAGCGCGTCGAGATCGCACTGACGTACATCTACGGTATCGGGCGGTCGACCAGCGGCCGGATCCTCGGCGATACCGGGGTCGATCCGGCGACGCGCGTTCGAGATCTGTCGGACGCCGAAGTCGCCCGTGTTCGGCAGTATATCGACCGGGCCATCAAGGTCGAGGGAGCGCTCCGGACCGAGGTCGCCATGAACATCAAGCGACTCATGGACATCGGGGCCTACCGGGGGATTCGCCACCGGCGGAACCTGCCGGCCCGTGGGCAGCGGACCCACACCAACGCGCGGACCAAGCGCGGACCGCGCCGGGCCATCGCTGGCAAGAAGAAAGCCACCAAGAAGTAACCGGGGACTATGGCGACTCAACCGAGAACGGGGCGACGCACCAAGAAGGTGGTCGAGGCCGAGGGGATGGTGCACATCTCGGCGACGTTCAACAACGTATTGATTACCATCACCGACTCGCAGGGCAACACGCTGGCCTGGGGAAGCGCCGGGAAGGCGGGGTTCAAGGGGTCCAAGAAGTCGACCCCGTTCGCCGCCACCGTGGCGTCGGAGAGCTGTGCCCGAGAGGCGGTGAACATGGGACTGAAGCGGGTGCACGTGCGGGTGCAGGGACCGGGGAGTGGGCGCGAGTCTGCTATTCAGGCCCTCGCCTCCGCGGGACTCAAGGTACTGTCCATCCGGGACGTGACGCCGATCCCGCACAACGGCTGTCGCCCGCCCAAGAAGCGGCGGGTCTGAGCCATGTCACGTTACATCGGACCGAGCTGCCGGTTGTGCCGGCGAGAAGGGACCAAGCTGTTCCTGAAGGGGTCGCGCTGCCTCACCGAGAAGTGCGCCATCGAGCGGCGCGGCTATGCGCCGGGGCAGCATGGCGAGGGTGGCCGCCGGCCGCGCAAGGCCTCCGAGTATTCCAGGCAGCTGCGGGAAAAGCAGAAGGTCAAGCGGACCTACGGCCTCTCCGAGAAGCAGTTCCGGAACTTGTTCGATAGGGTCACGCGGGAGCCGGGCGTCAAGGGCACCAACTTGATGGTGGCGCTTGAGTCGCGGCTGGACAACCTGGTCTACCGGCTGGGATTTGCCGTCAGCCGAAAGGCCGCCCGCCAGCTGGTCCGCCACGGCCACATCGAGGTGGATGGGAAGCGCGTGGACGTGCCGTCCTACCGGGTCGTGCCGGGGCAAGAGGTCCGGGTGACCGAGCGGAGCCGCGATAGTGTGATGGTGAAGCTGGCGCTGGAGTTCGCGGCCCGTGGCGCACCGGTCAGCTGGCTGTCCGTGGACGGCGACAAGGCCGCCGGGAAGTACGTGGAACGACCCAGCCGCGGCGAGATTCCGACCGCGGCCCAAGAGCAGCTCATCGTCGAGCTCTATTCGAAGTAGACGCGTTATGACTATCGATTTGACAGGTCTGGTCCGGCCCCACTTGGTGGAAATGACCAAGCGGGACGACAATCCCAACGCCGCCGAGTTCCGGCTCCAGCCGCTGGAGCGGGGCTTTGGTTATACGTTGGGGAACTCCCTCCGGCGGATGCTGCTGTCCTCCCTGCGGGGGAGCGCGGTGTGGGGCCTCCGGATGGACGGCGTCGTCCACGAGCACCAGACCGTCCAGGGCGTCCTCGAGGACGTCCACCAGATCATCCAGCGCCTCAAAGCGCTGACGCTGGTCCTGGACGAGGACGTGGACGAGGCCATCCTCCACATCAAGCGCGAGGGCCCGGGCCCGGTCCACGCGCAGGATATCCAGGAGCATGGGGGGGTGGAGATCAGGAACCCCGAGCATCTCCTGTTCACCGTGCAGGACGAGCGTGAGGTCAACGCCGAGCTGTACGTCAACAAGGGGCGCGGCTACGTAGAGGCGGAGCTGCACGAAGTCGACCGGTCGCTGCCGGTGGACCTCGTGCGGATCGATTCGATCTACAATCCAGTGCTCCGCGCGAATTTCTCGGTGGCGGAAACGCGCGTCGGACAGCGCACCGACTACGATCGCCTCACCGTCCAGGTGGAGACCAACGGGACGATCTCCCCGGAGGACGCCATCGCCTATGCGGCCGCCCTGGCCCAGGAGCACTTCCAATACTTCCGTGACTTCGGCCGCGTGCCGACAGCCCGGGAGGACGAGCTCGTGGAGGGCCGGGTGGCGAGTGACGACCTCCGGGCCCGTCTGGGGCGTCCGATCGACGATCTGGGGCTCTCGGTGCGCGCGCTCAACTCGCTCAAGAACTCCAGTATCCGGACGCTGCGGGACCTCGTGGAGCTAACCGAAGACGACCTCCTCAAGGTCAAGAACGTCGGCGAGAAGGCCCTGGCCGAGATCGCCGAGCTGCTGCAGCGGGAAGGCCTGGCCTTTGGGATGGCGTTCGAGGACGCGGGCGACGACTTGCGTGTGCTGGACGTGGTGAGCGGGGAAGAGGGCTGAGATGCGACACCGCGTCCGCGGCCGGCAGCTGTCGCGCACGGCCAGCCACCGGCGAGCCATGCTCAACAACATGGCCACGAGCCTGTTCAAGCACGACGCCGTGGTGACGACCACCGCCAAGGCCAAGGAGCTGCGCCCCCTGGCCGAGAAGCTGATCACCATGGCCCGCCGCGGCGACCTCCACGCCCGGCGCCAAGTGCAGCGCCGCATCAAGGACCGCGACACGTTGCAGCGGCTCTTTGCGGAAATCGGGCCGCGGTTTGCCACGCGCCCGGGCGGCTACACCCGGATTCTCAAGCTGGGGTTCCGCCCCGGCGACGGGGCCGACGTGGCCCGAATCGAGCTGCTCAGCGAATGACCTGCGGAGCGCCACCAACGCACATGAAAAAGGGGACCTGCTGGTCCCCTTTGTTGCATTCGGCCGCCCGCCCGGGCGCCGTCAGCTGGCCTTTGTGATCCGATTGCCGCGGATGCAGCGGGTGCACACCCGCACGCGGCGGGGCGCGCCGTTCACCAAGACCCGCACCGTCTGGAGGTTGGGATACCAGCGGCGCTTGGTTCGATTGTTGGCATGACTTACGTTGTTGCCGGTCACCGGCCCCTTCCCGCACACACTGCAGACCCTGGCCATACGACGAATCCTGTATGAGGACGAGAATGTTGTCCCGAACCCAAAAAAGTAGCGCCACATCTACTCATCCACAACCTCCGGGGGACTGCCGAGCATGCCTAGGGCGCTGATCACCGGCATCACCGGCCAAGACGGCTCCTACCTGGCCGAGCTTCTCCTGGCCAAGGGGTACCAGGTCTACGGGGTGGTCCGCCGGACCAGCCATCACGGCTACGAACGGATCGACCATCTCCTGGACCAATTGGAACTGCTCCCGGCCGACCTCCTGGACCAGCACTCGCTCACGGGGGTCATTCAGGACACCCGTCCCGACGAGGTCTACAACCTCGGGGCCCAGTCATACGTCCCGACGTCATGGAGCCAGCCGGTACTCACGGGGGAATTCACCGCCCTGGGGGTGACGCGCATTCTCGAGGCGATCCGGCTGGCCCACCCCTCGGCGCGGTTCTACCAGGCGAGCAGCTCGGAGATGTTTGGCAAGGCGGTGGAAACGCCCCAACGGGAGTCCACGCCGTTCCATCCCCGCTCCCCCTACGGCGTGGCCAAGGTCTACGGGCACTGGATCACGGTGAACTACCGGGAGTCCTACGGGATGTTCGCGGTGAGTGGCATCCTGTTCAACCACGAGTCCCCCCGCCGTGGCATCGAGTTCGTCACCCGCAAGGTGTGTGACGGCGCCGCGCGCATCAAACTGGGCCTGGCCTCCGAACTGCGGCTGGGGAATCTGGACGCTAAGCGGGACTGGGGCTTTGCCGGCGACTACGTCGACGCCATGTGGCGCATGCTCCAGTCACCCGAGCCGCGCGACTACGTCATCGGCACCGGTGTGACCCACAGCGTCCGCGACCTCGTCGCCACCGCGTTCAGCCATGCCGGCTTGGACTACGAGAAGTACGTAACCGTGGATCCCCGCTTCATCCGTCCCGCCGAAGTGGACATCCTCCTGGCCGACGCCACCAAGGCGCGGACGGAACTCGAGTGGCGCCCGACGATCGCCTTCGAGCAGATGGTGGCCGACATGGTGGACGCCGACCTCGAGCGGCTGCGCCGACGAACATGACCGTCCTGGTGACGGGCGCGGACGGCTTCGTCGGTCGCTATCTCGTGCGCCGGCTCCTCGCCGACGGCCATCGGGTCGTGGCCGCGGTCGGTCCCGACGCGCCGCCATTCGCCGCCTGGCTGTCGCCGTCGGAGACGGGCGCCGTGACGCGGCGAACCTTCGACCTCCGAGACCGGGAGGCGACCGCCGCCCTGGCCACCGCCGAGGCGGACGCCGTGGTACATCTGGCGGCGTTGGCGTCGGGCGGGAAGGCTCGGGCCGATCCGGAGGGAGCGTGGCTCCTCAACACACTCGGCACGGTGTACCTCCTGGAGGCGCTCGGACGCGCGCGAACGGAGGAGCGGGATCCAACCGTTCTCGTGGTGTCCACCGGAGAGGTCTATGGCCCCGGAGCACCCCGGCCGCGGGTCGAGACCGACCCGATCAACCCGGTGTCCTCCTACGCCGCGAGCAAGGCGGCCGCGGAGCTCGCGGCCCGGGACACGTGGCGGCGTACGGGCCTTCGGGTGATCCTCGTGCGCCCGTTTGCCCACACCGGTCCGGGACAGACCGAAGACTACATGGCGCCGGCTTTTGCCGCGCGTCTCCGGGAGGCCCAGCCGTCGACCGCCGCGGCCGTCCCGACGGGGAACCTGGCGCCGGTCCGCGACCTGCTCGACGTCCGGGACGTCGTGGACGCCTATGTGGCGCTGTTGCAGCGCGGGACGCCGGGGGATACCTACAACGTGGCTTCCGGGACCGGGGTGTCGGTCGGGGAGGTGTTTCGGCGACTGGCGGGCCTCCTCGGGTGTGCCGCCGAGCCGGTCCCCGATCCCGGCCTGGCCCGCGCCTCCGACGTGCCGCATCTCGTAGGCGATGCGACCAAGCTGCGGGCGGTGACGGGGTGGGCGCCCAGATTCACTCTCGATCAGACGTTGAGCGCGCTCCTCCATGCCGAAACGCACTGACCTTCGCAGCATCCTGATCATCGGGTCCGGTCCGATCGTCATCGGCCAAGGGGCCGAGTTCGACTACTCCGGCACGCAGGCGGTCCGAGCGCTCAAGGAGGAGGGGTACCGGGTCATCCTGGTCAACTCGAATCCCGCCACGATCATGACGGACCCGGAGGTGGCGGACCGGACCTACATCGAGCCGATCACGCCGGAGTGGGTGGCCAAGGTGATCGAACGGGAGCGTCCGGATGCCATCCTCCCCACCATGGGGGGACAGACGGGCCTCAACGTGTCGCTCGCGCTGGCCCAGGACGGGACGCTCGAACGGTACGGAGTGGAACTGATCGGCGCGGACGCGCGGGCGATCGAGCTGGCGGAGGACCGGCAGCGGTTCGGCGAGACGATGCACCAGCTTGGCCTGGCCGTGCCGGCGGGGCGCACAGTGACCGGCTTCGACGACGCGTTGGCCGCCGTCGCCGAAACGGGGTATCCGGCAATCGTGCGCCCATCGTTCACCCTCGGGGGGACGGGAGGCGGCATCGCCTACAATCGGAAGGAGTTCGAGGCGCTGATCACCCATGCGCTGGAACTCTCACCCGTGCGATCGGCGCTGGTGGAACAGAGCATCATCGGGTGGAAGGAATTCGAGCTCGAGGTCATGCGCGACGGGGCGGACAATGTGGTAATCGTCTGTTCGATCGAAAACCTGGATCCCATGGGCGTGCACACGGGCGATTCGATCACCGTGGCACCGGCGATGACGCTGACGGACCGGGAGTACCAGGCCATGCGGGATGCCGCCATCCGGATCATCCGCAAGATCGGGGTCGCGGCAGGGGGGTGCAACATCCAGTTTGCGGTCAATCCCACCACCGGCGAGCAGCTCGTCATCGAGATGAACCCGCGGGTGTCGCGCTCCTCGGCATTGGCGTCCAAGGCCACCGGGTTCCCGATCGCCCGCATCGGCGCCAAAGTGGCGGTCGGGTATCGGCTGGACGAACTTCCCAACGACATCACCAAGACCACCCCCGCGTCCTT
>Ga0055481_10000668_pt1 | contig 11588 bp, 8 predicted proteins | sample Muzzi_PWC_D2_FD_57936 | JGI IMG/M metagenome (GOLD analysis project Ga0055481, IMG submission 57936) | Wetland microbial communities from San Francisco Bay, California, USA, that impact long-term carbon sequestration - Muzzi_PWC_D2 | ecosystem: Environmental > Aquatic > Marine > Wetlands ... | reverse complement strand
TTTGTCGAGCCGGACGGAGCCGCTATCGTGGTCGTCCCCCCACGTCTGCTCGAGGGTCGCGTCAATCGAGGCGAGCGCCGCCCCCGCCTGCGCCTTCTGGACGCCGGGCCGGAGCCGACCGACCGTCTCGAGCCACACGTCCCCGCGGTTCGTGAGATTGGAAAACCCCTTGAGCGGTTCCTGCGCCACGATGGGTGCAAAGGCCGCGATGTTCGTTAGACTCAGGTGGCCGTTGAATCCCTCCTGGGCCACGCCCACGACCGTAAAGGCATGTCGGTTGACGCGGATCGAGGCACCGATAATCGCCGAATCGCCCCGGAAGCGAGTCTCCCACGCTCGGTGGCTCAGCACAATGACCGGCGGCCCACCGATCCGCTCGGCCTCGTCCGGCGTAAAGAACCGGCCGAGGGCCGGCCGCACGCCCAGCATCGAGAAGTAATTCCCCGACACCAGCATCCCCGCGAGTGGGACGGGATTGGTCGCCTCCGCCGCCTCCCCACCGCTCACACTCCCGATGAAGAAGCTGTAGGCGGCGAGATCGACGAGCCCCGGGGCACCGTCGCGCAGGTCGACGAAGTCGGGGTAGGAGAACGCGTGGAACCCACCACCGTCTTCATCCGTGCGATGGCCGGTGACCAGGCGACCGGGGTGTTCGACCCCGGGGATGTGCCGGAAGAGAAGGCCGTTGGCCACGCTCAGGATCGTCGTCGTCGCGGCTACGCCCAACGCGATCGTGAGCGCGGCCATCGTCGTGAACCCAGGCGACTTCCTCAGCACACGGAGGGCGTAGCCGACATCCTGCCGCAGCGATTCTATCATGCCTCCTCCAGACCGGGGGTGGGCCGCCCGTCCTCGCCGGCGCCTGCGACCGGCCTCCCAGCGCTCGGCCGGAAAGGTCGCCGCCAGGTCGGCCAGCGTACGCAACCAGAGTTGAACCCGCCCCCACCATCCCACCGCATCCCGATGCAACTGGGCAAAGGTGCTCAGGAGTTGGGCTCCATCCGACGCCCGAAACTCCGCGGAGTACAACCGAAGGAGGGCGCCGTAACACCGCACGCCCAAGGGACGACCTGATATATCCATGACTGGATATATGGGCGTTGCCTTCGGCAGTCAAGTCCCGGCCGCCGGACCGCCTCCCAGTCTTGCGCCGTACCGGCCGAAGACTCTCCGGCACCGCTGACCGCCTCCTACCGTCCGTCCCCGCCCACTCCGATGAGGGGATCCCAGAGCATCCGCCGCCTTCGGGGGTGTAGAGATCGTCCAGGTTACCCTCAACCCCGGAAGGCCCATGCCTCCTCCACGTCCCGCCACCACCGGGCTGCTCCTCCTGGCACTCCTCTCCGCCTGCGCTGGAGCCGGCGGCGATGAAGACCTGACGGGCCCCGGCTCGGTGCCGCCGCCCCCCGGCCCGGGCCCGACCTCGCTCAATCCCAACGTCCCGCCGGTGACGGCGGGTGCGTGGTACCGTCCGGCGGCCGGCGTGACCTGGCAATGGCAGCTCGACGGAGCCATCAATACCGCCTACGACGTCGAGGTCTACGACGTCGACCTCTTCGAGACGCCGGACCAGGTCTTGAGCAACCTTCACACGGCCGGCCGCAAGGTGGTCTGCTACTTCTCCGCCGGATCGGGCGAGTCGGGCCGACCGGACTACGGCCAGATCCCCCCCGCCGCCTTGGGGAAGCCGCTGGACGGATACCCCAACGAGCGGTGGCTGGATATCCGTTCGACCCGGGTGTTCGCCGTCATGGAGGCTCGGCTGGAGTTGGCCAAGGCTCGCGGGTGCGATGGCGTGGAGCCCGACAATGTGGATGGGTACACCAACGATACCGGCTTCCCCCTGACGGCCACCGACATGCTGGCGTTTAATCGGAACCTCGCCAACGCCGCCCATTTCCGCGGGCTGGCCGTGGCCCTCAAGAACGACGGCGATCAAGCCGCGGAGCTCGTGGCGTACTACGATTTCGAATTGAATGAGGAGTGCCATGCCTTCGCAGAGTGCGGCCAGCTGTCGCCCTTCCTGACGGCGGCGAAGCCTATCCTCAACGTCGAGTACGCCGCCGGCCTCACCGCCGCAAACGTCCTCGCCGTCAGCGTCTGCCCCGCCGCCAACGCCCTAGGCCTTCGGACACTCATCCTCCCCGAGAACCTCGACGACGGCTTCCGCGTGAGCTGCTTCTGAACAGACGGGAATGGGCGGTAGGAGAGAGTGCGGTCGGCAACGGAAAGGGGCGGTAGAGGTCCGGGACCCTACCGCCCTATACCGCCTCTTACCACTTACGACCGCCTATTTTTCGATCCCCAATAGCTCGACTTCGAAGATCAGTGTCGCGTTGGGCGGGATACTCGGCGGCAACCCGCGCTCGCCGTATCCCAACTCCGGTGGAATGACAAATCGGTAGGTGCTCCCGACCGGCATGAGCTGTACCGCCTCGGTCCAGCCGGAGATGACGCCGTTGAGGGCGAATACGGCCGGCTCTCCCCGTTTCCGGGAGCTGTCGAACTCCGTCCCGTCGACCAGCGTGCCGACGTAGTGTACCCGAACCCGGGCGTCCGCGGCGGGCTTGGAGCCGGACCCCGGCTTCAGGACCTCGTAGAGAATCCCGCTCTCGGTCTGCTGGACACCATCCCGCTTGGCCTCCTGCTCCCGATACGCCGCACCGGCGGTCGCGTTGGACTGGGCCTCCTCCTGGTACCCGGCATCTGTCAGGCGCTGGACCAGGTCCGTGGTCTGCTCCGGCGTCAGCTGCAGTTCGGTCCCTTCGAGCGCATCCCTGAGCCCACGCAGGACCGCGGGCGTCGCCACGGCCGCGTTCCGCTCGCGGATGGCGGCGGCGAGGCGGATGCCTACGGCATAGCTCGCGCTGTCCTCGAAGGAATCGAGCGTCACGTCCCCACCGCCAACGCCGCCGCCGCCCCCGCACCCCGCCAGGACCACGCCACCGAGGGCGATCGCCAGTACACCGAAATGCTTCATGCCACCGTTCCTTGTGGGGGTAGAAGTCCCGAGGCCCACGCCCCGGCGAAGGAGGGAATCTAACGGAGAGACGGCCCCCCGAGCATCCGATGTCGGAGGACCGCCCCCGCCTACGCTTTTCAATGAAGAGAGGAGAACCCCCGCGTGCGCGGGTGGACCCTGAGGATGGACTTCGAACTCTTCACCTCCCCGGACATCGTCCGCGGGGCGGAACGCATCGAGATCGCCGCGATCGCCGACCTCTATCGATCCGTCCCGGTGCCGGCACTCCGCTCCTGCCAGGCGGCCCGCTTTCACGTCGGTGGCGCCCTCGGCGCCCTGGCCGGCGGGGTCGACGTCCTGGCCTTCAATCGCGTCCTCGGCTTGGGATTGGAGGAGCCCGCCACGCCGGCGATGCTGGACGAGATCAAGCTCCGGTATCAAGGGGCGCATGTCCCCCGCTTCTTCGTCCAGGTCGGCCCACTGGCGCGTCCGGATGGGCTCATTTCCCGACTGCGGGAGGCCGGGTTTCAGCGCCACAACCGCTGGCGCAAGCTGTGTCGCGCCGCCGGAGATCCGCTTGCGCCGGTGGCCACCGACCTCCGTTTGGCCCGGCTCGATAGCGCCCACGAGGCTGCATTCGGAGACGTCGTCGTCGGAGGGTTCGGCTGGCCCGAGCAGATGCGCCATTGGGTGGGAGCGCTGATCGGCCGCCCGGGGTGGCTCCACTACGGCGCGTTCCTCGGCGAGCGGCTCGTGGCGACGTCGGCGCTCTACACCGAGGGCGACTGGGGGTGGTTGGACTTTGCCGCCACGCTCCCGGTGGCCCGGGGCTGCGGCGCCCAGAGCGCGCTCATCGCCTGGCGCGTCCGTGACGCGCGGCGCCTGGGCGTTCGCTGGCTCGCCGTCGAGACCTCGGAGCCCGGGAGCGCAGGGGCGCCGCAGTCGTACCAGAACATGCGGCGCCTCGGCTTCGAGGTGGCGTATGCACGCCCCAACTGGATCTACCACTTCACCCCACCGGGGGACTAACCGCCCACGCCTCCCGCCGCCCGAATCGGGCATCGGCTCGCCGCCCCGACTATCCTTCTCCGGTGCGTGTCCCCCGCTCCGCCCGGCTCCTCGCGCTCGCCGGCTACACCCTGGTCATCCTGTGGGCCACTCTCCACGGCCTCCATCCCGAGGCCGATCTCGGCAAGGCCGTCCTCCGCCTGGGGCGGGCCGTCCACCCGAGCCCCAGCGCCAGGGACGTCATCGATGCCGCCCGGAATCTCGTCCTCTTCGCGGGCCTCGGAGCACTCTGGGTGGTGGTGACACCGACCACCACCCTCCGCCGGACGGTCGCCACGCCGCTCGTGATCGGCGCCACCATCAGCGGCTTCGTCGAGTCCCTCCAGTTGTTCTCGCCCGTTCGGGCGGCCAGCATCCTGGACATTCTCACCAACACTGTCGGAGCGGGGATGGGGGCGGGCGCGATCGTCACCCTCGCGGCCGTGGCGGCGCGTCTCAAGACCCGCAAGTCGTTCGTGGGGGTCCCGGCGGTGGTCTTCCTGGGCGGCTATGCGGTGGCCGCATTGCTGGAAGCGGTCATCCTGGTCCGCCAGGAGCCGGTCCTCGGCGCCGTCGGCGGGCCCGTCGCCCGGATCGCCGCCGTCCTCGCCTCCGCCGACTTCGGCACGTTCGGCCCAATCCTCCTCGGCGACGTCCTCCTCTTCCTTCCACTTGGCCTCATGGCGGTGGCTACGGACGTCGAGTTTGGCCACGGATACAGCGCCGCCTTCCGGCGCGCCGCGGTGGCCGGAGTGCTCTTCGCGATCGTCGGGGAGCTCGTCCGTGCCCCACTCGGCCTCCCGGTACAGCTCGGCCCTATTCTGACGCACGCGTTCGCCATGGTGGCCGGCGCGTGGCTTGGCGCGTGGGGGCTGCCACGCCTCACACCGCGCATCCGCGGACGAGAGCGCGCTCGGTTGGCCGCGCTCGGATATGCCGCCCTAATGGCCCTCTGGGCCTGGCGACCCTATGTCCCGGAGACACGGCTCGAGGCCATCCTCGCGCAGCTGGACCCCGTGCGTTGGATCCCTCTCGCCGCCTTGGCCCCGCGCTTCGACCTCTTCAGTGTGGCGGATGTCGTCTCACCCTTCTTCTTGTACCTACCGCTCGGGGCATTCCTGTCCGGCTGGCCCGCACGCCGCGCCGGCCCCGTGGGCGGGTGCCTGGCCGGGGTCTATCTCGCGGCCGTGACCGAGCTCGGCCAGGTCTTCGTGGCAGGACGGTACTTCAGCGGGACCGACGTCATGATTCAAACCGCGGCCGTGGCCATCGGGTGGACCGTCATGCGCCGGGTCGGCTACCGCCCTTACGGTGCCCTCGTCACCGAGGGTCGTCGTGGGGCGGGTGAATCCAGGCGCAGAAAGACCGCGTGACGTCTCAGACCACCGTCCTGCGGAGCGACCCCAGTGCCTCGGCGTCCCTTGCCAAGGCCACATTCGTAGGCATTCTTGCAGCAGTTCTCCCGCCTTGCGAGGCCCGATGCGCCGTCTCTCCCCGCTTCTCCTCCTGACGATCATGACCGCCTGCACCGCCCACGACGCGGACACGCCGCGACTTCGGCTCGGCGTCGATACCGCCAATTTCGATCGGAGCGTCCGGCCACAGGACAACTTCTTTCGCTTCGTGAACGGTGGCTGGCTCGACCAGACCGCTATCCCCGAAGACAAGTCGACATACGGCACGTTCGTTGAGCTGGCCGATCAGGCGGAGAGCGACATCCGGCTGATCGTCGAGCAGGCGGCCGCCGGCCCACACCCGGCGGAGTCTGACCAGCAGAAGATCGGAGACTTCTACCGGGCTTTCCTCGACACCACCCGGGTCGATTCCCTCGGCCTCGGGCCGCTCCAGGAGGAGGTGGACCGGGTAGACGCCATCCGGCGACCGGCGGATGTCGTCGCCTATTGGGGATCGGCCCAGGCGATCCGCGCGTCGGTGCCGATCAACTACCGGGTCGCCCAGGACCCGAAGGAGCCCACCGCCTACATCTCCACCGTGTCCCAGGGCGGATTGGGCTTGCCGGATCGGGACTACTACCTGGACGACAAGTTCGCCGACGTGCGGGAGGCCTATCTGACCCACGTGGCCCGCATCCTCGGCCTCGCCGGTACTCCCTCCCCGGCCAAAGCGGCTCGGGTCGTCATGGCGGTCGAGACGCGTCTGGCCCGGGCGCAATGGACGCGGGTACAGAATCGGGACCGTGAGGCGACGTACAACAAGTACCTGGTATCGGGCGCGGACAGCCTCACGCCCGGAATCTCCTGGGAGCGGCTCCTAGCTGCCGCGGGCGCCGAGGGACAGCCCGACCTGATCATTCGCCAGCCGAGCTACGTCGAGGCCCTGGCCGCCGCACTCCGGGACGTGCCGGTGCGCGACTGGCGGCTGTACCATCGTTGGCAGCTGCTGGACGCCTACGCCCAATTCCTGAGCCGAGACTTCGTGGACGAGGACTTTGCGTTCTCCGGGAAGGTCCTCCGTGGCATCGATGAGAACCGACCTCGCTGGAAGCGCGGCATCGCCGCGGTCAACGCGGCGATGGGGGAGCTCGTCGGGAAGGTCTATGTGGACCGGCATTTCTCGCACGACGCCAAGGTCCGGATGGATACCCTCGTGGCCAACCTCGCCACCGCGTTCCGGCAGGCCATCGGGGAGCTGTCCTGGATGACGGACTCCACCAAGGCGGCGGCGCTGGCCAAGCTCGACAAGTTCACCCCGAAGATCGGCTACCCCGAGGCGTGGAAGGACTACGCCGACCTCGAAATCGATCCCGACGATCTCCTGGGGAACGTCATCCGGGCGCGGCGCTCGGCCCACGCCCGGATGCTGGCCAAGCTCGGCAAGCCGATCGACCGCATCGAGTGGGGCATGACGCCCCAGACGGTCAACGCTTACTACAGCTCGTCGATGAACGAAGTCGTCTTTCCCGCCGCCATCCTTCAGCCTCCCTTCTTTGACGTGACGGCGGACGACGCCACCAACTACGGCGCGATCGGCGCGGTGATCGGTCACGAGTTCAGTCACGGGTTCGACGATCAGGGTCGCAAGTCGGATGGCGACGGCCGGCTGACCGACTGGTGGACCGAGCGCGACGCCAAGGAATTCCAGACCCGGGCAGACGGACTCGTGCGTCAATACAACGGCTACAGCCCGATCGAGGGGATGACCGTCAATGGTGAACTGACGCTGGGGGAGAACATCGGCGACCTGGCCGGCATGGCGATGGCCTATCGTGCCTACCGGCTCTCCCTCGGCGGACGCGAGGCGCCGGTCATCGACGGCTTCACCGGCGACCAGCGCTTCTACCTCGGGTGGGCTCAAATCTGGCGGCGGCTCTACCGGACCAACGAACTCAAGCGACGCCTCGTGACGGACCCCCACGCCCCGGCCGAATACCGCGTCAACGGCATCGTGGCCAACCTCGATCCGTTCTACGCCGCCTTCGACGTCCACGAGGGCGACGGGATGTACGTCGCTCCCGATCAGCGCGTGCGGATTTGGTGACCGGCCACAAGTAGTGCGTCCGGACGCTCGGGCCGCCTCCGATTGTCCTCCCCCAAGCCGGGGGGGGGCGGCGGGGTCAGTCTCTGAGGACGAAGGTGACCCTCATGTCGACCCGGTAGGCGACGATTCGGCCGTCCTCCACGTCGACCTTCATCTCGTTGATCCAGGCGCCCTTGATGCCCTTGAGCGTCTTGTTGGCGCGGGTGATTCCGCGCTCGATGGCATCCTTGAAGCCCTTGGAAGAGCTAGAGCTGATTTCGGTGATCTTGGCGACCGACACGGGGGCCTCCTCGGAGAGTGAATGCCGGCCGCCTCGGGCCGGACGGGGGAGATAGGTTAGCGGCGGGCGAAGGTTCGCGGAAGAGAGGCCTTCTGCGGAACTTCCCATCTCGGGGCGACGTTATCATGGGGCCAATCGCTTAGGGAGATACCATGGCCTGGTTCGCGAAGCCGACCACGCTGCCATCTCGGGAGGACGCCCTCCCCGGCCGCGAGGACCGCATGCCGGTTCCGGCGCGGCACTTCGTTCTCGATACCCCACTCGCTCCACCTTTCCCTGGGGGGATGAAGTTGGCCCTATTCGGGATGGGCTGCTTTTGGGGAGCGGAAAAGAAATTCTGGGAGCACCCCGGCGTGTATAGCACCGCCGTCGGCTACGCCGGCGGCGCGACGCCCAATCCCACGTATCGGGAAGTCTGCTCGGGGCTCACGGGACACAACGAGGTCGTGCGCGTCGTCTTTGACCCCACCAAGACGGACTACGGCGCCCTCCTCGCCACGTTCTGGGAGAACCACGATCCGACCCAGGGGATGCGGCAGGGGAACGACGTTGGCACCCAGTACCGATCCGGGATCTACACTTCCGGGCCGGAGGAGGAGCGCCTGGCCCGGGCCGCCGCGGAGGCCTACCAGGAGCGGCTCGACGCTGCTGGGTACGGGCCGATCACCACGGAGATCATCGAGGCTCCCGAGTTCTACTACGCCGAGGAGCATCACCAGCAGTACCTCGCCAAGAACCCGGGGGGATACTGCGGCCTGGGCGGCACGGGGGTCCGCTGCCCCAGCGGAGTCGCATGATTCGCCATTGAACCCTTCGGGAGTGGGAGCTATCCAAGGGACTCAGACCCCCACGCGCTCCCCTCGGGAGGATTCATGGCCACCCTCTGGCAAGACGTTCGGTACGCCCTACGCGCCATCGTCAAGCGGCCCAAGTTTGCGGCCGTAGCTATCCTCACGATCGCCCTCGGGATCGGGGCCAACACCGCTATCTTCAGCGTGGTCAACGGGATCCTCCTCACGCCCCTCCCCGTCGCCAATCCGGGCGCCCTCGTCCGGCCGAGGGTCTTTGCCTTTACCGGGCACGAGATCTCTCTCTCCATCCCGAACTTCCGCGACTGGCGCGAGCGGACCCGGTCGTTCGAGACGTTCGGCGCCCATATGCACCGGAGCAGGACGCTCACCGGCGGCGACCGGCCGGAGGTGCTGGACGTGCGGCTCGTGCTCGGCGACTACTTCGAGGGCCTCGGGGTGGCGCCGCTCCTCGGCCGCACCATCCCGTCGGAGGACACCTGGGCGGGGGCCGAACCGGTGGCGGTGCTCAGCTACCGCTTTTGGGATCGTCACTTCCAGCGGAACCCGTCGGCCCTGGGGCAGACGCTCATGGTGGATGGACAGCCGTTCACCGTCATCGGCGTCATGCCCGAGTCGTTCGAGTTCCCCACCGCCACCACCGATCTCTACCTCCCGATGGGGTTCTTCAGCGCGGGGCTCTGCTGGGACCAACGCGGCTGCTCGCAGGGGACGTGGGCCATTGCGCGGCTCAAGCCGGGAGTGTCGCTGGCCGCCGCGCAGGCGGATATCGACCGCGTCACCCAGGAGATCGAAACCGAGGAGGGGCGGGAGGGCGCCACGGCCAAGCTCCGCCCACTGAAGGAGACGTTCGTCGGCAACATCCAGACGGAGGTCTGGGTCCTCATGGGTGCGGTCGGATTCGTGCTCCTCATCGCCAGCGCCAACGTCGCCTCCCTCCTTCTGGCGCGCGGCGAAGCGCGGCGCCAGGAGATCGCCGTCCGCACCGCGCTCGGCGCCAGCCAGGCCCGCGTCATGCGCCAGTTCCTGACCGAGAGCGTCGTGTTGGCCGGCGCCGGGGGACTGGTCGGCATCGGCCTCGGCTACGTGGGCCTACGTGCCCTCCTCCCCGCCTTCGGCAACAGCCTCCCCTCGTCGCTGGAAGGCCACATCGGACTGGATCCGCGAGTCCTCGCCTTCACGGTAGCGGTGACGCTCCTGTCCGGGATCGCCTTCGGGATGGCGCCCGCCCTTCGTGCCGCCCGCCCGGATCTGGTCGAAGAACTCAAGGAGGGTGGGCGGGGAACCGTGGGGCGGCATCGCCGGCGGCTCCGATCGGGGCTCGTGGTAGCGGAGGTGGCCTTGAGTCTAGTATTGCTGGTGGGAGCCGGACTCATGATCCGGAGCATCGGGGCCCTGAGTCACGTCGATAAGGGCTTCGACCCCACCAACGTGTTCACCGCACGCGTCGCCCTCCCTTCCGTCCGGTACCCGGAAAAGGAGGACGTGCTCCGGTTCTACCGTCAGCTCCGGACACGGGTGGCACGGCTCCCCGGTGTCCAGGTCGTGTCGGTGGCCAACATCGTACCGCTGGGAGGCAATTCCTGGGAGCGCGGCATCTGGCCGGAAGGCACCCCCACTGACGCGGAGCACACCACCTCGGTGCTCTTCAACATGGTTCCGCCCGAACACTTCGAGGCGATGGGGATTCCGATCCTCCGGGGGCGGGGCTTCACCGAGGCCGATCGCGACGGCGCTCCCCCGGTCTGTATCATCGACGAGACCATGGCCGAGAAGTTCTGGCCCGGGGAGGACCCGATCGGCAAGCGGGTGACGTTTGAGATCGAACCCGACCACGACTTCAACGACCAGAACGCACCGCGGATCTACCGCACAGTGATCGGCGTCGCGAAGAACACCCGGCACTACGAGCTCGAGACGCCGTCGCGGGTGCAGGTCTACGTCCCGATGGAGCAGAGCGGCACCGCGTGGACCACGGCGGCCACGCTCATTGTCAAGACCGCCCGGGACCCCCTGGCCCTCACCCCGGCCGTGTGGCGCGAGGTGGGTGCAATCGACAAGGACGTCCCGGTCCAGGACATTCAAACCATGCAGGGGTACGTCGACGCGGCGCTGTCGGGGAAGACCGTCGTCGGAGGGATCCTCACTCTCTTCAGCGGCCTCGCCCTGGCGCTCTCGGCCATCGGGATCTTCGGCGTCATGTCAATCTCGGTGGTCCAGCGGCTGCGTGATTTCGGCATTCACATGGCGCTCGGCGCCCGGTCCGCCGACATCCTCCGCATGGTGGCCCGCGAAGGGTTGACGATCACCATCATCGGCGTGGTGATCGGAGCCGCGGTGGCGGCCGGGTTGACGCGCTTCATGCGAAGCCTGCTGTATCAGGTGAATCCCGTGGAGCCAACGACCTACGTGGCCGTCGCCGTAGCACTGGTGGGCGTGGCCCTCCTTGCCGCCTACCTCCCGGCCCGGCGTGCCACCAAGGTGGACCCGGCGGTGGTGCTCAAGCAGGAATGAGGGCCGTCTGCCCTCGACGCTGGACGGGGCGGGAGGGGATAGGCGCAGGAGCTGCAAGGGCATCGAGTCCCTGACGCCCTCTACGCCTTTCACGCCTGTCACGCCTTTGGATGTAGATTCCCTCCACCCATGCCCCACACAATCCGCTGGGCCGTCCAAGCGGGGGTCTGCGGCCTCCTTAGCCTCGCCGGACGGCCCCTCGCCGCGCAGGCCCCCTGCCCCGGACAGGTGGACTCCCTCGTGGCACGCGGGTGGGAGCGCTACCACAGCGACACCCTCCCGGACGCGCGCCGCTTGTTTGCGGCGGCGCGGGCGCGGTGCCCGCATCACCGAGGCGCGCTCACCGGACTCGCCTACGTCGAACTCCGGAGTGGCGACGTTGACGCCGCCCGGTCGCTGTTCGACCGCGTCCTAGCCGAAGACTCGGCCTCCGTCGACGCCCTAGGGGGCCTCGGCATCATCGCATGGCGAGCCGGAG
>Ga0055481_10000662_pt1 | contig 11641 bp, 10 predicted proteins | sample Muzzi_PWC_D2_FD_57936 | JGI IMG/M metagenome (GOLD analysis project Ga0055481, IMG submission 57936) | Wetland microbial communities from San Francisco Bay, California, USA, that impact long-term carbon sequestration - Muzzi_PWC_D2 | ecosystem: Environmental > Aquatic > Marine > Wetlands ... | reverse complement strand
TCGAGCGGTTCACCGAGAAGCCCCAGATCGGCGAGGGCTGGATCAACGGCGCGTTCTTCGTCTGTGAACCGGGCGTGTTCGACTACATCGCCGGTGACGCTACCCAGTTCGAGAAGGAACCGCTCGAGTCGCTGGCCAACGACGGCCAGTTGATGGCCTACCAGCACACTGGCTTCTGGCAGTGCATGGACACGCTGCGGGACAAGTACCTGTTGAACAGTCTCTGGGATTCCGGCCGGGCTCCCTGGAAGACCTGGAAGGATTGAGATGCGCGTTCTGGTCACGGGACACGACGGTTACATCGGAACGGTACTGGTCCCGCTGTTTCAACGAGCGGGCCACGAAGTCGTCGGTCTGGACAGCGGACTGTTTTCGGAGTGTGTCTTCGGCGAGCGCGAACGGCCGCCCGAGACGATTCGAAAGGACATTCGCGACATCGAGGTGTCGGATCTCGACGGTTTCGACGCGGTGGTGCACCTGGCCGCCATCTCGAACGATCCGCTGGGCGATCTGAACCCCCAGTGCACCTTCGACATCAACCACCTCGCATCGACCCGGTTGGCCGGGTGTGCCAAGGAGGCCGGGATTCAGCGCTTCCTGTACTCCTCGTCGTGCAGCGTCTATGGCGCGTCGAGCCCCGACGACGTGCTGAGCGAAGACGCCAGCTTCAATCCCGTCACGCCCTACGGGATCTCCAAGGTGCGGGTCGAAGAGGATCTGGGCAAGCTCGCGGACGACGACTTCAGCCCGACCTACTTTCGCAATGCGACCGCCTACGGTGTCTCGCCGCGGTTGCGCGGCGATCTCGTCGTGAACAACCTGGTCGGCTGGGCATACGCCAAGGGCGCCGTCTACATCAAGAGCGATGGCACTCCGTGGCGACCACTGGTCCACATCGAGGACATTTCACGCGCGTTTCTGGCCGGCCTCGAAGCGCCCCGCGAGACGGTGCACAACCAGGCCTTCAACGTCGGCCGGACCCAGGAGAACTACCGGATTCGCGAGGTGGCAGATCTCGTCGAGGAGATCGTGGTGGATTCGAAGGTCACCTACGCAGAGGACGGCGGCCCTGACAAGCGCTGCTATCGGGTCGAATGCTCGAAGATCGAAGAGCTGCTGCCGGCCTACCAGCCCGTCTGGACGGTCCGGCTCGGCATCGAGGAACTCTACGCCGCCTACAAGGCGATCGATCTGAAGCAGGAGGATCTCGAAGGCACCCGCTACCTGCGGATCAAGCACATCTCGAAATTGATGGATCGGGGCGATATCGACGCGAATCTGCGTTGGCTGCGCTGAACGGGTCTCGCCGCCGAACCGGCACGACGGCGAACGTTCGAGGGAGTGGGAGTAGCGATGTTCGAAGTGATCAATGAATGCCGATCGTGCGGTAGCGAGAACCTGGAACTGGTGCTGGACCTCGGGATGCACCCCCCGTCGGACGCGCTGCTGCGCGACGAACACCTGAAACTCGAAGAACCCCACTATCCGTTGACGGTCTGTTTCTGCTCGGATTGCAGTCTGTGTCAGATCCGCGAGAACGTCGCAGAAGACGAACTGTTCTGTAACGACTATCCGTACTTCTCGTCGTTCATTCCGTCGCTGCTGCGACACTCGAAAGCGAACGTCGACGAGATCATCGAGATGCGGGAACTCGGCCCCGACAGCTTCGTCGTCGAGTTGGCCAGCAACGACGGCTACCTGCTGCAGTACTACATGGAGAAGGGAATCGCGGTCCAGGGGATCGATCCGGCAGACGGACCCGCCAACGCGGCCACCGCACGGGGAATCCCCACCCTCAACACGTTCTTCACGGTCGAGCTGGCTCGGGACCTGGCAGCCCAGGGACGTCGCGCGGACGTCATTCACGCCAACAATGTGTTGGCACACGTTCCGGACCTGAACGGCTTCGTCGAAGGAATCTCAGTTCTCCTCGCGGACGACGGCGTGGCGGTGATCGAGTGCCCCCACGTGCTCGAGCTGATCAAGTACTGCGAATTCGACACCATCTATCACGAACATCTCTGCTATTTCTCGGTCACGGCATTGCGACCGCTGTTAGAGCGTCACGGCCTGAAGCTCAACGACGTGCGGTCGCTGACGATCCACGGCGGGTCGCTGCGGCTCTATGTCAGCCACAAACACCACGAGAGCCGCGCGGTTCGCCACCTGGTGGCGATGGAGTCGGCTGCGAAACTCGATACGGTGGAGGGCTACCGCGCGTTCGCTTCGAGAGTCGAGTCTCTGCGGGACGAACTGCTGGCGCTGCTTTGGAAACTCAAGAGCGAAGGGGCCAGCATCGCCGCCTACGGCGCCGCGGCGAAGGGGGCCACGCTGCTCAACTACGTCGGAATCGGTACCGACCTCGTCGATTTCGTGGTCGACCGCAACACGCACAAGCACGGACGCTACATGCCCGGCCAGCACATTCCGATCTTCCCGCCCGAAAGGCTGCTCGAGATGCAACCGGACTACACACTGATACTGGCCTGGAACTTCAAAGACGAGATCGCCGAACAACAGAGCGACTACCGGGAGAAAGGCGGCAAGTTCATCATTCCGGTTCCGGAACCGACGATCATCTAGCCGGCCGGTCCGCGAGCGCGTCGCGATCCAAATCGGAGAACCACACCTTGAATACCCGTTGCCCGAACTGCGGAACCGAAGGACTCGAGCAGGTCTACGAGATCTCGGGCATTCCCACGCACAGCTGTCTGTTGATGGAGACGCGCGAGGAGGCGTTGTCGTTTCCGACCGGGGATCTGGTGTTGGGCTGGTGTTCGAGCTGTGGTCATGCGAGCAACATGGTCTTCGACGTCTCGATGAACGCCTACTCGACCCGGTACGAAGAAGTCCAGACCTTCTCGCCGGTCTTCAGTGGTTTCCAGAGCGAGTTGATCGACCGGCTGATCGACAAACACGGCATGCGTGGCAAACAGGTCGTCGAGATCGGCTGTGGCAAGGGAGAGTTCCTGCTGGAACTCTGTGACCGCGGCGACAATTCCGGTGTCGGGATCGATCCGAGTTTCGTCCCGGGTCGCGGAGACTGGAACAGCCAGGGACGCTGTCGGTTCATCAACGAGATCTACTCGGCCGAGCGCCATTCCGACATTCCGGCGGACCTCGTCGTCTGCCGCCACACGCTCGAGCACATCTATCCGACGCACGAGTTCATCCAGACCGTGCGCAAGACCATCGGCGACGATCTGGGTACGTTGGTGTTCCTCGAAATTCCCGATCAGCAGCGTGTCTACAGCGAGCGCGCGTTCTGGGACATCTACTACGAGCACTGCTCCTACTTCACCCAGGGCGCGTTGGAACGCCTGTTCCTGTCGTGCGGCTTCGAGGTGCTGAGTTCGTGGAAGGGGTTCGGCGATCAGTACCTGCTGATCGAGGCGCGACCGCTGGCAGCCGGGCAGGTGCCCACCTTCCGCGTGCAGGAAGATCTCGATGAGATTCGCGGGATCGTCGAGAGCTTTGCGGAGGATGCACCGCGCGTGGTGCGATCCTGGGTCGACCGCTTCCGGGCGTGGAAGGAAGCCGACCAACGTGTAGTGATCTGGGGCGCAGGCTCGAAGGGGGTCGCGTTTCTGACAACGATCGGTGTCACAGACGAGTTGGGGTATGCAGTCGACATCAATCCGCACAAGCACGGCTACTTCATGCCCGGCACCGGCCACGAAGTCGTTTCTCCGGAATTTCTCGTTCAGTACCGGCCGGACGTCGTGTTGGTGATGAACGGGATCTACGAAGAAGAGATCGGCCGCCAACTCGCCGGGATGGGCCTCGAGCCGCAGCTCATCAGTGTCTAGAAGCCGTCCCGAAAAAGCCGGATCGAGTCGGGTGCGCGCATTCGGCCCGAGATCGAGGACTCCATGAAGATCGTCAGCGTCGTGGGTGCAAGACCCAACTTGATGAAGATTGCACCCTTGATGAAGGCGTTCGCCCGGCGTCCGCAGATCGAATCGCTGTTGGTTCACACCGGACAGCACTACGACCCGAACATGAGCGATCTGTTCTTTCGCCAGCTGGGAATACCGGAGCCCGACATCAACCTGCAGGTCGGCAGCGGCACGCACGCGGTACAGACCGCCGAGATCATGAAGGCGTTCGAACCCATCTTGGAGGAGCACCGGCCCGATGCGGTCCTGGTGGTCGGCGATGTCAACAGCACGATTGCGTGCAGTCTGGTCGCTTCGAAACTGGGTATCGGGGTGATCCACGTCGAAGCCGGCTTGCGGAGTTTCGATCGCGCGATGCCCGAGGAAATCAACCGCGTCCTGACCGATTCCATCAGCGACCTGCTGTTCTGTACCGAGCCGAGCGGAGTCGAAAACCTGAAACGGGAAGGAGTCGACCCGAGCAAGATCCACCTCGTGGGCAACGTGATGATCGACACGCTGAAAGAACACCGATCCGCAGCCGACAAATCGGAGATCCTGTCGGATCTCGATCTGGTCGACGAACGCTATGCGGTCGTGACGTTGCATCGGCCGTCGAACGTGGACGATCCGCGCATCCTGGGTGGAGTGCTCGAAGTGCTCGAAACCGTGGGCCGCGAGTTGGCCATCGTGTTTCCGGCGCACCCGCGAACGCGTCAGAAACTGCAGCAGTTCGGACTCGCCGAGCGCTTCGCGCGCCTGCCCGCTCTTCGTGAACTCGAACCGGTCGGGTACCTGGATTTTCTGAAGCTGATGAGCGGTGCTTCGATCGTGCTGACCGATTCCGGCGGTGTTCAGGAAGAAACGACGATTCTCGGCGTTCCCTGCTTGACTCTGCGCAACAACACGGAGAGGCCGATCACGGTCGAACTCGGTTCGAACCAACTGGTCGGGACCGATCCGGAGACCATCATCGCCGCGTTTCGTCGGATCATGCGCGGTGGTCAGCCAACCTCGCAGATCCCGCCGCTGTGGGACGGTGCTGCCGCAGACCGGATCGCCGACATCCTCGTCAGCCGGCTCTGATCGCGCCAGCTGTCGGCTTCTAGTCTGCGCCGGCGCTCAACAACTCGGGCGCCAACCCGAGGCTGTCGAGCCGGGCTGCGATTTCGCTGCGGTATTTCGAGTTCATCAAGATCACCGTGTCGGGAGGATCGCTCCGCAGCGCTTCGGGCGGCAGGATCTCGTGCCCGCTTCCCGGCAGGAACGCTCCCTGCTTGCGGGGATTGATGTCGACGATCTTGTCGATCTCTTCTCCGAGGCCGAACAGGTTCATGAAACTCACCGTCTTCGCGCCGGCTGCCCAGATCGCGATCTTCTTGCCCGCTGCATTCAACTCCCGCAGCTTCCGGTTCCATTCGTCTTTGGTGCGGGAGAAGTGGTTCGAAAACGAAGGTACCCGGGCGCCGACACGCAGGGCGTCCGAAACCGGTGCGGCCGCCGGTCGCTGGCCCGGCCGGGTCGGACGAGCTTCGATCGCCAGGAACTGGTCGTCGAAGTAGTCGTTCAGGCTGAGGACGTCGAACCCCGATCTGGCGAAGATGCTGCCCAGGGATTCGTGCCCGAAGTAGTTGCAGTGTTCGTAGACGATGTCCCAGATCGACAGATCTCTGAGGATGAACAGCGCCTCGGGGACCTCGAAGTACACGACCGTGTCACTCTCCGGGTTCAGGCTCGCCCTCAAGGTCTGCAGGAAAGCCGCCGGATCGGGGATGTGTTCGAAGACATGGCGTGCGATCACCAGATCCACTCCGGAACGGGTCTGATCGCCCGAGTAGTGCGCTTTCACGAACTCGAGCCGACCGGGAGCCGGGTTGGCCGACTTCTCGTCGTAGGTCGTGTCGTAACCGAAGCCCCGGTTCGGCCCGAGCCGGCACAACTGGCCGATGAATTCACCCTTTCCGCAACCGATCTCCACGATCGTCTTGTCGTGCAGGTCGTACCGAGCGATCAGGTCCGTTGCCAACGCGGCCGCGAACTCACGAAACACGTCCGAGGATTCCAGCGAGTTGTCGTATTCGTGGGTATAGGCGAGCAGCCGGGGATCGAAAGCTGCATTGAAGACCAGCTGGCACTGGCCACAGTGACACAACGAGATGTCTCCTCGGGGACAGGCGCGGGCTTCCCGCGCGGAAAGCCACAGGGTCCCGACGTGCACCGGCATGTCCGGGATCTCGACGACCACCGCGATCGCGTCGGATCCGCAACCCGGGCAATCCGTTCTGGCCTGCATGTTCGTCGACCCCTCTCGATTCCGTTCGCTGGTGGTGGTGGGACGCCTGCGAGCGCGCCGCGTTCCCCTCGTATCGGATCGCTCCCCGGAATCTACAGGCGCGTGTGGGGGGATTCGCCGGCCGCATCGTGCGGTTGCTCGACGGCCGCCCGGATCGCGGGTGCGATCTGGGACGCGAACGCAGCGAGATCGTCGATGGCGCTCTCTTTCTGACTCGAAGGCGCGGTGAACCGGACGAAAGCGTACTGCGGCCGGCCGGTGATTGCGTCGTAGATTCGCATCAACTGCTCGACCGCCGAACTCATCGGCCAGCGAGCCGCGGGCTGGAACCAGTACAGCGCTGTCTGGTACTGCACACCGAGATGGGCCTCGAGCTGCGTCGCCGCGATCTGGTCGTCGCTCGGCAGCATGACTTCGGTGGAACGCCGCGCCAGGATCTCCCATCCCTGGGCGGGGAAACAGACCTCGGGGTCGTGCGCGGTCTTGGCTGCACCCGAGCGGGCACCATACAGGCCGACATAGATCCAGATCGGCCGCCGGTCGGCTGCCTGGTAGAGTCGCAGCAGGTACGCGTCGGGCTCGATGATGGACCAGATCTCGTCGCTCATCCGATCGTCCCGGGTGGCATGCCAGGGGCCGACTTCTCGGGGCAGCGAGATTTCGTAGACACGTTCGGACACCTGCGTTGCCGTCGACCAGCGCGCCAGCAGCAGGCCCGGGATCAGCAATCCGACAGCCACGGCGGCCAGGCGGAACTTCACGTTCATCGCAGCACCTTCGCCACTGCGATCACCGCGAGTGTCCCGAGTACGTAGGTTGCGACACCGAAGGTCTCGTGGAGCGACCCCTGTGCGGTGTCGATCCCCACGGCAGAGACCATGCCGACGGTCACCACGACCCGCAGGATGTTGGCCGCGACCGCCAGCGGGACGACGCTCGCGAAGATCACCAGCCGACGCCAGGTACCGTGGCTGAGGAAGTAGGCGACGATGCACGACAGCGGCAGCAAGGTCACGATCGACGTGAGACCGGTGCAGGCATCGGCAACGAACAGCGTCTCTCCCGGCAGCAGGATCTTGTTGCCTTCGGCGATCACGGTCTGGCCCGCGGCCTGCATCAGCGCGACAGCCGTGTCCGTCACGAAGAGCTTCAGCCGGAACAACAGCTCGTACATCAGGAACCTGGGGGGTGGCACCATCAGCGCGATGAAACACAACGGCAGCAGGAACGGGCGCAGCAGCGCCAGGCCCCCGATCCCGATCGCCAGCGAGGCGAAGACCAGCGGGATCCCCAGTCCGGCCAGGAAGCCGACGTCTCCCACGTACATCAACACCTCGAACGAGGCAGCGGCCAGCACCACCCAGGCACCGTAGATCGGGGGCTGCAGCTTCCGCAGCAGACGTGCGATCCGTTGACGATCGCCGTAGACGAGGTAAGCGGCGACCACCGGGAGCGCGTAGGCGTGCCCATAGAAATCGCTGTCCTTCCACAGGTACGACAGCTGGCGGATCGCCGGGGCGCACACGGAAATGCCGAGCACGACGATCGCTGCGGCGAGCACGAGATCGCTTCGAGGCGTGCCGCGTTCGGCGAGGGTTGAACCCGTCACGGGCGACGAACCTCTACCACGTATGCAGTCGACTGCACGTCGTCGACATGACGAAGGTTCAGGGCCATGGCATTCGAAACCGAGCGGCCACTCGAGAGTCTTGCCGGCTCATGTTGGATTCGTGCACAGCCGTTACGTACATCGGCTGCAGCTCTGATCTCGTGGGCATTGATGGCGTGGAACGACGGCATCGCTCTACAGATTTCTGAGCCTAGTTGAATTGTCTGTTATCCTACTGAGTCCGATACCCTACACTGAATCAAGCGGGCACGGACCCGACCCGATCCCTGGTCTCCCGAGCCGCACGTCGCTGAGTGTGAGATGTACGAGTCCTATTTCTGCCTGAACGAACCGGCTTTCTCAGTGACTCCCGATCCTCGCTTCCTGTGGCTGTCGGAGACTCACGAAGAAGGTCTTTCGGTACTTTGCTACGGGATCGTGCGTCGCAAGGGATTCATCCTGCTGACGGGTGAAGTGGGTGCCGGAAAGACGACGTTGCTGCGAGCCGCGTTGGATCGAATCCCCGAAGAGTTCCGCGATTTTCCCGAAACCGCGATGATTCTGAATACGATGGGGCTGAATCAACTCGATCTGTTGAAGCTCATCTGTGCCGAGTTTCGCGTCACAGGGATCCAGCCCCAGTCCTCCGGCGGCCTGACGACGGCCGACTACCTGATCGCGCTCAACGGATATCTGCTCGAGCGGCTGCGCGACGGTGTGAACGCGGTGCTGATCATCGACGAAGCCCAGAACCTCTCTCCAGCCGCGCTGGAACAGGTGCGGCTGCTGTCGAACCTCGAAACCGATACGCAAAAGCTGCTGCAGATCGTACTCACCGGGCAACCGGAGCTGCGTCAGAGCCTCGGTCGCCCGGAGTTGCGCCAGCTTCGACAGCGGATCGCGATCGAACATCACGTCGAACCGCTGCGCCGCGAGGACGTCCTGCCCTACCTTCGCCATCGGATCGAGGTGGCCGGTGGTGACTACGACGAAGTGTTCGGTGACGGAGCCGATGCGGCCTTCTTCGAATTCTCCGGGGGGTGCCCACGGCTGATGAACCTGCTGGCGGATCGCGTGCTGTTGTCCGCCTTCTCGAAGAAGTTGAAGCCCGTGCCCGTCGCGCTGGTGGAAATGAAGGCCAAAGAAATGGCCGCGACCACCGCTGAGGAGTCTTCCCCCCCGTCGCGGCGAGGCAGACGACGCCGCGGACGGAAGCGCTGAGCATGGGAGAGATCACCGACGCGCTGCGCCGAGCCAAGCTCGACGACCAGAGCAAGGAGATCTTCCGGGATTCGGTTCCGGACGGGCTCGAGACTCCGCCCCGCGCTCGCGATTGGGGTGGTCCCCCGCTGGAAGTGGCTCCCGACGAGCCTCTCGATCTCGAAATCGATCCGGAAGAAAAGCGCGACGAAGAGCCGCGGCGGATCGAAATTCCGAAAACGATGACGGGCTTCTGGATTCCGCGCGCGGTTCTGGTCGAGCCCCCCGTCGGAGGCGTCGAGTGTTTCCGCCACTTCGCAGTCAAGGTCAACCGCGCACTCGAACAGCGCAAGCAGAACGCGGTGCTGGTCACGAGCGCGCTGCCCGAGGAGGGGAAGACCACCGTCTCGTGCAACATGGCGCTCGCGATGGCGTCGATTTCGGGTGGACGTCCCACTGCGCTGGTCGATCTCGACCTGCACCGATCGGCAGTCAGCCGCGTGATGGGAACGGTATCCAAGGTCGGGATCGAACACGTGCTCTCGGGCGATGCTTCGCTGCACGAGGTCCGGATCGAGACGGATCTGCCGAGCTTCGACCTCTACCCGGTGGCCACACCGCTGCATCACACCACCCGGAAGGCCCACGAGCTGCTCGCCGGACCGCATTTCCAGACCATGATCAAGCAACTGTCGAAGCACTACGATCGAATCGTGTTCGACGGGCCTCCGACTCTGCTGGTTCCCGATGTGGCGCTGGTCGCCAACCACGTGCCGGCATGCGTGCTCGTCACCCGTCGGAGCGTCACCCGTCGCAGTTCCTATCTCGAACTCCTCTCGATCATTCCGCGAGAGAGGCTCATCGGTAGTTTCCTGAACGAAGAATCCGGACTCGGGCGCCCGCACTACGCGTACTATCACGAAGAAGACGAGGAGTAACCGTTGGCTTCCGACGAAATGGACGATTTCGAAGCCGGCGGGATTCCCGATTTTCTGCGCGACCCGTTCGGGACCGTTCGGCGATACTGGCCGAAAATGCTCGTGACGTTGCTGTTGGGCCTCACCGCGACCGTCGTCTTCGTCGCCAGACAACAACCTCTGTACGCATCGTTTGCGACCGTTCTGGTCACGAGCCAGCAGATCCGCGAAGACCTGGTGCGTTCGACGGTCCAGGAAGACAGTTTCCAGCGGATCAATGCGCTGATCAATTCGCTGCTGTCGCTCAATACGTTGACTTCGCTGATCGAACAGTACGAGCTGTACCCCCAGCTGCGCGACTCCATGACGCTCGCCGAAATCGCGGCGGTGATGCGCAGTCATGTGACGATCGAAGCGGAGCAGGGAGCGGGATGGTCCAAGCGCGACAGCGCACGGGTGTACTCGATCACGTACGAACACCCCGATCCGAATGTCGCTGCGAACGTCGCGAACGCCCTGGCGGCCAAGTTCACCGACGAGAGCATCCGGCTGAGAACGCAACAGGCGAACCTTGCGACGAGCTTCTTGAAGTCCGAACTCGAGCGCGCCGAGTCGGCGCTGCGAGAACAGGCCGAAGCCGTTCGGAAGTTTCAGGAGCGCCACCGCGGTGAACTTCCCGGCGATCTGCAAGCCAACCTGATGAGGCTCGATCGCCTGCAGCAACAGCGTCAATCTCTGGCCATGCAGATCACCGAGGCCGAAAATCGCCGCGCTCTGGTCGCCCAGGGGTCGGATGGCGACACCGCGCTGACGACGCCCGAGCAGCGACTGGAGTCCCTTCGCGCGAAACTGCGCGTGGAACTCGAAAAGTACACCGAAGAGCACCCGAACGTCGTGCTGTTGCGGAACTCGATCGCGAGGCTCGAGGAGGAAATCGCCGCTTCTCCTCCCGCGTCGAGAACGGATTCGGCAGCTCCCGTCGCCGCTCAGCTCGAGATTACGGCGTTGCGCAATCAGCTTCGGGCCACCGAGGTCGAACTCGAACAACTCGACCAACACGTCACCCGCACGCCGGCTCGCGAAGAGGAGCTGTCGGCTCTTCAGGAGCGCGAGACCGTCTTGCGCGAGAACTACCTGAACTTCCTGCGCAAAGTGCAACAGGCCGAACTCGCGCAGAGCCTCGAAGCGGCCCAGCAGGGCGCGCGATTTTCGATCGCCGACCGCGCAGTCCCCCCCACGAAGCCGACCCGGGCCCGGATGAAGTTCCTGATCCTCGGCGTGTTCGCGTCGTTCGGGCTCGCCGCCGGGGTCGGACTGCTGTTCGAGGCCCTCGATCCGGTGCTGGTCTCCAGAGACCAGATCGAAGCGCTGGGCTCTGTACCGGTGCTCGGATCCGCTCCCCGCCTCCGGCTTCCAGTCGGCTAGCAGGCCGCTGAAAGACTCCGCCGGTCGCCTGTTAGTTGACCAGCCGCGGGCGTCCCGGGATTCCGAGCGGGACGCTGAGGATCCTCTCGTTGGACAGATCGCTGGTCTCCGCATCGTTGTAGGCGCGAAGCGCGACGTAGGCAGGGCGGGTTCCGTCGATCTCGATCTGCAGCATGTACACCCCGTTCACCGGTGTGAGGCCGGTGACGTCGAGTTCGAATTCCGGCTCGTAGTTGCCGGACGAATAGCCGACGAAGATCCGAAAGCCGGTCACTGCGGACGGGGTGGGATGCGTCCAGCGGATCAACCTCGTCTCGGC
>Ga0055481_10000661_pt1 | contig 11648 bp, 11 predicted proteins | sample Muzzi_PWC_D2_FD_57936 | JGI IMG/M metagenome (GOLD analysis project Ga0055481, IMG submission 57936) | Wetland microbial communities from San Francisco Bay, California, USA, that impact long-term carbon sequestration - Muzzi_PWC_D2 | ecosystem: Environmental > Aquatic > Marine > Wetlands ... | reverse complement strand
CACGTGCTTAATTCCGGTCATTTTCGCCTTGGCGTTCCCGAACAGTCCGTAGTCCGAGTGGCATGTAAAGCACTGATCATTGGCTATCCACCTGTATTGATAGTGTTCTGAGGCAAGATATTCGCTATCGGGGTCCTCCAGATTGTTCACGTAGCCGTGCATGACATGGCAGGAGTTGCAGAAATCGACGGTCTTGGAATCCTCGATGGCGGCACTGAAATTGAGCAGGTAAATCATAGGTGAGAGGATAAAGAATATTAAAAGTAATAACCACTTTCCAAAAGGCTGTGCAGTCTTTTTGGGGTCCTGTACCATAATTCTGATAATCAATAAAATGCACAGTACAGAAAGCACAAGCACAATCCAGCCGATTAGAGATAATCCGCCCCCATTCGCCGCATTAATACTCTCTTCAAAGGGATTCATAACATATTTTTCCTTGGTTGATCCATTTAAGGAATTGTACTATTACAGCTTCACGTGAATACTGTAATCCTGTCTGATTTGAGTATTCATAACTCCATAGTACATATTGGGCTGTCCTCCACACTCTAAAATCACTATTATATGTCGCAACATCAATATCATACCCATATAATAAGATATTATCAATGCTATAAATGCATTTTATCTTATATATTATACATATAATGAATTGATAATGATGCTGTGTCTATCTCAGTGATGATTAACGTACATTCATCTGATTTTAAGGCATTTCCTGTATCCATTTGTGTTCCGCACGAGAAAGCTCGTCTTCGACCATCTTACGATATTTTTTTTCCATTCCGGGGCCTTTCTCTGCCGCTGCGTCGATTACCGCAGGGAGGAATTTCGTATAAAAATGTTCCGCAACCTCGTACATCCCCTGCCGTGTAATGCTTGGGCCCATCATACTCGCGCCGTGTCTTGCCTTTCTGCTTCCCCTGTGCCATAAATCCCAATACGCCCATTGTACATCTGTTTCAAAGGGAGCATTCGCGCTTATGACGCCGTCATCCTCAAGCATGTCCATTAACATTTGAGCTGGTTCTGCGAACTTTTCGTTGTAAGATTCCACGAATTGATCATATTGGTCGTAAAAATTATCTACATAGGTGTCATTGTGGCAATTCAGACAGGCTCCTATCATCTTCTCTCTTCTGTCATCGGAGTATATGACCTCAGCTACTTTTCTTCGTACTTCTTTGTGTACGATCTTTTCGTTTTCTACGACGGTTTCCGTAGTCACCACGTCATCTCCTATTGATGGGGGGTCTACATCTTCGGGGTAATTCTCCTTATACCCGTCTTCATACACAACAAGATTTACCCTCGTGCTAATCGCCGGCAGTAAGTCCCAGCTTATCCGCTCGCCCACATCATGGGAGCCACCCTCGACGAAACCTTGAGCGGACATGTATGAGCCTATGTGGCATGAAGAGCAGGTTGGGGCGGCCGAATAATCCCTCCCAAGAACCCATTCGCCCCTCTTGTTAAGATCCATTCTTTCCCGGTTGGCGTAAAACGCTATACCGTGTTTCGATTCATCATATATCTCGATCTGCGGATGGCTTGCACCCATATGACATTTACCGCATGTTGTAGGGGATCGGGAAAGCTGGGCCTGGAAAGCATGGCGGGCATGACATGCATGACATGACCCTTTGGAACCGTCGGGGTTGAATCTGCCCATACCGCTATTTGGCCATGTCTCGGGCAATATAAACGGCTTCTTCTGCGAGCCTGTACGCACAATGTGACCGTCTTCGTCCCTTGCAAATTTTATAATACTCCCGTGACATTCCTGACAAGTCCTGGAAGTAGTCGACATATTGCTTTGTCCGTCTGCTTCGAGTGCTTTTTCCGCAAGCGCGTTTTTCGAATTGAAGATGAGCTCTCCGGCTTTGGCATGGGCGGAGTTAGCGAACTCTTTATATTCTTTTTCATGGCATTCCGCACAATCGAGGGGAGTGACCAAAGCCGATATATATACTCCTTCGTGCTTCCAGGCATCTATGTCGTTTCTGTTCGCACTGTGGCACTCCACGCAGCCTATGCCCACTTTGGCGTGTCTCGAGTATTCCCATTCTTTTACCAGTGCCGGGGAATCGTTTTTGTGACAATCCACACAAGCCCTGCTGTCTGCCGTAACAATGGCGACCTGTCTTTCCTCAACTAGCTTTCTCTGGGATTCCCTGTAGGCAACCAATAAAAGAGATGCCAACAGAAAAAATGACAAGAAAGCTACGATCCATCGTTTTGTGTTCAGCGACATGGTGACCTCTCACACACTTTATTATTTCTACGGCGCAAAGCTTTCCCATACTGTGAAGAGCAGGAATATCAGAACAAAAACGAGTCCGAGCATTACCGAGAGAATATCGGGAAATTTGAATTTCTTTTGCAAATATTCTTCTATAAACGGCCATAAAAACATCGCTAAGAACAAAAACATTGTGAAAACTACGCTCACTTTAAGTGAGGTTAGTTTGAGGAGCCGGAAATTAAAGTAGAAGTACCATTCCGGCTTTATGTGTTCGGGGGTGACGTTTGGATCCGCAGGAGTACCCAGGCCAGCCGGGAAAATCAGCGACAGAATAGTGAGTATGTATAAAAGCAGTACTCCCAGCATGAGTTCATTGATTACGTGGTCAGGTAAGAAACGAAAAAAGCGTTTTTCTTCGGGCACGGGTTCCCCCTCAAAGTGTAATTCCGTTACGCCATGTAGTCGAATTAGAAGAATGTGCAGCCCTATGAAGATAAAAGCTAAAGTAGGAAGAAGACCTATATGAAGGATAAAGAATCTCGTTAGTGTGTTATCTCCAATAGACGGTCCACCGCGTAAGAAATATGAGATTGTAGGTCCAAATAGCGGCACGGCCTCCGTAAGATTAGTGGCGACCGTGGCGCCCCAGAAGCTCATTTGCTCGAAGACAAGCGAATATCCCGTAAAGCCGAAGGTAAGAGTGATGAACAACAGTATGAATCCTATAAGCCAGTTAATCTGTCTCGGATGTCTGTAAGCACCCGTGAAATAGACACGAAACATATGAAGGAACAGCGCAACGATCAAAAAATTCGAGGCCCATCTATGTAGGGAGCGGATAAACCAGCCAAATCTTATCTCCTGAGTGATCCTGGCTACACTCTGGTAAGCCTCCTCGGGGAACGGAATGTAGTAAAACGTGAGCGCAATACCTGTAATAACTTGAATTACAAATAAATAGAGCACGGTCCCGCCAAGGCAGAACCACCATTTTTTTAGGTGATAAGGGACAGGCTCGGCACCGGCCTGTCTCAGTATTTCCCAATCAAATGGGAACATCTCATCTATCTTGCCGATGATGCCACTTTTACTTGTGGAGACTTCACTTTTCATTAGCCGGCCATTCTCCCGGGCTTATTCACCTCTATATATACTATTTGGCTCTTTTCATCGACTTCTACGGATACTTTTCTTAAACTTTGACCGGCGTCTGCGGGCGGGCCTGAAATTGCAACGCCGTTGGAGTTAAAAACTCCTTTATGGCATGGGCAGAAAAACTCATTCTTATCCCCTTCCCAGTGTACTCTACATCCCAGATGCGGGCAGACGGAGCTAAATGCCCTGAGACCAGTGTCATCTCTCATAATTAAGATTTCATTTCCTTCCAGATCATAGAACGCCCTCACAGTCCCTAATTTATACTGACTAAGCCGCCCCCCGTATATCTTTATTTTTTCGGTTCTTCTTTTCTTAGGGATTACAAAAAACAGACCTTCAAATAAAAGCAGACAGTAGGCAATGGCAACTCCAAGAATAATGAAAATTTTGGAAAGGAAATCACGTCTGGGTTGTTCTTCTAAGCTCTTTCCAGAGAAATCCGGAGAAACATGTTTCTCATCTTCTTTTTCCATAACTCACCCCATTCGCAAACGAATTCAATACACGCCTTTAGATCGTTTATGCTAACGAAACTACGCCTATATTTTCCAAAGCCAATAACTTTCTGAACAAGCCGTCGCTCTATTCTTCAATAAGGCAGGATTCAAAGTCTTCTTGAGTGTATGAGTCGTATTTGAGGCTGGTGAGGTATACTACGAGAGTTTCAAATTCTTCGGGGGTTCCTTTAAATCTCTTCCTATATTTTTTCTTTGCATTACTCTGACAGACCGGTGTATCTTTGAAATATTTTTTGGGATTTTTCAGGAAGGCTTGAAGGAACTCGGCGTCTACTTTATTCCCAATATCGGAAAGATCAGGGGCTATTCCCTCTTCTTTCTTTTCATCGTCTGATTTAAGCTCGACTCCTTTGGACTTAGCAAAGGCTTCTTTTTCTTTCTGTATAGCGTCCGATTCTGCATTGATAGTATGGCAGGTGTAACATCTTTTCTCGATAAAAATCTTCCTCCCATTTTCCTTGACTTGGTCATCCTGAGCGAAAGCTAAATTGGACAGAATTATCAGACCCGTCATTACTATGGCCAGTCTGAACATATGTGCCATGATTCATACCTCCCTTTTTTATTTTATGTCATCAAATCATTCCTCTACGAGACAGGATTCAAAGCCTTCTTCCTGCATATCTCCGTACTTAAGTGATGCGATATAAGTGACCAGAACCTCAAACTGCTCGTCTGATCCTTTGAATCTTTTCCTGTATTTTTTCTTTGCCTCTTTCTTACATTCACGGGTGTCTTTGAAGTAATCCTTTGGGTTTTTAAGGAACTTCATCAGCCATTCCTGACTCCTAATCGCACCTACATTGGACAGGTCGCCCCCCTTTGCCTCTTCTTTTTCGTCTTTTTCCTTGAGCTCGACACCCTTGGATTCGGCAAAAGCTACTTTCGCCGCCTCTATCTCTTCCGATTGAGCCTTGATTGTATGACAGGTGTAGCATCTGCCTTCCACAAAGATTGTGGGTCCGTCAGCCGAAGAGTCCTGAGCATAGGCCCCGGCTGTAAATGCTGCTAAGAATATCAATATGTATACATATCTGTGAATTTGTACCATGGTATATATGACCCCCTGTATTTTACGGTTTCGTGGCACGTGACGCATATCTTGTTGAACGGCTCTCTCAGTAACACCTCCTTTTCCGTTTCAACTTTAACTTCGGTCCCTAATTCTTCTTTCAGACCCGGCATCACGATCATCTCTATGAATTGTAACTGTCTATCGGTCATTTCCGAATTATAAACGGTTCTCCCTTTTATAACTCCCTCCGGATGCGGATCGTGGCAGCTGAAGCACGCTATCTTGCCGTTTTCATCTCCGGGAAGCGGTTTGGCGTCTTGTCCGAGGTGGAGCTTTGAGCCCGGGTGAGTGGTCTCGTCGTGGCATCCGAGACAATTCTCCGAGGGCGTGTCGACAAGGAAATAAGTGGGACTCGTCTGTCCTTCCTTCGGCACCTCCGTGTGGCAGTCAAGACATACGAACTCGTCGTCCACCATTTCCGTATGAGGGTTTTCCTCCTCTTCTTCATCTTCATCCTGAGCGAGAAGAAGGGTATGGATGGAAAACGCCAATAGTGCAATTATGAGCAATCTAATAATCATATCCGCCCTTCACGTGACAAGTATTGCAAAAAGTAATTTGATGACAGTTTCCGCACTGCCTCGGATTGGCCCGCGCTTCGATACCGTGAATGAATCTGAAATTCCTGTCGTGAACCATGATCGTCGGCAGATCTCTTCGCTTGTGGCAGTCTTCGCAAAACCTGGGACTGTGACAATTTTCACAGGATTCCTCGTCCGCCTTGGCGAACACCGCGTGTTTCGACATCCAGTTGAAGTTATGGTTTTTAGGCTGTATTTCCGCCATGTTAAAGTGGCATGTGCTGCAGTCGCCCGGGGCTATATTGCCCGCCTGAGGATTGTAGTGGCAGAAATGGCAGGTGTCTTTGCCCGGGAAAAACGCCTGCTTTGACGCTTTAATCGCTTCCTCAATTGATTTTTCGTCCTCGAACTTCACGTTTACAGGGTGACAGACGAAGCAGTCGAAACCTTCTTTCTCCATGACGCTTTTATGCACCTCATGCGAATAGTTCATCTTAACGTCGAGCGGCATTTTTGGCTTGCCGCCGGCACCGTCGTCCCCGCTCTGCGTGCCGCAAGCGGCAAGAGCAACCACAAGAGCCATATAGCCGATTATGAGCGTTCGTTTCATCATAGGTTCTTGGAAAAATAGTAACTCAATCCGAGATCGACTCTCACGTCTTTACTGTAATCCGGATTGGTGTTGAATTCGACTGCTGTCCTCATTACGAGATTTCTGATCAGTACGTATTCGCCTCCAACTATGTAGCTGAAAGCATTTCCGTCCTGATTTGTAATCTTATCATAGTATGCATATGCAAACGCGAACTGAAGCTCGAAATTGTTTGTGATTTGTTCATAGACGCTTGTATTTGTGCCGATGGCGTAGTCATTGTCTCCGCCGCCCTCAATATAGTAGAATCCCTGAAACGCTCTCAGTCCGATCTGCTCCCAGAAATCGACATCGAATCCCAGTCTGGCTATGTTTCCATTGCTCGAATCGCCCGGTATGACGTCGTAGTGGGAGAATGCGTAGCTGCCCTTTATTTCCAGGTAATTAGTCGGCACATATGTAATGCCCGCCTTTGCCTGCTGCATCCTGCCGTAGGAAAACAGGTCGAAGATGGGGTCCAGCTGAAACTCCTGCCTGTCCTGATCCAGGTTGTAATTGTCGTATTCCAGATTGAGGTAGAGAGACCTGAGGACGGTTATGCCCACGCCTGTGGTGAGGAGCCCCAGGTTACCCTCTCCGACGTCTATCTCCGCGAGAGCGTAAATGTCTGCGTAATCCGTGAAAGGCACGACCCTGTTAAACGCCACGTTTACGAACTGTCTTGTCGAGAAGTCGTCGGGATCGTATAATTCGTAGCCGACTGAAATGAGAGAACCCAGTATCGCGTCGGTCTTCAGCTTAACACCGTAAATTCCGAAGCTGTCCGTGGGCTCTTCGGGGTCGGGCTGCCAATTTCGCTTCTGATACCCTCCGTAGGCGACCACCTCGAGACCGTCTATGGGCTTGGCTCTTACGAGTGCGCCGTCCATGAGGACGAAGTTAACGCTTTCAGTATTTATCTGTCGGCCTACGCGAATCTCATAGGTCTTCGCGTCGTTTCCGAATTCGAGAAACGCGTTGTAAATGTCCAGGGACTCCTGATCGCCGTTAAAAACTTCTCTGCCTCTGAGAAACGTATTGAATCCGAAGTTGTGTTCTGGGTTTACTACACTGAGATCGAGATACTGATAAAACGGATAGACGTACTTCTTGTTTCTGAAAGGGCTGAGTATCGGACTGGGGGCCTGGAACAGGGCGAAGGCGTTACCGTATACGCCGGTGCTCCTCGGACGAATCAACTTCTCCTGGGCGGAAGCCGCATTATTCCCGATAGCGACTAGAAATACTACAATTGCGGCCTTGAGAAATTGTTTTGCCATTATTCCGAGTTACTCCATCAGCCCCGGCACCCCGTTATCTCCATGACATATAGGACAGCTTGCTAGTCCTTCCATTATGACAAACTCTTGTATATCTTTCAGGGGAACACTGCCCGTGCCCGAGCGGTCCTCCTGGTGTATTACTTCCAGCGGATGGCAGGCAAAACAATCTGTCCTCTGCCAGCCTTCGGGATGATCTTCCTCGGTAAGAATCAGCCCTTCGTTTGAGTTGAATATGTTGCCAAAGTCCTGCCCCTCGTTGTCTTCATTTACACACGAGGCAATGAATAAAACAAATAACATAAGAAGCAGGACTTTATTCATCGACTTATATTCTTTTATCCTATTCGCCGCCTTCGGGCCTGTTTATACGCTCGCTTGGCGGAAGCGGAGGTAAATGCACCTCTGCGGCACCGAGCGGATCGCCCGCTGCGTGACAGTTGACACACGCACTTTCGGGCTGCGGACCCGCTAAGTGACCTTCGCCCGTAAGGGCGTTACCCGCCGCGTTGACACCCAAATTATCGTGACATGATACGCACGCGTCTATCACGGGCTGAGTCGAGAATGTGGCAAGCACTACGTTCTCGTCGTCGACCTTTTCAAACTCCCTGTAGAATGAAGCCCGCACTCCGTTTCCGAGAACTCCCATTCCCGGATTCAGGATATTTGTGTTCGGTAGGTGACAGGTGTAGCAATCGCTCCTGTTCCCCGGGTAGAGAACATCACTGAAATCGTGAAGGCTGCCCATGAATCCGTAAATAATATAGGGCTTGATTGCCAGATTTTCTCCGGTATGGATCATGTGTATCATTTCCTTGAAATCGATGGAGGCGGTGACTGCCGTGCCTCCTTCCGGCACCGGCCTTACCTCTATATCGTCGGCAGACGGATTGTGACACATGACGCAGTACTCGGTGTTGTTCCTCAGGTTGCCGTGTACGCTGAAATCCTTCGAGAACGTTCCGTGACATGCGTTACAGAACTGGTCTTCTGTCGTGTTATCCACGACCATCCTTCTCGGAACGGGCTGAGAGTCCGTTACGGCGAAATAGCGTACTACGTTTTGACCCGCTTCCTCGACCTCTTCAAACAGTATGAGGTTCTCGCCGCCGACTTCCTGTACGATCCTTCCCTCTATGCCTACGGCGTATGTTCCGCTTCCGTTGGTCGGGATCATGCCCTCGAAAGTGTATGTGTAATTACCGTCAGCGTCGGGCCCTTCGGCATCGCTCGGTGTCTCTCTCAGGAAATAGTCCTCGCCCGGTATCGGATCTCCCGTGCCCATGTAGTCCTGTATGAAGTAGTCTGTGGTCGGACCGGCTATGACAAGACTGATTATGTTCATGTCTTCTATTGGAATAACTTCCCCTGCGTCTGTCTTTATGCTGAATACGACTCTGGCGTGCTGCCCCGGAGCTACGCGCGTGGAGCCTGTTTCCTCGCTCGTTACGCTTGATATTGTGAAGTTCACGCCGGGTAGCGTGCTCGCTCTTAGTGGAACCGTGTGTGCTCCCGGTACCGAAATATCGAATTCCTGCCCCGTAGGTGTGTGACATCCGGAACAGTTGTTGTCATTCAACTGTACGTTTGGGTGATTCGTTACAGTCGCGAAGTCTACGTTATCGTGGCAGGAACCGCAGGACGCCCTCGTGGGTTCGGTCCTCCAAGCGTCGCTCTGAATTGCCTGATCCGTATGACACTTGGTGCAGTTTCTTATATCCTGAGGGAACACAACCTCCGAATAGTCATGCACTGTATCTCTGAATCCAACTATAAAATACGGCATTCCGTCTTCGACGCTCGGGAGCATCTCTCCCATGTGTATCTTGTGAATCATGATATTAAAGCCTATGTTGTTGCCGGATTGGGGATCGATCTGATCCACGGTTTCCCCTGTTTCAGGGTCAATAATCTTGCTTGTATGGCATGTAATACAAACAGCTGTGTCTCGCCTTATTCCACCATGCAACGCCAGTGGATCGTGACAATTGTTGCATGCTTCAGTTACAACGATATTCCTTATATCAGTTATAGAACCTCCGTTCGGTACAAAATCGAACGTGGCGTTGGATATCCACTCGTTGCTTCCGACTACGCGTCGAGCGTATATCGCTACCGTGTGGGTCTGGCTTCCGTTGTAACCCTCCGGGAGCACTGTCTCGAATGTATATGTGTAAACGCCGCCTCCCAGGTTGTCGAACTCCCCGTCGCTTTCGGAAGATGCCTGAGTAGCCCCGTCCTGATCCCTTGTTATATAGTCGATGTACTCACCGCTCTCTACTATCCTCGCGATTATGAAGTTTATCTGGTCAAGGTCTCCTATTGTCAGCGGATTGCCGTTTTCGTCCGTTATTTTGATAGTGGTTACAGGTCTTCGGTCCTGGTCGACAAAAGCGTCCAGTATTTCTACATTCAATCTGTTTATTGGGGATGGTGGAGCAGTTGGAGGGGGCGTTATTCCACCACCACCACCGCCGTTACATCCACCGTAGACTGAAACAAGTAAGAATGGAAGTAATAAAAGACGGAATACAATTCTAGTACTAACTTCGATGCGTACACTTCTCACCCAGTTTTTCATGGTTGTTCCTCCCTTAAAGCAACAACTGTATATTTTTTATAACATAAAAAGCCCTGTTAATAAAGAGATAATTTTAATGTTAGTCCCGACTTCCCCGGATTTTTAAGGGTTTTTCGCATTTGCGTAGATTTTGGGCTTCCCAGTTGCTTCGTTTTATGTCTTTTGTCAGAAATTAAGACGGCGTGTTGATATCATACACTCTTGAATATATAATCATGATAGGCAGTTATATATGGCATAAATATTGTTACATAGCTTAGGTATGGTTAAGCGTGCGGAGAGAGTAAAGAAAGAGATAAGGTCGATATTCAGAGCAGATGCGGAAAAACCTTCCAACGTCGCTAAAGAACATACTAATTTATATATTAAGGCATGCAAGGCGTTTGGATCATGGAGGAAAGCTCTTGAAGCTTGCGGTATAGACTATGAAAGCTCAAGGAATAATAAAAAGTGGAACCGGGAAAAGATAAAGAGGGAAATAAAGCGTCTTAACATGGCCGGCTCAACATTAAGACCGTCTGTTCTCAGGGGCAACGGTAAGACAAAGCTGATTTCGGCCGCAGAATATCATTTCGGTTCGTGGAGGAAGGCCGTCGAGTCGTGCGGAATAGATTATTCATTCGGAAGAAACAGGAAATCAAACAGCCATAACAGCGAGAACAACCACAATAGTCACAACCTAGCGGTAACCATAACCAAGGCTAAGCTTTGAAGCTTGTTTACGAGGCAAGTCGTTTCTCCAGTGTTATCGGAAGTTTTATTTATCTCTGCATGGCCTCAATTTAAACTGTCATAATTACATCAACAGCTCTTACAGAGGCATATTTATATCGCGTAATTTCTATGGTACAATTTATTCCCTTTCTATCCCGACAACATCAGTGGTGCGTGTAGCTCAGCCAGGTTAGAGCACTGGGTTGTGGCCCCAGAGGCCGCCGGTTCAAGTCCGGTCACGCACCCACTTTATCCGTGCATTATATTTTCACTTCGACATGAATAGATATATTCGTATCTTATCTCTTCATTATTGAGTCCGCTTGGAAATTACATTATTATCTCGGATATTGATATGAAATTAGCGCCCCGGAACGACTTGGGGCGGCTTCATAAACTTCCGGCACGTCGATACGGATGTGTCACACAGGATGATACAGAGTTGTAACAATGGGCATTGAGTTCGGAAGGGACATATGCTGCGATCAGGCTAAGTCCGAGAAGCTCGAGTGGCTCGTCACAAACGGCATCGGCGGGTTCGCCTCGGGAACTGTATCCGGAATACTCACCAGGCGTTACCACGGTCTTCTCGTAGCGGCTCTCGAGCCTCCCCTTGGGAGAAATCTCCTCGTAGCGAAGCTGGACGAAACTGCCAAGTACAACGGTCATATCTATCCTCTCAGCTCTAACCGCTGGTCGGACGGCACCATAGAACCCAGGGGCTACGTAAATATCGAGCGGTTCTACCTGGACGGGGCGATCCCGGTCTGGGAGTATGCCGTTTCCGATGCGCTCATAGAAAAACGGGTCTGGATGAAGCAGGGTGAGAACACAGCATACGTCATGTACCGCCTCCTGCGCGCAACCTCGCCCCTAGAAATAAGCGCCAAAGCCTATGTTAACTACAGGGATTATCACG